>BNJU01000457.1_pt1 | contig 34838 bp, 48 predicted proteins | sample 8539281 | NCBI WGS metagenome assembly BNJU01 (sample SAMD00202456, study PRJDB9452) | human saliva metagenome | isolation source: human saliva | place: Japan
ACATGTTCTGATTTTAACAATTCAATAATAAATAATCTTTCCAAACATACGGTATCTCAATGGAATATCATTATCACATTGCTATGAAGAACTTTATTCTAACCATTATTATCGGTGTCGGTATAGCAGATTTGTTCTGTGTCGCACAATTGGGCAACAGGTTAGTATTTTAGTATATTTATAATAGCAAAAATCAGCCGTAAAATTCTGATATCTTGGCGGCTTTTTGCCTGCGTCCAAAAGCAATTCATGATCTTGCTCAATAAAAATACATCAATTAAATTTTTCTTTTTGGGATTGCGCCAACACTTATTCTTCAGTATAGTCAACCCAGTTCTATTTTTAGATAAGGCTCAAAAAAATGATTTTTTAGAAAATTTAATGTAGGGAGACAATTGAATGTTTGTCATTATAAATAAAAATAAGGAAATACAATGAGATGTATGAAATCTATATTTAAACTTTTATTTATTATTTTTCGCTATTAGTACCATTTATGCCATTTTTTTACTTTTAGATGATTTATACCATAAAGTGACAAAATATAAAGATACTGAAGATGTTATTTCACGTATTATTTTGAATGATGACAGTATTTATTTTATCGGTAAATTAGCAAATTATGAATTTAAGCGAGAAAAATACCGGATTTAATGAGCTTCCGTTTACGCTATCCGATCATATTATTTATATTTATTTTTATGACACAACGATCAGAAAAAAACATTAATGATTCCATATCAACCGATTCAACAATCTATTTAATTATTAATCCTAAAAAAACTGAATAAGGAACAAATAGCTTTATTGGATGAAAGAATTACTATGGATTCATCACAGAAATTTATGCTTGACGGCGAAATTCTACAGGCGGCAAAACGGCAAGATCCACTTGGTCGGATCGAGATGAAGCTTACCTAATTAAACTCATATACCTTATTGATGGTCGTATATTGCCACCCGATGAGAAACCGATTATCCGAACCTCACTTGAAACTCAGCAAATATTGCACTTTTGAGCGAAGAATATGAAGTGGAGGAATTAAATCAAGATGCGATTGAAGAATTTATCATAAACGCAACAGCACCGCTTTAGGGCACTATAGTGCTTATTACGTCTCCAATATGGCTTCTTACGCTTCCAATATGGCTTAGGGGATACCACCGGGTAGTTTTTAGAGATATTTGTCTCTACAAAACGTCAAAGGGCGTTGATTGGAAAAATTATTAACACGACAAATTGTAAAATTCAGGCGGGTGGCAGTGTTCACTCAGAGCGAGATGTAACGGAGGCAATCGAATGTTGGCAAAACGGATAATTCCTTGTTTGGACGTACGCGACGGGCAGGGTGGTGAAAGGCGTGCAGTTTCGCAATCATGAAATCATCGGCGACATCGTGCCCACTCGCCCAACGCTATGCGGAAGAGGGGCGGACGAGCTCGTGTTCTATGACATCACCGCTTCATCAGACGGTCGCACCGTGGATAAAAAGCTGGGTGGAACGCGTGGCGCAAGTCATCGACATTCCGTTCTGCGTAGCGGGTGGCATTAAAACTATCGCTGACGCGGAACAGATTTTTGCTTTCGGTGCGGATAAAATCTCCATCAATTCTCCCGCCCTTGCTGATCCTGATTTGATTTCACGCTTAGCGGATCGTTTCGGCGTGCAGGCCATCGTGGTGGGTATTGACAGCTGGTTCGAGCAGGGAAACGGGCAAATATTGGGTAAACCAATACACCGGAGATGAAAAACGCACTCGTCAAACCAACTGGCAGCTGTTAGATTGGGTGGCAGAAGTACAACAACGTGGCGCAGGCGAAATCGTGTTAAATATGATGAACCAAGACGGCGTACGCAAAAGGCTATGATTTAGCGCAACTGAAACTGGTGCGCCAAGCTTGCCACGTCCCGCTAATCGCCTCCGGCGGCGCGGGCGAAAATGGTGCATTTCCGTGATGCTTTTATTGATGCCAACGTGGACGGCGCTTTAGCTGCGAGCGTGTTCCATAAAGCAGATCATTAATATCGGTGAATTGAAGGATTATTTGGCCCGGGAAGGCGTAGAAGTGCGGCGATAGGGCTAAAAGTGCGGTCGTTTTTGGACGTGTTTTTTAGAACGATGGTGCGTGTTTCCTAACACGTGCCGAAATAAACAATAAAAAGTAAAGTTACAAGCACCCGCTGGGAAACGGGCGCTATCAACGAGGAATAAAATAATATGAAATCTGTAGCACTAAAGATTTGATAGATTTGTTAAAAGGAAATCGGTGAGCCCTCAATCAGGTTATAGTAGATTTTTCAGAGGTCATTCTGATCATGAATGGAAAATTGAACCAAGTATATATAGACTTCCTAAAAAGTTGAAGGAAAACCTCAGAGTAAAAGCATTTATAGAAAATGAAGATAATATTATTAGGGATGCTATAGTAAATAGTCCTGATGATTTTTCAGATAGTATTTTTTTAGTATATTAGTTAAATTACAACATTATGGCTATCCAACAAGACTACTTGATCTAACAACAAATGCTTTAGTATCACTTTATTTCGCTGTTAAGTCTTTTCATGATGACAAAGATGGAAGTTACTTATTTTTGATATTCCCAATGAGGATGTTAAATATTTTGATAGTGATACAGTTTCTGTTTTATCAGCTTTATCCTTAAGGAAAGAAAAATTTCGTATTGATGGCTCAAAAAGTTTTTCTAAGATAAGCAGTATGATATTTAAATTAAATAATGTTATAGATAAATGCGATAAACGTTTAAGTCATGAGGATTATGATAGACTAATTGAAATCTTAGAGAAAATAGTCGGGAATTTAGTTAATGGAAATACAGTATCCTTTAATGATACTGAAATTGCTGTTGCGTATGAAGAAATTAATAAGATTATAGAAAACTATAATTTCTCAGACTTAGAGTTGGCTGGAATAAATGAAGAAGAGCAGAAAAAAATATTGAAGTGTTTAATGCCCAGCCTGATATTGCTAGGTTATTGCATGATGTTAGAAAAAGATAAACCAAGCTTCTTACCCGTAATTAAAAAGTAAGGATCTTGAAAGAGTTATTTGCGTTAAAACCCAAGTTAGACAATAACAGAATTATTAGACAACAAGGTTGTTTTCTTACTTTTTGGAATAAACACTATTAAAAACTAATCAGGCAAATTTAGATGATAACTGGATTAGAAGAGATAACGGTAGGATTATAATTCCTAAAAAAATAAAAAGCAAGAAATTCTTGAAGAACTTAAGGTATTTGGTATTAGTGAAAAACTCTTTTTCCTGAATTAGAATCTCAGGCTAGAGAAATTCTAGATAGGTATAGATAGGGCATATTATGAAATTAAACAACATCAACTGGCAAAAATCAACAACCTCCTCCCCGTTATTGTGCAACACGCGACGACGTGTGAAGTGCTGATGCTAGGGTATATGAATCCGGAGGCGTTGGAGAAAACCTGGCGGAAAAGAAAGTGACGTTCTTTTCCCGTACGAAAAACCCGTTTATGGACGAAAAGGGGAAACCTCGGGCAATTTCTTACATGTGGTGGATATGAGTTTGGATTGTGATCAGGACGCATTGTTGATTTTTGGTGGCTCCTGTTGGGCCGACTTGCCATACCGGAGAAGACAGCTGCTTTCATCAATTCACCCAACAAGGCACTAGCCATTGGACATGGTTCGCCCAATTGGAGCAGTATTTAGTAGAAAAGAAAAACGCCGATCCGACCAGCTCTTACACCGCAACACTGCACAGCAAAGGCATTAAGAAAATCGCCCAAAAAGTGGGAGAAGAAGCGGTAGAAACGGCGCTAGCTGCCGTTTCGCAGGATAAACCGGAAACCCTCAGCGAAGCGGCGGATTTGGTCTATCACTTAACCGTGTTATTGCACCATCAAGGACTGGCATGGGCAGATGTGATTGCAAAATTGCAAGAACGCCATCAGGGAATTGGCCTGCATCCGGAGGGTTCAAATAAATAAACACCTGATCTGCCCCCAAAAACCTGGACTATTCACGCAAGGACTGAGGACGATATTGTATCAGATTCGGTCCTTTTAATTTCTAGTTGAATCAGTGGATAATTATTATAATCCAAATAATCCCTTACCACATTAACTATCTCCTCTCGTGTATTAAATTCCCGTCTATAAAAGCATTCCGTTTTTAATCGTCCAAAGAAACGCTCTATTGTGCATGATCCAAAAAGTTTCCTTTCCTCCACATGCTTTATATAACGTACTGCGTGCTAAGCCTGCAATACCTAATAGCGCGTTTAGGGAATGATGGGCTCTTAACTTTTGGATAATTTCTCTGCCTGACTTCTTCCTGAAGTCTGAACTTTCTCAACTCCTTTAAGGTAAGCCACCCCCGATTCAAGCTGTAAAATTCTCAGACGTAAATGGTCTTCTTCTGTTTTGGGTGGAGGGGCATTCTGGCATATTTAGGTTTCATTGGTGGTCGTCCTGATGGTTTATAAGGAATAAGCCCTTTTTATGTCACTTTTTTTCAAAGCGTCTCAACCAAGTTCCGACTAATGTGCCAGAGGAGATATTGTAAAAACGAGCGGCTTCGAATGCTCATTTTTCCTTTTAGAATAGGTTGAAGAACCTGTAATTTAAATTTTATTGCGTAGTGTTTACCCATAAAAAATCTGCACCTCAATTATTTGGTTGTTCAGTCCAACTTTTGGGGTGCAGATCATTTGACCTGTTCTTTGATTTTGATTAAATCAAACGGCTGCCAAAATAGGCAATCGTGAGCAGAATGATACCCTGAAATTGCGTAAATAATCATCCTTTTTCCACGCCAGCCCAATCGCCAGTGACCAAAACAAGCAATACCAAAACTAATCCAAGCAAGGAAAGAAAAAAATCGCTTTGTGTAGATTTTTCTGGGGTCACTGCTTGCAGCACATGATAAGTACCAGAAATTAAAGTCAGTGTCAGTAATGCTTCTCCCATCGCAAATAAACAGAAGAAATGACGTTCAACTGCCATTAATGGTGGAATTGCTGGCGAAAATTGAATTTTACGCTTTTTCAAATTGCGATCTAGCCATACCAACTGGATCACATAAAGTGTTGCAATAAAACACACGGCGTAGGTAAAGAGTGACAAACCAATATGGAATAACATCAATGTGTTTTGATTAAGCATTTGAATGATGTGGCTTGATAAGAATGTCGCAAAGATCAAGCTAATGATCGAAAACGCATACACTATCGGTAAAACAAACCACATTGTCGAAACGAGAAACATTGAAAGCGTCGCCAATACCGCAATAATGACGCTCATTAAGGACGCGATTTGCATTAACGTAAAACTTTGCCCTGAGGCAAGATCCTCTAACAGAGGGAAAGTGCTGACTGCATGCAGAACAATTGCTGCAAGTGCGGTCAGAAAAAAATGGAATTTTGCTTTTGACTCAACTTCCCTTCTGATGAGTTCATCAAAAATGGGGCGATCAACAATAAACTAAGAATGTAAAAAAATAATCGAAAAAAAGGGCAAACCACATAATGCTTTCTCTTTACTAGGAATTATTCTTATTTTAACGGATCTTTTCTCTAGATCGCCATAATTTTATTTGAAATGATGAAAAAAACGCCCAAATTTCGGTATAATCACGGCAATTTTTTTAAGAAAAACAGGATTTAAAATGTTTGAGAATTTATCGGATCGCCTTTTCCAAAACGCTACGCAACATTAGCGGTAAAGGGCGTTTAACTGAAGATAATATTAAAGAAAACCCTACGCGAAGTGCGTATGGCGTTATTAGAAGCTGACGTTGCTTTGCCTGTCGTACGTGAATTTATCGCTAAAGTAAAAGAAAGCGCGTTAGGCGAAGAAGTCAATAAAAGCTTAACACCAGGCCAAGAGTTCTTAAAAATCGTTCAGCGTGAACTCGAAAAAGCCATGGGTGAAGCCAATGAAAGCTTAAACTTAGCAACACAGCCACCCGCAGTTATTTTAATGGCGGGTTTACAAGGTGCGGGTAAAACCACCAGCGTGGGTAAATTAGCAAAATTCTTACGCGAACGTCATAAAAAAAGAAAAGTGCTTGTAGTCTCTGCCGACGTATATCGTCCTGCCGCGATCAAACAGCTTGAGACCTTAGCACAATCTGTTGGCGTGGATTTCTTTCCATCTGATGTTAAACAAAAACCGGTAGAGATTGCCAAAGCGGCACTTGCTGACGCTAAACTCAAATTCTACGATGTATTAATTGTCGATACGGCAGGTCGCTTACACGTTGATAGTGAGATGATGGATGAAATCAAGCAAGTTCACGCGACATTAAATCCAATTGAAACGCTTTTCACCGTTGATGCAATGACTGGTCAAGATGCGGCAAATACCGCAAAAGCCTTCAATGAAGCCTTGCCTCTTACTGGGGTTATCTTAACCAAAGTGGATGGTGATGCGCGTGGCGGTGCGGCCTTTATCTATTCGTCAAATCACGGGCAAACCGATTAAATTCCTTGGTGTGGGTGAAAAAACAGAAGCCCTCGAGCCATTCCATCCTGATCGTGTAGCGTCGCGTATTTTAGGCATGGGCGATGTGCTTTCCCTGATCGAAGATCTTGAACGTTCAGTGGATCGCGAAAAAGCGGAAAAATGGCGCAGAAATTCAAGAAAGGTGATGATTTCACCTTAGACGATTTCCGTGAACAGCTCCGTGAGATGAAAAAGATGGGGGCATGATGTCGATGCTTGAAAAATTACCGGGTGCGAAAAACCTACCGGATCATGTCAAAAATCAAGTGGATGACAAAATGTTTATCAAAATGGAAGCTATTATTAATTCCATGACCTTAAAAGAACGTGCCAATCCAGACATTATCAAAGGATCTCGCCGTCGTCGTATTGCATTAGGTTCTGGTACACAAGTTCAAGATGTAAATAAGTTGCTGAAAACAATTTGACGAAATGCAACGTATGATGAAGAAAATGCGCAAAGGCGGAATGGCGAAGATGATGCGCGGTATGCAAGGCTTAATGGGCGGAGGCGGCTTAGGTGGCCTTGGCGGTTTAGGCGGCATGTTTAAACGTTAATCCCTTCTTCAAATTAAAAGTGCGGTCAAAAATCGATAGGTTTTTGACCGCATTTTTATCTTTTCAGTCAGCATTTCCTATTACCCTGATTAAATTACTCAGTTTTTAGGTAATATTTTCATCAATCGATAGTCGATATAATTGCTCAAGTATTTTTACTTAGCGTAAAATCTAGCCCTGATGGTTATTTTCGGAATAACTAACCATCAGGGCATCGTATTTTCTAATAATCTAGGAGTGATAAAATGGGACAGTATAAAAAGTTCTGGTACCTATTAGTCGCCGTATTGATTGGAGCCTTCTCCATTCTCGGTTACTATGGGTTCGAAGTTTATCGTGAAGCACCACCAATTCCGCAACAATATGTTTCTGAATCTGGCGAAAAAGTGATTACTCACGATGATATTTTACATGGTCAAACAGCTTGGCAAACCACTGGTGGTATGCAAGTGGGTTCTGTTTGGGGTCATGGTGCATACCAAGCACCTGACTGGACTGCAGATTGGCTTCACCGTGAATTAACTAACTGGTTGGATATTACTGCTAAATCAAAGAGTTCGGTAAAAAAACTTTGCTGATTTAAATGATGAACAACAAACTTTATTAAAAGCACGTTTAACCAAAGAATATCGAGGTAGTAAAGTTGAAAACGGCACTGTTGTGCTTTCAAACACCCGTTTAGCGGCAATGGAAAAAAACAGCACAATACTACATCTCTTTATACGGTGATGATCCTGCAACTAAAGTGACTCGTGAACACTTTTGCAATGAAGGATAACACTCTTCCTGATTTACAAGCTCGTAAAGACTTAGCTAAATTCTTCTTCTGGACAGCATGGACTGCATCAGCTGAACGTCCAAATACTCACGCAAGTTACACCAACAACTGGCCACACGAGCCGTTAATTAATAACGTGCCAACACCAGAAAACATCATTTGGTCTATTGCGAGTGTGGTATTCCTCATTGCAGGTATTGGTTTTTGTGGTATGGATTTGGTCATTCAAAAAAACGTGAAGATGAAAAAGAACCACCAATACCTGAGTTCGATCCACTCACAAAATTACAACTTACCCCTTCTCAACGTTCGTTAGGTAAATACCTCTTTACTGTGCTTGCTCTTTTCGTATTGCAAGTCACATTAGGTGCAGTTGTGGCACACTACACGGTTGAAGGTCAGGAGTTCTATGGTATTGATATTTCTCAATACTTCCCGTATTCATTAGTGCGTACATGGCATATTCAAGCTGCCTTATTCTGGATTGCAATGGCATTCTTAGCCGGTGGTTTATTCCTTGCACCAATCATTAATGGCGGTAAAGATCCGAAATTCCAAAAAAATTGGGTGTGGATGTTCTCTACTGGGCATTAGTGGTATTGGTCGTCGGGTTCATTCACTGGTAGCTACTTAGCAATTGCTCATATTCTTCCCTGAAGAATGGAGCTTCATGTTCGGTCACCAAGGCTATGAATTCATTGACTTAGGTCGTTTCTGGCAAGCAGTGAAATTCGCAGGCATCTTATTCTGGTTAGTCTTAATGCTCCGCGGTACAGTGAACGCATTCAAACAACCAGGAGACAAAAACTTATTGGCATTATTCTTCGCCTCAGTAATTGCGATCGGTTTATTCTATGGCCCAGCATTATTCTATGGCGAGCACACTCACATTTCTGTGATGGAATACTGGCGTTGGTGGGTAGTTCACCTATGGGTAGAAGGCTTCTTTGAAGTATTCTCTGTAGCGGCACTCTCATTCATCTTTGTAAGTTTAGGTTTAGTTTCACGTCGTACTGCGACTGTGGCAACCATTACTGAAGCGGCGTTATTCTTAATCGGTGGTATCCCTGGTACTTTCCACCACTTATACTTCGCAGGTGCAACCACGCCAATTATTGCTGTAGGTGCATCATTCTCTGCGCTTGAAGTCGTACCATTAGTGTTATTAGGTCATGAAGCTTGGGAACACTGGGCGATGCAACAAAAAACACCTTGGATGGAACGCTTAAAATGGCCTCTTTACTGCTTCGTTGCAGTGGCATTCTGGAATATGTTAGGTGCTGGCGTATTTGGTTTCTTAATCAATCCACCAATTTCGCTTTACTATATCCAAGGCTTGAACACTACAGCTGTTCATGCACACGCCGCATTATTCGGTGTGTATGGTTTCTTAGCGTTAGGCTTTCGTATTCTTAATCGCTCGTTATTTACGTCCAGATACACCATTTAACGATAAGTTAATGAAATGGGGCTTCTGGTTGTTAAATGGCGGTTTAGTGTTAATGATCGTATCAAGCTTATTACCAATCGGTATTATTCAAGGTTATGCAAGTATCTCTGAAGGCTTATGGTATGCACGTAGTGAAGAATTTATGCAACAACCTCTATTCGATACCCTACGTTGGGTTCGTTTTCGGTGGTGACGTTGTCTTCATCTTCGGTGCTCTCGCTTTCTTCTGGCAAATCTTTACGATGATTTTTCTTTAAACCGAAAAAAAGCAGCATAATTTAAATTTATTATTATGCAAAAGCGGCTAAGCAATTAGCCGCTTTTTTTATTTGTGAAAAATTAGTTAAATTTTCTAACCGCACTTTGATCTTCATCAAATCATTTACCTTCTTTTTAAGTATGATTAAATTTCGTCTTTAGAATCTATACTTTCTCTACTTTTTCAACTTTTTCTTATAACATTTCAACATGAGTGACAATCCATTCAACGCTAGTTGGTCATCAAAAAGGCAATACGCTATGTCTAGGTCATTGGGATATTACTTTATCTCGGTTTACCTGTGGTACTGCCAATTGAACGTCGTGATAAAGATATGGGAACAAATAATATTTATAATTTTCATGGATCCCGAAGATGAGCTTTATCGAGAAGGCTTAATGGAAGATGATTGGATTGTGGAAAACATCGATTGGCTTTTCCGATGTCTTTATTGAGCATAATATTCCCTTAGAAGAAGAAACCATGAGAGCATTTTATCAAGCAGTGAATAAGGAAGATTGGCGCTGTGGGAGCTGTGGTGGATGTATTTAATAGCAAAGTGCGGTCAATTTTATCACTTGTTTTTATACCGAACTGTCATAATAAAAAAACACTAGGAAATTCAATATTTCTGATATAGAATTCTTCGATTTGTTTTTTTAAAAGGAGAAAAAGATGAAACTTGTTGAAGTTAAAACATCCGCTTGTTAAACATAAATTAGGGCGTGATGCGCGAAGCTGATATTGATACCAAAAAAATTCCGTGAACTTGCAACTGAAGTGGGTAGCTTACTCACCCTATGAAGCCACTGCCGATCTTGAAACAGAAAAAGTGATTATCGAAGGTTGGAATGGCCCAGTCGAAATCGAACGTATCAAAGGTAAAAAAGTCACTGTTGTACCAATTTTACGTGCGGGCCTTGGTATGATGGACGGTGTGTTAGAACATGTTCCAAGTGCTCGTATCAGTGTAGTTGGGATTTATCGTAATGAAGAAACCCTTGAACCCGTCCCTTATTTCCAAAAACTAGCGAGCGATTTAGAAGAACGTTTAGCTATCGTTGTGGATCCAATGCTCGCAACAGGTGGTTCAATGATCTCTACAATTGATCTATTAAAAAGCAAAAGGTTGCCAACATATCAAAGTATTAGTATTAGTCGCGGCACCAGAAGGGATCAAAGCATTAGAAAAAGCACATCCAGATATCGAACTTTATTGCGCATCGATTGATGATCACTTAAATGAACAAGGCTACATCATTCCAGGCTTGGGTGATGCTGGCGATAAGATTTTTTTGGGACGAAAATAATTCCCTTTTAATAAGACGGCATTTATAGCCGTCTTTTTCCGTGCGTGAAAACACAAAAGCTAAAAAGCATTAAAAACCGACCGCACTTTCAGTTAATTCAAACCGAGAGTTGAAACTAAATGAGTAATCAAACTACAACCGCACCTGTTGAGGTGCAAAGCATGGGCAAACAAGCGTTTGTCGGTTTACAGATGTTATTTGTTGCCTTTGGCGCCTTAGTATTAGTTCCTTTAATCACTGGATTAAATTCTAATACAGCCCTTCTAACCGCAGGGTATCGGTACACTACTTTTCCAACTTTGTACCGGTAAACAAGTCCCTATTTTCTTAGCCTCCTCTTTTGCCTTTATTGCGCCTATTCAATATGGCGTACAAACTTGGGGCATTCCAACCACAATGGGTGGACTTGCTTGCGCAGGCTTCGTCTATTTCGCACTATCAACCTTAGTGAAATTACGCGGTAGTGCTGCACTCGAACGCATCTTCCCGCCTGTTGTTGTGGGTCCCGTAATTATCATTATTGGTATGGGACTTGCACCAGTTGCTGTGGATATGGCATTAGGTAAAAACAGTGCATATAGCTATGAGCATTCGGTATTGGTTTCGATGATTACCTTGGTCACCACCCTTTCTGTTGCGGTATTTGCCAAAGGTATGATGAAACTGATTCCAATTATGTTTGGTATCGTTGCTGGCTATGTGGTTTGTTTATTCCTAGGATTAATTAATTTCCAACCTGTTTTAGATGCAAAATGGTTTGAATTACCTGAGTTAACCAAACCAGAATTTAATTTAGAAGCGATTCTTTATATGCTACCCAATTGCTATCGCACCAGCCGTTGAACACGTTGGGGGTATTATGGCAATCAGTTCTGTAACAGGTAAAGATTTTCCTCAAAAACCAGGCTTACACCGCACCTTATTAGGTGATGGTGTCGCAACGGCTGCAGCATCATTAGTAGGTGGTCCCACCAAATACCACTTATGCAGAAGTAACCGGTGCAGTCATGCTCACTCGCAACTTTAATCCAAATATTATGACTTGGGCAGCGGTATGGGCATTGCAATTTCCTTCTGTGGTAAAAGTAGGTGCATTCCTTTTCTACTATTCCAACTATCGTAATGGGGGGCATTATGATGTTGGTATTCGGTTCGATTGCCGTTGTTGGGATGAGTACCTTAATTAAAAGGCAAAGTAGATGTAACCGAACCTCGTAACCTTTGCATTATTTCTGTAGTGATGACTTTCGGGATCGGTAATATGTTTGTCAACGTCGGCGATGTTGTTTCCCTAAAAGGTATCAGCCTTTGTGCTATCGTTGCCATTGTACTGAACTTGATTTTGCCAAAAAGCAAAAATGAAGTAGAATAAAACTTCCCAAACAAAAGGGTTAAATGAAACATTTAGCCCTTTCTTTTTTTATTTTAAATCAACTCGTTAATCCGTGAATCAGCAACTTTCTTTACCTATTCATCAAATTGATGATGAAACGCTTGAGAATTTTTATAGCGATAATAATGCATTATTGCTCAATTCTTTACGTCAAAACATGACTGATTTACAACAACAATTCTTCTACCTTTGGGGCAGCCAAAGCGTCGGGAAAAACCCATCTTCTACGCGCGCTCTGTAATGAATATATTCAGCAAACAACGAAGTGCTATTTATGTTCCATTGAGCAAATCACAATATTTTTCCACGGCTGTTTTTGAGAATTTAGAACAGCAAGAATTGGTTTGCTTAGACGATTTGCAAACAGTTATTGGAAATTCAGAATGGGAAATTGCCTTTATTTCGATCTCTTTAATCGCATTAAAGCTAATGGAAAAACCTTATTAGTTGTCAGTGCAGATCAATCTCCAACTGCTCTCCCGTTAAATTACCAGATCTTGCTTCTCGCTTAAAAATGGGGAGAGAGTTTATCAATTGATTCCACTCAGCGATGAACAAAAATTTGCTGTATTGAAACAGAATGCCCATCAACGAGGATCATGCTTTCAGATGATACTGCCAATTTTATATTTACTCGTTTAGATCGTGATATGGCAACGTTAAAAAGAGGCATTAGTGAAACTCGATAAAGCCTCACTACAAGCTAAAACGAAATCTGACCATTCCTTTTGTGAAATCCATTTTAAAGCTTATGAAACAGATAAAAAAATAACCGCACTTTTTCGAGTACGGTTATTTTTATCAATTGATTACCAACAATGATGGCACAACCAAACTGCTGGCATAATCGCTACAGGATATCGAGAATAGCCCACTCATCTTTTTGAGCGATGATCGCTGCATTCATTTCATTTGGAATACTGTCTCTTTGTGCAACTTCTCGCTTTTTCTCGAGCACTTTACAGTGTTACCACTTATTACTCGAGCATTATAATCCTGCACCGTATTCATATCATACGCAGCTGCGCCATTTCCCTATATGTTGAAGCCTCTTGAGGTGCGGTACAAGCTGTTAAAACAGCTAATGCGGCAATAGAAATTAATTTTCTTTCATATTTTACCTCTTTATTACAAACCACTTTATTGAGTGTATCTCTGCCTTCTTTTAATCCGCTCATTAGCTTTTTCTTTCTAACGTTTAGAATCTTCATTTTTCTCAATGTATTTTGCTACATTGCATTCTTTATTGCATAAACAGGATACATACTGTGAATTTTTGTTTCACCTTTTTATAAATTGTTGCGCCTAAAACACTACCATAATATTCACTAGCATCATTAGGCTTTAATATAATAACTACTAGAGTTTGGTTACATCTACGCCATCATCACTTTTAAAACCCACTACAAATTCCAGCTGGTGAAAGAAAAAGTTGTTTTTGAAGCAGCTATTTCGTTAAATTTATATACTTCAAATTCAACACTATTGGCAAGCTCTTCCATATCTTTTTCAGATTTAGGATCTAAAACTTCTCTGCCTCTTTCCATCAATATATTTTCACAGTTTCAGTAACATTACTCTCAGAAACATTCACAGAAACATGATTTTTCAGATGTTTGTCATCTTTGTTGCATATACAACACTGTACTGCTTTCTGCTAAAACAACTGATGATGCTAAACAAACAAAATAAAGTGAAATCCCAATTTTTTTCTTAATATGACTCATAATACTAATGTGATTCTCTAAGCTAATAATTGTTCTCGTATAATTCAATCGGTAAATAATCTGGGTCTCGGAAGAAAGTGTACTTCATTCCCGGTTAATTCATCAACCCGAATTGGTTCACAAGAATGCCATTTTCTCTAGAAAGATAAGCGACATACTCATCAATATTTTCGACTTTAAATGCCAAATGTCGTAAAACCACAGGCTTCAGGGTTTGTGACTCTTTGAGGCGGATTTGGAAAGAAAAATAGCTCGATTTGACTCCCATCAGGAAAAACTTAAATCTAATTTATAACTATCTCGTTCTGCCCGATAAGTTTCATTTAGCTGTTTTGCGCCCTAAAATATCCATATAAAAATGCTTCGAACGTGCATAGTTCGAAGCAATAATCGCAATATGGTGAAAACCTAATAATTGAGGTTTCATTATTTCTCCGGTGTGATACTTTTTGCTTTTTCTTCTTCCTGTAAAGCAAGTGCATCACGTGCAGCACGAATACTCTTCTCAAGCATTGGCACTCGAGATCATCTGGTTCCAATAAACGTAGCATCATTGCCCAGTGACAGCTGCCATTTTTATAATCCTCACCTTCAAAATAACTGAAAGCTAGTAAACTTAATGCTTCAGGATTAGAATGATCTTGACGAATAATCTCACGTAAAAGTTGATTACCTTTCAGTTTATCCGTTTGATCTTCAGAAGACATTAACATACGCGCATAGAAAGCTTATAATCTAAATTATCCCGGCTCAAGTTTATTCGCTTGTTGGTAACTATCAAAGGCTAATTTTCCATTACCCTAAATTCATCCCTACCTGACCGAGCAACCACCATTTTTTTAGCATCCTTTGGTGTTTTTGTAAATCCAAACGAAGTGCGGTCGAAAAATTGCTGCATTTCTGCATCCGTCATTGGGTTTGTGTCTTCTTCTTTGATTCGTTCAAAGAAAGTAAGGTAATTTTGCCAATGTTTTTTTCCATCATATCCTCGGCTTTCCAAGATCCCTAGAGGGAAATAAGCTCCACCAGCAATAATGGCTAAACCTAATAAACCAGAAACAAACCACAACTTACCGTAATTTTGGGCATTTTTTTATCGATGGCTTTGGGTCTCTTGTTGAGGAATATCTTCCAATAATGTCTTTTTGTAGCTCTTGCTTGAGTTGTTCAACATTCTCAACTAAACCCTTGCTGATTATCTTGCTCAATCTCTTTTAAGCGAGAAAAATACAATGCTTTATTTAACTCATCACGTTTTTTATCTTCTTTTCGCTTTAACAGAACGCAACAAGGGATAAAAACAAATCAATGCCACGACTAAAAGTGAGCACAATAATACTTAATGCAAAATTCATTATTTATCCTTTTTCTTTTGAGTAAAGCCGATAAACGTGCATTCTCTTCATCATCTAAAATCGCGTCAGAATTGACCGCACTTGGGCTTTTTGATTTACGTTTAAATATAAATAAAAATGCCAATCAACACTAACAAAAATTAGGGGCAATCCATAGATACGATTGTCGACATCGTCATTGGTGGATCATAAGTCACAAAAATTGCCATAACGTTGAATCATATAATCCACCACTTCATTTCGATTTTTGCCTTCTTGCAACAACTCAAATACTTTACCACGCATATCTACGGCAATGGTTGCATTAGAATCGGCAATATTGTTATTTTGACATTGTGGACAACGCAGTTCTTGTGTTAATTGATGATAGTCCTTTTCTTGCTCTGGTGAGGCAAAATTTCAGCGCATCAATTGAGGCTGTCGCTGAGAGACTCATAAAAGTGCGGTTAAAAAGCCATGATTTTTCATTATGGTTTCTCCGCGAGTTTGTCATAAATCGGTTTTCAAAGTTTCATTCCAAACGCGTTCATTTACATCACCCGCTAAGCGATAATGAATCACGCCTTTACCATCGACGATGAATGTTTCCGGTGCGCCATAAACACCTAAATCTAATGCAAAAGAGCCTTTTTCATCTTTAAGCACAAGACTGTAAGGGTTACCTAAATCTTTCAGCCATTTCATCGCTTTTGGCGATTCATCTTTATAGTCGATACCAATGATTGTTACGCCTTGTTTAGCCAATTGATTCAAGTATTGATGCTCTGCATAACAAGTTGGACACCAAGTCGCCCACACATTTAAGAGAATCGGTTTACCTTGTTGGAAAATTTCATTACCGTAGGTTTTATTTTCCAATAAATCCGTTAATATTTTCTGTGGCACAGGTTTCCCCACAAGAGCAGATTCTAACGCTTTTGGATCATCACCTTGCGCATTGCGTCCTAACTGAACTAAAAAGCTGCAGCCACGGCAAGAAAAAAACAATAAGTGGGATAAGTAGTTTTTATTCATAACACTATCAATTTCACATCTATTTCTAGGGCAATACGCCTCTTATTACAATTAAGACTGTTTAACTAATCGACTAAAACGATAACGACGGTCAAACATACAGAGCAAAAGCCACCTAATGCCATAAACAATCCTCCAATCCAAATCCAACGGATAAAATGGTTTATAGTAAAGGCGTAGCGCCCATGAGTTATCATCTATCTTTTTCGCCCAAAGCAACATAAAGATCGCGAGTAAAGCCCCAATTAATTGCCGCTTCCGTCATTGGCATTTTACTGACGGTATAAAAACGTTTTTCAGCAAATAATGTTGCTTCGGTTTACCCTCTTTTGAAATATCGATCTGTGCTTTACCGCCCATATAGTTAGGGTCCATTTGCATCACTCACGCCAGCAAATTTGAAGTCATAATTAGCAATCTGTACCGTATCGCCAACGGCCATTCGCACATCACGTTCTCACACTGAAGTTTTGGCTAAAGGCTATTCCCCAAACAGTCATGGCTACACCAAGGTGAGCCAAAATCATCCCCCAATGGGAACGAGAAAGTTTAGTGATGCCTTTAAAGAAAGATTCGCGGTGTGTTGCACGTTGTTTCATTTCATAAAGACTGAGTAACACAATAATGACTGACATCATGGTGCCAAGCACAGCACTGACAGTGAGTTTATTTTGTAGGAAATATGGTAAAGCAAAGCCTGCAATCGCCATCACAATCACACTCACTACAACCGGTGTACGAATTTCAGAGAACTGATCGCGACGCCATTTAACTAACGGTCCAATACCCAGTAATAAGGCAAATGGGGTCATAATAATCAAGAACATTTGATCAAAGAATGGCGCGCCGATTGAAATAGAGCCCAAACCTAATTGTTTATGAACTAATGGCAATAACGTTCCCTAAGAACACCACACAAAGTGCGGTCATTAATAGGATGTTATTTAATAACAATAAGGTTTCACGAGAATAGCGTTCTGCATTATCACGCGAACGAATTTGATTTCCTTTGTAAGCGTACAAGGTTAAAGAGCCACCAATCACTACAACCAAATAAGCAAGAATATATAAACCACGTGTTGGATCTGAAGCTAAAGGCGTGTACTGACACTAAGATACCGGAACGAACTAAGAATGTACCCAGTAAGCAAAGTGAGAAAGCAAGGATCGCTAAAAAGCACAGTCCAAGCTTTAAAAGAGCCACGTTTTTCAGTCACCGCTAAAGAGTGGATTAATGCGGTTCCCTGCAAGCCAAGGCATTAAAGAAGAGTTTTCACGGGATCCCAGAACCACCAGCCACCCCAGCCGAGCTCATAATACGCCCACCAAGAACCGAGCACGATCCGAGTGTTAAAAAGCACCCTAAGCTGCCATCGTCCAAGGGCGAGACCATCTAGCCCAAGCTGAGTCTAATTTCCCTGTCATTAATGAAGCAATCGCAAAAGGCAAAAGCCACAGAAAAACCAACATATCCCATATAAAGTAATGGTGGGATGGAAAAATCAAGCCCACATCTTGCAACATCGGGTTGAGTTCTCTGCCATCTACTGGGAAATCAGGGAATGTACAGGGTAAAATGGATTTGAGGTAAATAATACGAAGAGTAAAAAGCCGATGCTAATAATCCCCATAATACCTAACACACGAGCCACGGCTTCGTGGCAAAGTGTTTGCTAAATAAAGGCACTGCAGCCCCCAAAGGGTTAATAACCAAATCCAAAGTAATAATGAGCCCTCATGTGAACCCCCAAACGGCAGATAAACGATAATAAATCGGTAAGCTACTGTTAGAGTTATTCACCACATATTGCACACTAAAATCATTGACAGCAAAGAGGTAGAAACAATGCAGCAAACGCAATGGTTAAACTGAAAAATAAACCATAAGTCATTGGACGAGCCAATGACATAAGTTGAGGGATGACCTTTTTCTGCGCCCCCATAATGGGAAAAATAGCTAAAAGAATGAAACGGCAAGGCTTAAAGCAAGCGCATAATTTCCTAATTCAGCAATCATTAGCGACCTTCTTGCGATTTTTGCTGGGTTTCTTTATAACGACGATCGGCTTCACTCTCGCCTTTTAATTCTGCCCCCATTGGTTTATGCACTTTTCTGCATTTTCTCACCTAATTCTGGTGGCACATAATTTTCATCATGTTTAGCAAGCACTTCTGTTGCTTCCAATAAGGTTGGTTCTTTAACACACCTTGCGCAACAATACCCTGTCCCTCACGGAAAAGATCCGGCAGAATACCTTCGTATTCAACTGTAATTGATGGACCAATATCATTCACATCAAAGCGAACTTTGAGACTTTTCGGATCTCGACTAACAGAGCCTTCGACCACCATACCACCAACACGAATACGTTGCCCAACTTCAGGTTTTTGATCAGGATTTCCGTCTTTCCCTTCTACAACTTCCGAAGGGGTATAAAATAAATCAATATTTTGGCGAAGCGCATAAAGCACCAAACCTGTCGCAATCGAAATACCTAAAATCACAAAGATGATGATCGAGAGTCTTGATTTACGTCTTGGATTCATAGCGTATTTCCTTTATTTGCTTTGGTTTAAACGAGCTTCACGTTGTTGCTCGCGTAACACTTCTTTTTAATACTGCTTTTACGCCCCTTGACGCTTTGTATCGCCAAAATGATCATTGCCACAAGGCTAATGCCATGGGAAAGCCACACATAAAAACCGTAGCCTCCCATATTGATAAAATCACTCCAACTTTGGAAAAACATTTTCCGCTCCTCAAAATAAAAATGAAAAACTATTTTCAGCTTACTTGCTAACTCTTTTACCCATGGGCGTTTGCTGTCTTCTTTAGCAATTCAACGCGAGTAACGCACAAGCGTAAACCAAATGGATAAAAATAAAAATCCCAAAAATACATAAAATCAGTGGAATTAACATCGGCGTTGCAATAGACGGTTTTTTCAAACTTTCTGTGATATTTTGCCCCTTGATGTAAGGTATTCCACCACTCTACGGAAAAGTGAATGATTGGTAAACTCACTACGCCAACAATACACAAGATACCGCTGATTTTGCGCCCACAGCACGATCAGAAAATGCAGAATAAAGCGCTAATACACCGATATATAAGAAGAAAAGAATGGCTCAGCAGTTAAACGCGATCCCATCACCCACCAGTTCCCCACATTGGTTTACCCCCAAATTGCGCCTGTGACTAGGCGATAAAAGGTAAACATTGCACCAATCGGTGCCATGGCTATCATTGAAAGATGAGCGGCTTTAATCTGCCAAACTAACGCAATAATGGCAGCTACGCCATCGAACCATACACCCCATTGACCAAATCGCCGCCGGCACATGGACATACATGATTCGAAACTATTGCCTTGCTGATAATCTAGCCGGTGCATAAGCTAAAGCCCCACACGATACCAACAGCCAATAATAAAACCGCAATCACACCAAAAAAATGGGACTTAATTTGCCACATAAATGATATTGAGTTTCATGTTTTTGCGTAAGGATGTAACCACTTCCACATAAAAGATCCTTAATTCCAAAAATAAAAAAACAGTTAAAAATCTGACCGCACTTTCACCGTAATGAGTGATTAATTATCTAAACTAATTCGTAGTGCAGCGGCAATAGCAAAAGGCGATAAGGTTATCGCGCCAGCTAAAAATTGCACCTAAAATAGCAAGTTGTCCGCCATAAGGGAGATTTAACGTAGCGGCATCTAAAAATTGCTGAAGCAAAAATTAAAACCGGAATGAATAATGGTACCACAAGTAAACTCAGCAATACGCCACCTTTACGCAATCCTACCGTCAATGCCACGCCAATCGCGCCAATGCAGCTTTAAAATTGGTGTTCCCACTAGCAGGTGAGCACCAACGCCCACCAAATATTCACTTCAACGAAAGCAATAAAGCAGCAATAGGAGAAAAGTAAAATCAACGGCAAACCCAGTTAACAGCCAGTGTGCAACAACTTTTTGCAAGTGCTGTTAAACGCTAAAGGTTGAGCCGTGAGCATCAATTGTTCTAAAGAGCCATCAATAAAGTCATCTCGGAATAAGCGCTCAAAAGACAGCAACGCAGAAAGCAATGCCGCCACCCAAGCAACTCCCAGGTGCAATGCGAGAAAGAGCTTAGGATCCGGCCCAATCACCAATGGAAACAGCGTGATCACGATTAAAAAGAACCAAAGCGGGTTCAATATTTCCGCTTGTTTACGGGTCGCAATCTTCAGCTCACGCTTTATAATCTGTAAAAAAATATCATAAAAATCTAAGAGTTATATTTATAATCAGCAAGATTGATTTTTCAATAGCGTACTTGGCACTTCTTGGTGGCTTGTTAAAATCACCATTCCACCTTTTTTTAGCATGATTTTCAAAAAGTGCGGTCAAAACTTCAACCCCTTTTTGTCTATTGCTGTAAAAGGTTCATCCAAAAATCCAAAGTGGCGCTTCAGAGATCCATAATCTCGCCAAGGCAATGCGTTTTTGCTGACCAGCTGAAAGTTGAGCTGCTGGCAAAATCTTCACGTCCAAGTAAAGCTCACTGTTTCCAAACACATCCTATAAAATATCGGTGCCTTGTTGGCTTTGACTAATCTGCTGATAAAATTTTTAAATTTTTCCCATGCCGTTAATTCAGGTTTCACGCCAGAATGGTGGCCGAGATAAAGTAGCTGATGATGGTATTTCTTCGCGTTGTTTTGTAATCTCTTCTGAATTCCACCGCACTTTACCTTTCTACAGGGCTGTGCAGGCTGGCTAAAATCTGTAATAAACTTGTTTTGCTGATACCATTGTGCCCTTCAATTTGCACGAAATCACCGCTTTGAAATTGCAGTGAAAGATCAGTGAACAACAGCGATCGCCCACTGTTGGCACGCTAATTGTTCTAATTGAAGTTGATGAGCAGGAAAACATAGTCTCAGCCTTAAAAATAAAATCTTGATGAAAATCAGCGGGTATTCTACCACAAGGGGAAATTTTGACGAGATTTTAAGGGCCTAAAAGGCATAACTATTTAGAAGTAGATCTGCGTGTTTATTGATTTAAAACAAACTAAACTTTTTCTAGTTTATTCATCGGATAATCAAATAATTAAAAAGATTTACTGATCTCAAATCAAATTTTCTCTACCATTTAACTACTTTTTGATGTTGTTTTTATCAAAAACATTACCTTAACTTCATTTTTAAAAAGGAAACATATTATGTCTTATACTCTACCTGAATTAGGCTACGCTTATGATGCGTTAGAACCACATTTTTGATGCATCAAACAATGGAAATTCACCACTCTAAACACCACCAAGCTCTATGTAAACAATGCAAATGCGGTGTTAGAAACTTTACCTGCTGAATTTTCTGAAATGTGTGCAGGTCAATTAATCAGCCAATTAGATAAAATCCCTGCTGAAAAACGTACGGCATTACGTAACAACGCAGGCGGTCACGCAAACCACAGCTTATTCTGGAAATCATTGAAAAAAGGCACCACTTTACAAGGTGATTTAAAAGCAGCTATCGAACGTGATTTTCGGTTCTGCAGAAAACTTCAAAGCTGAATTTGAAAAAGCCGCAGCAGACTCGTTTCTGGTTCAGGTTGGGCATGGTTAGTGATTAACCAAGGTAAATTATCTGTTGTTTCTACCGCAAACCAAGATTCACCATTAATGGGTAAAGAAATCGCAGGTTGTGAAGGTTTCCCTCTTTTAGGTTTAGACGTTTGGGAACACGCTTACTACTTGAAAATTCTGAAACCGTCGTCCAGACTACATCAAAAGAATTCTGGAACGTAGTAAACTGGGATTTTCGTTGCAGAGCGTTTTGCTAAAAATTAGCAGATTGCGGATGTGCAGCTAAATAATAGCTTCTCAAAATATAAAAAAATCGCCTATTTTTAGCGATTTTTATTGTTAAATCCAACGTCTGACTTTTTTTCTTATAAGCTAAATAAGACTCACCAAACTTCTTCTCTAGCCAGTATTCTTCAGGTTTTATTTGCCATTGTGTGATGAGATAAATAAACAGAAAAACACCTAAAAACTGACCGCACTTTTGCAAATAAAACTGCCCATGCCACTAACAAGCCCGCTAGGCTTAAATACATGGGGTTACGGCTAAAAACGATAAATACCATTTACCACAAAACATTACTTTTTCTAAGTGAATTGATTGATATTCGCTTTTACTTTTATAGAATTGCCAAAGGCTGAAAAAGCGATGGCAGAAGAAACCGATATAATCAGATAAACTGCTAATACATTGATTTTCGAGCGGATAAGGATTAGGCAAATATGCCATGATAAGTGCACAGCCAATAAAAATGATGGGTGGCGGCACAAATAGGTTTCTGAATCATCAGCTCAAAAATCCAATAAAAAGCCCTGAGCAATTCGGGCAATTAAAATATTACAGATTATTTAATTTCATCTGCGCCATTTGTTTTTTCTAACGGGTTACCGCTTTTTGTGCATTTCTCAAAGCTTGCTTTTAGCACCATTCACATCGCCTTTTGCGACTTGAATATCGCCCGCTAAAAGATCTTTACGTGCACTAAAAGCCTTGGCTTTTCACTTGATTTAGACTTGCTAATGCTGCATCAAATTGACCTTGTTGAATTGCACTGCAGACAAACGAAGCGCTGCAAGAGAAGTTAAGATATCATCTTGTGATTGAGCAATCGCTTGTTTTCAAGCTATTTTCAGCAGAGGCGTAATCTTGTTTTTGCAACAAAAACCTTTTGCTTCATCTAATAAAGCTAAATACCGCATAGCTGGTTTTATCATGCGCTTTCACAAATTCAGCCACTTTTAGCTTGTTGTGCGGCGGCATCTTTGTTTGTGGTATAAACTAGACGCATCATATTCAGCAGACGCTTGCATAATTTGATTGGCTTTGATAAGACTGCCAACAACGCCAGCCCAACATCCCTGCCTACACCAAGAATAAAAGCGGCAATAATGGTTTTTGCCATTGTCTTTCCCACCATTCTTTTTAACTGATTCAGTTCTTGTTCTTCTTCAATGGTATATGCCATTTTCCTATCCTTCTAAAATTAAAAATTGGGCTTTCACGTGTTCAATTAAATTGTCCACATCAATGGTTTGCTGCTCTGCTGCCAAGTAGTGTTTTACCACAACTTGATTATTTTTGCACTTCACTTTCGCCAGCTACAGGGCTAGAGTCGCACCAGACTTATCTGCGCGTTTAAATTGTTTTTTAAAGTTACCGCTGCTGCAATGCAACATGGTGCTTAAGTGCGGTAATTCTGAGCGAAGTTTTTCCAGCGAGTTGGAATGCGGCTAATGTTGAACCTTCACCTTGATAAACAACGTAAATATCTACCGCACTTTTTACCGGAATCGATTTATTCACTTTTGAACGAGCAATACTAAACGCTCTAAGCCCATTGCGAAAACCAACACCACTTGTTGCGTGGCCACCAAGTTGTTCAACTAATCCGTCATAACGTCCACCACCACATACGGTGCCCTTGCGCACCTAATGCTGATGTCACCCATTCAAATACGGTTTTATTATAATAATCTAAACCACGAACCAATTTTGGATTAATTTCATATTGAATACCAACCGCATCTAATAGACCGCATAACTGTGCAAAATGCTCGCTGACTTTCATCGTCTAAATAATCCAATAATTTTGGTGCTCCGTCCAATCACATCTTGTAATGCTTGATTTTTAGTATCCAAAATACGTAATGGATTTTTACAAGACGTTCTTTCTCTTCTTCGCTCATTAAATCTTGGTGATTTTCTAAGAAAGGCCACTAATGCAGAACGATAGTTTGCATGCTTCTAATGAACCAATCGAATTTAATTGAAGAGAGACATGTTGATCAATACCTAAACGCTTTCCACAAACGTGCCGTTAAAATAATTAACTCAGCATCAATTTCAGGGGTTGCGATACCAAAATACTTCTACACCTGCTTGATGGAATTGACGGTAACGACCTTTTTGTGGGCGCTCATGGCGGAACATCGGTCCCATGTACCATAAACGTTGTTCATTGTTGTAAATCCAACCGTGTTCAATCGCAGCACGTACACATCCTGCCGTACCTTCTGGACGAAGAGTTAATTGCTCATCATTATCCCAGAAAGTGTACATTTCTTTTTGAGTACAACATCTGTGACTTCACCATTGCACGAGCAAATAATGGCGTGCTTTTCCACGATTGGCATACGCACTTCTGAATAGCCGTAGCTGCTTAAAAATTTGGCGAACCTGCCCTTCAATCCATTGCCAAAGTGGAGATTCAGTTGGGGAACAGTCATTCATCCCACGAATTGCTTGAATATTTTTTGCCACGAGTTTTCCTTAAATAATTCGATTTTTTGGATCTTGTTGTGCAACTTTGGCACGAATTTTTGCTTCTAATTGGTCAATAATCGCGTCGTTATCAAAAACGTTCTTTTTGACGCTCGCCATCTAAATAATAACCACTTTTTCTTATTACCACCGGTAACACCCTAGGTCTGACACTAATGCTTCACCTGGGCCATTTACCACACAACCAATAATAGACACATCCATTGGGGTGATAATATCTTCTAAACGTTGTTCCAGTGCATTCACCGTGCCGATAACATCAAACTCTTGACGAGAGCAGGTTGGGCAAGCAATAAAGTTAATCCCGCGAGAACGAATACGTAACGATTTTCAAAATATCAAAACCAACTTTGATTTCTTCTACAGGATCAGCGGCTAAAGAGACACGCAAGGTATCACCAATACCTTCCGCTAACAACATACCTAAACCAATTGCAGATTTCACTGCTCCTGCACGTGCACCGCCCGCTTCCGTAATGCCTAAATGCAATGGTTGTTTAATAGCTTTTGCCAATAAACGGTAAGATTCCACCGCAAGGAAGACATCGGATGCTTTTACGCTCACTTTAGAATTGATCAAAGTTTAAACGATCCAAGATCTCAACATGGCGTAAGGCTGATTCTAATAAGGCTTCTGGTGTTGGCTCGCCAAATTTCTCTTGAATATCTTTTTCTAATGAACCTGCATTGACACCAATACGAATCGGGATATTTTTATCGCGTGCACAATCAACCACAGCTCGAATACGATCTTCACGACCAATATTGCCTGGGTTAATACGTAAGCAATCCACGCCATATTCAGCCACTTTTAACGCAATGCGATAGTCAAAATGAATATCCGCCACTAATGGCACATTCACTTGCTGTTTAATGATTTTGAAGGCTTCGGCGGCATCCATAGTTGGTACAGAAACACGCACAATATCTGCACCGACACGCTCCAAAGATTTAATCTGTGCAACAGTCGCCTCAACATCAGTTGTGCGAGTATTTGTCATGGATTGTACGGCAATCGGCGCATCTCCACCGATTGGTACATTGCCCACATAAATTTTTGTCGATTCACGACGTTTGATAGTAGGTTTTACTGCTGACATTCTTTCGTAAATTATTCGTTAAGGTTTTGGTAATTTAAATTTAGCCACACGACCATCAACTGTAAGCGGATACGCTTCGCCTTTATAAGTAATGCGAACGTTACCCGGCGCACCAATAATCAAAGCATATTCGTCACCATTAAAGGTTAAAACTTCGCCTTGTTTATATTCTTTTTGCGCTAATACTTTACGGTTTTGGTCTTTCACACTAATCCAGCTTGAATTTTTCGTGATCTCAATAACGAGATCGCCTTTCGCTGTAGTTGGTGCTTCAGAAATAGCGGGGTTTTCAACCGCACTTTGTGTATCTGGCACAGTTTGCTCTGTTGTTGGTTCAGTGTTAGGTAACGTTTGTTCCACAACAGGTGCTTGAGCTTGTTCAATAGTAGGTGCTGAAGTTGCAGCGGTTGAAACTTCAGTGTTTACTGGTTGAGCTTGATTTTTCTTGAGTCGTTGAAACAGCGGGTTCAGCAGCATTATTTGTTTTTCTACTACAGACGTAGTTTCATTGCTTGACACCGCAGGCTGAGTATTTACTGTTACTGGAATTTCATTCGAATGAGTAACTGGTACCTCTGCTGTTTTTTCTTTTTCAACGTAGGTTTGCACTAAATTATCACGTTCTTCGTTTGATTTTTGATAATTTTGCCACCACCATAAGCCAGTCATTCCAACAGCAGCGAGTAAAATAATTGTTGTGAGTGTGCCTACCCAACGGCTGTGAGAAGAATATTGGTTAACTGAACGAGTCGCACGTGTATTTTTTACTTTAAATCATTTTTATGTGCTTCACCAAAAGTTAAATGTGCCCATTCAGCATCAGGAATACGTAAAAATTTCTGCATAACTGCAGAACGTAACCTCTCAAAAAGGTTGATGGTACATCTTTTTGGACAAATTCATTATTTTCTAATTTTGCCAAAAATGCTTGGACGTAAAGAAATGGCCTTTGCCACATCTTTCTAAAGAAAGATTTAATGCTTCGCGTGTTTGGCAGTTTATCCCCAAAGGAGATTTTCAGTTGTTTCAGCTTTGTTCGACGATTGTATTCATAGGTATAAAAATAGAGAAATAGAAATAAAAACTAAATACCAAATTTCTAAAGTCGAAAGGGGCTTTTGGCAATGATTATTTGAGTGTGCAGCTTTTCCACTCTGGAAGGATCAATCTTGGATGCAATTTATCCAACGCTTGTTGATAAACGTCGGTTTGTTTTCCAGCAAAAGCACAAAGTGCCATGTTTTCGTGAGCATCGGCTTGATGATAATAATTCGGTGCCGCAAGTGCCGCATTAAATTGATGAATAAAGCTTGTTCAAACTCACCTTGCCCACATAAAATGCACCAGTTGTTATACACATCGCCTTGCTTATCATCTAACTTAATTGCCTGTAAATAAGCTTGCTTTCGCTTTTCCATATCGCCTTGTAATTGATAAAAATGCGCAAGTGCCGAGTGCACAAGATAATAGTGGTCATCATGTTCAAAGGCTTTATCAAATTAAGTTTTGCTTGAACAAAAATCCTCTTGTTGCAGATAGCCCTAATGCCAATTCAACTCGCGCTTTACGCTGCTTGTTGTTTATTAAAATCGACTGAAGATTGAAACGTCAGCAGAAAAACAAAAGGAAAAAAATGACCGCACTTAGAATGTTAATTGGGATTAATTTCATCTTATCACTCTCTATCTTATCACCTATCCCAGCCATTTTTCCTTTACAAGTCTTGCTATATTTAGCTTAGTTAACAGCTTTACGTCAATACCTTCACCAAACTTACGTTTCATTGCTGTACGTTTGGTTCGGTCAGATCACATCGCCCGCCAACTGACCACAAGCGGCATCAATATCATCACCACGGGTTTTACGCACAATCACCGTAAAGCCGTATTCCATTAGCTTTTCGAAAACGATCGACACGGGCTATTTGAGCTTTTTACCGCATAAGGCGCTTTGGGAACGGATTCCATGGATCGCTGATTTTACACGCGTATAACACTTGAGCTAATTGATGCGCATCGTTCGTGCCATCATTCACATGATCAATAACACATACTCAATTGTCACTTTACCATGGTTAGCATTTGATACTTCAAAGTATCTGTACCGAATCCATCAACATTTTGATGTTATATTTTTATTGATCGGCATGATTTCATCACGCAACTCATCGTTCGGTGCGTGAAGCGAAATGCTACATGCCACATCAATCTTATCGCGCAACATATCGAGCGCAGGCACGACACCTGAAGTGGATAAAGTCACGCGTCGTTTAGATAATCCATACGCAAAATCATCGCAGCATAATTTCCATCGCAGGTGCAACATTGGCCACATTTAACAAATGGTTCACCCATGCCCATCATCACCGCATTGGTAATCGGACGAACACTGTCACACCAAAATTACCGATAATTTTTGATGCGCGCCAAACCTGACCTGATAATTTCCAGACACCGTTAAATTACGGTTAAAGCCTTGTTGAGCTGTTGAACAGCAAAGTGCGAAAGCTACGGGCTTACTTGAGAAGAAACACAGTGTTGCGCGATCCGGCCCTCGGAATATAGCACCGTTTCAACTTGCTGCTCACCCACCTGCATCGCCCATTTAATGGTGTACCATCTGCAGAGCGTTGCTCAACCGCCACTTCTGGCGCTTTTAATTTCAGCGACCGCTTTTAATTTTTCTCGCAATTTTATTTAATATTGGTCATATTGTCGAAGTTATCTTCGCCAAAAATGATAAATCCATTTCACTAATTGATCCGCACGAAATGGTTTCTCGCCCAATTCAGCAAAAAACTCACGCATTTGCTGGACGCGTTAAATCCATTAAATTAATAGTATTCTGTTTCCGGATGAGGGTTGTTCTAACATAAAGCCTCGTTATTACACATTACGGCGATGATGTTACTCAGAATTGAGCAACAAAAAGTTCGCATATTAAAAATGAGCCGAGATTTTACAGATTTACCGACTTTGATATGCTAGCAGATTTGAAAACAAAAGAAAAATTTTGACCGCACTTCTTTTATGATCGCTATCGCAAAAACCGAGAAAATAAAAGAAAAAAGTGCGGTTAAAAACTTTAAATCTCTTTCACATATCCCAAACCCTTACAAAAACTGATAGAATGTGCAAGCTTTGTTTTATTCTCTGAGTTAGCTATATTGAAGATATGTTAAAAAGTTCTTTTCTGTATTGTGTTTAGTGCCTGCAGTCGCAACGGCACAATCTTATGTCGTATATGATTTCACTCATGATAGAGTCCTTGAAAGTAGCTCACAAAATCATGTTCAACCTATCGCCTCTGTCACCAAGTTAATGACGCAAATGTGTTTCTTGAAAATAATCGAAACGCAAAACTGTACTGCATCGATTACTGATGATGATTATGATTACATCAAAGGCACTCAGTACAAAAATTACCTAAAATATACGCCGATTTCTTGTAATGAATTATACAGCAATGCTCGTTCATTCTGATAACTATGCTGTTTGATGCACCTTCTCGCCTGCAGGCATGAGCCGCTTGTAATTTATCCAAAAATGAATGAAAAAGCTCGAGAATTAGGCATGCGCTCTACTCGCTTTTTCAGATAGCTCTAGTTTATCCGACAGTAACATTTTCAAGTGCAATGGATCTCGTCAAGCTAGCTAAATACTCGCTCAATAAAGCACAAATCAAAAATCTTTCTAATATGCCGAGTGCCTTCATTCAAGCTGGTGGACGTAGTGTTTTTCGTCAAAAACACCAATAAATTAGTGCGCGAAGAAGTGTTTCGATGCGGCAATTAATAAAACCGGCTATATTCGCGAATCTGGCTATAATTTAGTTTTCAGGAATAGAATCCATGTAATCACTCGACCATTGGTGATCAGTTTAAATAACCATTCATCCGCATTTCTGTAGTAACTTTACGAAAAGGAAAATTAGGAACAATATGGTTGTACTGCTAGGGCGTAGCATGCAAAACTTTACCGCTGATGAAGCCCCAATACGAAGAAGCCTATGATGAAAGCGGTATGATCGTCTAACTCAACAAGTTGGTGGTTAATCTATTTTGAAAAGAGCGGTCAATTTTTAAAGCACAGTCCGCTTTTAATTTTAATCTACCTATCGATTTGATAGTATTATTTCATTTAAAAAGCCTTATAAAAATGATATTATTCTGCAGAATGCTAATCAATCATTATTTTTAAGAGATCTCAGTAAGCATTTATTTGTGCTTATCTGTTATCGTTTTAGGTTTAGCAGCTTACAAGCCGAAGCGAAAATTCTAAAAAGTGGTGACCACATTTACTAGATTCAGGATATCGCTCAAAATGTTGCAGGCGATGCGCGACGGTGGAGATCTCACCAAACTCTTGGTGCTGCAGAGGTCACGAGTGATGAACCAACAAAGATATTGTAAAAGTCAAATCTCGCTGATTTAATTTTATGGAACGGATTAAATGTAGAGCGGTGGTTTTGAGCGCTTCACAAAATATCAAAGACAAACCATGCGTTGTGGTGACTCGAGCGCAATGCAAGCCACTGTCTATTTATGACTACTCTTTATAGATGCTCTCTTACATGTGTGATGTCGCCATCTAATGCGTTGATTTATATCGAAAATATCATGCATTCGTTAACACGATCCACAAAATGCTGGATACTCATCAAAAACTGCGGCAGCATGTAAGTGCAGATCAAACACCTTTCGATACAAACCGCTGCGTGAAAAGCTCTCTGGAATTCCTGCTGACCAACGTTGGTTGGTGACCAGTGAAAGGCGCCCCTCAGTTATTTAGCGAAAGATTACGATCTCAAAGAAGGCTATGGCGGGCCAATCAACGCCGAACAACAAGGTACACCTCAACCAAGTGCGTAAACTTATCGTTGGTGATCGTATTCCTGTGGTATTTAGTGAAAAACCGTGTCAGCAAACCCTGCTCAACGGTATGTCGCAAAGAAAGTGGAGCCGGTATCATGGTGGTATTAGCTGTATGTTGATTCACTTTCTGCTGCTGGTATGGCCCTGTACCCGGACTTTATATCGAGTTTGCTCAATGTCACTCGTCCATACTTCATCGTGAAAAGGATTTGAAAATAATGACCGCACTTTCCGCTTCAATTTCCGTTACCGACGTGTAAACCATGCGCGCGGTCAACAATGGGCACACTGCACTTATGTGATGTTTCCCTTTGCATTACAAGAACAATCTGGTGCCTTTGTTTCGGCGTAAAATGGAAGCGGAAAATCGCACTTGGTTCAAAAGCAATCATGTGCACTCAAACCACAAGGCACACGGTAGCGCTTTGTGTTTACCAATTAATCGGCGTTGTTGAAACAGAAATTTGATCGCTATGTGCCGCAAAGCGGAAGAGGTCGATTGGCAATTTCCAGTCTCCGTTTGATGATGTGCTTCACGCGATAGGGCGTTACGTATTGGCATGGAATTCTCCTACGCATTCCAAAGGCTGAACGACAAACAAAGTGTCTCGAAGCGATGCAACGAGTAAACGCATCGAGCATTTAGCTGAACGGCGTCGCAGTGAGCTTTCTGGTGGACAGAAAACGCGTATTTTAGTCTCGTGCGTAGCACAACAAAGTAAAAATTATCTTGCTCGATGAACCTTTTACAGGTGTGGATGTTAAAACTGAAGAAATGCCATTGTGGAACTCCTTCGCCCAATTACGTGCTGAAGGCCATTTTGCACTTAGTTTCGACCCATAACTTGTTCTTGTGCGAGACTTCTGTGATCGGGCAGTGATGATTAACCGTACTGTGATTTGCTGCCGGTAAAACGGAAGAGACAAGTCTAATCAGCAATTTTGGAAAAAGTCTTTGGTGGTGTATTACGACACATCAAATTATTGGTGAAGATTCCGCATAATGATGAAGATAAACGTGCTGTCACCGTGCTTACGGTGGATGATGAAACGCCTGTTGTCTTCTATGGCGAAAACCAAAAGATGATCCGCCTGCAACGGCTGCCGTCCTGGTCGTCTGCCGCCGTCTGACAAGGAATGTCATGCCGTGAGCAGTGTTACCGGAACCTTTCTCCTATGAATATATGCAAAAAGCTATGTGGATAAGTACGCAGTCGGCGGCATTTGTGCCTGCTGCTCATTTAGTGCTGGAAAGGCTGGTCATCACCGGCTGATGCGCTTTCTCTCATTCCGTGGTGCCGGTGTGTATGACGCTTATGCCCTTCACTCTATGCTTTACGGTGCTTGCTGGAATTTTGGCGCACTTTCCATTTTATGGATCAACCATTTCTAAACTCAAAGAAGATGCCGTTATCGGCTTTGTTTTCAGCTACTATTCTTTGCCTTAGGCTTGCTGGATTATTTCCACTCAACCCAACCTCACTGAAACGTGCAAAATATCATTCTCGGTAGTATCCTCCAGGACTGCCGGTGAAGATAGTTTATCTGGCTAGCCGATTATTATGTTGATTTGCTTGGTCTTATTGATTGTCTGGAAGGGATTCCATTGCGATTTTCTTTGATGAAACGCAAGCGATTACAGCAGGTCTTTCGCCACTGTTTTAATAAAGTCCTCTGCTACATTATTGAGCGCTTCGTTGTTGCCGCATTGCAAAACCGTTGGGGCGATTTTTATGTAGTGCCATGGTATCGAGTACCCCAGGTGCAACCGCCCACTTCTTGCTTCACCGATAAATTCAAAACTCTTAATCCAGAGTGCCGTAGCATTAGGCGCAATCACTGGTTTTGCTGGCGTCTGTAAGCTACTATCTGGATGGCGCAACAGTGGTGGTCATCGTGACATTGGCTAAACCTTGTTATTTTGTGCTAGTCATTCTCGCCAGAACATACGGTTAATGAGTCAAAGCGACGTAAAGCGGTGGCCCATGAGTGAAATATTATTATTATTCACTATTTTCGTTGAGCCATTCCAGTTTGACTTGCGCAAATGCATTGCTCACCGCATTAGTGGTTGCTGTTGTCTGCGCCACTCTCTTGCCATGTTGGTGACGAGCGATGGTCACTGATGGGCGACGCCATTTCATGCCGTCCTGCCAGGTATTGTATTAGCTTTTCTAACCGGCATTCCATTGCGTGATTGGCGCCTTGTACTCAGGTAGTGCCTGTGCCTTAGTGTGTGTTGTAAAGAGAATAGCCGCACTCAAAGACAGATTTCGCGATGGGGATTGTATTTCAGGGATGTTTGCGGCCATTGGTTTGCGCTGTCTCACTAAAAGTCCAAACTTCACAAACTATCCACACACATCTTATTCTGGTAACGTAATATTAGGTGTAAGCCGACAAGAGGTGATTCAAACGGCGTCATCGCCTTGTAATCATTTTATTTTGGTTGGATTAAAGCGTCGTGATTTCCTTCTTTACTGCTTTGACCCTAGCCATGCTCGTGCTGTGGCGGTCTCTTCGCCCACATTATTGCATTATGGACTACCGCTTCTGCTTCTGCGCTCACCGTGTCAGAGTGATGACGCAGAAGTCGTTGGGGTGATTTTGGTTGTGTGTACTACTGCACGTCATGCACTGCACCAACTCTAACAAATCGTCTTCCGATAAGATGCTTGTGTGCTCGCTATCACTCAGTGCGCTAGTAACTGCAAGCCCTGCAGGCGTGCTGCTCGCTATCATTTTGATGCGTCCACTGGTGCATGCCATTGATCTGTTACAAGCTTTATTTTCTTAATTGCGCCCTGGTTTATAGCAAAATATAAAAGTACGGTTACATTTTCTAAATAAAGCTAACATTTCTGTTAGCTTTTATTAAAAGTTGTTACGTGTTGATAGACCTGTTTCTATCCCTGGTTTCCTAGACTCCAAGTACTAAGCTCAACTCGAGTTAATTCTGGATATTTCTTGCCCATATCTCGTGCTAGCGTTACCAACCGATTTTCTAACACTGTTCACTAGGATCATCTGCTAACGCAGCTAATCTTCTAATAGCTTCGTTTGGATTTGCTCTGAAATGTGGTCTCGGTCCATATTGTCACGTTTCTCAGTAACTGCTCTTCTTGTATTATGATTACTGCTTCTTTGGCTAATCATCTATAACTTGGGAGAGCTTTTTCGTATCCAATTGTTTTACAAAACATCGTAACAATGAATTTTGCTAATACTTCTTGAACTCGCCAGTTGTTGTCTTTGAGATACTCTCATCTCTTACATTAAGATGTGTCCTCGGATAGCATCCAAAAAGAAATACACTATACATTCTTACTTGATACACGCTGAGACTGATATGACAAAATGTTACATATGATGAATTCATATCGTAGTTATAATCGCAATGCTTGCTCTTTTCCTTCCTCTTTGAAACCGTTTTCTATTGAAGAAAAATTCTCTTCTATAGGCTTTTCAATATATTCAATATTCAAATGAAGGTCACCTCGCTCATAAAAATCAAACTAACAGATAAAAGTGTTAGAGGTTTCATGTAATCGCGCTGCCTATGTGAGACCTGTCAAATAATTGAAATTTGGTAGTGTTTGCATAATTGGTTAGATGCTGCAAAATCTTTCCTGCCGTCACGCGTTGCAACCAGAATAAAGGCTAAAGTGCGTTGCATTTCCTGGTCGAGAAATTCAGGAGTTCCTTTCCGATGCCCTCGACGAGGCGGGCTGACGATCACCGTCCGGTTTATTTTTCATCTTGTGCTAAAGCAAAAGTGGCGCATCCAAAGGTGAGAAATTTAACGTTACTTTGCAGTCACGATACCTCGAGCGGATTGAGCCTTAGCCGGATAGCGAAGATAGCGAATTTCAATTCCCAGTTAATTTCTACTTCTTGCCGATGTGTTTGTCCTCTGCAAAGCTACTTTAGTGAAGTCCAAAAGCTCAACGCCACAAAAGAGATCCCGAAATGTTTAGTAACTTCCAGCGATCTTGGTACCCAATCTCTGTGCTGCTGCATATAATCCTTGCGCTACAAGTGGTTGTTTGAAGAAACGCGGACGAATAAACAGATCTCATTACCGTTGCCGTGCGTTGTTACGTTTTGCGTTTGTACATTTGTTGTTTGTTGTTGTACGTTGTACGTTGCGTTGTTGTT
>BNJU01002334.1_pt1 | contig 34811 bp, 40 predicted proteins | sample 8539281 | NCBI WGS metagenome assembly BNJU01 (sample SAMD00202456, study PRJDB9452) | human saliva metagenome | isolation source: human saliva | place: Japan
AGGGTGTGAGCAAGTCGTTTCGCCTCAGGCGGCGCTCCTGCGCCTGTCACCGCGCGCAGGCAGCCCGAAACCGGCGGCAGAATGTCGCCCATGCACTGACACGCTCACGATCACCGTCATCGAGGCCGGGCTCGCGCCCGTGGGGCGCCTGGGGAGTGGCTCTTCGCCGAGGGCCGCGCTGCGCATGGTGCGTCCCTGGCGGGGCGAGCCCATCCCCTCCCTGGACGGATCGGCGACGGTCTGGTCGTGCTGGGCGGCTCGCAGGCGCCCACGACGGTGAGCACCCTGGCTGGCGGACCTGCGTGAGCTGCTGCGCGGCGTTGTCGCCGACGACGTCCCCGCCATCGCCATCTGCCTGGGCGCCCAGGTGGCCGCCGAGGGCCCTCGGCGGCGCCACGGCCGTGCCGGCGCTGGGCAACGACGAGGTCGGCGTCGTCGAGCTGACCATCACGGCCGCCGGCGAGCGACCCGGTCTTCGGGGCCGTGGCCGCCGAGGCCATCCGCGCCGCCCACCGCGCCGGGATCCCCACCTCCGACGGCACCCGCCTGCCCGTCATCGTCTCCCATCCGACGCCGTCACCCAGCTGCCCGAGGCCGCCACCCTGCTGGCCTCTTCCGACCGCTCCCCGGTCCACACCTGGCGGGCCCGGCGGCTCCTGGCCTTCCAGCACCACCCCGAGTCCGACCCGGCGCGTGTGCGCCTACTGGCGTACCCGCGACGCCCTCAGCGACCTGGCCGGCATCGCGGACGCGGCCTCCCTCCAGGCCGCCCGCGACGCCCTGGGAGGTGGCCGCCGGCCGAGGCGCCGCGCCGGGCGCCGCCCGGAACCCACAGGGGCCACAGCCGCCGACCTGCCGAGGCGGCCGCGAGCGCCGGGGCCCGCTGCCCGCGAGGAGGCCGAGCGGGTTGACCCTGCCATCCAGGCCTTCGGTCGCGGTCTGGCCCGCGTCCTCGTGCGCAACGTGCGCGCCCGCCGTCTGGCGCGCTGACCGGGCTGCCGGATCTCACTGGCCCGGCCTGTCCGGCTGGGCAGGGTTCGTCCGGCTGCACCTCGTGCGCCGTCGGGCCAGGCTCAGCTCTTCCCGATGAGGTCCTCGGCGTCGATGATGGCGTAGGGCGTAGCCCCTGCTCGGCCAGGAAGCGCTGCCGGTGGGCGGCGTACTCCTGGTCGGCGGTGTCGCGGGCGACGACCGTGTAGAAGTGGGCCTGGCGGCCGTCCTCCTTGGGGCGACGATCCGCCCTGAGCCGCTGGGCCTCCTCCTGGCGTGAGCCGAAGGGCCCGAGACCTGGATCGCCACGCTCGCCCCGGGCAGGTCGATGGAGAAGTTCGCGACCTTGGAGACCACGAGCGTGCGGATCTCCCCGCAGCGGAAGGCGTCGTAGAGCGCTGGCGCTCGCGCACCGTTGTCGCACCGGTGATGACAGGGGGCGTCTGGGTGCTCGGCGATCTCGGTGAGCTGGTCCACGTACTGGCCGATGATCGGGGCCGAGCTCGCCCTCGTGGCGGGCCAGGAGGGCATCGATGATCGGCAGCTTGCGTGGTGAGCAGGGCGGCCAGGCGGTAGCGCTCCTCAGGGCTCGGCGGTCGCGTAGGGCCATGCGCTCGCCGGCGTCGAGGTCAGGCGCACCTCGGTGCAGATCGCCGGGGCGATCCAGCCCCTGGTTCTCCAGGTCCTTCCAGGGGGCGTCGTAGCGCTTGGGGCCGATGAGGCTGAAGACCTCGTCCTCGCGGCCGTCCTCGCGCACGAGGGTCGCCGTCAGGCCCAGGCGGCGGCGCGCCTGCAGGTCCGCGGTCATCCGGAAGATCGGGGCTGGCAGGGAGATGGACCTCGTCATGAGACGATGAGGCCCCCAGTCGTGGGAGTCCAGCAGGGTCCAGGTGCGGGTAGACGCCCTTGCGGCGGGTGGTGAGCACCTGGTAGGGTGGCGATCGTGACGGGGCGGACCTCCTTGCGCGAGCCGGGTACTCGCCGATCTCCTCCTCGGTCAGGGTGGTGAAGCGGATGAGCTCCTCCTTCCACTGACGCGCCGAGACCGCGTTGGTGACCAGGATGAGCGTCGTCGTCGAGCTCTTGGCCATGGGCTGCGCCCCGAGGGTCTTGCCGGCCCCGCAAAGTCGGACGACCACGCCTGAGCCCCCGACCAGAGCTCTCCACCGCCTCGCTCTGGTGGGGGCGCAGCTGGAAGGTGTCGGGAGAGTCGGTCAGGGTGATGGGGTGGGCCTCGCCGTCGACGTAGCCGGCCAGGGTCCTCGGCCGGCCAGCCCAGCTGATGAGCACCTGCTTGAGGTGGCCGCGCTCGGAGGGGTGGACGACGACGTCAGCCTCCCGAGCCGTGTCCCAGCAGGCCCTTGGTGCGCTTGGGCGCATGACCTCCCTCCAGGACCGGCACGTCGGTGGCGTGCAGGACCAGGCCGTGGGCGGGGTCGGTGAGCAGCTGGAGGCGGCCGTAGCGGCTCATCGTCTCGGCGATCTCGGTGAGCAGGGCGTGCGGCACCGGAAACGCGAGTAGGTGATGAGGTGTGGACGACCGTCTCCGCGTCAGGCCCGCGGCGCTGCGTTCCACAGGGCCAGCGGCGTGATCCGATAGGTGTGGATGTGCTCGGGGCGCGCTCCCAGCTCGGCGAAGGCGGCGATGGCGCAGCGGGCCCTGCCCGGCCTGGGGGTGGGCGACCTCCAGGAGGACGGACTTGTCGGACTGGACGATGAGCGGGCCGTCAGGGGCCGAGGGCACCGGGACGCAGGATCGCTGGGCGTAGCGGACATGGGCGGGAGTATCCCAAGCCGGGGCAGCGCGCCGCCGTGACGGAGGGACGTTCCTCTTCCAGCGAGGAGGGGCGGGTCGGCGTCATTCCTGGGCGCGAGTGCAGCTGACGGCGCTCAACAGCAGTGATGGCACATCCATTCGCGTCATGCCCGGGCGCGCGGCGGACGGGCCGGATCCTGGGCTGCCGCGGAGGCGCGCGAGCCGTGGGGTGCAGGCCCGAGCCCGCGAGGCGGGTCAGGAGGTGCTAAGGGGCCAGAAGCGGTGACATCTGCGGGGTTGTGTCCAAAGTCGGAAACAAAGGCGCGAGACGGGCTCGGCCTGCGAAAGAAAACCGCATGATTCTGCGGTTCGTGTTGCAGGCCTCAGGGGTAGTGCGGTCCCTTTGTCCGATGTGGACACCGGCGCCCTTCATCCAGGCTTCCCGCTCTGTCCGTGAGTGGGGCGGGGCGTATTTTGGTGCCGGATGAGCCCTTCCGCCTCCACCCAGGACCTCGCCGTGCACCTGACGGCGCTGCCGGACCGCGAGGTCGCCGCCCTGCTGGTGGCGCGCCCGGACCTGGCCGCGCCGCCGTCCTCCCTCCTTCCTGGCGCTGGCGACCCGCGCCGGGGCTCCCGGCAGCATCGAGCACGCCCTGGCCGGGCTGGATGCGCCGACGCTGGCCGTGGCTGAGGGCGCTCGTGGCTCTCAACCGGCCCGAAGAGTCGGGCCGGGCGGGTGGGGCCAGGGCCGACCGAGGTGGCCGAGGTGGTCAGGAACGAGCAGGGCTGGCGGTGCCGGTGGGGCCAGTGGTGAACCGGCCGGCAGTGAACCTCTCGGCGGTCCCGCAGACCATGCAGCCGACCCCGGCCGACCCGGACCGCCCAGACGAGTGTTGACCTGGCCGGGTTGGTCGCAGCCCACCTCCGCTGCCTGCTGAGCAGGTCACCGAGGCATTGGATCACCTGCGTCGGCTGGCGCTCATCATCGAGGGCGGGCCCCTGGCCGCACTCGAGACCGCCTCGGGCCACACCCCTTCGGCCTGGGGCCCTGGGCCGCTGAACCCTTCAGCGCCGAGCAGCTGCCCCCACCCTGGAGGGCTGAGCGAGACGCCGCCGGTGGAGCCGGCGGCAAGCCCAGGTCATCTCGGCGGCCTCCGTGGAGATGCTCCAGGCCCTCGCCTGAGGGGCCGCCCGCCGGTACCCTGCGCGCGGGCGGCACCGCACCGGGGCGGCCCGCTCATCGACCGCGGCTGGCTGGAGCGCAGCAGCGAGTGCCCACGGGCGCACCGCTTCATCCTGCCGCGTCAGGTCGCCCTCGCCCCTGCGTGGCGGCCGCCTGACCCTGCAGCCCCTCACCGCCCCCCGGGGCCGGCGACCTGGAGACGGTGGGAGCCGACGTCCGTCGCCTCCGAGGCCTCCTTCCACGCCGAGGAGGCCGCCCGGCTCGTGGCAGCCCCTCCTGGAGGAGTGGGGCCGCGAGGGCGGCACGATCCGCCGCACCGGCGGGTGAGCGCGCGCCCCTGGCCCGCACCGCCGACGCGCTCGACCTGGAGGCCGACGCCGCCGCCCGCATCAGTGAGATCGCCGCGAGCGCCGGGCTCCTGGGGCTCGACGACGACGGCGCCGCCTGGGTGCCCCTCCTCCCAGGCCGCCGGATGGCTCGCCGACAGCCTCCCCAGCGCTGGGCGCCGCTCGCCCTGGCCTGGTCGGGCAGCGCCCGCACCCCCTGGCTGACGGGCACCCGCGATGACGACGGCACCCTGCGCGCCGCCCTCAGCCCGGATCTGGAGGCCGGGTGGGCGGCGCGACTGCGCGCCCGGGTGCTTGCCCTCCTGGGTGACCTCCCGCCAGGCGCCAGTGCGACCCCCGCCTTCGTGCGGGCGGCCCTGACCTGGCAGAGTCCCCGGCGCACCATCCCCGGCGGGGCGATCTCCGCGGTCCTGGACGAGGCCGAAACCCTCGGGGTCACCGGCGGCGGGCGCTCACTGAGGCTGGCAGGATCCTCGCCCGACGTGCTACGGCGAGCCTCGACGAGCAGGGACCCCGGACTCAGCAGCGGGCCCGGTGGCCCCACCGACCCTGGAGACGCCGGTCGCGCCGAGGAGGCGGGCGGTGAGGCACACGCCGAGCCGCTGTCGGACGACCAGGCCCTCACTGCCCTCGAGGCGGCGCTCGCCGCAGACCTGCCGGCCGCCGTCGAGATGATCCTCGTCCAGTCCGACCTCACCGCCATCGTGCCGGGCCGCCCCGCCCCCGAGCTGGCCGCGCTGCTGGAACGCACGAGCGTCGTCGAGTCGCGCGGCGGGGCGCTCACGGTGCGCTTCACGCCCGAGTCGGTGCGCGGCGCGCTCGACGTCGGCTACCGGGCCGAGGAGATCACCCAGGAGATCGGCCGTTACAGTCCCACGCCTCTGCCGGACTCGCTGAGCGTGCTCATCCAGGACGCCGCCCGCCACCACGGGGCGGTGCGTGTGCGAGCCGTGTCCGCGCTGCTGCGGATCGGCGACGAGGCTACGGCCGCCGGGCTCCTGGCCGAGCCGCGACTGCGGGACCTCGGCCTGGACCAGGTGGCGCCCGGCATCCTCGTGGCCACCGCGAGCGCCGGGCAGGTGCTGCGCGAGCTGCGCGCCACCGGGCTGGCGCCGGTGACCGAGGACGCCAGCGGCCACCTGGTGGTCGGGCCGGCCACCGCGCAGCAGGCCCGCCGGGCCCCCGAGCCGACGCGCCCCGGCAGCGAGCACTCGGTGCGACGGCGCAGGCCCGGAAGACGAGAACCGACGACCCTCGTGGGGCGGCTGCGCGTGGGGCAGGAGGCGCTGCAGGCCGCAGACGAGACGGCTGTGGCCACCGACCCGGTGCACGCCCTGGCGGTGCTGCGCCAGGCCCAGTCCTCGCGCTCGCGGCTGCGGCTGAGCCTGGCCGGCCCCGACGGCGCCGTGCAGGAGCGGCAGGTGCGGGTCATGGCCGTGGAGCCCGGGCGGGTGCGCCTGCGCGACGTCGTGCGTGAGACCGAGCTGACCGTGGCCGTCCACCGCATCGTCTCGGTCGAGACGAATTGAGAGCCAGTTCAGGCACCGTGGGGGCGGACCTACTGTGAAAAACTATTGCATCGCATGTCGATTCGATATATGCTCAGCGTGCCGTCTCATTTTCTTTGCAAGATTCGCATAGGTAGTGAAGGGTGTCGTAATGATTCTGCAATTCCCGTCTTGGCTCACTGTGTCACTCGATCCGAAATTACTATCTCAGTTTGTAGCATTTCTTATAGGGCTGGGTGGCTTTGTTCAGTTTTATGAGAATTTCACGCCGTTCGACGTACTGAATGGGATGTTTCGGACATACAAGCAAAGCAAAATAAAAGACAAAGGTATGTGGGGGAAGCTTAAAAGACAACTTGCTCACCCCTGGGGTCCAGGTTTGGTGGATTATGTTACATGGAAGGTCAAAGAATTTCATTATAAAGGGGATGGAGAAGGCGAGGAGAAGGCGAAAGAGCTTCTCTTAGATCTAAGACACTGGAAGTTCAAGGCTCTTATCGAAGGGGTGTTCATTATGGGGGGAGGCGTTGTATCTGCGGTTTTAATGCTATTTTCAGATGATGGTGACTTCTCGTGGTGTGCCCTATATCTTGTCGGTATTGAAACAATTTTGTTCTTCATTGTTGTTGGTGTGACAAGTAAAGCATTTAAAGAAAAAGAAGAATACTTTAGAAAGAAATATGAAACTCTGCTTGAGTTTCAATCGGATGAAAGTTAAATCTCCTCATTGTGTGTGCTGACGTCAGGGTGGGTTTACCTTTCTTTGTTTGGTGATTGGAAGCCGGTTATGGGTGTTCGTGTCCTGTTGGTGTACGCTGGTCCAGCAGTTTATATCCCCTGATTTGAGGCTCTGAGATGTCCGTCCCAGAGGATCTGTGCCATCTGATCTCGCACAATTCAATCAACCATCGCGTCACTCAAACAACATCCCGCAGAGACTGACAGTCAACTCGCTTTTGACCTCCCCTTTGGGGTGTGCGCGCATGTCGGTGTGCCGAGGGCGACCCGCGCTGGTCAGGGCAGTTCCAGGGCCTCCCCTACACTGGCCGAGTGACCGACACGATCGACTCTCACCGACGCCTCAGGCGAGCCCACGACCGGGACCGACTCGGGCTCTCCGACAGGCGCCGCCACCGGGGCGCGCACCTCCACGGCGACCCTGGAGCGCCCGGCTCCGGCACCGAGTGCGGCCTCGCCCTCCCCGACGCCGGCCCCCGTGCCCCGCGCCGGCGCCCTGCCGACCCCGGCCGAGCAGGCCCCTGGCCGCCAGGACAAGACCCTCACCTCCCCGGCGGCCATTGAGCTGGCCCGCCACGCGCTGGAGGAGGTCACCGACCCCATCACCGTCGGCGAGTACGTGGCCGCCGCGCCCGAAGTCGAGCGCCTCGTCACCCACCTGTTCGACTGCACCCTGAGCGGCTACCGCGGCTGGCGCTGGGCGGTCACCCTCAGTCGCGTCCCGCGCAGCCGCACCGCCACCGTCTGCGAGGTGGAGCTCCTCCCCGGCGAGGAGGCCCTCCTCGCGCCCGCCTGGGTCCCGTGGGCCGAGCGCCTCGAACCCGGCGACATCACCCGCTCCGACCGCCTGCCCCGCAAGGAGACCGACGAGCGCCTCGAGCCCGGGTGGGAGGCCACCGGTGAGGACGCCGACGCCGTCGCCCTGGACGAGCTCGACCTGGGCCGCCCCCGGGTCCTGAGCGCCCAGGGTGTCGCCAGCGCCGCCGAGCGCTGGTACGGCGGCGACCACGGCCCCGAGGCCGAGGGTGTCCGCAAGGCCCACGCCACCTGCTCCACCTGCGGCTGCTTCGTGCCGATGGCCCGGCGCCCTGCGCGCCATCTTCGGCGTGTGTGCCAACAGGTGGGCCGCCGACGACGGCAGCGTCGTCTCCCTGGACCACGGCTGCGGCGCCACTCCGAGACCGACCTGCCCGACCAGGGTCCGGAGTGGCCCATCAACCCCTCACGGGTCGACGACCACCTCATGGTGCCGCTGAGCACCAACGGGCTCGACCTGCGCGAAGGCCGCAGCATCGCCGAGCTCGCCGCCGAGCAGGGCGACGACGTCGACGCCGAGCCGGACGGGGCCTCCGCTGAGGACTCGGTCGACGCGGCCGGCCCCGGTCAGGGAACCGGTGCGGAGACCTCCGTTCAGGACGCCGACGCCTCGGCCGATGGCGCGAAGACCACGGACTCCGACGGCGCCGCTGACGAAGCCGCTGGCGCTAACGACTCGGATACTCAGGCCGAGGACGGCGCCGCCGGCACGGATGCCACCGCGCCCGCGGCCGAGGAGCAGACGGAGGGCCCGGGACGAAGACCACCAGAAGCCCGCCGCGTCCGGGCAGAAGCCCGCCGCGAAGCGCTCCCGCCGCGCGGCCTCCTCGACGCGCCGCCGTCGCACGGCCGACTCGCCCGAGGAAGCCTCTGAGGAGCGCAGCAGTCGCCTGGTGGGGCTCGACCTGGGAGAGCTCGAGAGGGCGACCGCCGCGGCGTCGGCCTCCTCGGCCCCCGATGCTGCGAGCGCCGCCGAGTCTCTTGAGGCAATCGTGGAGCCGCCCTCACCGGCCCCCGCCGGCGGCGAGTCCAGTGACACGCCCAGCGAGCGGGCTGCCTCGGCCCGCGCCGCCGTCGCCCGGCCTGTCCCCTGGCCCTCGGGATCGACATGCCCCCAGGGGCGACGAGGCCACCGACGACACCGAAAACGCCGAGACCGACGCCCCCGCGGAGCAGACGCCGCGGACCCTCGCCGAGCTCGAGGCCATCCTGCCCAACCGCTCCTGATTTCGCGTCAGCCGCTGTCCGGCGTCATGCCCCGGCGAGGCGCTTGGCGGCCTCCAGCACCTCATCGAGCATGGTCTCGGTGAGCCGGCCGAGTGAACGTGTTCTGCTGGCTGGGGTGGTAGCTGCCGAGCAGTGTCACCGCTCCGCCGTCGGGCCTGGTCAGCTCCGCCGTCGCCCCGTGGCCGAAGCGCGGCTGGGGGCGGGAGAGTCCACCCGCCTCCCGGGTGACCCGCAGCACCGCGCCCCACCCGATCCCGCCCAGCGCCAGCAGCACCCTGATCTCAGGCATGAGGGCGATCTCGCGGGCGAGCCAGGGCGCGCAGGTGGCCCGCTCGCCGGTCGTCGGCTTGTTGGCCGGCGGGGCGCAGCGCACGGCGGCGCCCATGCGCGCCCCGGTGAGCCGCTGCCCGTCACCTGCCGCCGTCGAGGTGGGGGACGTCGCCAGGCCCGCCCGGTGGAAGGCCGCCCACAGCCAGTCTCCGGAGCGGTCCCCGGTGAACATCCGGCCGGTGCGGTTCGCCCCAGTGGCCGCGGGCGCCAGCCCGACGACGTAGATGCGGGCATCCGCCGGCCCGACACTCGCCACCGGTCGCCCCCAGTACGGCTCATGGGCGAAGGAGGCGCGACGACCGAGTCCGGGCCACCTCCTCACGCCAGGCCACGAGTCGGTCGCAGGCACGGCACACCGTGATCCGGGCATCGAGCGCGGACAGTTCCGACGATGCACCGGCCAGGCGTGCCACGTCGGTGGCCGAGCGGGCTACGGGTGTTGCGGCAGTAGCGGGATCGTCGGGCCATCCGGTCCCGGGAGGGACCGGGAGTCGAAGAATGCTCCGGTGACGGGGTGCGGATCAGCCATGTCCTCATTGTGGGCGCATGGAGCGCACCGTGGGCCGGCTTCCGTCACCGGTGAGGACCGGCCCACTCATCGCCAGGTGGCCCCGGAGGGCCGACGGCGAGCCGCATCCTGGGGTCGCGCACGAAACCGGCCTGACTCAGGAGGTCGCTCACGGCCCGGCGCCAGCGTGGTGACCCGTTGAGGACTCCACCACCGTGCGGCGCCTGACCGCTGCCCCCCCAGCGCGCGAACATCGCCTGCCTGTCGGCCGCCAGCGCGGTCAGGGGCGCGTGCCAGCTCCTCACGCTCGGACGTGTAGGAGATGAGGACCTTGAGGGTTCTCTGAGGCGTAGAGCACCGGGGCGCCACCCAGCACGACGACGCTTGCCCCCTGGCGCCGGACCGGCGGACCACTCGTCTCCTCACCGTGGCCCCCGGCCGACTCGCCGAGGCCAGCAGGTAGCACCGGCTCGGGCCACGGCACCCCGCGTCCGACGAGGACAGGCCGGGTCGCTCGAGATCGAGCACGACCGGTGTCTCCGCCGCGCCGGCGGGGCGGGGGTGAGGGACCGCAGCTGCTCGACGCTCTCCCGCTCGGCGAACTGCGCCGGCCCCCAAGCCTTCAATGAAACTGCCACGCAGAACCACCCCGGTCTCTTCCAAGCGCCGCAGCACCGGCATGAGCGGCCCGAGTCCTCCCGCGCCGCCGAAGGTCAGGGCGAGGTCGCGGGAGACGACCCCGTAGCGGTCCAGCAGTGACTCCACCTCCGCGATCGCCCGCTCCTCATCGCTGGCCGGTGCGCGACAGCCCTCACCCAGGAGGTGGAGGTCACCACGGAGGACAACCGCCTGGCCACCGTCACCTCCCCGGCGCTCGGTATCCCTATCATGAGGCGACGGCCCCGGCGGCTGCGCACTCGCCGTGAGGGCGGGGCAGTGCGCGTCCCGGCCGCGGGCACCAGCGCCCGGCGCACCGGTTCGAAGGAGCGGCCCGTGGCGGCCCCCTCACGAACCAGCCTCCAGAGCTCCTCCTCAGTGACTCCCGTCTCCCGGCCCTCCGGCTCACCTGGGGTAATCGCCTCCCCGGCGACCGGCGCCAGGGCGGAGTCCGTGGGGAAGAAGGCGATCTCGCCCGGCGCGGGGATGTCGTCGGCCCCGGTTCGCCTCCGGGCCGCACCGGACCGGGACGCGGCATCGCCGACGGGCCGCGCCTGCCAGACGACCTCCCCGGAGGCGATGAGCTCATCAAGCATGGCCGGCCGGTAGTCGGCCACGCGCGCGGGCAGCACCACCGACTCCCACAGGCCGGCCGGCAGCCACACGCCCTCCAGCGCCGCCAGGGCCTCGGCCAGGGTGTCCACGCCGCTGCCCGGCTCATCCAGGCCCGCCCTCTCCAGCACGAGACGCTGGAGAGCCGCAGGTGACACCGCGCGACGGCGGCCCGCGCCCGGTCCAGGAGCGGCGGCGCACCGGGCGAGGATCGCCGGCTCCATCCATCCCGCCGCACCCAGGTCCACCGGGAACCGTCCCCGGCCAGCTCGGCCAGGGCTCCCTCCGCTACTGCCGTCCCCAGCCCGAAGGCCTGCGCCACGCGCTGCGGCGTCACGGTCGTGTGGGTGCGCGCGTAGCGCAGAAGCAGGTCGTTCAGCGGCGAGCGGGCCGCTGCCTTCCGCTCGACCGCGACACCGGCCGTGGCCCGCTCCAGCGCCCAGTCGGGGACCTCAGCCCCCAGGGCCCGCCGCAGAGCCGGGGCGTCCTCGACCCGGGCCCACAGCTCCCGCCCGCCGACCCTCACCGCGGCGGCTCGGCGCGCCCCGGCCAGCTCGGCGAGCGCCCGACCGACCTCGCGCTCGACTGCGTGCGTGTCCGCGCCCTCGAAGCCGTCGCAGGCCCCGTCCGCGCCGTCGCCTTGCCCGTCCTTCCTGGGACCCTCCCGCCGACGTCGGTGCACCGCTCAGCCAGCTCGGCCGCGCTCAACGGTCCCAGCTCACGCAGAAGATCGGCGATCGCCTCGGCGTCGGCGCGTACTCGCCTGCCGGGGGCCAGGTGCTGGAGCTCGGCCTCCACCTGGGCCAGGACCTCGTCGTCGAGCAGGTCTGCGATGCCGCCGTCGCCCAGCAGGGCGTCGAGCGCCTTGGGGTCCAGGGAGAGCAGCTGGGCCCGGCGCTCGGCGTGGGGCAGATCCTCCTGGTAGATCAGAGTGCTCGCGTACCCGAACAGCAGCGGGTGGGCGAAGGGCGACGGCTCACTGGTGACGGCCTCGACGACGCGCACCCGGCCGGAGGCGAGACGCTCCATGAGGTCGGTGAGCGCGGGCAGGTCGTAGTACTGCTGGAGGCACTCGCGCGCCGCCTCCACGCTGACGGGGAAGTCCCGGAACTGGCGGGAGGCCTCGAGCAGCTGTCCGGCTTTGACCCGCTGCAGCCACAACGGCGTGCGGCGCCCCGGGCGGGCGGCGGGCAGAGCAGGGGCGCGGGCTGCACTCGCGGGAACCGGGCCGCGAACAGCGCCGTCGTCTCGATCCGGCTGCGCACCAGGGAGGAGATCTCCGCGGCGTCGAAGGTGATGAGCCCGGCCCCCGGGAGGTCGCCCTCAACCGGCGGGATCTGCAGGACGATGCCGTCGTCGGCCACGATGATCTGCGGGCGCACCCCCAGCACCTGGTGCACCCGCTCCCGGATCGCCATCGCCCAGGGCTCGTGGACGCACCGACCCAGCGTGCTGTGGACGATGATCCGCCAGCTGCCGGACTCGTCCTCATAGCGCTCCAGGACCAGGGTCTCATCGGTCGGCAGGGGCGCCGGTGGCTCGGTACTGCTCGCAGCAGCGCCAGTAGGTTGCTGCGGGCATGAGCGTCCAGCCCCGCCTCCGTGAGCCGCTGCCGCAGTGCCCGCTCTCCCTCGGACTTCCCGGCTCCCGCCTCCGCCGGCAAGGATTTCTGCGCCTCACGCAGGAAGACGCCCTGGCGAGCCCGGTGGCCGCAGGCCTGCCCAGCCCTCGCCCTTCCAGAACGGCAGGCGGGCGCTGCGCCTCGGCCGGGTCGACGACGACGCGGTCCCCCGTGATCTGGCGGATCCGCCAGCTCGGCGTCCCCAGCGTGATGATGTCGCCCGGGCTGGACTCGTGCACCATCTCCTCGTCGAGCTCCCCGACCCGCCGCCGCCCGGCATCCTGCGCCCCTCGGCAGGACGACGGGGAACATGCCCCGGTCCGGGATCGTTCCGAGGAGGCCACCGCCAGCCGCTGCGTGCTGGGCCGGGCACTGAGCTCACCGGTGGCGCGGTCCCACACGATCCGCGGCGAGAAGCCCGTCAGATCCGCCGAGGCGAAGCCGCCGGCCAGCAGCTCAGGACCGAGTCGAAGGCCGGGCGCGGCAGCGAGGGAGTAGGGGCCGCCCGCCTGACGGTGGTGAACCAGGCCTCGGCCGTCAGCCCCTCCGCCACACTCACCGCGGCGACCGTCTGCTGGGCAGCACGTCAGAGCGTTGGACACCAGCTCGGTGCGCTCGATCTCCCTCGGCGCATCCCTCTGCGGCGACGACGGCGTCCACCAGGTGAGTGCGCTCCACGGGTAGATGACGCCGCGCGGCCGCCTGCCCACCGGTGGTCGGCGCGCCCCACCCGCTGCAGGCCCGCAGCGACCGACGGGGCGGCGCCACCCTGGAGCACGAGGTCGACCGAGCCGATGTCGATGCCGAGCTCGAGGGAGGCCGTGGCCACCACGCACCTCAGCTCGCCCGCGGCCAGCTCCCGCCCACGCCCAGACGCTGTTCCCTGGAGACTGACCCGTGGTGTGCCTTGGCGATCACCGGGGCGCCCGCCGCCAGGGGCTCGGTGTGCGAACCGGTTCCCATCTCCCAGGACTCCCGGTGAACTGGCGCCTGCGGCGCCGAGTGCCAACGCCCGCGAGACGCGCGGCATGGGCCTCGTTGAGGTGCGCGGTGAGCCGCTCGCAGGCCCCGGGAGTTGACGAAGACCAGCGTCGTGCGGTGGGCCAGGACCTGGTCGAGGATCGCGTTCTCAAGGTGCGGCCAGATCGAGGCCGACACCCGGGCGGGCACCCCCGCACCGGGCCCGTCAGCCCGCCCCGCCGCCATGGCTCGACCCAGCACCTTATCGGAGCGCCAAGCCTGCGAGGACCCCCGCCCGTCCGAGCCCGGAGGGCCGGGAACCGCGGCCACCACCCGCGCTCGTGGGGGCTGCCAGGGCCCGTTCCATCCGGGTACGCAGGTCCGAGATCGCCGGATGCGGGCCATGTTCTCCACCGGAACGGACACTGTGACCTCCGGTGTCGCCCGGCCGTCGTCGGAGATGATCGTCACGGGTGCGGCCCGCCGAGGAAGCGGGCGACCTCCTCCGGCGGCGAGACGGTGGCGGACAGGCCGATGCGCTGCGCCGGCCGCCCCAGGAGGTCATCGAGCCGCTCCAGGGACACGGCCAGGTGCGTGCCGCGCTTGGAACCGGCGAAGAGTGGATCTCGTCGACGATGACCGTCTCCACTGTCCGCAGCGTCTCTCGCACGGCGCTGGTGAGCATGAGGTAGAGCGACTCCGGCGTTGTGATGAGGATGCTGGGCGGGTGGCTGCGCAGCCGACGACGCTCCCGCGCGGGCGTGTCCCCCGAGCGCACCCCCACCGAGATCGGGCGGGTGGGGCCGACGGCAGCGGATTCCGCCAGCGGCCCGGCGCAGGTTGCGCTCACGTCCGCTCCCAGCGCCTTGAGCGGGGAGATGTAGAGGACCCGCACGCCGTCGGCCTCAGCCCTGGCACCTCTTCTGCCGCCTCGGCCCCTGTTCCTCCGCGGCCGGCTCCCGCCCCAGGCGGTCGATGGCGGACAGGAAGGACGCGAGCGTCTTGCCCGAGCCGGTGGGGCGATGACCAGGGCGTTCTCACCCCGGCCGATCGTGGCCCATGCCCGCTCCTGCACCGAGGTGGGGCCGGTGGGGAAGGCGTCGAGGAACCCAGGTGCGGCTGGCCGAGGAGAATCCTCCCAGCCCGGCTCGCGCGGACCTGCCGCGGCGGCCGGGTCCCCTGCTGCCTCGGTCACGGCCATCACCTCCTCCCGTCCGGTCTCACCGTCCATCCTTCCACGAGGTGTGACACTAATTCCGGGGTCTAAGCGATGGGCGAGCGCCGGCGGGGCGATGACGGCAGCGCTCAGTTTCGCTCAGCGCGTGATGATCTGGAAGAATGCCGCCGTGAGCACACGTGCCGACGAAGGCCCTCATCTTCGTCCTCGCCCAGTCAGGTCTCTCGACTGGATCAGTTCTTCCACATCACTGAACGCGGTTCGAGCATCTCCCGAGAGATCCGTGGCGGTATCGTCACCTTCTTCTCGATGAGCTACATCCTCGTCCTCAACCCCGCGATCCTGTCCAAGGCGAGCCCCCGGGAACCGAGGCCCAGCTCGCCGCCGGCACCGCCTTCGTCGCCGCGGTCGCGACGATCCTCGCGGGCGTCGTTGCCAACTACCCGATGGCCCTGGCCGCGGGCCTGGGGATCAACGCGATGGTTGCCTACACCCTCGTGGGTACCCAGGGCATGACCTACGCCGACGCCATGGGGCTCATCGTCATCGAGGGCATCATCATCCTCGTCCTGGTGCTCACCGGTTTCCGGGAGGCCGTCTTCAAGGCCGTCCCCGACCAGCTCAAGACCGCGATCTCGGTGGGCATCGGCCTGTTCATCGCGCTCATCGGCCTGGTGGACGCCAAGATGGTGCGCCGCGGCGGCACCCCCTGGAGCTGGGCCTGGGCGGCTCCTGCAGAGCTGGCCGGTCCTCGTCTTCCTCTTCAGGGCTCTTTCCTCATGGTGGTGCTCCACGTGCGCAAGGTCCGCGGCGCCATCCTCATCGGCATCGCCTCGGCCACGGTCCTGGCCATCATCATCGACGCCGTCACCCACCTGGGCCCCTACAACGACGAGACGATGCCCGGTCCCGACAACCTCACCGGCTGGTCCCTGTCCCGAGCCGCGCCTGGACGAGCTTCCTGTGGACCTGCCGAGCCTGTCGACGCTGGGCCACTTCAGCCTGCTGGGCAGTGTGCACAAGGTCGGGATCGTCTCGGTGATCCTCCTGGTCTTCTCCCTGCTGCTGGCCGACTTCTTCGACACGATGGGCACCATGGTCGCCATCGGCGCCGAGGGCGACCTGCTCGACGAGCACGGCAACCCGCCCAAGACGCGCGAGATCCTCGTCGTCGACTCCTGGCCGCCATCGCCGGTGGTCTCGAGGGTGTCTCCTCAGAACACCTCCACGTGGAGTCCGCCGCGGGCGTGGGGGAGGGCCCGCACGGGCCTGGCCTCCGTAGTCACGGGGCCGCATGTTCGCCCTGTCCATGTTCTTCGCACCGCTGGTCAAGATGGTCCCCTATGAGGCGGCCACTCCGGCGCTCGTCGTGGTCGGTTTCCTCATGATGATGCAGGTGACCGACATCGACTGAAGTCCCTCGAGATCGCCCTGCCGGCCTTCCTGACCATCATCACGATGCCCCTTCTCCTACTCGATCACCAACGGGATCGGGGCCGGCTTCGTGTCCTACCTGGTCATCGAGGTGGCGCAGGGCCGGGCGCGGAAGATCCACCCGCTCATGTGGGTGGCCTGCGCGATGTTCGTCGTCTACTTCACCCTCGCGCCCATTAAGGCGATCCTCGGCGTCTCCTGAGGAAGGGCCGGACGGCGCGTGGGCGGCGCCGTCCGGCACCGCACGGGCACTCCTTGCCCCGCCCCACGTCGTCACCACGTCAGGACATGACCCGCATGACCTCACCGCGCCGCCCCGGCGGTGGCATCTTCGCCTCCTTGAGATTCCACAACTACCGGCTCTGGTTCCTGTCCGCCCTCGTAGCCAACACCGGGACTCTGGATGCAGCGCGTGGCGCAGGACTGGCTGGTGCTGCGTGTCCTCACCGACGACTCCGCCTCCGCCACCGGCCTGACCACGGCCCTGCAGTTCCTCCCCATGCTGCTGCTGTCCGCCCACGCCGGCCTCGTCGCCGACCGGGTCGATCAGCGCAAGTTCCTCATCCTCACCCAGAGCGCCATGGGCCTGGTCTCCGCCGTCCTCGCCCTCGACGTCCTGGCTGGCACCGCCCGCCTGTGGCACGTCTACTTGGCCGCCTTCCTCACCGGCGTCGCCGCCGCCTACGACGCCCCCGCCCGCCAGACCTTCGTGGCGCGGATGGTTCCCGCCGAGCACCTGTCCAACGCCGTGGGCCTCAACTCGGCCTCCTTCAACGCCGCGCGCCTCCTGGGGCCGGCCTCGCCGGCGTCGTCATCACCTGGGTCGGCGCCGGCTGGGGCTTCGCCGTCAACGCCGCCACCTTCGTCTTCCCGGCCGTGGCGCTGGTCGCCATGCGCGTGAGTGAGCTGGTGGACATGCGCGCGCCGCCGCGCCGCCGGCCAGCTCCGCGAGGGCCTGACCTACCTGCGCGGCCGCACCGACCTCGTCGTCATCATCGCCGTGGTCGCCGTCGTCTCCATGCTCACCCTCAACTTCCAGGTCACCATGGCCGCGATGGTGCGCACCGTCTTCCACCTGGAGTCCGACGCCTACGGCACCGTCTCCTCGGTCTTCGCCGTCGGCTCCTCTCCGGGGCCCTGTGGGCGGCCCGACGGCGCAACCCCCGCCCCGCACCGTCGTGCTGGCAACCCTCGCCCTGGGGGTGTTCACCCTCCTGCTGGCCGCCATGCCCACCCTACCCGACCTTCACGGTCGCGGCGGTCCCGGTGGGCCTGTGCGTGCTGACCCTCCTGACCAGCGCCAACCAGACCGTGCAGATGACCACCGAGCCGTCCATGCGGGGGCGGGTCCTGAGTATCTACATGATGTTCTTCCTGGGTCGACGCCGCTCGGCTCCCGCTCATCGGCTGGGTGGCCGACGCCTGGGGGCCGCGCATCGCGATCGCGGTTGGCGGCCTGAGCGCCGTCCTTACCGCGCTGGTGGCCGCCGCTTGGAGCTACAGGCACTGGAACCTGTCCCTGCACTACTCCTCCACCCGCCCCTACCTCCGGGCCGCGCCTAAGTCGCCGACACCACCGAAGCCGCCGCAGTCCCCGCAGCAGACCCATGCCGACGACGCCGGCTAGCGCCGACTGACACCCGCCAGACGCCGGTTCACATCGCACGACCGGACCGCACCGAGCTCACAACGAGTAATACGTACGCTACCCATGGCGCATCTCCCCGGCACTGGGGAGTCCTCCCCAGCCAAGGATCGGCGCGCTTTCAGACGGTACTGGCCCACATCACGGGATGCCGCCTATCCTTGCGAGGAACGCGGTTCGGTGAGCCGAGCCCTTCCGAAGGCATCGAATGTCCGCGGTAACCCACCTCAAGCAGGAGCCCACCCCATGACCGAGCTGATCGACACCACCGAGATGTACCTCAAGACCGTCTATGAGCTTGAGGAGGACGGTGTTCCCCGCTGCGTGCCCCGCATCGTCGAGCGTCTCGACCACTCAGGCCCCACGGTCTCCCCAGACGGTGGCGCGCATGGAGCGTGACGGTCTCATCAAGGTCGCCGAGGATCGCTCCCTGGAGCTCACCGATGAGGGCGCAGGCGCGCTACCGACGTGATCCGCAAGCACCGGCTCGCAGAAAGACTGCTCCTGGACGTCATCGGCATCGAGCGCCGATTCGTCCATGAGGAGGCCTGCCGCTGGGAGCACGTCATGAGCGAGCAGGTCGAGGAGCGCCTGCTGACATCCTCGACGACGTCTCCACCGACCTTCGGCAACCCTGTCCCGCCGCGGACCGCGGAGCACCTGAGGCCCTCCGCCGACGAGGTCAGTGTGGACCGCTTCGCCGGACGCGAGACCACCACGGCCGTCGTCAGCCGCATCGGGGAGCCGATTCAGGCCGACGCGGAGATCATCGCCGGCCTCGAGGACGCCCAGATCGTCGCCGGGGCTGAGGCCGAGCTGCGTGTCAGTGCCGGTGGGGTGAGGCTCGTCGGGCCCTCCGGCGACCCCGTGGTGCTGGCCGACGACGTCGCCCGCCACCTCTTCGTGCGGCGCTGAACGACGGTGCTCAGCCTGTCTGCCAAGACCCTCAAGGGAGCCTGAAAACACCCTGTGCAGGCAGGGGGTTTGAGGAGTGTTTCTCGTCTCGTTAGATGAGATGCGAGGGGCTGTCTCGCGGTCCGGCTGACGGCCTGCTGAAGGTCCCTCTGTGAGGTCCCTCAGGCTCTGGGACAGAGGGCCTGATGGCGGGATCTCGACGATGAGGGCGCACTTCCGCGGAACCTCGCGCATTTCTGGTTTCGCCTGCGAGTGCTGCCGATGGACTGAGGTCCTGGGGTCAATATGGATAAAAGCGAGAAGCGCTTCATAGTGCTTCGGCTCACAACAGTGTGTGACAACTGGCCGTGACGAAGCGTGCGTCTGTCATGTAGCGTTCAGGTCGTTGCCGCAGACAACCGTCTCGGCGACGTCTCGGATCGAGGGCTTAGTCCCTGCCACTCGGTCTGAGGCACGTGGGAACCAACAATTCAAGTGGCAGGAACGGGGGAACCAACTATCGGTCGCCCAGGCGAACAGCCGAAGCGGCCTTGAGGGTGAAGCTCCGCATCTGCGGCCGGACGTCTCAGTCCGAACCCGACAGCTCACCTCGTCGGCTCAACAGGAGAAAGCATTCATGTCCTCACGCACCACGCACGTCACCGCAAAGCCACCCGCGCCCTTACCCCACTGGATGACTTTGCTCCCACCGCGCGCCGCGGTCTGGCAGTCGCCGCTTCGTCCGGCCTCGCCCTGACCATGATCGCTTCGGGGAGCCAACGCCGCCGGCCACACTGAGGTCACCTCCTCCGGCACCATCGAGGCTTCTGGCGTGACCCCCGGGTCGGCATCTTCGCCGCTAACGCCCGCGAGGCCCTGGCTGCCCGCCAGCAGGTCACCATCTCCCAGGCGAGCTGGGTCACCGAGGCCGCCCCCTGAGGTGGAGGCTGTCGCCCCGCTCCTGCGGCTCCTCAGACGCCCGCCGCCCCCGAGGCCCCCGCTGCTCAGGCTGAGCAGAACTCCTCTGAGGCCCGCCGCCCCGGCTGCTGCGGACCAGGGCACTGACGCCGCTGCCGCTGACACTCAGGCCACCCCGGCGGCCGCCGCGCGACCGGCACCGCCAACTCTCTGTCGTGGCCATCGCCATCGCAGTACGTGGGTGCCCCCACGTGTGGGGCGCCTCGGCCCGAGCGCCTTCGACTGCTCCCGGCCTTCACCTCCTACGTACGCCCAGGTCGGCATCAGCCTGCCCCGCACCTCCGGCGAGCAGGCCGTGGCCGGTACCCAGGTGTCCGCCTCCGAGGCCCAGCCCGGCGACCTCGTCACCTGGCCCGGTCACGTCGGCATCTACGCTGGTGACGGCAAGGTCATCGACGCCGGTGACGAGTCCACCGGTGTGGTCTACCGCGAGATCTGGGGCTCCCCTGAGCTTCGTCCGCGTCGGCTGATCCCAGACGCTGAAATCCTCACCGTGAGGGGTGAGCGCCAGATGGCGCTCACCTCACGGCGTGATCGGGAGGAGGCTGGAGTCTGCCGTCGAGGCGCTTCCTGGGGGCGAAGCGAGGAAATCCTCCTGCTGGTGGTCCACACACCTTTTCGAGGCAGAATGTTCCATGGGTCGTAGACCGTGATCTCGAGAAAGGCAGATCCCATGACTGATGACAACGTCGTCCTCGTCGGAGTCGATGGTTCACCGGAGTCCCTGGCGGCAGTGGACTGGGCTGTGGCACGCGCTGGAGTGCCAGGGCTGGCGTGTTCACATCCTGTGCGCCTACTCCCTGCCCTCCTTCACCACTGCCTCCCTGACGGCGCGGCTACGCAGCGCTCGACGACTCAGCCATCAGGTCCGGCGCCCAGGCCGTCATTGACGAGGCCGTTGAGCGCGTCAAGAAGGCCGGAGTCACCGTCACCTCCTCCCTGAGACCGGGACCCCGCCGGGGTTCGTCGACCTCTCGAGAGGCGGCTCTGGCCGTCGTCGGCACCCGAGGCGGCGGTGGCTTTGCCGACCGGCTCCTGGGAACCGTCTCCTCCGCCCCTGCCTGCGCACAGCCACTGCCCGGCCGTCGTCGTTCCTCGGCATGACGAGGGCGCCGACTACACGCCGGTGCGGCGCATCGTCGTCGGGGTCGATGGCTCCTCCTCAGCTCGCCGGGCCCTCAAGTGGGCTGTGACCGAAGCGGAGGCGTGGGTGCCGAGCTCACCGCCATCGCCGCGGTGCCGATGGCCTCCCGGTGCCGGGGCGCTGGCCTGGCTGCCTCGCCGCGGTCGATCGTGAGCAGGTCCTGGCCGATGTCCGCTCCCGACTCGACCGCGCCATCAATGAGGCCCTCGAGGGCCGCGAAGGCGTCACGGTGCGCCGCCACGCCCTGGACGGAAATCCGGCCGAGCTCCTGGCCGAGTTCTCCACCGCTGTGGACCTCATCGTGGTCGGCTCGCGTGGACGCGGTGGTTTCTCCGGGCTCCTGCTGGGCTCCACCAGCCAGGCCGTCCTGTCCCACGCCTCCTGCCCCGTGCTGGTGGCCCCCACGCACCACGCCAGGGGAGCGGCGCACCTCGCGCACCTCCACCCCGTGGGGCCGGGCCTGAGGCCCCACTCGCCGCGGTGAGCCCATCGTTGCTCGCCGCGGCGTCACCCCCGCAGGCCTGAGTGGTCGCGGCGGGTCGATCCGCTGGTAGTCTTCCTCTCAGGCCCTCGTAGCTCAGGGGATAGAGCACCGCTCTCCCTAAAGCGGGTGTCGTTGGTTCGAACTCAATCGAGGGCACTGACACCACCGGGTCAGTTCGGTAAATCTTGCTGCCGGGCCGGCTCGATGAGTTCCACCAGGCTCTCTTCAGTGGAGGCTGTAGGCGCACTGCGCTGCGGGCTGATGCCGGCCGGCCCGTATCGCCGCCGGCCCATGGGGCGTGCCACGCCGCGGTGCGTCTCCACGCCCAAGGGTCGATCGGCCTATATCTTGAGCGTATGACGCCTTCGTTCTTCTCCTTCGGCCGCAAACGGCGCGATGCCGCCCTGCGGGAGGAAGAACTAAGGGAGCCTGATCCTCGGCCGGCTCGGATCAAACCGCGAGCCGACGGCGTTTCGCCGCGGATCTGGGGCTGTGGCCGCGGCGCCGCGTCAGCCTGAGTCCGCCCCTGCGCCGGCACCCCTGCCCTCGCGCGCCCCTGCGCCGGCACCCCGCTGAGCGCGGCGGACGTCGAGCGGCGCGAACGCATTGACACGGCCCCGTCCACCTGGCGCAGCCAGCTCGTGGACCTGGGGCGTCGCCAGCCCTGGATGACATCACCCTGCTCGACGGCGTCGTCGACCTCACCGCAGCACACCCTCCGGCCTGGCTCAGCTCTACGCAGGCCGCCCCACCAACCCTGTCCAGCATCGTGCGCGAGCGCAACGCCCTGGGCGAGGCTCGCCAGTCCCTGCGCGAGGTCTCGGCGCGCACTGACGTCCTGGCCCGCCAGTTCGGCGTCGCCCCGGTCTACCTGGCCATTGGGGTGGCCACCTGAATGAGACGGTCCCCGAGGACGGTGAGGACGACGGCAGCATCCATCTGGCCGACGGCGCTCACCGAGGCGGACCTGACCGCCCAGATCCCGCACGTCGAGCGCATCGCCGCCGAGCACGCCGCCCGCAACGCCCCTGGCCGCCGCTGGCCTGACCGTACCCGAGGCTCCCTCGGCCCCGCGCGTGCGCACGGTTAACGCCCCTGGTCCTGCTGCGCCCCGTGCGCCTGACCACCGCCACCGCGGACGCCACCCTCACCCTGGACCCCACCATCGAGGTCAACCCGGTCCTCACCCGCGCCCTGCGCCGCTACCAGTGCACCACCGACATCAGGGGACATCGCCCGCGCCGCCCTGTCTTCGGCGGGCTCACACCGCGCGCGGCCCTGGCCCGCATCGAGCGCCCTGGGCCGGCAGTTCCTGCCCGGCTTTCGAGATCCACGAACGGCTCGTCGTCGGCGCCTTCGTCCACCCCGGTCAGGCCCTGGTGGAGGACTTCGACGCCGTCCTGGAGCGCTCACGCACTCCGCCCTGGTCGCTGCCATCGCCGGGGACGAGGGCGCCCGCGAGGCCCCTCAGCGTCGAGCTGCCCCCCGCTGTCCCCACCGATCGCGTCCCCGGCGCCGAGCGCGGCGTGGGTGATCTGGAGCCCGCCCAGCTCGACGTCATCGAGGCGGTGGGCACCGGGCGAGCTTCCTCATCGACGCACCCCCGGCTCCGACGTCGCCGGCACCCTGGCCGCCGTCTTCGCCGACGCCGCCGCCTCCGGACGCACCGTGCTGCACGTGCCCGCCACCAGCGCCGACGGCACGCCGTCGCGGCCGCCCCTGCGCGAGGAGGGCCTGGGATCCATGGTCCTGGACCTCACCGAGACGCCGCCTGGCGCCAGCACGCCTCGAGGGCATCCGCGAGAGTCTGGGCGTCCAGCCGCCCCAGCTCGACGTCGCCGGATCATCTCCATGCGGGACCGTCTCACCTCGGTGCGCTCCCGCCTGGACCGCTACGTGCGCGCCCCTGCACCGGCCCCGTGAGCCCTGGTCGGTCTCCGCCTACGAGGCGCTGCAGAAGCTCGCCGAGCTCACCAGCCGCCGCGACCGGGCCACCACCCGGGCCCGCATCGACGCCGAGCACCTGGGGCGCCTCGACGAGGACGGCCGAGAGCAGGCCCCTGACCCTCCTTCGCCGCGGGCACGCCCTGGGGCTGTTCACCCCGGAGGTCTCCTCCAGCGCCTGGAACGGGATCCCGGTGGAGGACATGGACGAGGCCACCGACGCGCTCGTCCACCTGCGTGCCCTGGCCAACGACCTGCTGCCCACCATCCAGGAGCATACGGCCGTGGTCGCCCGCACCACCGGCCTGAGCCGGGCCCGCAACCTGGGCCAGTGGATCGAGCAGCTCGACATGTTCGACGGTGTGCGCGAGTCCCTGGACGTCTTCCTGCCCGAGGTCTTCGAGCGCTCCGCCGCCGACATGGTCATCGCCACCGCCTCCAGGCGCTGGCGCGACGAGCGGGCATCCACATGGACGGCTCTGCGGCGCCGGCGCTTCACGCGCCAGGCCATCGACCTGGTGCGGCCGGGCCGCGTCGTCGATGACCTGCACGCCGAGCTGGTCAGAGGTCCAGCGCCGCCGCGAGTGTGGCGCCGCCACGACCCCGACGGCGGCTGGCCCCGCCTGCCCCAGGGCCTGGACGAGATGCGCGCACCGCCGGGCCGAGCCCGCGGCGCCGTGACCGAGGTACAGCCGCTGCTGGGTCGCGCCCAGGACTCCCCGGTGCTCATGGAGATGCCCCTGGAGGATCTCCTGAGCTGGCCCGCCCCTGGCTGCCGACGACCTCACCGCCCAGAAGCTCCCCCGAGGTCAACCGCATCCGCACCGAGCTCGAGAGCTTGGGACTGAACGACTTTGTGGCCGACATGGCCGCCCGCGGCGTCGAGGCCGACCAGCTCGAGCCCGAGCTCACCTACTGCTGGTGGTCCTCCCTGCTGGCGCAGACCCTCGCCGCCGACCCCGACCTCGGTGGTCTTGACGCGCGTGCCCTGTCCCACATGGCCGTCTCCGCTGCGCGAGCTCGACGCCGCCCACACGCGGTCCCTGTCGGGCCCCGTGGCCCAGGCCTGCGCCCTGGCGGGTACGGGCCGCCGTCGAGCAGGACAAGGCCGACGCCCGCGCCCTGTACATCGCTCCCTGGCCTGCGAGGACGGCGTCCCGCTGCGGGAGATCATCGACGCCCACCCCATGGCCCTGCTGGCCCGACCGATCTGGATCGTCCCGCCCACACTCGTGCCCCAGATCTTCTCGCCCACCGCGGTGGTGGACCTGGCTGTGCTGGACGCCTCACGCCCATGCCCGTCCCTGCAGGTGCTGCCCGCCTTCGTGCGTGCCGAGCAGGTGCTCGTCGTCGGCGACTCCCGGCGTGCCACGACCGGCCTGGCCGCAGAGCTCGGCCCGCTCCTGCCCCTCGCGGACCCTGCCGACCGCCCGCAACAGCCTCGACGCCGGCATCGCTCCTTCCTGGCGGCCAACGGCTACGAGGGGTCGTCGAGGCCGTGCCCTCCCGCCGGGGACACCTCCCTGACCCTGGAGCCGTGGACGGGCGGGGCATGCTGGCCCCGGGCAGACGGAGCGGTCGAGACAGTGAGGCCGAGGTCTCCGCGTCGTCGACATGGTCATCGACCGCGCCCTGACCCGTCCCTGAGGAGTCCCTGGCCGTCATCGCCCTCAACCGGCTCCACGCCGACGCTCTGCGCTCGGCCATCACCCAGCGGCCGCCGCGCCCCCGCACTGGAGGAGTTCTTCGCCCCCGGGGCGGCAGAGCTCTTCACCGTCGTCGAGCTGGCTGAGGCCCGCGCCTCCAGCGCGACCACATCATCATCTCGGTGGGTTACGCCAAGACCCCGCACGGGCGCACCATCCACAACTCGGGCCCGTCTCGACCACAGCGGCATGGTGGGGCCTGTCGAGGCCCTGTGCGCCTCGCGGGGCAGCACTCAGGTGGTCTCCCTGCCTGGCGGCCGCAGACATTGACCGCGACCGGCTGCGCGCCCTGGGGGCCCGCCTGCTGCGCGAGGTCCTGGCCCGGGCCGAGGACTCTCCCAGTCCGGCAACTCTGCCGGCAAGGTGCCCGACCGGCCTTGGTGGACCTGGCCGAGCACCTGTGGCGCAAGGCCTGTCGGTCGCCCCGCCACGGGACCGACGGCGGCGTGCGCATCCCGCTGGCCATCGGCCACCCCTGACTACCCCGACGAGCTGCTCGTGGCGGTCCTGACCGACGACGTCGACTACATCAGCGAGCCCAGTCTGCGCCGGCGCGACCGGCACCGCGTCGAACGCCTTGAGCGGCGCGGGTGGCGCGTCCACATGGCCTTCTCCGCCGGGTGTTCGTGGACCCGGAGGCCGAGGCGAAGGCCGTCGAGGAGCCTCGTCCTGGCCGTCCTGGTGGAGCGTCAGGTGAGGCCGCACCGGACATGGAGGCTGTGCCCGAGCGCGTCGACGACGCAGTGCGCGCCGTCACCGAGGCGCCTGCCCGCAGACCGCCGAGGCCCACGAGCGCACCGAGCGCCCCCTGCATCGCCCAGGGCTGCCGCTGCAGGCCTACTCCGACGACCAGCTCGATGACCTCATGGCCTGGATCCGCTCCGACGGCGGAATCGCCCGAGGCCGGGGAGGTCGAGGAGCTGAGAAGCGCACTGGCTCTGCGCCGTCGCGGCTCGGGGATCGACGCGGTCCCTGGCCAACGCCGCGACGCACCCGCTGAAGCCGCCTGGAGCGGTACTGGATGACGCAGTGAACGACCGTATTGCTGTGAGTGATGCCGCGAGTGATGCCGTAGTGACGGTGTTAACGACATCGTGAATGACGCCGCCGTGACCGGTGGATCGGGCCGCGTGCGGGCCGCGGAGACGGAACCCGCCGCAGACGGAGGCGTGACGTCTGAGCAGGGGCAGTACGCGGCGTCGTCGTCGGCAGTGGCCCTCTCGCCCCGGGACCAGGAACGTGTGGCCCGAGGTCAGAGGCCGGAGGACCTGGCGCGGGCGGACTATGAGCATGACGCCTCAGCGGCCCCTGCAGAGGGCCTCGACGCCCCTGCTCCCCGGCGGTGCGGGCCCACGACGCCCGCCTCCGACGCGACGTGCCCCTCACTGCGGGCTGATCGTCCTGGAGGTGATGGTGGGCCGATGGGGGAGGCCTGTCGGCTCGCCGCGTCCATGGTGCTGACATCAACCCTGCATCGGCGCTGCACGCCGAAGACAAACCGCAGCATTCCAACGATTCTCACCGGGCGTTTCGATGGCGGGATCGCTGATGTCAGCGCTGTGGACACTGGACTGCGTCGGGACTGACCTCGTGGGTTGGGGCGGGAGCCGGATGTCCTCATCTCGGGGCCGGCCTCGCCTTTCCTGCCTAGCCCCTTCTGATGCCTGCGTGGACTGGAAGGTCGTGGTTCGACGCCCAGTTCCCGGTCCGGCCCCTCATCCTGCCCCGAGTCGGTCTCACTCCACGAGGGTCGGGGTCTACTGGCCGAGGTTGTGCGTACTGCACGAGGGCCCCACCACCTGCAGTACTCCTGACCCTCCTCCAGTAGCACCCCGCCCTCGTGCAGTACACGCAGAACACCACCGAAGTATCGATGAACGACCACGTCCGCCTCGGGCTGAGGCGAGCAGAGCGATCTCAGGAGTGCGCGTCCGGCCTCTGTCTCAGATGTCGTGACGCCCGAAAGCTCCAGTAGCCGCGAGCAGCACATGATGCTGCGGTGCAGGAAGTGGAGGGCCCCGCCGATCTTCATGATCGGCGGGGCCTTCCGGTGATGCGGATGCTCAGATCGCTGCGGGGCCTCAGCGCTTGGTGGCGAGCAGGTCGCGGATCCGGTGAGCAGCTCGACGTCGGTGACCTCGTTGGCCTCGTCGGCGGCCTTCTGCTTGGCCAGGCGCCCTTGAGCTTGTTCATCGGCAGAACGATGGCGACGCAGACGGCCGCGGCCACGAGCAGGAAGTTCACCAGTGCAGTAACGATCGTGCTGGCTGACGTACTCGGTGGCACTCGCGGTGATCTTGAACTGACCGACGGAGTCGAAGTTCGGCTGGCCGATGATCTGACCGAGGATGGTCGCGATGACGTCGGTAATGGCGTCGACGATCGGCTTGAACGCGGCACCGATGATAACGGCGACGGCGAGCTCGAGGGCGTTGCCCTGGGCAATGAACCCTTGAATCCCTCTAATCATGGCGATCCTTTCTAGCGCGCGGGCAGACGTCTGCCGGGGTGCGCCATCGGGGCTGGAATTGAGAGCGTCTTATCATTCGCGTAAGACGTCGCAGCGGCATTACGGGCTCAGCGCAATGCCGAGCGTGCTATTCGCAGCCGCGCCAACTACCAGAGTAGCGCTACTTGCAGGAATAGCCAGTGATGATAAGTGTTACTTTCGTGTCCCTGTCCATTGCCCACCCTCTCCGACCCGCTGAATCATCACTACTCGGGCTCCAGAACAGAGAACTGTGCTGCGAGTTTCGAAAGGCGCGACAGGTATTCCTTGGGAAATGCTCAGAGAAGACTCCTGAAATCCTGGTGATCCCTGGTCGGTTGGTGAAGAAGGCGCGTCGGGGCTTCCAGTGGGACTCGTTGTCGAGGTGTTCCCCGGGTCTTTCGGTGCGGTGGGGACTCGGACTGCTCTCCGGGACCTGCGTCGTCCCGCCCTGAGAGAGGCGTCGTTCTGCCCCGGCGGTATCCATCCTTCGGAGGCCTGTCCGATGATGTCCACCCGTGCGCCGGGGCGGGCCAGCTCGGCGCCGACGTCGATGGCCACCTGGACCAGTCGCTCGTCGTCTCCCAGCTGCTGGGCCAGGGAGCCGCTGGTCATCGAGGCCGTCAGTACCGTGCCCTTCTCCAGGGAGATGGCTGCCCGGCTTCCCACCGCCTGCCCGTGGAGGTCAACGGGGACTGGGGAGAGCCCGATCGGAAGTGTCTGATCGAGACGTCCCGGTCGGTGAGAAGCGCCCCGGCACTGATCGTGCGCGAGGCGACAAGAACCTGCTGCCCGCGTTGGGGGCCGGGTCGCAGCACGCTGAGGGCCACCAGGACCGCGGTTCCCAGTGCAGAGGGCTCACCACGAGGTGGCGATGTCGCCACAGCAGGAGCGAGGGGGCGGCCCCCGACCCACCTGGCCGGCCTGCCTGGACGGGCCGGACGGGAGTCGGGTGCGAAGCGAGCGAGGCGACCCTCCTCGGGGATCGTGAGGCTCCTCGCGAGGCGCTGAGGGAGGGGCGGCGGGGCAGTCCATGGCGAGCTCTCATGCCACCAGGGTCGGTGGCCAGGCGGCGGCCCTGGCATGCCCGCTCCGGCGCTGTGGGACAGGGGCGCTCCCTGCGAGCCTGTGGCCCCCGGAGGTCCGCGGCGTCGGTGGGCTCAGGACTCCGGTGACATGGCGTGCGCCGGCGAGCCAGCAGCCAGCAGGAACCACTCCTGGGCCGTGATGACGGCGTCCACGGGCCTCGTCGTGCCCTCCATCGGCAGCGGTCCGGGCACCAGCCCCGGGGTGGAGGATGGCGAAGGTATGGGCCTCCGGGAGCGCAGCGGCAGCATCCGGTCATGCCCAGCCGCCGCCCTGTCCCAGGCGGCGCCTGGCGCTGTCCACGGCCAGTGCCGGAATGATGAGGGCAGTGCGACCTGGCTCGACCGCGTCGGCCGGCATGCTGGGGCCGCTGGGCCTGGGGCGCCTCGGGCCCTGCTCCGCCAGGTCCGCACTGCCCTGGAACAGTCCCCAGCAGCGCGCCAGGCGAGGGCCGAGCACCGGTAGCAGGACCTGGACGCCGCTCTCGTGAAGCCGCTCCAGCAGCAGCCGGGTGCAGGGTTCGGCCCCCACCGATACGAAGGCCGCCACCTTCTGAGCGCCGGCCACCGCCTCCAGGGCGTGCTCGGTCAGTGCCCCGCAGGCCGCCGTGTGTCCCTGGGCCGGGTGGTGGTGATGGGCGCGGCGGTGCGCCCGCAGCACCTTGCGCAGCTCGTCCTTGGCGTCGTCGTCCTCGAGTCGGCTCGTGTCGGGAAGGTCCAGCGCGCCGGTCGTCATGGCCCCATCCTCGCAGGTGATGACACCTTGCGCCTGAATCGTTCGTCCCGGCGGGGCACGGCGCGTGTCGTCAACCTGACGGTAACCTGAGTGTCAGTGAGAACAGTGGCCGAGCACCTGGCCGCCTGCCTGGAGATCGCCCAGGCGGCAGCGCCCTCGACGTGGTCCTGCCCGACGCCGTCGGATGCGTCCTGGCCCAGGACGTCGTCTCTGAATCGACCTGCCGGCCGTGGACCTGGCCGACAGGACGGCTATGCGGTCATTGCCAAGGACGTCGCCGAGGCCGATCGCAACAACCCGCTCGTGCTCGACGTCGTCGACGCGGTGCGCGCGGTGACATGCGCCCCTGCCACCTCGTCTCCGGGGCCGCCGTCCTCATCGACCTGCGCGCCCCACGCCGCTGGGCGCCGACGCCGTCATCCCCTGGGCCGACACCGACCGCGGCGAGTCCTGGTCGCTATCCACTGCGCCGTCGCGGCCGGCGACAACGTCCGTCGCCGCGCCGAGGACGAAGTCCGGAACGACCGTTCTCACCGGGGCTCGCGCATCAGTGCCCGCCATGGCCCTCCTGGCGGGCCCGCCGCATCGGGACGCGTGCGCCCCCGCCCCACGCGTTGTCGTGGTCTCCATCGGGGACGAGCTCGTCGAGCCCGGCCAGTCCCTGCGAGGCCGGGGACGTCTTCGACGCCAACGGCCACGCCCTGGCCTGCGCGGTCACCGATGCCGGCGGCCAGGCTTCCGGCGGCCGCCGTCCCCGACGAGCTGCGCGCCCCTGGCCGACACCATCGAGGACCAGCTCGTACGCGCCGACGTCCTCATCACCACCGGAGGCTGAGCGTCGGGCAGGGGGACACCGTCGGCGACGTCCTGGCCCTCCCTGGGCTCGGTGCGCTTCGACGCTGTCGCCATGTCCCGCCGCCAGCTCGAGTCGGGACGGTCGAGGCACCCTCGATCTTCTGCCTGCCCGGCGACCCGGTCAGCGCCCAGATCGCCTTCGAGACTTTTGTGCGCCCAGTCCTGCGCCAGATCGCCGGACGCACCTCCCTGCACCGCTCCAGCCTGCCGGGCCACCATCTCCGAGGGCTGGCACTCCCCGAGCGGCAAGCGCGAGTTCGTCCCCGTGCACGTCAGCGGCTCGCCCTCCCGCGGATACCGCGCCGAGCCGACGACGCCGCCGGGCGCGGTCCGACTGCACGGCCTGTCCGAGGCCAACGCCATCGCCGTCGTGCCCGAGGACACGAGCACCGTGGTGGCTGGCGACACCTCCACTGCCTCCTGCTGGACGCCTGATGTCCGACTTCGGCCTCGACGACGCCAGCCGACTCCTCGGCGGGAGCTGCGGCGGCCGTCGCCGGCCTGCTGCTCGGGGCCGGACGCTGGCGCGCTTCACCTGGCCGGTGCGCCTCGAGCCTGAAGGAGCCCAGGAGGGGCTGGCGTCCGGTGCCGCGCAGTTGCCCGGGCGCCCCCGGGTCGTCGTGCGTGAGCTGCGAGCCGAGGATGAGGAGCCCTGGAAGGAGCTGCGGCTGGCGGACAACGACCGACTCGCCCCTGGGAGGCCACCCTGCCGGCCGGCGGCGGGAGACGCTGAGCACCTTCCCCCGTCTTCCTGCGCCGCCAGACGCGCCGGGCCAGGCTCGCCGAGGCGATGCCCCTTCGTCGTCGAGGGTCGACGGCGCCTTCGCCGGGCAGATCGCTGTCGACCCGATCATCTGCGGGTGCCACGCGCAGCGCCCAGGTCGGCTACTGGATCGGCTCGGCCTGGCAGAGGCGCGGGATCATGCGCCTGGCGGTGGCCCTCGTCCTGGACCACCTGCTGGGGCCGGTGGGGCTGCACCGCGTGGAGATCAACGTGCGCCCGACAATGAGCGCAGCCTGGCCCGTGCCGCGGTCTCGGGCTGCGCGAGGAGGAGAGCTGCGCCGCGGCTACATGCACATCAATGGCGCCTGGGCCGACCACGTCTCCCTTTGCGGCCCTCGCCGAGGAGACCCACGGGCCCGAAGGTGTCGGATTCGAGCAGCGACTCGCGCGCGGGTGACGATTTGTCACGGCGGTCGCGCCGGTTAGGGGTGGGGCGCTCGCGGGGGTGCGGCGGATGTGCCGACGGCGCGTTCGGGCAGGCTGTCTGCCGGTCGGTCACGGCGTGGCCAGGGAGGCGGAAGAAACGGTGACTCATGTGGTGGCAGAGGTGTCGTGCTGACGCTGTGACATCGTGAATCCCAGGTATTTCGAAGGAAAGTCGGAGTGTTCCTGCTCGGGGACGAGGGTGGGCGCACTTACGGTTGCGGTGTGGGAATCGAGATCTGGGCAGTCATCGCCCTCATCACGGTTCTCTCCGTGTACCTCCTTCCGCTTTTAGTGGGCGCCGCAGATGGCTCGTCGCTCTAACGTCCAGGACCGCTACTCGGCTGAGCTGCGGGTCCTGGCCACGGTGCGCGGCCGTCGAACGCGACGACACCTGCGCGAACAGTGGGCATGCGGAGCTCTTTCGACGTCGACCGGAGGTGAGGGTGATGAACAGGCCCTGCCGTGAGGAATGTGCGCGCCCTGCGCACCGAGCGCGAGCTTCGACCGTGCCTGCCAGGTTCACGCCCAGGGGCGTGAGCGCCGCCGGGTCGCCGCCTCGCACCGCGGGATCGTCGCCAGCGTCCTGCTCGGAGTCACGCTCGGCGCCTGGGTGCTGGGCCTGGGTGACCGCGCTGCCGTGGTGGCCCGCCCTGCTGCCTCCGCCCTGCTGGGAGCCTCGATGGTGGCCGGGCGCCGCGCCGCTCTGGCCTCGGCCGCAGCGGACCGCCGTGAGCGCCGCCGCATCGCCGAGCTCGAGCAGACCCTGGGACCCTGACCGGTCGGCGCTCCCGGCGTCGGTCGTGGCTGCGCCCCCGCCCGTCGTCGACGGCCCTCGCAGCGCCTCCAGCGGTTCGGTCAGTGCTGTCAGCGCCAGTGCGGCCTCACCCGCCGTGTCGGCGGTGTCGGCCGAGTCTGTCGAGGCTGCCGGCGACCCCGGCGCGCAGGACCCTTCATCGAGCGCCTCGCCCGCGAGGGCGCCCAGCGGTCGACCGTGCGCACTGCGTCCGCCGAGTCCGCGGTGTCCGCTGAGACCGCCGCCAGCAGCCCCTGCCGAGGCCACCGGCACCGCTGCCGTCCGTCCCTCCTGAGCCGTCGACCCGAGGAGGAGCGCCTGGCCGAGCCTCGACGCCGACCTCGATGACGAGACCGCCGCAGCAGTGGCCGCCGAGCGCGAGGCGGCCCGCCGCGCCTCGGTCTACGTGCCCTCCCGCCACGCCGGCCGGGTCACCCGGGACATGGGCGTGCGCGAGGCGGTCTCCCCGCGACGGCGACGAGGAGAGCTCACTGCGCACCAAGGACTTCGTCGCCTCCCCTGCCTGCCTCGGCCTCCCGCGGCCTGCCCGGTTGGGGCAAGCTCTTCGCCGAGGCGACCGCCATTGAGCAGGAGGCTCAGGAGCGCGCCGCTGCGGCCCCTCCCCGCAGGTCCCGCCGCCGAGCCGGCCCGGCGCACCGCCACGGCCTCCGCCCAGCCCGCCCCCAGACTGCTCTCCGAGCCGGCCTGCCCGGCCGCCCGCCCACAGGCCCCCCGCCGCTGCCCCGGTTGAGGTGGAGGGAGTCGTCAGGAGGAGGCGACGACGTCGACCCCGCCCCAGGGCTGGCGACCGGTCCACGTCCCCTGCCCTGACTCCACACGCTGGCGGCCCGAGCCCCCGGCGCCCGTACGCCGACCCGGTGGTCGACCCGGGCACCTCCGCACCGGTGCCCTGCGCGCCCGCAGTCGGCCCGCGCCTACATCCCGGCTCCCGTGGAGGATGAGGAGGAGCTCTTCCATCCCATCGACCTCGATGCCATCCTCGAGGGGCGCCGCGCAGCCGGCGAGTGATCGTCAGGCCGTGGTGTGGGTGCTCGCCCAGGCAGCTCTGGCGAGTCCGGCGCGGTGGGCTGGCTCACCGCCACCGAACTTGCCAGGACGCCTGGCAGCGGTGCTAGGATCAACCCGCACTTGGGGCTATGGCGCAGTTGGTAGCGCGTCTCGTTCGCAATGAGAAGGTCGGGGGTTCGAATCCCCCTAGCTCCACTCCTTCTTTGAGTAACTCGGGTCTCCAACGTACGAAAGCGTGTTTGGGGACCCAAACTTGTTCAGCGCATTGCTGAGGCTGGTGGTTGTGATCGTCCGGTAACTAAGTGGTGCTGGCATCCGCCGGTAACATAAGATTGCGCCCCCATCTGCACAACTTAAGACGCGTGTTGGCGCGGAGGAGAGTCAGCACGGCATGACATTGTTCAGTACCAGGTGGTCGCATGGCCCCAGCAGTACAAGGCGTAACCGTGATATCCATCTTCAGGAGGTTGCCCGATGACCCCGTCGGTGTCGGATGAGACGAGAGATAGTCAGTCTGAGTTGCTTGTGCAGCTGCGTGATCTTAGTGCCGAGTGCCTCGATGGGGAGCTCTGACCGGGATACACTGCTTGAAGCGTTGGGGCTTTGTGGTGAGTCGAAGTCGTCCTTCTCTTTCACCTGGCCGGGCATTGACCGTGCTCGGCAGGATGCGCGCATCCCGACGACGGCCACACTGATCCCGGATGAGGACGCCTCACTGCGCTGGCCTGAGGCGCGTGACGTCCTGATTGAGGGTGACAACCTACAGGTGCTCAAGCTTCTGAAGAACGGCTACTCGCGCGCGGTCAAGTTGATCTACATCGACCCGCCGTACAACACGGGCGACACATTCACCTATAACGATGACTTCGCGGTGCCTGAGCGTCAGTACCTTGAGGAGACCGGCCAGGTTGATGAATTGGGCAACGCCACGACCAGCCGGATTGAGACCGGTGGGCGTAAGCATGCGCCGTGGTTGACCATGATGTTCCCTCGTCTGGCGCTGGCACGTCACCTGCTGCGCCGCGACGGCGTCATTCTTGTCTCTATTGATGACAACGAGTTTCATCACCTCCGACTGCTACTGGATGCTATCTTCGGAGCTGAAAACTTTATCGCCAGTTTCGTTTGGAATGGCGGGCGCAAGAATGATGCTCGACAGGTTTCAGTAGGACATGACTACATCGTGGCTTGCTGCCCGGGACCATGCATTTACCTGCGTGCGCAAGACGCGCGATGGCGTGAGCGAAAGGATGGTCTCGACGAGATCTATACGCGGGTTGAAGAGTTGAGAGATAAGTACAAGTCCGACTATGTCAAGATCCGCAAGGAACTTATGAAATGGTTCCGTTCGCTACCTGTCGAGCACCCGTCGAAAGCGCATGAGCACTTCAACTATGTAGACGAGCGTGGTATCTATTTCCCTGATAACCTTCGCAGTCCGAACCCCCGCCCAAATCTTGTTTTTGACTTCAAAGGTTATAAGCCTCACCAGAACGGTTGGGCATACAGTCGTGAACGGATGGAACAGCTTGACGCTGATGGCCGGATCTACTACCCGGAGTCAACCGAACAGCGGCTCAAGATTAAATCGTATTTGCATGAGCATGAGCAGTGGGCGCCGTGCTCGGTGTTCTACAGAGATCGGCGCGCAGCATCTAAGGCGCTCGACAGTCTCATGAGTGCAAATGTATTCGACTATCCAAAGGACATTGAGGTATTGGCTCGACTCTTCCACGCTATTACCGATGATGGCGACCTGATCCTCGACTTCTTCGCGGGCTCTGGCTCCACGGGACAGGCGGTGAGGGAACAGAACCCGAAAGATGGCAAGATGCGGCGTTGGGTTCTGGTGCAGGTACCGGAAAAACCTGATGTCCGAGGAATCGGTAGGAATGCGTTGGCTGCCGGATACAAGACGATCTTCGAGGTGACGACGACGCCAGCAATACGTAACTG
>BNJU01004404.1_pt1 | contig 34803 bp, 49 predicted proteins | sample 8539281 | NCBI WGS metagenome assembly BNJU01 (sample SAMD00202456, study PRJDB9452) | human saliva metagenome | isolation source: human saliva | place: Japan
AGAACATTACAACAAGTCAAAAAAAGGAGAAACAAATTATTCCACAGTGTACACCTGAAAAAGAAGAAGCCATCATGGATGCTTTGAGACACTTCAAAAATGATTTAATAGAAAAGAATGACAGCATATGACTTTCTGCATTTATTACATTCCTACTTGGTACTGGAACAGCGTTGTTGTATATCATTATGGTGTTCTGCTTATTTTTGGGCGTTAGCTTCTTTTTATTGCAAGTTTAAGAGTAAGTTAACATATTTTTTTAGAAGTGTAAGTTGAATGATTGGTAAAATAGCAGGTATATATCTCTAAGTGTTATAATATATTATTAAGATGAAATATATTAGTTATTTAAAAGATAAGAGAAACGAACGGGTAGAGGGGGAAATTAAAACAAAATTATATTAAAAGAACACGCTAATTATGAAACTGGGATTTGTTATGAATCCCAGTTTAATTTTTGACTTTTACATGATTTATACATGTGATATTATCAAAAAAATGTTGTTTATAAGGTTATTGATAAGGAGTTGACCACATGAGTGATGTAATAAGCTGTTAGATGAAGCTATTAAAGAAACCGAAAAACTTGTACGAAGGAGAAGTCTTTATTTTTAAGGAATTGTTTAAAGGATATGTATGGAGCAGGATACCGAGAAAGGACTGTACTAATGTCTTAGTAGATGTTTTTTTGAGATATTTTAAATAATATAAAAAAACACTTGAATAAATGCTCATATAACTATTGACACAAGAGAAAAAAATAATAATATAATAAATATACAACATATGAATGCTTGTCCAAGTAATCAGATGAAATGATTTAAAAAGAGGTGATAATATGACTAAAAAAATTTAATTCAATTGAAAGATGTGACTGCAATGCAATTCATGAGGATATTGTAAATCAAGTTAGAGATAAAATGCCTCAAGAAGAAAGCCTTTATGATCTAGCAGAATTATTTAAAGTATTTGGAGATTCAACACGAATCAGGATATTATGGGCTTTACATGAAGCTGAAATGTGTGTTTGTGATATCGCTGTATTACTTAACATGACACAATCAGCAATTTCCCATCAGCTGAGAGTCTTAAAAACAAGCTAATTTAGTGAAAAAAACAGAAAAGAAGGCAAAGTAGTATATTATTCATTAGTTGATGATCATGTAAGAGAAATATTTGACCAAGGTCTAATTCATATCAACGAGAAGTAGTAATGCGGTAGAATAGAATATTTTTTGAAGATATTTGGGCATATATTTAAGTCTTCATTTCAAATGAGCAATGCTTCAAGAAAATTTGAAAAAGACTTGTAGTATTCAAAAATAAAATTACAAATAATATTTAGGAGGATTTAATAATGAAAAAGAAATTTATACTTGAAGGTTTAGATTGTGCAAAATTGCGCGGCAAAAAAATGGAAAAAGGCTATTAATGAGCTTGATGGAGTGAAAGAAGCTACTGTTAACTTTATGACCACAAAACTCGTTATTGATGGTGAGGATGAAAAAAATGCCAACAATAATAGCAGAGGCCGAAAAAAATAGTTAAAAAAATCGAACCCGATACAACTATGAAAAAAAGGCCTAAAGGAGGCTATTTAGTATGACAAAACGACTATGGCGAATAATTATTGGTGCAGACCGTAGTTAGCTACAGCAGTATTGCTTTAGTTTAAATAACGAATGGTTACAGATTGCTCTCTTTATAATAAGTTACATTATTGTAGGTGGAGATGTTGTAAAAAGAGCTGTAAAAAAATATTTTTTAAAGGTCAAGTTTTTCGATGAAAAATTTTTTTAATGAGTATTGCAACAATTGGTGCATTTTTTTATTGGTGAGTATCCTGAAGGTGTTGCAGTTATGCTGTTTTATCAAGTTGGAGAACTGTTTCAAAGCTATGCAGTTGGCAAGTCGAGAAAGTCAATTGCAAGCCTTATGGATATTCGACCAGATTATGCAAATGTTAAAAAAGGTGATGAACTTGTCAAAGTTGACCCAGATGAAGTACAAATTGGAGATATTATTGTAATTAAAGCAGGAGAAAAAATTCCTCTTGATGGCAAGGTAATTGAGGGAAGTTCAATGATTGATACATCGGCACTAACAGGCGAATCTGTTCCTCGTGAAGTAGAAGTTGGAAGTGATATCCTAAGTGGGTGCATCAACATTAATGGGGTTATTACAGCAGAGGTTACCAAGGAATTTGGAGAATCTACTGTAAGTAAAATTCTTGATTTAGTTGAAAATGCAAGTAGTAAAAAATCCAATTCAGAACAATTTATTACGAAGTTTGCGAGATATTATACACCGGTTGTGGTTATAATTGCAGTTTTTCTAGCTATTATACCACCTCTTGTTATAGACGGGGCGACTTTTAGTGATTGGATATATAGAGCACTAGCATTCCTTGTGGTATCCTGTCCGTGTGCTTTAGTTATTTCAATTCCTTTGAGTTTCTTCGGTGGAATAGGTGGAGCCTCAAAAAAAGGTGTTTTAGTCAAGGGTAGTAATTATTTAGAGGCATTAGCAGAAACTGAAATTGTTGTTTTTGATAAAACTGGAACACTAACGAAAGGTGTATTTAATGTACAGGAAATTCATCCAGAAGGAGTTTCCAAAGAAGAGCTACTAGAATTAACTGCACATGCGGAAAGCTATTCCAATCATCCGATTTCACTTTCACTGAAACGTGCATATAGCAAAGAAATAGACAATGGACGTATTTCAGATGTAGAAGAGATATCAGGTCATGGTGTTATTGCAACAGTAGATGGCAAAAAGGTTATGGCAGGAAATATCAAACTTATGAAAATGATGGATATCCCTTATTTCAAGGGAGAGCTGATCGGTACTATTGTACATGTTGCTGTTAATAACAAATATATAGGTTACATTGTAATTGCCGATGAGGTAAAGGAAGATTCAGCACAAGCAATCAAGGAACTTAAGGCAGCTAATATTAAACAAACAGTTATGTTGACAGGTGATAATAAAAGTATTGGTTCAAAAGTTGCTAAAGAGCTTGGTCTTGATAAGGTTTATGCAGAACTGTTGCCAGCAGACAAAGTTGAAAAAAACTAGAAGAATTATTTTTCGCAAAAATCTAAAAAAGGTAAACTTGCCTTTGTTGGTGACGGAATCAATGATGCACCTGTATTAGCTCGTGCAGACATTGGAATAGCAATGGGTGGTTTAGGTTCTGATGCGGCCATTGAAGCTGCTGATGTTGTAATTATGACTGATGAACCATCGAAAATTGCTACTACAATGAAGATTTCTAAAAAGACACTAAAAATTGCACATCAAAACATAGTATTTGCAATTGGAATAAAAAAATAATTGTTCTTATTTTTGAGTGCTTTTTGGAATAACTACTATGTGGGCAGCTATATTTGCAGATGTAGGTGTAACTATCATCGCAGTATTAAATGCTTTTTAGAGCTTTGAATGTAAAGAATCTATAAACTATTTTTTCCTATTCACCCCTTGAATGATACCGATAATTGACGATACAATCAAGGGGTATTTTTTAATTTAAAAACTATAAATGAAAATTGGTTGGGATTTACCTTGAATTAAATGGTTTTAAAGATATGGAGGTTATGTAATTGAAAGTTATTGATGAATGTTGCTGTGAATGTATCACACAAAATTTAAATAGAACAAAGGAGAGTTGCCCTGTCTGTAATAATGAAGGAGTAACAGTTAGTAGGATAACCGTTGAACACTTGGTGACAGATGATTATCGTAATGCCGTTGATGGAGATCAATATAAGATATGCATGAATGAGGACTGCGACGTTATTTACTATAACTTAGATAAAGAAATAAAATTCTTAAAAGACCAAGTTAGGGTTCCTATCTGGTTTAAGAAAGATGCAGATCCTAAAGTATGCTTGTTATTGCAGCAAAAGTCACAGAAGATCAGGTAATTGAAGCAGTTGTAAAGCATGGTGCGAAAACCGTTAAAGAAGTAAATGCCATAACTGGAGCAATGAAAAATTCGCTTTGTAAGGAAAACAATCCTTTGGGGTATGTTGTCATAAGATTATTCAGGAAGCCATTGATAAGGGATTAACCATGAAATGATTTGAGTTGATATGTTCTCACGAACAGACAAAACCGTTGATATCTTCCCACAAACGAGAGCCAATGTTGGATATGTTTCCAACTACGAGTGTGGATATGTTCCCCTTAACCATAGGGGTTGAGGCGATAACACTTCTTGAACGAACTAATTAGAGAAGTAGAAGAATATTTTATACTCTAGGATAGAACTCGTAGAATGAGGAGAGAAACCTTAGCCACTGTACTTGATCATGAACTTGTCACATAGTTTTCTAAAGAGTTTATGGAATTATATAATGGGATTTATTTTTAAAAACGAAGACAAATTGAAATTTTTTTGGAGGTGAAGGGTATGGCTTCAAGGAAAGAATATTTAGATTTTTATTTTAGAACAACTATCTGATTTGGAAGAAATATCATATAAGTCAATGATGGGTGAATATATAATTTATTATCGTGGAAAAATTGTTGGTGGAATTTATGATGATAGGTTTTTAGTGAAGCCTGTTAAATCTGCAATAACATACATGCCAAATGCAAAGTACGAGTTACCATATGATGGAGCAAAGGAAATGTTATTGGTAGATGATGTTGATAACAAAGAATATTTAACCGGCTTATTTAATTCAATGTATGATGAGTTACCTGCACCAAAACCAAAGAAAAAGAAATAATAAAATCTCAGTTTATCAAGGTAATACCATTTAACGATAACCTTAGGCTATAGTTAAATGGTTTAGTGGTTATAGTCCCAGATATAGACAGGTTCACTTGATATACTTAGTGTTCACTCGTTCCATGTTGAAGCGGTAGTTCTTCTCTCAAAAATAAAGGATTAAAACTGTATAAAAGTTTTTAGAATTAAGGCTTTTATATAAATATACCATTTAATAGAATCTATTTCTTATTTGATATTGTAAAAATAAAGCTAGGTTGCGAGAGGCATAGAGTTTGATAAACTCTAGGGTTTATGAATTTATAAATTAATGGTATAATAGTATATAGATCAAAGATTTCAGATTTGATAATATAGTCAAAGATAAAAAAACGCAATGTACATTGTCTAATGTGCTAGAACTGGTAGGTAGCCCAGTCGTCATAGAATATCTATGGTAAGTAGCCTTCCCCTCCGGGTTGTCCATTCTTTGTTAATTAGTTTTTGAATGGAGGGATTATTATGTACAAAATTAGCGGCAAATTGACAGTATATTTCGAGAATCCATTTTGGGTTGCTGTGTTTGAGCACATTGAAGATGGGATGTTAAGTGTTTCTAAGGTAACGCTTGGTGCAGAACCTAAGGATTATGAGATATACGAGTTTGTTTTAAATCGCTATAATAAGTTGCAGTTTAGTTCAGTTGTAGCAGCTGTTATAAAAGAAGAGAAAAAGAACCATAAACGAGTTCAGCGTGAGTTAAGAAAACAAGCAAAGGAAATGGGAATTGGGACTAAATCTCAAAATGTTCTAAAACTTCAACAGGAGCAGAACAAGCAGGAAAGAAAATCTATAAATCGAGCAAAAAAAATTGCAGAGAAGAATAGAATATTTGGACTGAGACAGCAAAAAAAGAAAGAGAAACATAAGGGCATTAAATCCCTTTATGTTTTTTTCTTTTCAATTTAAATTGAAAAAAATTAAGTTAAGACATCTACAAAAAAAGTAGGTGTTTTTTTCTTATGCTCATTTTTATGGAAAAAAAGGGGTAAAAAGTAGTTAAAGAGATTATCATATTTCTTCTGCGTTTTCTCAATTTACCTACTATGCTTTTAACAAAATATATAAAAATGAATAAAAAGATGATAGTATTAATTTGAGAAAGATTATTTTGTATCATAACTTGAATTGAGATTAAAAATAGAATTTTTAAAAAAACAACAGATAACTTGACATTATTAGTTTTGTACATTATAATAAAACACATACCGCTGGTATGATTGAAAGGAGATATAATGGCAAGAAACAGAAACTCACATGAAACTAGAAAAAAATACTAGAAGTTTCTAAAGATTTATTTTTTTAGAAAAAAAGGATTTGATAATACCTCAATACAAGATATAATCGATGGATTAGGTGGAATGACGAAAGGTGTTATCTATCATCATTTTTGAGTCTAAATATGAAATATTACAATCAATCATCAGAGAAAATAATCAAGAAATTTCAAATTATAATTGGAGGGAGATACTGGATTAGAAAAAAATACAAAAATTCTTTTGATGGATTCTTTTTCTAATTTTTGAACACCAAAGACTAGTATATTCAGCTTCAATTATGCTAAGAAGTCCACGCTTGTTAGGAGAACAGTATCTAGGTTTATTTTTCTGATTTTTTTACCAGAAATTAGAGAAAGAGTTTACGAAGGTGTTAAAGATCAGTCAATTAAAAACAGAGTATCCAGAAGAGCTAGCAGATTTAATTGTTTTTAACTCTAAATATTTGGATTGGATTCCAAATTTCTGTTTTTTTCAGTAGAGGAATTAAAGAGAAAGATGAATTTTATTAAGCTTACTTTTTGATGGATTAGGGGTACAGTTGATTTCTGATGAAATGATGGAGGTAATTTTCAAATTATTTGACCACTTAAAAAGGATAAATAAATAGTTTTTATTAGTTTTTTTGTTATTAATAATTTTTTTATTGATATATTATTAACTAACTTAATCAATGTACAAATTTAATTTATTCTAAAATATATTTTTACGTATTTAATATTTTATAAATAACATACTATCAGTATGTTTTTAAAAATTCTATTTACATACCGCTAGTATGTTTGTTTTTTTAGTTTTTACATACCAAGAGTATGTTCGTTTTTAATTCTAATACATACCATTGGTATGTCTTTTTGATCTGATTTTTTTAAAAAAATATTATTTTTAAATGTTTATTGAGAATATTTTGAATAATATTAACTATATTTACTTTTTTGGAGGAAAAATCTATGTTATTACTTATTAAAATTGAAATAAAAAAATTTCAAAAATCTAAATTATTTATAGCCTGGTTAGTTACTATATTTATAGTATTAGGTATTACGGGAATCATAATCATGGGTTTAGGTACAGATAATAAATTGGGAGAGTTTGTTGGTCAGGGTACCAATGAGGTTAGAATTACTGGTAAATGGGGAGGTTGGGCAATTGCAAGATCATTATTTTTCAGCTTTTATTTACAAAAGCAGATTTTTTTGATTTTTTTGAATCTTATTTATTGTCTTCGATTATTATTGATGAATTTAAACGAAAAACAAGTTTTCAGTTGTTTTCTTATCCTATTTCTAAAAATAAAGTTACTATGGGGAAAAGTTCTATCAGTAATTCTAATATCATTTATTTCTCAGTTTACTGCACATTTAGTTATTCAATTATTAATTAAATTAGTAGCAGTTTTAACTGAATCAAATTATATCTTAGTAGCTAATCAACTGATTAACCTGGCTGGAATCACATTTGGGATAGTATTAATTGGAGTATTACCATTTGTTTTAGGAATGATTAGGTATTCAACTCCTATAACAATGCTTTCAGGACTTGGTTTAGTCGCATTACTTTCTAATGTAACCCCAGGAAACTTAACTAATAATTTTGTTGATAACTCATTATTTTTTTAATATTTACTAGTTTAATAAGTCTAATTATTGTTTCATTCTCAATTTATAATATTTCAAGGGAAGATATTAAGATTAAGTAGCATATTTGATTTTAATTGAATAGAATGTTTTCTCTTGTCCATAAAAAAAGAAACTATAAAAAAATGGGGTAGAAATAATTCTTTTATAACTTTTTATAAAAAAAGAGATTGTATGAGTTAGATTTTATGCTTTTTGAAGAGAACTTTCAATTTGAAAGCTTATATAGAAAGAGAGGTATAAAAATGGGAAATATTGTTGAAATAAAAGAACTTTTTAAAACTATTGATAAGGATGAAATTTTGTGTGGTATTAATCTTCAAATCTCTGAAGGAGAAATTTATGGTTTTTTAGGTCCAAATGGTGCTGGAAAAAAACAACTTTAATGAAATGCATATTATCCTTATCAACTATTACATCGGGTAGTATTGAAATTTTTTTGGAAAGAATTTACAAATACATAGAGAGGAAATTCTAAGCCAGATTGGTAGTATTATAGAAACACCAATTTTTTTATGAAGACTGTACTGCAAAAGAAATTTTGGAAATTCACGCTCTGTATATGAGAAAAAAATATTACAGAATCAGATATAATAAAAAGTCTTAAGAATGGTTGGATTGAAAAAAATACGACTAAAAAAAAGTAAAAAATTTTTCGTTAGGAATGAGGCAGAGGCTCGGTTTAGCTCGTGCTTTTCTAACAAAACCTAGACTTTTAATTTTGGATGAACCAATCAATGGGTTAGATCCAGTTGGAATTCAAGAGATTCGAAATCTTTTACTGTCTCTTTCTAAAGAACATGGAATTACAATATTAATTTCAAGTCATATTTTTGTCAGAAATTTCACAGATAGCAGACAAGATTGGTATTATCAAAAATGGAAAAATTATTGAACAGGTGTCTATGAAAGAACTTGCGAGAGAGGATGTTGATTTAGAAGAGTACTTCATGTCACGTTTTTCTAAATAATAGTCAAGAATAGTGAGGAGATTAAGAATGAAACAATTGATAAAAAAACTATCAGAAGGCTTTTTTTATGCTTTTTATGATTTTTTTAATATACTGGTCCCTTTAAGTAATATTGCTTTTTGCTTATTCTATTAAAAGATATTATTGATAGTGGAATGTCAAAAAAATAGAGAAGCCTTAACCCAATCAGTACTAGTAGGAGTGGTTGTTATTTTTCATCTATGCAATCCTCAACTTTATATCCCTTAGATTTAGAAATAAACTTGTTAGGCAAATTATGTCAAGTTACAAAAAAACAAGGTTTTCCAATTTATTTTTAGATAGGGATTATAGAGAATTTTCTAAGGAAAAAAATCTGGAAAATTTATTTCAATATTGACTGAAAAACATGAAGAAAATTGAGCAAGATTATTTGCACCAATATTTTTATTATTTCAAAAAAATCTTTCCTTGATGATTTTTCTCGTTATTAGCGATGTTTGTAGGCAATTGGTTTTTAACATTATTGATTATCGTTGCCAGTATTATTCCTATGACGATATCAGGATTTATTGGACAAAAATCAGCTTCTCTACAAAATAGCTCCATGATTGCCGATCAGAAATATTTAGCCAAAGTTAAAGATATTTTAGCTGGTTTTCTAATTATTAAAAGTTTTAATGTGAAGGATGTTATCCGTCAGGATTATAATCATGAAAGTGAGAAATTGGATGAGGTATATTATTTAAAAGGAAAATTTGATGTTTTGGCCAACGTTATTTCTCAGCTTTCAGGGATGATTGTTTTTTTGATAGCCTTTGGTGGAGGAATGTATCTCGTTTTTAATGGTCAAACCACAATTGGAAGTGTAACAGCTATTGTTCAACTAGTTAACTTTGTAGTAATGCCACTAAATGAAGTAGGTATTGGAATGAGTAAATTCCGTGAAGGTCAGGCAACGCTAGATGCATTTGAGGTAAAAGATGTAATCAAACTTAAAACTGGTAAAACCAAAGAATATTTTTGATGAGGTTATTTCTTTTTCAAATATAGACTTTTTCTTACCCTAATGCTGAAGAAAAAAATTTTTTTAATAATTTATCTTTGAAAATTCAAAAGGGAGAAAAAAATTGCAATTGTAGGTATGTCTGGTAGTGGGAAATCAACTTTACTCAATCTATTGCTACGTTTTTATGATGTAACAAGTGGTCATATTTCAATTGATAATCAAGATATACAAGCTATTTCAACAGAGAGCCTTTATAACTTAATGACTGTTGTTCAGCAAGATGTTTATATCTTTGATGATACTTTAAGTGCAAATATCACCCTTAATAAAACCTTCAATGAAGAGGACATAAGGCAAGCTGTACAGCAGTCTGGTTTAGAAAGTTATGTTTTGGAAAATGAATCTGGTCTACAAGCGTTATGCGGTGAGAATGGCTCAAATCTATCTGGTGGACAAAAACAAAGACTTAGTATTGCACGTGCCTTAATTCGAAAAACACCAATTTTATTATTGGATGAGGCTACCTCATCTTTGGATAATCAAGTAACTACTGAAATTGAAAATTCAATCTTAGAAATTCAGGATCTGACTGCTCTTGTTGTCACGCATAAGTTAAATGAGACCATTTTGAAAAAATACAATAGAATTCTCTTTATGAAGAATGGAGTTATTGTTGAAGATGGTTCATTTGGCGACTTAATGAATAGGAGAGGTGAGTTTTATAAGTTGTTTGAGTTGAGTGTGTAATACTTTTTTGTTTTATAGTATAATTCTATAAAACACTTTATTACTTTCGTTCTATAATATAGATGTTTGCTAGTACCACACGTTGAGGCGGTAACACTTCTTGAACGAGATATTTAATTGGAGATGTAGAAGAAGATTTTATACTCTGGAATAGGACTCGTAGAATGAGGAGAGAAGCCTTTGATATAAAAAGAAAGTTGTGTTGTATTGATGTCATCTACTAAGCAAATAAAGCGTAGAAATCAAAGACTTATTCAATACTACTGTTAAAAAGTATCTGTAGCTTGGGGTAAGTCTTTATTTTTAATTTGCGAAATATAATGAGTATTGTATAATAGAATAAAAGAAAGTTGATTAAGAGTGAAATATATAATTGAAGTTGTGGAGGTGAGTGTGTGATAGAAATTAGACCTGGTTTTTAAAGATATAATATCATTTGAGGAATTTAACAAGTACTATTGGTATCGAGAAGAACTTTCACAAATATGTAAGTCTCTTGGACTAGAGTATAGATGTACAAAGAAAAGAATTGAACTATATTATTGAACAATATTTCAAGGGAATAGAATAGAAAAGTCTACAAGGAAAGTAAACAAAAAAACATGCCGAAGTAATATCTTTAAATACACCATTGCTAGAATGTGGTTTTTCTTTTAACCAAAAAAATTTAGAGATTATTTTTTTCAGCTGTAACAGGAGTTAGTCCGTTTAAATTTAATGCTGATATGGCAACGGCATGGAGAAAAAGTAAAAAGGGATAATGATATAAATTTTACAATCCAAGATATGATTAAAAATATATTATGGAGAGTCAGATTACGCCAAGTATGATAATTCAGCTTGTCAGTGGAATCAATTTCTAAAAAGACTTTTTGTGCAGATGAATCTAGCAATAATTATTCCAACAAGTTAAAAAGTTGCAGCTATCCTTTGGAAAGAAGTTAGAGACTCTAAGAGTGAAAAAAATTATTCAAAACAACTGCTTAATGAATATAAATATAAAGTAGAGGAGTATCGTAAATAAACATCTGTCTGATACTTTTTAACGGTAGTATCTACATGTTTTTATATGATTAATTTATTCATGGAATCTTGTTATAGTAGGGAGAAGAAAGGGGAAATGATGATGAAAATTTTAGCATTCAATCATATTTCGTTAAGAAAAAAAGAATGATTGAATTTCTATTTGATTATCTTTTTAATTTTAACTTATTTAGTTCTTCTGTTTCTATGTGCAATATCTTATTACTACATTTTTTTTAATGGCATTCCAAGGCAAACAGAAATTCAAGCACAGAGCCTTACATTTTTTATCACTGTTCTACCAATCATGCTTTATTTCACATTTTTGGATTATGAAAAAAATGGGAGTTTTGGGAAGTCTAAAGCTGGACTTCACCTGATCTACCAAAAAAAAACAGTGAAGGCTAGCTTAATTAGAAACACCATCAAATTTTTACCATGGCAATTAGGTCATATGGGTACCATTCATGGTGTCTATAGTAATTTTGACTTGTTATCTATTATCTTATCCTTTTTAGCCACTCTATTCGCAGTTTCGTTGATGGTGATGACGATTTTTAGGAAAGATAGAAGGCATCTGGGGGACCTGCTAGCACAAACACAGGTACAACCAATAGGTGACTAGGATTAAGTTTGTTAAACTTCTTCTTATGAATCTTACCAAATATAGTGGATTAATGAAAAGTTATATACCGGAGAGAACCATTTTGGTTCTCTCTTTTAATATTCAAAGCTATATATTTGTTAAACAGTTATTAAGAAATAGTCACTAAAGTTTAGAAATTAATAATTTCTACGTATATGTAGACAAGATATATAATTTTTTTAAAAAAATAGTAAATAATATGATAATATTACCCAAAAGATTAAAAAAATGCTCTACAATAATTTTTAATGACAATATATTATAGGTAACTTTTAACAAGTTAATAATGAAGTGTTATTATACCTTATAAAAAAAGTTTAGCATAATTATTTTTAGAAATATAGTAGTTGATTTAGGTACTTTTTTTCAGTTATACTAGTTCAATTTTTTTATTTCGCATATAAATAGCTATTGGTGTGATAAGTAGATATATAAGAATCAAGATTATAAAAAAACCTATACCGGCATCTAAAAAAATACATAAATAATGTTAAAACCAAAATGCATAAAAAAATAGAATAAATCAAATTATTATATTTTTTTCCAAAATAATATTCATTAACACGGTAATTGACGTAATTACAACAATATTAGCAATAATGTATGGAACAGCACGCCAGTCTGTAAATTTTGAATCTACAACCCATAGAAGTGTATGCCAAAAAAACACCAAACTAGACCTTGACAAATAGAGGATTTTTAAAAAAATTATATTTTTTTGTTAAATTCTTCCCTCATATAGCCACGCCATCCTAATTCTTCACCTGTTGGCCCTGATGTGAATGATAAGAAAATACTAAGTGGTAATGATATCGTACCTAGATTGATATAGGAAAACATTGTTTTTTGTGTCATAAGTGAATATATGAAAAGCGATAATATACTAATCCCAAAATGTAATAAAAAAATGAACAAAGAAGTGGTAATAACGATACTTTTAGCAGAAAAAAACATCGTTTAATAAAAACTGTTCTATTTTTCATCTGGTCTGAAATATTTCCATCCAATTAAAAGTAGATATGAAGGAGACCATGCGATAATATTTCGAACAATCCACAAAACGACAGGAGGTGCATGAAATAATAAACTTACGGGTCCTGCAACAAAAATGATAAGCATCCATACAAGAATATACGAACTAATGATGTATCTTTTTAAATAATTTAAATTCATTTGATTACCTTCTTTCTTCTTTTGTATAAATAACAAGCTCACTCTTAATACCATTTAGTTTAATTATATTATCAGAATTTGGAAAATCGAAACTTTCAGTCTTCTGCCCATTTTTTTCTCATAATAAATACTTGTTCCAATTCCTTTCGAAATAGCTGTGAATTTACTGTTTATAGGTATACGAATTCTTGATGTAGCTGAAATCTGATTGATATCAATTTCACCGTTTAATGAATTACATAATACTTCCATATCTAGGTTACAGTTTATTTTTTTAACTTACCAGAAATATCCTCTAAAATAATATGAGGTGTCTTAATATCAAGTTCAATATCTTCGCAATCTAGAGAGTGAATCTCCATAGATTCTGTGCTAATCTCACATTCAATGTGACTAATATAGGAAACTGGGATTTGTACAAAGATACTAACACTTTTTCTTTGTCTCGCTTCTGTCACTCCATTAAAACGTTTTTATATCTATATCAATTCTCTTTCTACTATCATCAATCTTTACTTTAAAAATCATTTTTGGAGTGTAGAAAGATCGTTAGATACTAGACGGATTCGTATTTTTTCTCCTTGGTATCCTGATAATACAAATTTTTTAGCTCCTCCTAATTTCATATCATAGCTCTTTACTTTATCGATATCATACTCTGTGATACTCTCAAATAGATATTCAGAAGTATTAGGGGTAGCTATTTCATTAGATAGTAGTTCATCAATAGAAATATTAAATAAGTTTGAGATTGATAAAATATTTTTCAATATCTGGAATTCCAGCATCTGTTTCCCATTTAGTTACTGCTTGTCTTGAAACACCGATTTTTTTCCGCTAGTAGCTCTTGGGATATTCCCATTTGTTTACGTATAGATTTTAATTTTTTTCTGCAAATGTCATTTTTATGACCTCCTATGTATTTTTATGATGTAATTTGTCATAAAGTAGTGATATGACTGGTTTTAGTATAAAATGAATAATTATCATAGTACAAGCAATTAAAGATTACATTCTAATTCTTTCTGCTACTTTACGTAGCATTTATAGTTTTTAAGCTTATTCTCAGCTTTTTTTAGTTATTTTTATCATATTTTTTTGTTTTGTAATGTAGGTATATTTTGTTAATACATGTAAATTTTGAAATTTGAAGTAAAAAAATTGTAAGTATAAAAAAATGTTCATTTTATAGTATAATTTTATACATAAGCCTATCCTTTTTCGTTCTATAATATGGATATTTTCTGGTACCGCATGTTAAAGCAGTAACACTTTTTTTGAACAAGTTGATTAATTAGAAAAGTAGAAGAAGATTTTTATGAATGTCACGAATTTTTTTCTAAAGAGTTTATGGAATTATATAATGAGATTTATTTTTTTAAACAAAGACAAATTTGATTTGTAAAAGTGAGGAAAATGTAATGGCAACATATTCAACTTAAATCAAAAATAATATAAAATTATGAGGAGATTATAAGATGAACAATTATATAAAATTAAATGAAGATAGATGGAATAATGTAAAAAAATGACTATACTGAGCCATTGACACATGAAGAATTAGAAGAAGCTAGAAATAATCCAATTTCTGTTGCGTTAACTGTTGGGAAAAAAAGTTCCAAAAGAATGGTTTGAAAAAGCAAACGGAAAAAAAGATATTAGGTTTAGCTTGTGGTGGTGGACAGCAGGGACCGGTTTTTTTGCTGTAAAAGGTTATGATGTAACCATAATGGATTTTTTTCTAAATCACAATTACAAAGAGATGATATGGTTACTAAAAAGAGAAGGATTGAAAAATCAACACAGTTCAAGCTGATATGACAAAACCATTTCCATTTGAAAATGAAACTTTTGATATTATTTTTTTAATCCAGTTTCAAATGTTTATGTAGAAGATTTAGAAAACATATATAAAGAAACCTCTCGAGTATTGAAAAAAGGTGGATTGTTAATGGTCGGATTTATGAATCCTTGGATATACATGTATGATGCTGACATTGTATGGGACAAACCTGATGAGGAATTACTTTTAAAATTTTCAATACCGTTTAATTCAAGAGAGCTTGAAGAGAAAGGCAAGATAACCATAAATCCAGAATATGGATATGAATTTAGCCATACCTTAGAAACGCAGATTAGAGGACAACTAAAAAATGGTCTCGCTATGATAGATTTTTATGAATCGTGTGACAAAAGACACAGATTATCACGTTATGGAAATGACTATATATCTACACTATGTGTTAAACTATAATGTTTTAGAACATACTTTAGGAGACTAGATTAAATGTAGATGTATTTGTATTTGTATGATGTGAGGAATATTTCTAAGTGTAGCCAGCTAACTGCGTATCGACCCGTAATAGAGATTTTATGCATTTGTGACTAACTATTATTCAATCAAAGTTGATGAAGGCTTACTTTAGAAAACTCTTCAACCAAGGATATCTTTCAAAAGCGGAATTAGAGCAATTGATTTATCCTGTCTAAAAAGACTTTTGCGCAGATGAATCTAGCAATAATTATTCCAACAAGTTAAAAGTTGCAGCTATCCTTCGGAAAGAAGTTAGAAACTCGAGTAAAGAAAAAAATTATTCAAAAACAACTTCTGAACGAATATAAATACAAAGTAGAGGAGTTTGAGTATGAAATTTCATGAATTTGGTGATAAGAATTCACCTAATATTATTTTAATACATGGAGGAGGAAATTCATGGTGGAATTATCTTCGGCAAGCACGTATCCTTTCAGAAGAATACCATGTAATTTTACCAACTCTTGATGGCCATGGTGAAGAAAATCAGGTAGATTATGTTTCTACTGAAAATTCCGCACTAGAAATTCTAGATTATATTAAAAAGAATTGTAACGGAAAGTTGTTTGCTATTGGAGGAGTTTCACTTGGTGGCCAAATTGTTATGGAAATATTATCACAAGATAGTGAAATAGTTGAGAAAGCAATAATAGATGGAAGTATTTGTATACCTCAACCAAAGTTGGCTAGAATAAGTATTTTACTTGTGTCTTTATTTGGAAAGCTAATGTTCAGTAAATTCTCTTGTAAAATTCAACTAAGATTAATGGACAAAATGTATCCTAAAATAGCATATCCTGATGAACTAAAAAAAGATATTATATGGAGGATATGCCAAGGATACCTGTTAAAACGCTAATAACCATATATAAAACATATATGGGACATTACAATTTGAAAAAGTACGATTTCTAAAAAGTGAGGCAAAGGTTCTTTATATTTATGGTGAAAAAAAGAATTGAACTGTGTTAAAGAATCGTCAAGATTATTTCAACAGGTTCATCCAAATACTACTTTATATGAGGCAAAAGGATTATAATCATGGATATTTATCAACATACTTACCTCAGGAGTGGGTAGAGTTGGTTTATCCGTTTTTAAAGAACAATTACTAAAAATCTACTTGTGACATGAAATTAAAAAGATATTGGTAAAATTTTAGTAACTTACAGGCTTTTTTTAAAAAGAAGAATGATAGGTAAGTATTTTTTTAAGATTAGAATTTATGGAGGTCAGACAGTTGAAATATGTACTTTTTATTACGTGGTATAAAATGTAGGGGGCAAGAATAAGGTATCAATGAGTGAACTAAAAGGAACTATTGTTAAGTATAGGTTTTGAAGATGTTAATTCATATATTAACAGTGGAAATTTGTTTTTTTACCAGTCTAGAAAATCATGAAATATGCATTGCAAAGATAAAAAAATCTGTTAGAAACTAATTATGATTTTTTTCGATTCCTTTTGCTTTAATCACAAAAAGAGGAATATTTAGAAGAAAAAGCTGACTTACCAGATTGGTGGAAAGAAGATATGGCAAGAAAAAGATGTACTGTTCTTTTTCATATAATTTTGATAAATCAAATATCCTTGACTTTATAGATAAATCTATATTTCATAATGAAGTAGTATATGTAGGGAAACATGCTGTATTTTTGGGGGTAAATATGACGAGTTAGAATATTTAAAAACTACGTATCATAAAAAAATTAATAAAGCAAGATTTCTATAAGAAAAATAACGATTAGAAATGCAAATACATATGAAAAAAATAGCTAAGATTCTAGACGAGAAATAGAAGTATTCGAATTGAAAGAAGGTGAATGTTATGGAAGGAATGTTGAAGTTATATTCTCCTATTAATGAATTAAAAACAAATTGGTGAGGATATTTGGATAGTTGATGGAAATGAAATACATATGAGTTTTAAACTCTTCAAAGTTCCTTTTACAACAAGAATGACAATAGTTAAACTAGATAACAACAAATTATGGATTCATTCACCAATAGTTTTTTTAATAAGGAATTAAACGATAAAATAAAAAGAACTAGGAGATATCGAGCATATAATTGCTCCTAATAAATACCATTATAGTTATGTATTAGATTGGTATAAACATTATCCAGATGCAAAAAGTTTGGTTAGCAAAAAGGAGTAAGTACCAAACTTAAAATTAATGAAAAAGAAAAACTTTATATCGATGGATAATATTTCAAAAACTTCTTGGTCAGAGGAAATATTTTTTTACTCCCTTTAGAGGAAGTATAGCTATGGAAGAGATGGTCTTCTTTCATAAAAAAAGAGCTCAACCTTAATATTAACGGACTTAATAGAAAGTATAGAAGTAAATAAATTACCATTATTATATAAACTTGTATTTAAGTTTGGAGATAATAAGTATCCTAAGTTTCGAACGTCAAGAGATTTACGATCATCATTTATCTTTAAAAAAACAAGCTAAAGATAGCTATTCTAAGATTGAAAGCTGGAAACCTGATAAAATTGTTTTTCTCTCATGGAAAGATAATTTTTAGAAAATGGTACGGAAAAAAATTAAAAAGAAGCGTTTTATTGGTTGAGAAAATAGTGTACTTTATGAGAAAATAATAATATAAGATTTAGAGAATAAATGAAAGGGAGTGATTAGGTATGACAATAGTAATAAAAAGAGTACTGGCATCAACTTTGAAAGAGATGGCAGAAAAAGAAATCATTATCAAAAAAATAACAATAAATGATTTAACTCAAGCTTGTGATGTTAGTCGTCAAACATTTTATAATAATTTTTAAAGATATCTATGATTTGGTGGAGTGGATTTATCTTAAAGAGGTAGTGACTCCAATTGAAAGAGGTAAAATCTATGATAAATGGCAAGATGCTCTAACATCAATTTTTTTCAATATATATCAGAAAAATCATGTTTTTTTGTTTTTAAATACCTATCGCTCTTTTTGGAAAAGGATTTTTTTAGAAAAAGTACTAAGACAGGAGATTGAACTATTTCTAAGTAATCAGGTGTTCAAAAAAATCGAAGTAACAAAAGAAGAAGCTAAACAAGTAGAGTTTTTCTTATTCTTTTTTTATACATATGCTTTGGTTGGAGTAGGGTTAGATTGGATTGAAAAGCAAATGCCAGAAAGTGTTGAAGAACTAGTTGAAAGAATTGAAAAGAGTTATGCTGGGTGAGATAATTTCTCTTCTTTAAATAAAGTTTAAGCCCTTTTTACAATTAATTGAATTTGTAAAATAGTTAGGCAAAAAGTAAAAAAATTGTAAATTGTATTATGGATATGGAAGGTGTATATTAATAGTGATATTAGTATACACTTTTTTTAGGAGGAGTTTTTATGTATTATTCAAACGGAAATTATGAAGCATTTGCTAAACCAAAAAAACCAGCAGGAGTTGATAAAAAATCAGCCTATTTAGTAGGTTCAGGACTTGCATCTCTTGCGGCAGCAGCCTTTTTAGTTCGTGATGGACAAATGAAAGGGGAACGAATCCATATTCTTGAAGAACTACCTATCGCAGGAGGTAGCTTAGACGGTATTATGAATCCAACTCGTGGATTTATTATTCGTGGTGGTCGTGAAATGGAAGATCACTTTGAATGTCTTTGGGATTTATTTAGATCTATACCATCATTAGAGGTAGAGGATGCATCTGTTTTAGATGAGTTCTACTGGTTAAATAAAGAAGATCCTAACTTTTCAAAATGTCGTGTTATTGAAAACCGTGGACAACAAATTCCTGATGACGGGCTTTTTGCATTATCTGATAAATCTAGTCAGGAATTAGTAAAACTATATTTAACTTCTGAATCAGAACTTCAAGGTATGAAAATAACAGATTTCTTTAGTAGTGAATTTTTTGAGTCTAATTTCTGGACTTATTGGGCAACAATGTTTGCTTTTGAAAAATGGCACTCAGTTGCAGAAATGCGTCGCTATATGTTGAGATTTATTCATCATATTAAAGGACTTCCTGATTTATCAGCACTTAAATTTACTAAATATAATCAATATGAATCATTAGTTCTACCATTAGTTAAATATTTAGAAGATCATGGTGTAACTTTTGAGTACAATACTGTTGTTAAAGATATCAAAGTTGAAAAACAAGGAAAAGATTTAGTAGCTAAACATTTAATCTTAGAAGTAAACGGGGAACCTGTTGTTAGAGAATTAACAGAAGATGACCTAGTATTTGTTACAAATGGTAGTATCACAGCATCTACAACATATGGTAATAATGATACTTCAGCACCTGTCAGCAAAGAACTTGGTGGAGCTTGGCAACTTTGGAAAAACTTAGCTAAACAAGATGAACGTTTTGGACGTCCAGAAGTATTTTGTGAGAATCTTCCTGATCAAAGCTGGTTTGTTTCAGCTACAACAACTGTAACAGATAAAAGAGTTGCAGAATATATAGAAAAAATTTGTAAACGTGATCCTTATGCAGGTAAAGTAGTAACTGGTGGTATAGTAACAGCACGAGACTCAAATTGGATGATGAGCTTTACGCTTAACCGTCAACCACACTTTAAATCTCAATCAAAAGATGAATTAGTAGTTTGGATTTATGGATTATATTCAAATATTTCTGGTAACTATATTAAAAAACCAATAGAAGCTTGTACAGGTATTGAAATCGCAGAAGAATGGCTTTACCATATTGGGGTGCCTGAACAATTTATTCATGAATTTGCTAGCAAAGGTTGTAGCACAGTTCCATGTTATATGCCTTATATAACAAGTTACTTTATGCCAAGACACGATGGTGACAGACCACTAGTTATACCAGAAGGCTCTAAAAACTTAGCGTTTATAGGTAACTTCTCTGAAACACCTCGTGATACTGTATTCACTACAGAATACTCTGTTCGTACAGCTATGGAAGCAGTCTACACATTACTAGATGTTGATAGAGGTGTACCAGAAGTATTTAATTCTGCATATGATTTACGTGTAATGACTAAATCAACTAATCGCCTAATGGATGGTAAAAAACTTGAAGAAGTTAAACTACCTTTATTTGCCAAAGCAATTAGTAAACGCGTATTGAAAAAAATCAAAGGAACATATATTGAAGAGATTCTAAAAGATGCAGGATTGATTTAGATATAATTCCTCTAGGTTATAGTTATAAAAAAATACATAATTGATAGAAAAGACGATAGTGAAGACTGTCGTCTTTTTTTAGTAAAAAAAGCTTACTAGTTTTTGGATAGAAAAAGTAGAGGGTGTATGATATTATAAAAGATATAATAGCTAATAAAAAGATTTGACATAATAATATAAAAAGTTAAATTTTTTTAGTGAGGTGAGTTTATATGGAAGACTATATTAAAAGTCTAGAGAAAGAATTATCTTTGCTTGAACATGGTTTTTAAAGAAGAGGAAAAAAAGAGCTATAGCTGATTATAAAGCTAATGATAAAAAAATTATATTAAGAGATTAGCATTTTTTTATCATTTAAATCAGATGTTTATCAAGTAAGGATGTATGGTGTATTTCTTTTTGGATATTTATCAGAAGATAAAGATATACTAACATATATGAAAGATGAGGTTTCTAAAGATAGTAATTGGAGAGTACAAGAAGTATTGGCAAAGGCATTTGATGAATTTTGTAAAAGAATAGGGTATGATAAGTCACTTCCAGTTATTGATGAATGGTTGGATAGTAATAATCCAAATACAAGAAGAGCAGTAGTAGAGGGTTTAAGAATTTGGACAAGTAGACCATATTTTTAAAGAAAATCCAAATGAAGCCATTAGACGAATTGCTAACTTGAAAGATGATTCCAGTGAATATGTAAGAAAATCTGTAGGTAATGCTTTGAGGGATATAAGTAAAAAATTCCCAGATTTAATTAAAATTGAATTGGAAACTTGGAAACTTGAAAGTAAAGAAATCAATCAGGTGTATAAGTTAGCTAGTAAATTAGTAGGTAATAAAAAAATAGCTTGATATATAGTGATTTTTATTTATATTATGAATTTTTATAATAGATAGAGCTTTAGAATAAAGATAAATAATTTAGAATTGGAGAGTGAATAAAATGAGTTTTTCTATCAACGGTTTGGCCAATATTACTATTATTTGTAATTTGTATATTGCTTATAATAGTTAAGATTGTAAGAATGATAAAAAAAATATCGAGGGATAAAACTAAGCGTTATAAAGGTGATTATATACTCTTAGGTTTGGTTATTGGTATGTCTATAGGTACTTTAATAGGAACTTTATATGATAGTAAATCAGGTATGGGTGCATCAATAGGAATGTCTCTAGGAACGATGATTGGAATGACTATAGGAATGTTAATTCATAAGAAATAGGCAATAAAAATACACAATAAAAAGCAGAGATAATAAAACTTTTCTCTGCTTTTTGTTTTTTATAACTTAGCTTTATAACACTTTTCAAGAAATCCACCTCTAGCTTTTTCTTCTGTATCATCACTTTCATCGAAACCATCATACGGTGCTTTTTGGGTCATGAACTTTAGGTTTTTCTTTTTAATGTATTGCAAACTTCATCTATATGAGCAAAAAGCAAAATTAAAGTCATTTGTCCAACCAGTATGCCCAGTGATAATTTTTTTAAGTTAAGATTTCTCTTTCTTAGTATTTCTTCTAATCTTTTTAATGATTTGCATTGTAACTTTCTATCTTCAGCAAGAGTATTTAAAAATGCATAGCCACCATCTGCTCCAAACCAAATGGTATCACCTGTAAATAAATATGTATCATCAATCAAATAGACGAGATGTCCCCATGTATGTCCTGGAACTAGAAAGGCTTCTATCTTAATATTTTTTTAATATAGAATACTTGCCATCATCAATTAAAGTTTTTTTCGTTTACTATATTTACTTGAGGTAGTTTATATAGACCCCAATAAACTTTACGTCGTTTTCTTCCTTCTAAATATTCATTTTCAATTTTTTTCCAACATATTTTTTTGATTCTTTAAATAAATTATCACTATCTATTTCAATAGCACCAACATGATCGGTATCTTGGTGTGTTATAAGTATTTCATTTATACATTTTTGGATTAATATCCAGCCAATTCATTTTTTTCTGCCAGTCTATCGTAGTTATATCCAGCATCAATCATGATTGTATAACCATCTTTTGTATAAAAGTATATATTTGCGACATATTCCCTAATACAGCTTACTCTTTTCATCTATATAACCTGTATTTAATGGCTTAAATATCTCTTTTTCCCCTAAACATAAATGACATAAATTTTTTTGTTGATTTTTTTGAATCTTTTTTTGACATAATACGTCACCTTTAATTTCTTTCCCTACATTATTGTAGACTTTAAATCATCAACTATCTATAGAGATAATTGAACTCCCTTTTTAAATTTTTCCTAATTATTTAAATGTATATTAAATATCTCTATTTACTTTTTATTATATCACGTTTATACTTCAATATAAATAACGCATTATATGATTTTTATATGTTATAATAGATTTAAATGTTTTTTTGAGGAAAAGAGTAGAAGCTCTTATGAAAGATAGGAGAGTGTAATGTATTTATTAAAAAAAGAAACCTATATTAAACTGTTTTATAATTTTTTTACTATTTGCTTAATTGCGAGAATAATAGAATACTTCGTAATTAGAACAGATGAATCAATTTTTATCTGAAAAATTTTTCTACATAAGGTATTTGGAATAATTTTATTATGGACAATACTTTATTATGCCAAGTTAAAATGGAGAGATATTGGTTTTAGTACTAAGGATGTATTTTTCTGGTATTACAAAAAGGTCTGTTATTTGGGTTTATATGCTGTATTTTTTTGCATATGCAATAGAAGGTCTTATCTTATACAATATGAACCATAGTTTTAAATTATCGTTTTTATGCAACTGGATTTTTCTTTAAATAATGACATGAATCAGCAAACAGGTATAGTTTTTTTATTTTTTTCTATGTATTATTTTTTTAATATAATCAATGTTTGGATGGAAGAAGGGATTTTTCCGTGGTCTATTTACAAAAAAATATTAGAAGATATTTCTTACAATACGTCATTATTTTTTAATAGCATTCTTATTTGGTATTTGGCATTTAGTTATGCCTTTTTAGAGATTATATAGAAGATAAATCATCGATATCAAATCTTTTAGTAATGGGGATTAGTTATGTAATTTTAGCAGGTATGATGAGTATAAAGTGGTCTTTATTGTATAGAATGACAGGATCATTATGGATTGGATTAGGAGACCATCTATTTAATAATGTTATTTCAAATTTACTTCATGTTGTTTCTAATAATGAAGTCGATAATATGCAGATAGTTAGAATACTAATATGGCAAATCTTATCATTTGTTATTGTCTTAATTATTTATAAAAAAAGTGGAAAAAAAGAGAAATTAATTAGTAATTAAACTATATGTTAGTGAATTATAATATAAAGTTAGGAGGTAAGGATGAATTTATTTAGAAGTAACGTGCTAAAGTTATATTTACTAGGTACTATAGGTCAAATAACACTCGTGTGTCTTGTGGTTTTCTTTTTTACGTCAAAGTGGAACTACCGTTGACTACACAACAACTATTGGTATTGTAGCGATTATAGTTGGAGGGATATCATCAGCTCAATGGGGAACTATCGTAGCTATAAAATATAAGAAAATAGACTTTAAATCAGTTATATCTGATTTCTTTAGTGTGAAGCAAAGTTATAAAAAAATTATCTTTTAGCAATATTCTTCCTTTCTCTAAATTTTTCATATGTTCTATTTGGAGGAATGTAACCATAACACTTTGGTATATTCCAATAATAATGTTTGTTAAACATATAGCCTTTGGAGGTTTAGAAGAAATAGGCTGGAGATATTTATTTCAACCATTATTACAAGAACGACTAAGTTATTTTTACTTCTACAGTATTAACATTTATAGCTTGGGGAACTTGGCATTTTCTATTCTTTTATATAGATGGTTCCTTTATCAAAGGTAAGTGTAATTCCATTTTTTTAGTAGGATTACTTACTAATAGTTTTTTTATTGTCGACACTTTATAATATGACAAAAAAAGCCTTTTGGATATGTGCAATGACTCATTCTCTAATTAATGTTTGTTCACAGATATTTGAAGGTGGAAATATATATGTATCATATCTTTGTAAAGTTATAGTTATTGTATTAGCGATAATATTATCTAATAAAAACACCGAAACGAGAAAAAAATAATAGTTTACACCATAAATTAAAAATGCTAAATTTTTATTCATGGTGTATTTTTTTATAGTTAAATTTCACTAAGAGATTATTTAGATTAATAGAGTTGTTAAGTATATATATAATTATAAAAAAATATGTTTACTTATATTTAATTATAATATTGATTTATTAAATATGTAAACGATATAGTAGAGTTATTTTAGAGTTACTATTAAAAAAATAATATTTTTAAATTTAATATTCATATTGAAATTAATTGTAGTAGGTGTTATAATTCTTTTTAGATTGTATTTTAAGCTTAAAATAATAATATATTCTTTATACAATTAATGTATATTTAATTAAATAAAAAGTTAGTTAAATAAATATTAATAATTAACTAACTAATTTATTTTTTTAAATAAGAAGGAGCGATAAAATGTCTGAAGAAAATAAACAAGATGAAAAAAACTTAGAAATGCGACTATAGCAGGAGCTTCAAATGAGATAGTACAGAGGTATGGTAGTGCTATAAAAAGAGCATTATGTGGCTTATTCTGGTATGGACAATGAAACAGGAAAAAAAATTACTTAGAGGATTGAAAGATATCTCAAATTATAAAAACAAATGAAAATTGTCAGGCTTTTAAATATTAAACAACAAGCAGGTTTTTTTCTGCTGAAAGAAAAAGCAGTAGCAAGAAAAAAAATGCGGAAAAATATTATAAATAGAAAAAAACTACTAGAACAGTATCCACTGATGATTTAGGTAGAGTAAACGATCAGATATATGACCAAGTAGATATCGATGAACTAGGAAATGTTATTCAAGGAACAGGAGTGCAAATGAAATTTGTTGGTTCCTCTCCAGAAGATTGTCTAAAAAAATTAAATTCGAAAAAAATTTTTCAAAAAAATACATTGAAGAAGATGTGAAAATAGCAGTTCCAGATGAATATTTTGATGATTTAATGGGAGTTAATGGAGGTAAGGGAATAATTGATGAAAAAAATAGAAAAAAACTTGAAAAAAACAAGTACGTAGTTTACAGGATAAAGGAGATACAGAATTAGCCAAAGAAAAAATAAATGAGATTGAAAAACAGAAAAAAATAAAGAAAAACTTGAGTAAATCAGGGGTAACTAATGAAGAGGCAATTGAAGCTAGAGTGAACCCGAAATTATCTACTGCTAAGGATAGTATAAAAATTGCACATAAAGCAGGAGTAAATCAAGCTGCGATGGGAGCTGGAATTTCTGGTTCTGTTTCCTTAATCAAAAATGTTGTTAGATATTGGAAAGATGATATAAATGCTGAAGAGGCTGCAAAAAATGTTGTTAAAGATTTATCTACTGGCGCAGCTGTAGGGTATGGAACTGGATTTGTTGGATCACTAACAAAAGGAGCGCTACAAAATTCGTCATCTTCTACACTGCGAGCAGCATCAAAAACAAATTTACCATCTAGGCTTGTAACAGTAACATGCAATGTTGGAAAAGTAATGAAGACCTATATAAAAGGAGAAATCGATGGTGTTGAATGTATAGAACGTTTAGGTAAAGATGGTTTTGCTGAAGTTAGCTCAGTAATGTGTGCTACAGCTGCTGCTTCATTAGCGGGAGAGAGTGTTGCATTAGGTGTAATAGCAGGTTTAGCGGGATCTACTGTAGGATATATGGCTGCAGTCGCAGTATATGATGAGCTTGCTACTTCTTTGAAAAACGCAAAACTTGCAAAAGAAGAGCGAATTAGGGTAGAAAAGGAATGCCAAGAAGCAATTGAATTAATTGAACAGTACAGAAGTGAAATGAATTCACAAGTAAGAAAATACATTTTTGAAAGTATAAATATATTTTCGGCAGGTTTTCAAGAAATGGATGAAGCTATTCTTAGTAATGATATAAATGGATTTATTAGAGGTAATAATCGAATCAAAAACATTATTGGGTTATGAAATACAATTTGAAACTCAAGAAGAATTTGATGACTTAATGTTATCAGATAGTACTTTTAAACTATAAAAAGGAGAAGCATATGAGTAAAAAAATATTAAAATTAGAGAGAATGACGCAGTTAGACTAGCGTATTATCTTATGGCGGTAGATGGGCACATTTCTGAATGTGAGGAAGAGTATTTTTGAAGAAGTAGCTAAAGGATTTGGGGTTACGAATACTGATGTTTTTAGAAGAGACTAGAAAAGATGTAGAAGAAATATTAGAGTTAACTAGTAATCTAAAAAAATAATTTATAATCTAATTGAGCGTTCAGTTTCTAAATTAATAGAAAGTATGAAAAAAATAAAGAAAAACTATAGTTCATATGACAGTATATCAGAGTATAATTTATCTATTTATGACACAGAAGATAACATATCTGCTGAAGAATTTTTTTATCAGTAAATGATATAACACCAAATATTCTATTATGGAATCTTATGACTATGGCTATTAAGGATTTAGATTACTCTGAGAATGAGAGAATGTTGATTAAGTATATAGCTGGAAAAATTTAATGTTGATGAAACTGTTCTTGTAGAGATGGATAATTCAATCAGAGCTTTTATATGCAGTTCAAAATGATTTAAATTGGATTAAAGATAATGTTAAAGATCAGTCAGAATTTTCAAATCTAAAACGTGGGTTATTAAATAGAATGATAACTATCGAAGATGGTATAAAACTATTTATTAATGAAGAGATGTAGGAGGAAAAATATTATGCCGTTACCTTTATTTTTTTATAGTCACTGCAACTGCAACAGCAGTAGTTGGAACAGGGAAAACAATCAAAGCAGGAGTAGATAATAGTAATGCTAAAAAAACTAAATGAGAGTGCGAATAATAGGATAGAAATTGCTAAGAATAGACTAGATACTGCTAGAAGACAATCATCTAAGATGATAGATAAATTAGGAAGTGAAAAGCTATTTGTTTTTAGATAATAGTGTTTCAAAATTTTTAGTATCATTCGAAAAAATAAAAAATATTGATTTTACAGGTTCAGAAGGATTAAATGAATTAGGAAAAATTAATATTGATGAAAATACATTTGAAGATTTACATGAGATGACTAGTTTTGCTTCATCACTTTTATCTGGATCAGTAACAGGTGTAGCAAGTGGTGCTGTAGCAGCTTTTGGTGCATATAGTGCGGCAACTACTCTTGCTACTGCCTCTACAGGTACTGCTATTGCATCGCTAAGTGGAGCAGCAGCAACAAATGCAACATTAGCATTTTTTGGTGGGGGATCATTAGCTGCAGGCGGACTAGGTATCGCAGGAGGAACAGCTGTTCTTGGAGGGCTAGTAGCAGGTCCTGCACTAATGGTTATGGGATTTGTTACTGGTGCAAAAGCTGGTAAAAATCTTGAAGAATCTTATGCAAATGAAGCAAAATCAAAACAAATAGCCGAGGAGTTAGAAACAGCTACAGATTTATGTAAAAATATATCTAGAAGAACAATGATGTTTTATAATTTATTAGTACGTTTAGATTCATATTTTATGCCGTTAGTGTATAAGTTAGGAAAAATAGTTGAAGAAGAAGGAATTGATTATTCAAAATATTCTACAGAATCAAAATCAATAGTTTGTGCCACAGCGTCAATAGCACAAACAATCAAGGCTGTTTTAGATACTGCTATCCTAAATGAAGATGGTTCGTTAACGATTGAATCAAAAGATGTTTCAGAAAAAAATTGTATAGAGAAATTAATTATAAGTCTTCAAATTAATAGAACAAATACTAATATAAATAGAAAAAAATCATGAATTAATAATTTAATTCATGGTTTTTTTCTTATAATAACACTTATATGTTATTTATTATCATTATATTTCCTTATTGTTCATATAAAGTAAATAGTTTATAATATTATTATTAGAATTTAATAATTTACAGTAATTATTTGTATTTGAATAACTTAAAATTAAGGAGAATAGTGTGGTTAATTTATATTATGCTTTAATAGCAATTAGCGTATTGTTATTATTATTTTGTATAAAAATGATTGTGAAAAATTATAATAAATAAAGCGATTTGTGATTTACCTAGTAATGAAAAAAAGAAACTACTTTTTACAATAAGCGAATACGGGAAATATTCTATATGGTTAAAGGTAAATTACTCTATTAGGTTAATAAGTACGATTTTTGGTAAAAACAAAAAAACTAGAGATTTAGGAATAAGCGTAATGAATCGATATACTGGAGAAAAATTACTTCTAAATGAAAGTAATCTTCAAACAACAGTATCAGGCTTAAGAAGTCACAGAGAAGAGCGATATTCATTTGAGGCTCCGGCAGGAGAGTATATTATCTCTTATGGATGTGATGAAAGAGTCCGAGAACCACTTGATATATCTATTCAAGTACGTAAATATAACTCACCGTTTAAAATGGTTTTAGCGATATTTGGGCTTATACTTAGTTTACTCATAATAATCATTATGTTTATTATGTTGCTTAGATACTTTGGTTAAAAAAATTAAAGGTCTATAATATAAGAGTTTAAATAAGTATATAGAAAATATTGAGTGTATATTTATCTTAATATCTTAAGGAGATGAAGGTAGTAATGAATCAAAAAAACAAAAAGCATTTTTTTATAGGTGGATTGGGTGGTAACTTTTATCACGCTAAAGATTTCATTGAAGAGCTTGATGAAAATATAATATTTCTGAATCCGTATATAGAAAATTTTTAAAAATAAACAAGATTTAATAAGTTGGTTTGAAAATGAAATAAAAAGATTTAGAAGAGGTTTATTTAATTGCTCATTCACTTGGTGGAGATTTAGCTCGCTATTTATCTTCACAGTTTTCACAAATAACTAAGCTTGTTTTTATTAGATGGAGGTTATTTAAATCTAGACAAAATTATGTCTTTAGAAGATGAGTTAGCGGATACTGAGGATTATTTTTAGACAACAAGTTTTTTTCTAACATAGAAGAAGTCATAGCTAGCGAAAAAAATCTCAGTCTAGTTATTGGTCAAAAAAATCTAGAAGAAGCGGTAAGAAAATCATATCGCTATAATAGTGAAACAAAAAGAATTTGAGTTGAATTTAGATCTGGAGAAGATACTTAATTTACTTAGATTAAGACGAAGTATAAAAATCTTTTGAGACAAACCTAGAATCAAAAGATGTATTATTTATCACACCAGTTTATAAAGAAGAACCTGAGTGGAGAAAAGAAGCACTTAGTCAACTACCATCAAATTTTTAAAGTTACAATGTTAGAAAACTGTGGGCATGAACTTTATACACAAAAACCTAGAGAAATAGCTAAAATAATTAACGATTGGATTAATAAGAAGTAAGATAGAAAATAACGTTAAAACCAATAGTAATAAATTTAGGTAGAAAAATCATTAGGGTGATAGAGTCTTTCAAATTAATTGAAAGGCTTTTTTTATTGATATTAATAATAAGGAAAGAAAAATTATTTTTTTAAGGAAATTGAAGCAATAATAAATATCTTTTATAGTTCAATAATTTGACTTTAAAACTTATATTATATATGCTATGTATTAGCAATTTATGGACAGAAAAAAATAAAAATTAAAAATTTTTAGGAGGAAAAAAAATGTTTTTAGCTATTAATGAAATAAAAAGATGCTAAGCTCAGGTATAGTCTTATTGTAGGATTACTTACACTAGTTTCTTATTTGATGTTTTTTTCTTATCTGGATTAGCTTTTTGGATTGATTGATCAGAATAGATCTTCTATTGATCATTGGAAGGCAGATACAGTATTACTTTTCTTCAGAGGCTAATAGAACTTTAGCTTTATCAAATCTTAAATTATTGGATAAATCATCGTTATCTGCGGATAATGTTGAGCCATTTAGTCAAATGGTTACAGTTGCTAAGACTAAAAAAAGAATTCAAATGATGATGTTAAACAAAAGATTAGTATTTTTTTGGAGTGAATAGTGGGAGTTTCTTGATTCCACCGATAATAGAAGGAAGAAGTTTTTGAAGCGGAAAATGAAGTAGTGATTGAAAAGAGTTTATCTGAAAAAAAGAAGGCTTTTGCTATTGGAGATACTATTAAAAACAGCTAATTCTGATACTGAATTAAAAAAATAGTAGGTTATACAGAAAAATCTAGATTTAATGCAGTTCCAGTTATATATATAAATATTAATGATTTTTCAAACTTTAAAATACGGAGCTAATAAAAGCTACTGATAATCCTATGATTAATGCCTTTGTAGTAAAAGGTGAATTAAAAGATTATGATAGTTCAGTATTCCAGAAAGTAAGTGTAGATGACTTTATTAATGAACTACCAGGGTATAGTGCTCAGAACTTAACTTTTTGGATTTATGATAGGATTCTTAATAGTTATTTCAGCTATAATTATAGGAATCTTTATGTATGTACTTACTATTCAGAAGACACCTATTTTTTTGGAATTATGAAAGCTCAAGGTATTTCAAATAAAAACTATAGGGTCAGCTGTCTTATCTCAAACATTTATACTTTCGCTTATTGGAAGTATTTTGGGACTGTTAGGTACATGGTTAACTTCACTTGTTTTACCACCGGCAGTACCATTTTTTTAGGAAATGGACTATATTACAGTATTATTTTTCGTTAGTTTAATTGTTTTTTTCTTTAGTAGGAACTTTATTCTCAGTTTTAGCTATTAGAAAAAAATTGATCCATTAAAAAGCAATAGGGTAGGGTGTCATATGAATGTATTAGAATTTAAAAAAATGTTACTAAGTCATACCAAGATGGAAAAAAATGAGATAGAAGCATTAAAAAGAAACAAATTTTAAAATAGAAGAGGGCAATTTATTGCGATAATTGGTCCATCAGGTTCTGGAAAAATCAACTTTCTTAACCTTGGCTGGAGGATTGCAAACTCCGTCTAAAGGACAAATAATTATTAATGGAAAAGATTATACAAACTTATCAGAAAAAGAACGAGCTAAGTTACGATTTAATGATATTGGTTTTGTTCTACAAGCATCTAATTTAGTACCGTTCTTAACTGTCAAACAACAGTTAGAATTAGTTGATAGAATAAATAAGAAAAAAATAAACAAACAATTCAAGATAAACATTCGTTGTTTAAAGAACTAGGAATCGACCATTTAGAAAATAAATTACCAAAAAGATTTATCTGGTGGAGAAAGACAACGCCTAGCTATAGCTAGAGCCCTTTACAATGATCCAGCAATTATCTTAGCTGATGAACCTACAGCAAGTCTTGATTCAGATAGAGCGTTTGAAGTAGTAGAGTTACTGTCTAAGGAGTGTAGAGAAAAAAATAAATCTATAATTATGGTAACTCATGATAATAGAATGATTGAAAAAAATGTGATCATGTTTACCGAATGAAAGATGGTATTTTAATAAAAAGAAAGATAAAATTCAAATGTCTAAGTAAAATAACTTAGGCATTTTTTTAATTGCTTATAAGTATTAGTTAGAATATAATTAAACTAATAATAAAATACATTATAAGTGTTAGGAGATGAATATTATGCTTTTTACTAGGAGTAGAAAAAAAGACAATGGATGGTTATTTGCAGAATATAGGTTGACTTATAGAGTAGGTTGGGAAAAATATTTGCAAAAGGTGTTAAATTAGCTTACGATTATTATGATAATGTAGAAGTTTTTTTGTTGATGATAAAATAGTAAATATAAACTCAAAAAGAACAAGTTATGGAATTAGAAGAAGCTGGGAAAAATGACGATACGTGGTATTTCTAAAATAATAGGTGTTCCATTAATGATAACTTTCTATAATCAACTCCAAGTAGTTAGATGTTCAGTAGGTTGTGTTACGGAGGAATTTCAAGTAGCTGATTATGAAAAATTTAATAAGTCATTAGCTCAGTACATGGATAGTCTAGAAATAGCTATGTTTAGATAAGAGAGACTTTTTATTATTGAAAGTCTTTTTTTATTTTTTTGATTATATACATTGATTAAGTAAATAATTGTATAATGAATATAAATATGATAACATTGTTATATGCTAGAGTAGTATAAAGTACTCTCATTATCCCTAATTATGGGATTATATATTATAATTTATAGCTTAAATAATATTGAAAGGAAGATAATGAAAAAAATTTAAAATTTGATGGAACGCAGTTAAAATATATAGCTATAATTGCTATGACGATAGATCATTTAGCATGGCTATTATATCCAGGTTTAGTTAAAGAACCAATACCAGTACTTATGCATATAGTAGGGCGCTTGACAGCACCAATTATGTGGTATTTTATCGCAGAAGGATGTTATTATACTAAAGATATTAAAAAAATATTTCTTGAGACTTATGAGTTTTGCTGTTGTCAGCCACTTTGCATTTTGTTTTGGTTTAGGCATACCGTTTAATATTATGACAGGAAGTATATTTAATAAAACGAGTGTCTTATTCCCATTAGCTATGGCAGTATTATTAATTGCTATCTTTAGAAGTGAAAAGATAAGTAATACATTAAAAATATTAGCAATTGTTGTTTTCTGTTTATTAACATTTGTAGCCGATTGGTCTTCAATCGCTCTTATGATGCCATTCTTTTTTTATAATCATAGAGGTAATAAAAAAACAACAAATGCTTGACTATGCTATCTGGATAAGTGTTTATGCGACTATTTATATTATCTTTATAGATGTATTTTATGGAGTATTACAGTTTGCGACTTTATTCTCATTACCATTGTTAATGAGATATGATGGTACTAGAGGTAAGCATATTGGTTCTAAATGGTTCTTCTACTATTATTATCCAATACATTTGGCAATTATAGGTATTTTTTTAGAATCATCTTATATGGAAATATTCCATTGGTATTTTTAAAAATATATAATATTTAAAGAAAGAAGTACTTTTAGAAGATACTTCTTTTTTTATAATTTTTAGATTATAAAGATATATGCTATAATTATATTAATAATATGGTATAATAGTTGATTTTGGAGGTAACTGTATGAAGAAAAATTTTTTAAAGATATCAGCAGTAATTCTGTTATCAATTAGTTTAGTTGGATGTGGTGCAAAACAGTCAACAGAAAATAATCAGACAGAACAAAAAGCTGAGACTGTAGAAGGACCAGGAAAAGATTTTTGACTGGAATGCTAAAGTTGCACCAGTTGGGAAAAAACGTACTTATACTGATGAAAACTCTGGAAAAAGTTTTACTGCAGATCTTACTAAATTAGAAACAGCACAGAGTAAATTAGAAGAAAAGCGTAAATCTATTACAGATAAAAAAGTTCAAGAAGCACTTAAAGTAGTTGATGCATTTTATATAAATCAACAAAATATTGATGTTGTTGTCAAAAGTCGCAGGTTTTAATAATCAAAAAGAAATGTATAAAAAACTTTGGGAAGATTATAGCAAGCAATTAGGAGTACCTGATAATGAAACTAATTTTAAATTTCAGGATGTTAATTATGACATGAAGGAATATCTTTGCTATGTATTTTAAAAATTAATAGTAATGCTTATGGGAAAGCGGGAGCATATGATTTAGAAGACTACAAAGTTGAAGGTAATACTGTCTATTTATCTATAAAAGTACCAGCAGTTGATACATATCAATATGTTGTACAAGCTTCTAATAAATCAAACTACAGCTCATATCTTGCGTCACTAGTTGACATAACTAGTACAAGTGATAATAAGTTTGAGCGCATGTATGCAAAAACTATTTTCTATTTAGCTGCTGTCGATTTTAGAGGTGATGGCTATGTGGATTTACAAGGTATGGATTATCTTGCAAGAGCTAAACAATATCTTGCTATTCAAGTAGACGATTCTGGTAAAGTCACAATAGATAATGATAATTTATCGAATTTATTACGTATTAATATGTCTGCATCAAATAAAAAAAATGCTGCAAAATTTGGAGCTGTTGATAAATAATAGAGAAACACTGTGTTAAGATATTTCTTAATACAGTGTTTTATAGATAAAAGATGTAGTAAAAGTTTGAAAAAAATATAATACATTACTAATAAGTTAAAGAATGTTTAAGAAAGGTGAATATGGATATAAAA
>BNJU01004706.1_pt1 | contig 34765 bp, 44 predicted proteins | sample 8539281 | NCBI WGS metagenome assembly BNJU01 (sample SAMD00202456, study PRJDB9452) | human saliva metagenome | isolation source: human saliva | place: Japan
CGATTGAGCTGAGCTAGTCTCGATAGATGGAAGTCAATTTGGCTTCTGTTTTTAATATTCATTTGCATACATTCAGTATGTATGTTAAAATAAAAGTTTAAGAAAAGGAGAACAAATGATTACCAGTTTATACCCCGTTTTAATGAGCGAAGATGTCCATCAAGCGGCACAATTTTTCATTGAGCATTTCCACTTTCAGGAAACCTTCCGTTCAGATTGGTATATTAGTTTAAAGAATATCGAGAGTGGTTTTGAGCTTGCTTTTATTGATAGTAAGCATGGGACAGTGCCACAAGCCTACCAGTCTAAGGCGAGTGGCCTGATCATCAATATCGAAGTTGACAATGTGGATTGTCTTTATGAAGAATTGCGTCAGCAAGAAGAAATGGAGTTCCTTCTTCCCATTAAGAGTGAAGATTTTGGTCAGCGCCATTTTCATTGTGGAAGCGCCGGGTTCTGTTTTGGTTGATGTCATTCAAGTTATTCCACCTAACGCTGAGTTTGCGGCAAATTATTTGGAGAGTGAAGATGAATAAAAAGCAGCAGGCTTCCCTAGAGACAAGTAGCAAAATATTAGCTATCGCTCGAAAACATTTTTCTTTCAAGGGTTATGCAGAAACTTCCTTGGAAGAAATTGTAGATGAGTTGGGAATGACAAGAGGCGCACTTTATCACCATTTCGGGAATAAGAAAGCTTTATTTACCGCCGTACTGGCACAAATTCAATCCGAACTGGGATCTTATGTAGAAAAAAACGCCCTGGAAGCACACGATTCTTGGGAGCAGTTGGTGGAAGGCTGTGTTGCTTTTGTTCGTTTTGCGACCTTGACCGAAAATAAACGTATTCTCCTGCTTGATGGTCCCAATGTCGTTGAGTGGAAAGAGTGGCGTCGTCAGGACGAGGCTAATTCTTTCTTTCATTTGAGAGAACAATTAGACATTTTATCTAAAGAAGGAAGACTTATCTCTATTGATTTGGATATGGCGGCTCATATGATTTCAGGTGCCTTGAATGAGTTGTCTCTTTTTCTAGCTGAGAAAGAGGATGAAGCAGAAGTCAGAGGAGCAGTGAGAAGTCTGTTAAGGGGATTTAAAAATCATGGCGAAAAAGGTTAAAGATTATTATGATTTGGTTTATGCGGAGGATTTGAGCCGTCGCTTGCAAGAAGTCACAGATAAATTTGATGTTCAGCATTTTATGTCTCTGGTTGAAAGCGACTTAGAGGCTTTGGAATTTACTCAGCGTCAGGAGCTGCTGGCAAAGAGTATCAAAGGATGCTTACCGCTTTCTTATGCTGATTCTCTGAAGGTTTTTGAGCAGATACTTGGTCCGAAGTTAGAGGGTGGCTTGGGTATGTTTTCAGAAGGCTACTGGTTGTGGCCGATTGGCAAATACGTAGAACTTTACGGAAGTCAGGAATTCGATCTGAGTGCAGCCTTCAGCAAGGAATTAACCAAGCGATTTACTGGAGAATTTTCCATGCGGCCCTTGCTGGCTAATTATCCTAAAGCTACGATGGATTTACTGCTAGAGTGGAGCCGAGATGAGAATATGCGCGTCCGCAGATTAGCCAGCGAGTGTATGCGTATCCGACTGCCTTGGGCTAAGAAGCAGACTGTGGTCTTAGATTATTTTGATGAGTTTACCGCTATTTTAAGGAATCTAAAGGATGATGCGGATAAATCAATCCAAAAAAGTGTCGCTAATAATCTGAATGATTTATACAAAGAAGATCCTGAAAAATTCGAGAGGGTGATTGGGACTTGGCAAGAGGAAAAGCTGAGTCCGAGTTGCGCTTGGATTATCAAGCATGCCTCTCGAACAAAAAATAAAGCAGAAAAATAAGCCTTGCTAGATTTAGCAAAGCTTATTTTTTAGTTGTCTTCGTCTGGTGTAAGCACCATCGGAATGATAATAGGTTCGCGCTCAGTGCTTTCGTAGAGGAAAGGACGCAAGGCGTTGACGATAGCGCCGCTGACAGATTGAACGCTGGCATCTTTATTCTTGAGTGCAATGCGAATAGCATTGAAGAGGATGCGCTGGCTTTGGCGAATGAGTCACCTGATTCGCGCATGTAGATAAAGCCGCGGCTGAGAATATCTGGCCCGGCTAAGATCATCTTGGACTCAAAGTCAACTGTTGCGACAGCCAGAACCACACCGTCCTCTGACAGGTCTTTACGGTCGCGCAGGACTGCAGCTCCGATTTCACCAATGCGGTTCCCATCAACATAAATATCCTGAGCGTTGAAGCTGCCGGCAATACGAGCTGAGTCAGCTGTCAGAGCCAGCACATCACCATTGCTCATGATGAAGATATTGTCTTTTGGTACTCCAGTATCAACGGCTAGGCCTGCATGGACTTTTTGCATACGGTATTCACCATGGACTGGCATGAAATATTTAGGCTTAATCAAGCGAAGCATGAGCTTCTGCTCTTGTTGGCCACCATGTCCAGAGGTGTGGATGTTGTTAATCTTACCGTGAATCACTTCTACACCGGCCTCGGAAATGATGTTAATTAGTTTGTTAACGCTAGTCGTATTACCAGGGATAGGGCTGGATGAGAAGATGACTGTATCTCCAGGCTGCAGCTGAACCTGGCGGTGGGTACCATTGGCAATCCGAGACAGTGCTGCCATCGGCTCACCTTGACTTCCCGGTACACATAATCAGCACTTCGCCAGCTGGATAGTCCTTGAGTTCATTTGGCTCGATGAAGGTATCTTTGGGAACCTTGATATAGCCCAGCTCAATCCCGTTGACAATAGCCTTTTCCATGGAGCGGCCAAAGACCGCAATCTTACGTCCGGTCTTGACAGCAGCATCTGCTGCCTGCTGGAGCCGGAAGATGTTCGAAGCAAAAGAGGCGAAAATAATCCGTCCATGTATGCCTTCGATAATCTTCATAATAGACTGCCCGACCACTTTTTCGGAATTGGTAAAGGTCGGAACTTCAGCATTGGTCGAGTCAGATAGGAGACAGAGAACGCCTTCTTCGCCCAGAGCGGCCATACGGTGCAGGTCGGCCGGCTCTCCGACTGGTGTAAAGTCAAACTTGAAGTCACCGGTACAGACAATCTTACCCTGCGGCGTATGGATGACAATTCCCAAAGGCTCTGGAATAGAGTGGGTTGTCCGGAAGAAAGTAGCTTTCAGATGCTTGAACTGCAGTTCTGTGTTTTGATTGATTTCATAGAGCTTGGCATCGCGCAATAGACCATGCTCTTCTAGCTTGCCGCGAATGAGGGCCAGCGCTAGAGGACCAGCATAGATAGGAACATTGGCTTGCTTGAGCAGGAAAGGAATACCGCCGATATGGTCCTCGTGCCCGTGGGTGATGAGGACAGCTTTTACGCGGTCAATATTTTCTACGATATAAGAATAGTCGGGAATGACATAGTCGATTCCTAGCAGGTCGTCTTCTGGGAACTTGATACCGGCGTCTACGATGATGATTTCATTTTGGTATTCAATCCCGTAGGTGTTTTTACCGATTTCGCCTAACCCACCAATCGCAAAAACGCCAACTTCTTTGGGTTTTAAGGTATATGCCATGGGTTAGAACTCCGTCAATTCAAAAGTGCCTGACTCTTTTTCGTATTCGAGGTGTTTGTCAGACAAGAGCTCGATAAATTCAATATTGTAAGGGGTATTTTCTTCGATGAGCTTACGAGCCTGAATGCGACCTTCCAACTCGCTGTCAGCTTGAATATCCAAATAGAGGGCACGTGTTTTTTCACGGCGCGGACTGCGCTCTTTTGTTTCCTGATAAAAAACTTTGTAAATCATTACATTTCCTTTCATATTTTCATGATTAACCTGCAGAAAACAACAGCTGATTAGCTGTTTTCTTTTATTTAATTCTGAGTAGTAGATTAATCCTGATTCGTTACAATTATAATGATTATAACATAAAATAGAAGAATAGTAAAAAGGTGGAGATAAGAAAAATGTAAGAGTGATTTAGTCTGAAAGCATTCGGATTCTATATTCCTGAAATGCCTGTTCGGAATACTTTTTAATTTTATGAGAGGTAGCCGTGCTCTTTGTACCAAGCTAGGACATCTTTGAGAGTTTCTTCAAAAGGGACGAAATGGGCTCCCAACTCATTTTGGGATTTTTGCAGAATTGAAATGTGTTCGGAGATATTCCTCTTCGGTAGAGGTCACAGCAGCCTTACTCAACAAAATAGGCCGTTTTGTTAGGCGATGATATAGTTCATTGGACTGAGCAATTATCTTTAGAAGAAAAAGAGGAATCCGTCTAGTTGGAGCGGCAACTCCACTGACCGCTTCTAGGTTTTTCAATAATTCTTCCATCGTCATATGCCTACCAGCTGCTAAATATCGTTCTCCTTGTCGGCCATACTGCATAGCTAGGATTTCGCAGTCTGCGACGTCTCGGGCATCTACGACGCTGTAGCTGCCGGGAATGATTCCAGGCAGTTTTTTATGAACGAAGTCAAAAATCAACTGGCCCGCTGAGGTGGGACCGATATCGCCTGGCCCAAACATAAATCCAGGCAGGACAAAACTAACAAAAAAATCAGGATGTTTTTTTGAAAAATCTAAGAGAGCCTCTTCGCTTAATATCTTACTGCGGTAGTAGTCATTGCTTGTATTCCTGCTGCGTAGCATGCTTTCATCAATCAGTTGATTTTGCTCACCATAGAGAACTGCAATTGATGAGGTATGGACCGCCTGACGAATGCCAGCTTTATAAGCGGCTTCAAAAAGTTCCAAACTACCCTTCACATTGGTATTATACAGTTCTTGCCAATGCTTACCGCCTTTCAAACTATCTCGAAAGAAAGCAGCTGTGTGAAAAAGACTATCACAACCTTGCATATGATTTTGATAGCTGTCTGGCTGGCAAATATCTCCTTCAATGAAATGGATTGGCAAATTGCCAAACTGCTCTAAGGCTTTCTGTCGAGAGCGTACTAAAGCAGTCACCTGAATTCCTTTTTTTAGAAGTGCTCGCACTAGATTATTTCTTAATAAACCTGTTGCTCCAGTAACGAAGGCGTGGTGAATACTTGGCTTTGGTGTTTTTTAGGGGGCATGGTTATTCTCCTTAAATTATATTTAGATGACATGTCATCTATTCTCTTATTTTATATTTTTGCAAAGATTAATTGTCAACAATTAAGGAATTAGTGTAAAATAGATACAGAAGAAATTTGCAAAGGACGGGAATAGAATGTCATCTTTAGGAGACCGTTTTAGATATTTATTCAGAAGTGCGGAAAATCTAGCGATGAACATTTGGTCACTTGATTTTGAGGGCTGCTTATTTGGCGAAATAGCCGTGCTTGCGGTACCAATCTACCACGTCAGCTAAGCTTTCTTCGAGAGGGCGATGCTGTCCGCCTAGCTCGCTCTCGGTTTTGGCAAAGCTAAAATTACTTTTGAGATATTCTTCGGCCATGAGATGAGCGAGCTCATTGGTAACCAAAATTGGTTTTTTGGTGAGCCGGTGGTAGAGCTCACTTGCTTGGGCATAGATTTTGACGAAAAGAGGGGAGATCTTGCGCTTGGGGGCGGGAACGCCAGTGATTTTTTCCAGTATTTGGTACAATTCTGTCATGGTCACTTGCCGTCCAACTGCCAGATAGCGCTCCTTTGAGCGTCCGTATTTCATGGCGCGGAGATGAATATCTGCTACATCTCTAGCATCCACCATATTATAGCTAGCCTTTAAGATACCTGGAAGTTTTTGCTCTACAAAATTGATAATCAGCTGCCCACTGGAGGTCGGACCAAGGTCTCTAGGACCCAACATTACACTCGGCAAGATAAAGCAACCGAAAACATCTGAATGCTTGTCCAAGAAATCACGAACGGCCTCTTCACTCAAAATCTTGCTGCGATAGTAATCAAAAGGAGTATCTTTTGAGCGAGACATGCTTTCATCGATTAGCTGATTGGCCTCACCTTCCAGTACGACACAGGAGGAAGTATGGACAAATTGGCGGATACCAGCCTCGTAAGCAGCTTCTAGGAGGTTATTTGTGCCTATAATATTAGTGTCGTAGAGCTCCTGCCAGTGCTTGCCGCCTTTATAATTATCGCGGAAAAAAGCAGCGGTATGAAAGAGGCTGTCGCAGCCTGCTAGATAGTCACGATAGCTTTCGGGCTCTAAAATATCCCCCTTGACAATCTGGATAGGCAGGTCGGCAAATTGTTTGCGCGCTTTTTCCTCGGAGCGAACGAGAGCGGTCACTTGAATGTTTTCTTTTAGCAGAGCACGCACGAGATTATTTCCTAAAAGACCGGTCGCACCAGTCACAAAAGCGTGGGTCATTGTTCTAGCTGGTTTTTGATTTGTAGGGTTTGGGGTCATCCGTTTTTCCTCCTTTTGCAAATAGATGATATATCATCTATTTAAGATTTTATATTTTTTAACTAAAATTGTCAACAATTTACCTAATCTAGTGTAAAATAGTATAGAAGTGATTTTTGAAAGGAGAGCAGCGTGGTAGCAGAAGGAATTCGATTTGGCTATTTGTTTAGAAGTGCAGAGAGCTTAGCGACGAGAGAATATGGGAAGTTGCTAGAGCCTTTGGGAATTACGCCCAATCAAAGCGAGGTCTTGCTCGTTTTGGGCGAACATGCTCCGCTGTCTCTCAAGGGCTTGGGGGAATCCCTGATTTGTGAGGAAAAAAGCCCTAGTCGCTTGGTGCAGGCTTTGATTAAAAAAGGCTTGGTCAAGAAGGAAATTTCTAGCAAGGACAAGCGCAGTTCTCGCTTGAGCTTGACTGCTGCTGGAGCGGATTTGCTGCCCAAGATTGCTGAGCAAGAAGCGATTTTTGGAAAACACTTGGCGCAGCAAGTGCCTAATTTGGAGGTTTTTAGCCAGATTTTAGAGGAATTTTTGGTAGATAGTTTCTACGAAGACAAATTAAAACGCCGCTCACTTTGGCGGCAAGAGGAAAAATAGAGGATAAGCATGAAGATTGCAGCTTTTGATACGTCAAGTAAGGCGCTGACGCTCGCGATTTTAGAGGACGAGACCTTGCTGGCGCAGATGACTTTAAATATAAAGAAAAACCACAGCATTACCCTGATGCCGGCTATTGATTTTCTGATGAATAGTCTGGACATGAAGCCAACAGATTTGGATCGTATCGTAGTTGCTCAGGGTCCGGGCAGCTACACAGGTCTGCGAATGGCGGTGGCGACAGCCAAGACTCTGGCTCATACCCTCAAGATTGAGCTGGTCGGTGTGTCTAGTTTGCTGGCTTTAGTCCCAGAGCAGGTGGAAGGTTTGGTCATTCCTGTCATGGATGCCCGCCGCAATAATGTCTATGCTGGCTTTTATCAGTCTGGTCAGTCTGTACGGCCGGAGGCTCATCTGCCATTGGCAGAGGTTTTGGAAATAGCTGGCGTTGCTGATCAGCCAGTCACCTTTGTCGGAGAGACTGCAGTGTTTGCGGAGCAGATTGAAGCTGCTCTTCCTGGGGTATCGGTTCAGCCGACTTTACCAGATGCGGCAGCTATTGGTCGTCTCGGTTTAGACCTGCCAGCCCAGTCTATTCATGACTTTGTTCCTAACTATCTCAAGCGGGTAGAAGCCGAGGAAAATTGGCTCAAGACCCACCAGGAATCCAGTGATTCTTACATTCAGCGCCTATGATTAAGTTGAGAAAATGGAGCGACAGCTCGGATGTGGACGCAGCAGCTCTCGCAAAAGAGCTGGAACAGCTCTTACTTGCAGTCTATGAGGTCAGCCCTTGGACAGCTATACAAATGGAAGAGGTTCTGCGTTCGGATGTGAACAGCTGTGCGCTAGCAGCAGATGAGAGTCAGCTTGTCGGCTTTTTAGTCTGGCAGGAGACAGACTTTGAAGCAGAAGTCCTGCAGATTGCTGTATTGCCTAGCTATCAGGGACAGAAAATCGCGACAGCCTTGTTTGACTTTTTGCCAGCTGACAAGGAAATATTTCCTCGAAGTGAGGGAGTCCAACAAGCCAGCTCTGCTATTTTACAAAAAAAAAAGATTTGAAGAAATCGCGCGGCGGAAGGCCTACTACCATGCGCCGGTGGAAGATGCGATTGTCATGAAAAGAGAGATCCATGAAAGATAGATATATTTTAGCTTTTTGAGACGTCTTGTGACGAGACCAGTGTGGCGGTTCTGAAGAATGAGACTGAGCTTTTTGAGTAATGTCATTGCCAGCCAGATTGAGAGTCACAAGCGTTTTGGCGGAGTGGTACCGAAGTGGCCAGCCGTCACCATGTGGAGGTCATTACGGTTTGCATTGAGGAGGCCTTGGCAGAAGCAGGGATTAGCGAGGAGCAAGTCACAGCGGTGGCCGTTACCTACGGTCCTGGTCTGGTTGGGGCGCTTCTGGTCGGCTTGGCAGCGGCCAAGTCTTTTGCTTGGGCTCATGATATTCCCTTGATTCCGGTCAATCACATGGCTGGACACCTGATGGCAGCCCAGAGTGTGGAGCCCTTGGAATTTCCCTTGCTGGCTCTCTTGGTCAGTGGCGGCCATACCGAGCTGGTCTATGTTAGTCAGGCTGGTGACTATAAGATTGTGGGGGAAACTCGCGATGATGCGGTCGGTGAAGCCTATGATAAGGTCGGTCGAGTCATGGGGCTGACCTATCCAGCAGGCCGGGAGATTGATCAGCTGGCTCATGAGGGACAGGATATTTATGATTTTCCGCGGGCCATGATTAAGGAAGACAATCTGGAATTTTCTTTTTCTGGTCTCAAGTCGGCCTTTATCAACCTGCACCACAATGCCCAGCAAAAGGGAGAGGTCTTGTCTAATCAAGACCTGTCAGCAAGCTTGCAGGCGGCGGTCATGGATATTCTCATGGCCAAGACTAAGAAAGCACTGGAAAAATATCCAGTCCAGACTCTGGTCGTGGCGGGCGGTGTTGCGGCCAATCAAGGCCTGAGAGAACGCTTGGCAGCTGAGATTCAGGATGTTAAGGTGATCATTCCGCCTCTTCGCCTCTGCGGTGACAATGCTGGTATGATTGCCTATGCCAGTGTCAGTGAGTGGAATAAGAAGAATTTTGCCAGTTTGGACCTCAATGCTAAGCCGAGTCTGGCTTTTGAAACTATGGAGTAAAGGAGAAGAATGCGCGGACAGACATTTAAACAGGGTGCAAAAGCAGCAGTGCCAACAGCTCTGGGGTATATTGGGATTGGCTTAGCCTGTGGCATCATGGCGGCGCCCTATATGAATCCCTTGGAGATGGGGCTGATGAGTATTCTGGTTTATGCTGGCAGTGCCCAGTTTGCCATGATTGGTTTATTTGCCCAGCAGGCGCCGGTCTTGGCCATCGCACTGACTGTTTTTCTTATTAATATCCGGCATCTTTTGCTCTGTCTGCACGCATCAACTCTTTTTCGTAAGTCTAGCTTAGCTCAGAATATTGTCATTGGCTCTTTTTTGACGGATGAATCTTATGGGGTCTTGATGGGAGAGCGGGCACATACAGAGGAAATCGCTGCTAGCTGGATGATGGGTAACAATTTCATGAGTTATACTGCTTGGATTTTGGGGTCTATTTTGGGAACTGCCCTCGGTGCCCTTCTGCCCAATCCTGAGAGCTTTGGCCTGGACTTTGCCCTAGTCGCCATGTTTATTGGCATTTTCTCTTCTCAGTTTACAATCATGCTGCGACGGGTCAAGATAAAGAAGCTCTTTTTCGTCTTGGGCGTGGTGGGCATTGCCTACTTGCTCCTGACCATGCTGCTTCAAAATTCGCTGGCGGTGCTTTTTGCAACCTTGCTAGGGCTGTACAGTGGGGGTGATCTTGGATGATAAGTAAAGTATATTTTGCTGGCTATTCTTTTGTCAGCCCTGGTCACTTGGATTCCGCGGGTTTTGCCCTTTATCCTAGTCAAGTACAAGGGTCTTCCGCTCATGGTAGAGCGTTTCCTCAAATATCTGCCAGTTTCCATTATCTTTGCTCTTATCCTGTCCAGTGTCACCAATGCTAAAACAGGTCAGCTGCCAAGTTTTAAATGGCTGGATTTAATAGCCGTTTTTCCGACTAGCTATGTGGCTTTTAAGTATAAAGAACTTAATTGCAACTGTTGTATTTGGCGTAGTCTTGGTGGCCTTGCTGCGCTATCTGGCTGGATTTCTTGGGCTGTAAAGAGAGTACAAGACAGATTGAATCGGTCGATTCGGTCTGTTTTTTGCTAAATTCTAAGAATTATCTGAAAATATAATATTTTATGCTATAATGGAAGCAATCAAAATCATGGAGGTTCGGAAATGGCAGAAGCAGGTCATAAATTTTTAGCAAAATTAGGAAAGAAACGCCTTCGTCCCGGTGGTAAGCTGGCAACCGACTGGCTGATTGAGCAGGGACAGTTTTCCAGCGACAAGAAAGTTCTAGAAGTTGCCTGCAATATGGGGACCACAACAATCGAGCTGGCTAAAAGATATGGCTGCCAGATTACTGCAGTTGATTTGGATAAGGCTGCGCTGAATCAAGCTAAACTTGCCAGCGACAAGGCTGGTGTTAGTGAGCTCGTCACATTTGAGCAGGCTAATGCCATGAAGCTGCCTTATGATGACAATTCTTTTGATATTGTTATCAATGAAGCTATGCTGACCATGCAGACGGAGAAGGGAAAAGCTAAATGTGTGGATGAGTACTACCGGGTGCTGAAGCCAGGTGGAGTGCTCCTCACCCACGACGTCATGCTCAAGCAAAAAGATGAGAATGTCCGAGAAGAGCTATCTCGTGCGATTAATGTCAATGTTGGTCCGTTGACAGAAGGTTCTTGGATTCAGCTGGCACGTTCTCATGCTTTTGACCGTGTGGACACCTTTGTTGGCGAAATGACCTTGATGAGTCTTCGAGGGATGATATATGACGAAGGGCTGGGTGGCACTCTGAAAATCTGCTTCAACGCCCTTAAAAAAGAGAACTACGGCCAGTTTATGAAGATGTTTAAGATGTTCCAAAAGAATCAAGAAAAACTGGGCTTTATTGCCATGATTTCTCGTAAGTAATTGCTAGCCACTTTGGAAGAACTACGGCGGTTAAAAAAATTTTTAAAAAAGCTTGACCCTGACCTTAGGTCAGGGCTTATACTATAGTGGTAAGGAGGTCTATCATGTACCACATCAAAGAAGCTGCACAACTGTCAGGTGTCTCTGTAAAAACCCTGCATCATTATGACAAAATCGGACTTTTAGTACCCGCCAAATCAGAAAATGGCTATCGGACATACAGCCAAGCTGATTTAGAACGGCTGCAGGTCATCCTTTACTATAAGTATCTGGGTTTTTCTTTGGAGAAAATAGCAGAGCTGCTGAGTCAGGATGAACAGGCTTTATTGCCGCATCTGGTTAGGCAGTTAGAGTATTTGCAGCAGGAAAGAGACCGCTTGGATACCTTGATTTCCACCTTGCAAAAAACCATCCAAGACGAAAAGGGAGAAAGAAAGATGACAATGAAAGAAAAATTCGCAGGCTTTACCTACGAAGACAATCAAAAATACCATCAAGAAGCTGTCGAAGAATACGGTCAAGAAGTCATGTCAGAAGCATTGACTCGTCAAAATGGACGGGAAGAAGAATCTGCCGCAGCCTTCAATCAAGTTTTTCAAAGTCTGGCAGAGAATATGCAACAAGGCTTGCCGATTGAAGCAGCAGAAAATCAAGAGCAGGCTAGCACGTCTCTTACAAGCCATTCGCACTTACGGTTTTGACTGCTCACTGCAAGTCTTTGCCCACATCGGTCAGGGCTATGTCCACAATCCAGAATTCAAGAAAAATATCGATCAATTTGGACCAGGCACTGCCCAGTACACAGCAGATGTGATTGCTGCTTATGTGCGGACAAATGCGAAATAAATAGGCTAGGAATTTCCTAGCCTATTTTATTCTACTTCAAGTCATAAAGCCAGTCGTCATCGTCTTTATAGTAAAAGAATTCACTTAAATCGTCTTCTAAAAAAACACGCAGCATATCAGACATGTCACTGGTTGCCAGCTTTAAATGGGACAGATTTTTAAAATCTTCCCACCAGACCTTTCCTTCATCTGAGGATTGCAGCACACCAGAATAGTGCTTTGTCTTGTAGAGCAGGACGACATAACGAAAATCTTTATCATCATACCAATCCTTTATGCCGCAAAGTTGAGGCTTGAATATGGTTAATCCAGTTTCTTCTTTGACTTTCTCTGATAACTGCATCGGTAAAAGATTCTCCGCGCTCTACATGCCCGCCAGGAAAAGTGATGCCGGGCCAGTCAGACTTCGCTCGTTCTTGGACGAGAACTTTTTCTCCGTCATAAATCATGCACATATTGACGAATTCTACATTTTCCAGTCGATTCATTTGTTTCTTCCTTTTGTTTGAGATGAATGGTGGAATCTAAACAATCACTCATACTGCAAGCTCCCTGCCACCCAGCCGGTGCAGAGGGCAGATGTGATGTTGAAGCCACCCGTGTGGGCATTGATGTCTAGGACCTCTCCAGCAAAGTGGAGGCCGGGAACGAGCTTGCTTTCCAGAGTTTTGGGATTTATTTCTTTGAGGCTGACGCCGCCCTTGGTTACAAAGGACTTGGCCAGGGACATTTTGCCAGTGACAGGGATGGGCAGTTCTTTGATTTGTTTGATGAGAGCCTCTTTTTCACTGAGATTGAGTTGTTTGACTTTCTCGGGAAAGGGCTGGGCAAAAAAGTCTGCCATTCGCTCAGGGTAGGAGGATTTTCAGGCAGTTCTTCAGCGATTTTTCCCGATGTTCTTCTAAAAAATCCGCCAGAGCCTGCTGACTCATCTGTGGCAAAAGGTCCAGATAGATGGTTTCGCCACCCTTGACAAAGCTAGACAAGCGCAGGGCTGCCGGACCTGATAGGCCAAAGTGGGTAAAGAGCAGGTCGTGGGTAATGACATGCTTGCCATAGCTGAGGGTCACATCGTCCAGCGAAATCCCCTGAAGCGCTTTGTGAGGAAAGTCAGTCATAAGAGGACTTTCAGCAGCTTCCAGGTCAGTCACCGTGTGCTTGAAGTGTCGGGCAATATCGTGACCAAATCCTGTCGAGCCTGTTGAAGGGTAGGACTTGCCGCCAGTCGTCACAATCAATTTCTGGCAGGTCCAAGTCTGGTCGCTGGATCTGACAGTAAAAAGCTCATCAGTTTTTTTGACGGAGACGATTTCAGTATTGGTGATGACAGTGCCACCCAGCTCTGCAATTTTCTTTTCCAAAGCTTCGATAATAGTGCGGGACTTGTCTGTCGCTGGGAAAACACGGCCGTGGTCTTCAACCTTGAGTTTGACGCCGTTTCTCTGTAAAGAAGTTGATGATATCATGGTTGTCAAACTGAGAAAAGACGCTGTAAAGAAAGCGCCCGTTGCCTGGAATACCGGCCATGAGGTCATCTAGGTTTCCGTTGTTGGTCACATTGCAGCGGCCGCCGCCTGTACCAGCTAGTTTCTTGCCCAGTCGTTTATTTTTCTCGAGGAGCAAGGTCTTCTGTCCGTAGAAAGAACTGGAAATGGCAGCCATCATGCCAGCCGGTCCTCCGCCGATGATGATTGTGTCGAAATGGTTCATGTATCTTTTCCTTTCGTGGAGAGGGGGTTCTATCAGTCGAAGATCTTGTACTTCCTAGCTGAGTATGCTTTTTGCTATCTTGTAGCGTCCCTCTTGGAAGGATGATAGCTAGAACATCTCGAGATTTCTACATTCATTATATTTTTCATTTTCTCTTTACTAGACTAATCTGTCTCATTGTATCACAAAAAAGGGCTGAAAAAAAGATAGGAGTCAGGCTCAAAAAAATATTGTGAAATTTGACAGTTAAGGCTTGATATGATAAGATTTAGGTATCTACAAACTAGAAAAAGTTTTTGAGGAAATTATGGCAATTGAAAAGACAGTCAGCGAGTTAGCCGAGATTCTTGGAGTTAGCCGCCAGGCGATTAACAATCGTGTCAAGGCACTGCCGCCAGAAGATACGGAAAAGAATGAAAAAGGAGTCACGGTGGTGACCCGCAGCGGCTTGATTAAGCTGGAAGAGATTTATAAGAAAACTATTTTTGAAGATGAACCTGTTAGCGAAGATGTGAAGCAACGCGAGCTGATGGAAATCTTGGTGGACGAAAAAAATGCTGAGATTGTGCGTCTCTATGAGCAGCTTAAGGCCAAGGACAGCCAGCTGGCTAAGAAAGATGAGCAGCTGCGCATCAAGGACGTCCAGATTGCTGAAAAAGGACAAGCAGTTGGACCAGCAGCAGCAGCTAACAGCTAAGGCTATGAATGAGCGTGAAACCTTGCTGTTGGAGTTGGATGAAGCCAAGGAAAAGGTGCAGGAGCAGGAAAGCAAGGGCTTCTGGGCACGTTTATTTGGAAAATAAAAAAATAAGGTTGGGACATCTGTCTCAACCTTGTTTTTAAATAAGAATTGCTTTTTAGCAAGTTTTTGTATTGTTCACAACATAAAGGAGGAAAAATGAAATCACAAAGACTGGGACTTTTACGTCTCTATCGCAATCTTGATAAAAATTTTGTTGCTCTTTTTCACAGTCTTTATGCTCATGGAGCTGGCCTGGGTGCCTTTCAACTCCTTTGCAGCAGAGACTCTGCTCAAGCAGACAGGCTACCTCTTCTTATCTTATACGAATGCCTTTAAAGTTCTGACTTCAAATGTCTGGGTTGGCTTGGCTTTTCTGGCACTTTTTGCGGCCAACCTCTTTGTTGCTTATTTTCAGATTGGACTGATATTTATGGGGCTTCGCAATCTTCTGGACGAGGAAGAACGAAGTGCCTTTCAGTTTATCAAGAAAAGTTTCAAAGACAGCGGCTCGCTGATTCGCTACGCTAGGCCCAGCAAGGTCCTCTTTATTGCACTGTATATGGGCTTTATCTTTCCCTTTCTGCGGCAAATTCTCAAAATCTACTATTTGAATAAAATTTTGATTCCAGAATTTATCGTGACCTATCTCAAGACAGCCTTATGGATGAAATTATCAATCTATGCTTTAGGTTTTCTGCTTTTTTTGATAGCTGTCCGACTAATGTTTGCCCTGCCCAAGCTCTTTTTTGAGCATTTCCGCCTACGAGACGCGATTAGGTATAGTTTGGAGAAGACCAAGGGGCACTTGATTCGCTATACTTGGCAGCTCTTTTGGATACTGGCCAAGAGCTTTCTCTTCTTTCTTTTAAGCAGCATTCCGATTTTAGTGTTGCAGCAGTATGCGGATGGCCAGTCCAATCAGATAGCCTTGACAGCAGCGGTTGTCAATTACTGCCTCATAAAGCTGGCTTATTACTTCATGGTAGCCTACTTTCTGATTAAGTTTGTGGCTTTTCTGACAGACAGTAAGCTGTCTGAATACCGCTACAGGAAAGGCCTGCCTCTCATGCGCTGGTTTATCCTTTGGTCACTAGCTCTGTCTTTGCCCTTGAAGGCTTTGTCTATCTCAATCTGCCCTTGGAAAATGTCCCTCTGACCATCTCGCATCGTGGGGTTTCGCAGGGAAATGGTGTCCAGAATACAGTTGAGTCGCTAGAGAAAACCGCCCTGCTCAAGCCAGACTATATCGAAATGGATGTTCAGGAGACTAAGGATGGTCAGTTTGTCATGATGCACGATGCCAATCTAAAAGCCTTGGCTGGCGTTGATGCCAGACCGCAAGAGCTGACTCTGCAAGAGCTGACGGCTTTAGATATTTCAGAAAATGGACACACTGCCAAAATTTCCAGTTTTGATGCTTATCTCAAACGAGCCAATCAGATGGGGCAGAGACTCTTGATAGAAATCAAGACCAGCAGCTTGGACTCAGCTGATATGATGGACCGTTTCCTGAGCCAATACGGAGCCAATATCAAGGTTTATGGCCACCAGATTCAGTCTTTGGACTATCAGGTTATTGACAAGACAGTCCAGTATGATAAGAGCATACCGACCTTCTTTATCCTGCCCTACAATACTATTTTCCCACGGACACAGGCTTCTGGCTATACGATGGAGTACTCGACCCTTGATGAAAACTTTGTCGATAAGCTATGGACGACAGATAAGAAGCTTTATGACTGGACCATTAATGATGCAGACAGTATCGGTAAATCCTTCCGCTTGGGTGTTGATGGCATGATTACCGACGATTTGGAGCTGGTGCAGAGCTCTATCAAGGAGCTGCAAAACAAACCCGACTATGCCCTGCTTTTGATGAGTAAGGCAGCGGATTTGCTTAATTTTGTGTAGTGGACTAGTGAGGAAACGATTATAAATCAAAAAAGACTGAGATTTTTCAGTCTTTTTTGCTGGTTCGAGTATCTCTTGACTTATGTTTAGTCAAGAGGTAAGGTTATTTATCTTGCTTAAAAAGGCAATTTGCCTGCGAAAGCACCCATTTTCTTCTGAGTAGCATCATCAATCTGAGCCAGCGCGTGATTCAGGGCCTGCGCAGTCATCTCTGACAGAGTTTCCAAATCTTCAGGATCCACAACGGCTGGATTGAAGTCAATGCTGACTACCTTTTTATCGCCAGTCAGTTTAGCAACGACTAAGTCTTGAGCTGATTTGCCGGTAAATTCTGTTGCAGCCAGTTCTGCCTGTCCTTTTTTTCCATTTGTTTTTTTGAAGCTTTTGTGCTTGCTTCATCATGCTTTGCATGTTCATCATAAGATTTTCTTTCCTTTCTCTCGCAAGGGCTGAGCCCTTGGTAATCTTCACTCTTCAAATTATATCATTTTTTGGAAAAGTGGCAAGAAGAAGATTTCTAAGAGGTTTGACAAAAATTTAGCCTTTATAGTAGAATGGTCATGAATCTATATACCAAGGAGAAGACAACTTGAAAAACAAGAAGATAAAAAGCTTTGCTGTTAGTAGTGCTCTCATCCCTCTTCATCCTAATTGGCTGCAGTAGCAGTCCCAAAATTCAGGGAAAATGGAATGTACAGGATGCTAGCGGTGAACAAAAGACCATTGAAATAAAAGACAAGACCATTATTGTCAACGAAGAAGAGTATGAGTATACTCAAAATGCAGTTGGTTTTAAGAATGGAGTGAGTTATTACGGCCTGACTCGGAAAGATAATGGCGGAACATTTTCTATCGTCTTTCCTGAGAAAGATAAAAACATTGCTATTATGCTAATTCCTGATTCAGACGATGACTATCTCACAGGCAGTATGCTCTTTGCTATGAACCGCAAGGAAAAGCCAGATTATAAAAAATATGCAGAGGAATATCTCAATCTACGATAAAAGAAAAGGCGCTGAATTTCAGCGCCTTTTTCTTTTATTAATGTGATGTCATGGTTGGCAAATCCAGACTAGATTGCTTCAAATCTACAGTCAGCTTATAGTCGGTCTTATCACGGACGGTATGTTCAAAGTCTGTAGTGTAGAGGACGAGGCGCAGTTGGTCTCCTTTTTTTCATCTTATAGATAGTTGGTTGCAGTTCAAAGGAAAATTCCAGCCATTGGTCAGGAGTGACTTCTTCGACTGTCAGTAGATTGGTTCGATTTTGCAGATTGAGAAAACCTTTGGTGATGACGCGATGAGGCGTTTCAGTATGGGGGAGTTCAACCAGATTGTCCAGCATATAGTAGCGGCCGTTGTCCATGACTCTAGGTTCAATAGGCGTAGGAATTGGTGTGTGTCGTTTAGCTAGTCCGAAGTCCAGCAATTGAGCAGAAATCAGTCCCTTATCGGTGCTGGATTTGAGGCGAAGATTGAGCTGGCTCGCTCCGTTGAGAAAGAGGTCCTTTTCCAAGGTCCAGTCCAGAGTAATCTGGTTGACTTTACCGTCAAAAAGCTCAGTCTTGAAGTTTTGGTAGTTTTTGGCAAAACGATTATAGTCTTCTTCTGGATATTGATTTCGGATAGATTGGCAGTCTTGGCCTAGTTGGAGATGAAGATTCTGCTCTTGCCCACCGAAGTCTTCCAAGGTTAGCCAGCTTTGAGCTTGGCTGTTGTTCTGCCAGATGACTGCTGGCAGTTCGAAGTCTGATTCACAACCCAGCAGTTTCTTGCTCAGCAGAGCATTGATAGACTCACGGAAGTCGATGGACTGCCAGTTGTTCATGTAAACATGGGCACCGTTATGGAAGAAAAGATGCTTTTTGATGTGGGGCGGTAAGGCCCGAAACATATTATAGACATGGAGGGGCTTGACATTCCAGTCTTGAGAGCCGTGGGTGAAGACGACTTCGGCCTTGACCTTATCTGTCTGGAGCAGGTAGTTGCGGTCGTGCCAAAATTGATTGTAATCCCCGGTTTGCCGGTCTAGGTCTTTGCGCTGCTGCTCTAGGCTTTGCTGATAAGCGTCATTATGACGCAGGTAGTCACCAGCCTTCAGGTTGCGAGAGTAGGTCAGTTCGGTCAGGGATTCAAAATCCTCTCCTGGATAGCCGCCAGGGCTTGTGACAAGACCGTTTTCGCGGTAGTAGTTGTACCAAGAAGAAATCCCAGCTTCAGCGATAATGACCTCCAGCCCATCTACGCCAGTCGTTGCCAGCCCGTTGGACATGGTGCCTAGATAGGAGATACCAGTCGTAGCCACTTTTCCGTTGGACCAAGTGGCCTTGATTTCCCGCTGGCGTGTGTGGTCGGTGAAGGCTCTGCAGCGGCCGTTGAGCCAATCAATAACGTTCTTATAGGCTTCGATCTGCTGATAGTCGCCGCTGGTCATCAGTCCTTCAGAGTCTTTAGTTCCTACGCCAGACACATAGAGATTGGCAAAGCCGCGGGGCAGCAAGTAATCATTGAGCGTGTAGGTGCCGATATGACCTAATTTTTCCTCGGCTTCAGAGACTTCTTGGGCAGGAGCTGGCGAATCCAGCTGGAGCAATTTGAGCTTAGGATCTTGTACTGTGATTTGATGGGGCTCTTTTTTTGCTAAGTCCACATTCATATCATGGAGAGCCTTGTCGCTGGCAGGGTCATTGGTTCCTTGATGATAAGGAGAAGCAGTCATGACAGCAGGGACTTGTCCTTGATAGCGGGGTCGGATAATGCTGACCTTGATGAGATCCGGACGACCGTCTCGATCAGTGTCCACACGTGATTCCACATAAACCACTTCACGGATGGCATCATGGCTGGAAAAGGTTGCCAGACTCTTGCCGTTGAAGTAGTGGTGGGTATTGTCCTCAGGAATTAACCCCTCGCTGACTAGCTTATCAACTAAGAGGTTACCATTTTTTGTCCGAGTGTTGAGCAGCTGGTAGAGATTTTCCAACAAGTCTCCAAAGGTAATGGGAAAGCCCGTTTCTTTGCGAAAGGCCTCAACATCTGTAAAATCAATAAAGGGCGAGAACTCAAGCAGCTGAAAGGCCACAGTGTAAAAAACAGACGCCGTCAGTTCTCTGTCAGACTGGAAAAAGCTCAGCAGGTCTGTTTGGCTGTCAGCAGCCCAGGACTTCAAGGGATAATCTGTATTTTTATAAGTGAAAAAGCTGGTGCGTAGAAAATCTTCAAGATTTTCCTTATCAGAGCGATTGCTGTCATAAAAAAAGCCTAATTCAGCTAATTCTATCAACATATTTTCCCGTTTCGTTTTTGCATAACTATACTGATTAAAACGCATATTCTTCCCTCTTTTTCTTATTTTTATTAAAAATGACCTTTACATTATCCATTATACTTGATAAAATAGACTTTGTCTAAAAAATATTTAAGGAGTATCACTAAATGGATTTCGAATGGGTCGTTAAATACGCCACAGAATTTTTAGGAACAGCTATCCTCATTGTCTTGGGGAACGGAGCTGTTGCCAACGTTGAATTAAAAGGAACTAAGGGACATCAGAGCGGTTGGTTGGTCATCGCTGTCGGATACGGTATGGGGGTTATGATTCCAGCTTTGATGTTTGGTAATGTGTCCGGTAACCATATCAACCCTGCCTTTACTTTGGGACTTGCTGTCAGCGGGTATTTCCCTTGGGCACAGGTTGCGCCATACATTGCAGCGCAGATTTTGGGAGCTATCTTCGGACAGGCCTTGGTCGTTGCGACCCACCGTCCTTACTATCTGAAAACAGAAAATCCTAACAATATCTTAGGTACTTTCTCTACTATCTCTAGCCTAGACCATGGCACACCTGAATCACGTAAGCAGCCTTGTTCAATGGTTTTATCAATGAATTTGTTGGTTCTTTTGTTCTTTTCTTTGCCGCTCTAGGCTTGACAAAGAATTTCTTTGGGGCAGAAGCGTTACAATATTTGAAACCATTTATTGAGCAATCTGGTCAGCAGTTGACTGATGCAGCTGTGAAAGCACAAGTGGCTCCGCATACTGCAGCTGGTCTTTCAGTCGCTCACTTGGCACTTGGTTTCTTAGTAATGGCTTTGGTAACCTCTCTAGGAGGCCCTACTGGACCAGGACTGAACCCAGCTCGTGACCTTGGACCTCGTATCCTCCACTTCATCCTGCCAGAATCTGTTTTGGGCAAACACAAGGGTGATTCAAAATGGTGGTATTCTTGGGTTCCAGTTGTGGCACCGATTCTTGCAGGTATCACAGCTGTCCTCTTGTTTAAAACAATCTACGGATAAGTACATAAGATCAGAGTTTGGGGGATTTCCCCAGCTCTTTTTTCGAACGATAGAGGAGGCAAAGTTAGAGATGCAAGTGTCAAAATTTCATAAAGTCAGTGGCCGTAGAACCTTACTCTTTGGTCTTTTAGCCCTTGTTTTCGGCCTGATTATCATTGTCAATGGCTTCAGCTTTACCCAGCTGGGCTTCGATTTTATTTCGCTTTATCTGACGGTTGTTGGCTTGGTAAATATTGTTCTTCATGTTTTTACGCGCAAGAAAGAAGGGGCTGTCTGGCCTAGTCTGCTTCAGATTACAGTCGCTATGGGTATCAGTTGGCTCAACCGAATCAGTGATGTGCCTGTCAATATTGTGATTATCAGTTTGGGTAGCTACCAGCTCTTGACTGCCGCTATTTACGGAGTGACTTATCTCCTTTATCGGCAAAATCATGTCAAGGGCGGCTTGCGCTATCTATTTGATACCGTTCTCTATGGTGGAATTGGGCTGACCAGTATTCTTTCGCCTGCGACTGACGGACACCTGCAGTTTTTGATTTTGGGAATCTATTTGATGATGCTAGGAATGTCCAATATTCGGGATGGTCTCTTTTTTGATAATGACCGGGAAAAACATCGGCTACGTAGGCAAATTCGTATTAACCTACCTATTATTTTTGCAGCCTTTATTCCGGTAGAAAATCTGGAGCGCTTTAATCGACTGATTCAGGGAGAAGCAGCTTCTGATCGTAAAAATGTTTATAGTCTTGTTAAGAACGGAGAGAAAAAGACGGACTTAGAGGTCTTGGTTCATACTTCAAAGACAAGTTTATTTGGAGCCATTGGTCATGTAGATATTTGCTATCAGGGACAAGTGATTTCTTATGGCAGCTATGATGTTTTTTCTGAGCGATGCAAGGGTATGATTGGAGACGGCGTTCTCTTCAAGGTTCCTAAAGACGCTTATATTGAGCTTTGCAAAAAAGAAAGTAAGAAAACACTCTTTGGTTATTCTTTGACTTTGACGGATAAGGAGAGGGAGTCGGTTGAAAAGCGCTTGGCTGAAATCGATCAGTTGTTGGTGGAATGGGAGCCGCCAGCAGAACTGAAAAATGGCCAGCCAACATACTCCTACAAGTTGAAGTATGAACTAGGAGCGCAGCTATATAAGTTTAAAACCAGTCGTTTCAAGACTTATTTTGTCCTGTCGACCAACTGTTGCCTGCTAGCAGATTCGATTATTGGGCAGGCTGGGACAGATATTCTGGATATTCGCGGGATTATCGCGCCCGGTACCTACCAGTCCTATCTGCAGTACGAGTTTGAGTCCGCTAGAGGTTTGGTCATTGCTCAGACCGTTTACCAATAAATCCAAGGTCTTCTTGTTTTAAAAATTGTTGGATTGCGCATAATTTCTTGTCAAAAAGATGAAAATCCATTACAATAAAATGGTTTGGAGGAATTATGAGCGCGAATCATATTATTAGAATTATCCCTGTATTAAAGATCAATAATCGTCATTTAAATCAAGAGTTTTTTGTAAATCAGCTGGGCATGAAGGCCCTTTTAGAGGAAGCTGCTTTTCTGTCCTTGGGAGATCAGACCAAGACTGAGAAACTGCAGCTGGAAGAATCACCCAGCATGCGGTCTCGGCGAGTCAAAGGTCCTAAAAAATTAGCCAGAATCGTTGTCAAGGTTGCAGATGCTAAAGAAATCGAGTCTCTATTGGCTCAAAAGCCTGCTTGGACAAAGCTGTATCAAGGAGAGAAAGGCTATGCTTTTGAAGCCCTGTCGCCAGAAGGAGACCTAGTTCTCCTGCATGCAGAAGAGAATAGAGCAAGTCTGCAAGAAGTGGCGGAGGCTCCTGTCTTTGAAAAGCAAGAGGACTTCATCGGTCTTAGCCAATTTGAGATAGAGACGGTAGAAATTCGTGTGCCCGATGCCAATGCAGCCCAAGAATTTTACAGCAAGATTGAAAATGCGCTGGATTTTCTGACCTTTACAGAAGCAGAGGGTCAAGACTTGCAGGCAGACAATGCCCTAACTTGGGACTTGACCATGCTCAAAGCTCAAGTCAATCGTTTAGAAACCGCTGCGCTGCGTCCTGTCTTTGAAGGACACGAGGTCTTTGTACCCAAGTCAGATAAGTTCCTGCTGAGTCAGGATTTCTAGTAAGATTGAATTGTGGTTTGAAGCATGACTCTAGAAAAAATCATCAGTAAAATCCAAGAACAGCTGAAAGACTATATCTATCCCGGTGCTAGTCTGGCCTTGTATCAAGCTGGCCGGTGGCAGGAATTCTACTTTGGTCTAGCTGATCCGCAAGAAAAAAAGGCTACTCAAGCTGGTTTGGTCTATGACTTGGCTAGCGTCAGCAAGGTGGTCGGAGTTGGTACTCTGGCAGCCTTTTTGTATGAGCAGGGCAAGCTGGAGCTGGATTTGCCCTTGCAGCATTACTATCCGGTCTTCCGTCGAGAAGATGTGACCTTGCGTCAGCTTTTGACCCACACATCTGGGCTGGATCCCTTTATTCCCAATCGTGACCAGCTGACAGCTCCCGAGTTGAAAGCAGCGCTTAATCATTTGACGGTGCTTGAAGATAAGACCTTTCGCTATACGGATGTGAATTTTCTGCTCTTGGGCTTTATGTTGGAAGAGATCTACAGTCAGGCCTTGGATCAGATTTTTCAAAGTCAGATTTTCCAGCCTTGGGGTTTGGCTAAGACTAGTTTTGGGCCAGTTCCAGGAGCTGTGCCGACCGTTCGCGGTGTCAAGGATGGTCAGGTTCATGACCCTAAGGCGCGTGTTCTAGGAATCCATGCTGGCAGTGCTGGCTTATTTTCCACTCTCAAGGATTTGGAAATATTTCTGGAGCATTATCTGCAGGATGACTTTGCGGCAAATCTGACCCAGAATTTTTCCAAAGAGCCGGGCAAAAGACGCAGTCTAGCCTGGAATCTGGAGGACGATTGGCTGGATCACACTGGCTACACGGGAACCTTTATCATGTATAATCGCAAGGAGCAACAGGCGGCTATTTTCCTGTCCAACCGGACCTATGAAAAAGACGAGCGGGCTCAATGGATCTTGGATCGGAACCAGCTGATGGACCTGATAAGAATAGAACTTTAAAAGACTCCGGCTGCAAGCTCCCGGGGTTTTATCATGTCTGCCTATATAAATATCGGTCTCTAGCCCCAGTGATTTTCTCTGAATAAAAATCGCTTTTTTTGCCAAAGTATATTAAAATAAGATAGAGAGAATCTACAGACAAGAGAAGACTATGACAAAAAAAATCGGTGTCGGCAAGGCACACAGTAAAATTATTTTAATGGGAGAGCATTCGGTGGTCTACGGCTATCCGGCCATTTCCCTGCCTCTTAATCGTATTGAAGTGACCTGTCAGGTCTTTCCGTCTGAGCGGGCCTGGACCCTCTACGCTGAGGATACGCTGTCCATGGCTGTTTTTGCCTGTCTAGAACATCTCGGTCAGGCAGGGAGCTAAGATTCGCTGTCAGGTGGAGTCCATGGTCCCTGAGAAGAGAGGGATGGGCTCTTCAGCCGCGGTCAGTATTGCGGCCATTCGGGCGGTCTTTGACTACTTTGAGGAAGAACTGGATGACCAGACACTGGAGATTCTAGCCAATCGGGCAGAGATGATTGCCCATATGAATCCCAGCGGGCTTGATGCCAAGACCTGCCTCAGTGATGTAGCTATCAAATTCATTCGCAACTTTGGTTTCAGTGAAATTGAGCTGGATCTGGATGCCTTTTTGGTGATTGCAGATACAGGCATTCACGGTCATACCCGCGAAGCTATCCGTGCTGTAGAGAGTCAGGGTCAAAAGGCTCTACCCTTGCTGCAGGAATTGGGGAATTTAACGAAAATCCTTGAGAAGGCCATTTCTATCAAGGACCTGATGACTATGGGTCAAGCTATGACCAAGGCTCATGAGAAGCTAGCCAAGCTAGGGGTTTCTTGCCAGAAAGCAGATGAGCTGGTAGCGGCAGCTCTTGAAAATGGAGCTTTGGGTGCTAAAATGAGCGGCGGCGGTCTGGGCGGTTGTGTCATTGCTCTTGTAGGAGAAAAAAGTCAGGCGGAGGCCTTAGCCGCCTTATTGAGAGAGAAAGGGGCTATTAACACATGGATCGAAAGCCTGTAAGTGTCAAATCCTATGCCAATATTGCAATTGTCAAATATTGGGGGAAGAAAAATGCAGAAAAGATGATTCCGTCTACCAGCAGTATCTCACTGACACTGGAAAATATGTATACCGAGACGCAACTGAGTCCTTTGCCGGATACAGCGACTGGAGATGAATTTTATATTGACGGTCAGCTGCAAAGCCCACCAGAACATGCTAAAATCAGTAAGATTATTGACCGTTTTCGCTCTCCAGAAGATGGTTTTGTCCGAGTTGATACCAGTAACAATATGCCAACAGCAGCGGGTCTGTCTTCCAGCTCCAGTGGTCTATCAGCCCTAGTCAAGGCCTGCAATGCTTATTTTCAGACGGGCTATCAGACGCAAGAGCTGGCTCAGCTGGCCAAGTTTGCTTCAGGGTCCTCTGCTCGGTCTTTCTTTGGTCCGCTAGCGGCCTGGGATAAGGACAGTGGGGCCATTTATCCAGTCAAGACGGATTTGAAACTAGCCATGATTATGCTGGTTCTGCACGATGAGAAAAAGCCCATTTCCAGCCGCGACGGTATGGAGCTCTGTGCTAAAACTTCCACCATTTTCCCAGATTGGATTGCCCAGTCTGCCTTGGATTATCAGGCCATGCTGGGCTATTTACAGGACAATGATTTTGCTAAGGTTGGTCAGCTGACGGAAGAAAATGCTCTTCGGATGCATGCCACGACAGAAAAAGCTTATCCGCCGTTTTCTTATCTGACAGAGGAGTCTTACCAAGCTATGGATGCTGTCAGAAAGCTGCGGGAGCAGGGCGAGCGTTGCTACTTTACCATGGACGCGGGGCCCAATGTCAAGGTGCTCTGCTTGGAGGAAGACCTAGACCATCTGGTGGCTATTTTTGAGAAGGACTACCGACTTATCGTCTCCAAAACAAAGGACTTGTCAGATGAAGACTAGTGCAAGAGTCCAAACCTGCGGCAAGCTCTATCTGGCGGGTGAATATGCAGTGCTGGCGGCAGGTCAGCCGGCCATTATCAAGGCCATCCCAATCTATATGACGGGAGAAATCCAGACAGCGCCTGACTATCGCTTGACATCAGATATGTTTGAACACAGCTCTAACCTAGAGCCAGATCCTGATTATGCCTTGATTCAGGAGACGATAGGAGTTATGAACGCTTATTTGCAGGTCTTAGGCTACCAACTTCAGCCTTTTTCTCTGAAGATTAGTGGCAAGATGGAAAGGGACGGCAAGAAGTTCGGGATTGGCTCCAGCGGTAGTGTTGTTATTCTGACCATCAAGGCCATGGCAGCACTTTATGAGCTGGACTTGGAGCCAGAGCTACTCTTTAAGCTGGCTTCTTACGTTCTCCTCAAGCGAGGAGACAATGGCTCCATGGGAGATCTAGCCTGCATTGCTTTTGAAGACCTGATTTACTACCGGTCTTTTGATAGAGAGCTGGTCCGCAAGCGTATGGGCAAAGTTGATTTACAGCAATTACTAGCAGAGGATTGGGGTTTTGAAATTCGTAGTATTAAGCCTTGCTTAGCCATGGATTTTCTAGTTGGCTGGACCAAGCAGCCGGCTATCTCTAAGGACTTAGTCAATCAGGTCAAGTCAGCTATTTCAGAGTCCTTTTTGACAGGCAGTAGGACGCAGGTTGATGCCTTGGAGAAGGCTTTATTAGCAGGAGATAAGCTTGCTATTCAGTCTAGTATGGAAAAGGCTAGTCAGCTCTTAGAAACACTCAGTCCGGCTATTTATACAGACAGGCTGAAAGTCTTAAAAGAAGCGGCAGAGGGACTGAACTGTGTGGCTAAGAGCAGTGGTGCCGGTGGTGGCGACTGCGGGATTGCTCTCAGCTTTGATGTCGCATCTAGCAAGCAACTGATTCAAGCCTGGCAAGAAGCTGGCATTGAGCTATTATACAGAGAAAGGATGGGCCATGATGAGCCAGAATCGTAAGGACGACCATATCAAATACGCTTTAGAGCAGCGTCCGGGTTACAACAGTTTTGATGAAATGGAATTGGTTCACCGTTCTCTGCCCAAGTATGATTTGGCAGAGATTGACCTATCTACTCACTTTGCTGGTCGTGATTGGGACTTTCCTTTTTATATCAATGCCATGACTGGCGGCAGCCAAAAAGGTGGCCAGATCAATGAAAAGCTGGCTCAAGTAGCTGAAAGTTGTGGCCTTCTTTTTGTGACTGGCTCTTATAGTGCAGCCTTGAAAAATCCTTCTGATCTTTCCTATCGGGTGGCGGCTGGTCGGCCTGATTTATTACTGGCTACCAATATCGGCTTGGACAAGCCTTATCAAGCTGCCCAGCAGGCGATAGCTGATTTGCAGCCCCTCTTTTTGCAGGTCCATGTCAATCTTATGCAGGAATTGCTGATGCCAGAGGGCGAGCGGGAGTTTCGCTCTTGGCGCCAGCACTTGACAGATTATAGTCAGCGGCTGGATCTTCCCCTAATTCTTAAAGAAGTTGGCTTTGGCATGGATCGCTCTACTGTCGAAGAAGCGCGCTCCTTGGGGATTCAGACTTTTGATATTTCCGGCCGGGGTGGCACTAGCTTTGCCTATATTGAAAATCAGCGGGGTGGCAATCGTGACTACCTCAATGATTGGGGGCAATCTACTCTGCAGAGTCTGTTAGCGCTTCAGCCACTTCGCGATGAGGTCGAACTCTTGGCTAGTGGAGGTGTCCGCCATCCTTTGGATATGGTCAAAGCTCTGGTCTTAGGAGCCAAGGCGGTCGGTCTCTCTCGCACTATGCTGGACTTGGCGGAAAATCACTCAGTAGAAGAGGTTATTGATATTGTAGAAGGCTGGAAATCGGATCTGCGCCTCATCATGTGCGCCCTGTCCTGCCGAAACTTTGCAAGAATTAAAGAGTGTACCCTATCTACTCTACGGTCGGCTAAAAGAAGCTCATGAACAGATTAAATAGCATAAAGTCATACAAAAAAGGCCATCAATGGCCTTTTTACTTGTCCTGTTTTCGTAAGTCAGCTAGGATTTCCTGAGCAGCAGCGAGGTTGAAAGTCTTATTAGCTGTTAAGCGACTGGCTACAGCAGCAATTTCTTCGCCTTGGGCTCCAGCTTGCAATGCTAAAGATTTGGCTTGCAATTTCATATGTCCGGCTTGGATGCCAGTGCTGACCAGGGCTTTGAGGGCAGCGAAGTTTTGTGCCAATCCGACTGAAACGATGAGGGAAGCCAAGTCCTTGGCCTGAGGCTGCCCTAGCAAGTCAAAGCTGGCTGTCACTGTGGGATTGAGGCCGATGGAGCCTCCCTTAGTTGCAATGGGCATGGGCAGGGTCATCTGACCATGAAGCTGGCGTTTGTCTGGGTCTGCCGTCCAAGTAGAGAGGCCGCGGTAGCTTCCTTCTCGGCTGGCATAGGCATGGGCACCGGCTTCTACAGCCCTCCAGTCATTTCCAGTAGCCAGCACCAAAGCATCAATACCATTAAAGATACCTTTATTGTGGGTAGCTGCCCGGTAAGGGTCGACCTGGGACAATTTGCTGGCCAGCTGCATTTTATCCGCAAGAAGTTCCGCCTCAGCCTTATCCCGGCTGAGAAAGCGATAGCCGATGACACAGCGGGCTGTTACGAGACTATCTGTTGCATAGTTTGACAGGATAGCCATCAGACTCTTACCGCCAGTCAGATCTTTCAGAGGAAGGGTGAGGGCCTCCAGCATGGTGTTGAGCATATTGGCTCCCATAGCTTCCTGCGTATCCACAGATAGATAGAAAATGAGGAAGTCTTCCTTTGGCTCCAGCCAGAGATCTCTAGCTCCGCCCCCACGGGCAACAGATTGATGGATAGGCTTGGTTGGCCTGCTCCAGTAACTCTTTCTTTTTCCTGAGAACATCTTTAATGGCTTGGTCGATCTTTTCAACCTGATAAAGGGCGATCTGCCCAATCATCTGGCGTTTGTGAACCTCGGTCTCAAATCCGCCTGAACGTTTGATAATCTTAGCCGCAAAGCTAGCCGCTGCTACAACAGATGGCTCTTCTGTCACAAAATGGAACTTGATAGCTTTTGCCATCCACCAGAAAGTCTGGCACCAGAGAGTAGGGCAGGGCCAGAGTGGCCAGTACATTTTCACTCATCTGGTTGGCTGTTTCCAGAGGCAAAGTCTGCTGACTGTCTAGTAGCTGCCAGTGTTCATCTTGTAAAAGTCCTTTTTCTTTCAGCATCTGCAGCCGTTCAGCAGGAGTTTTTTTGGAAAATCCAGTCCAGTTTACTTTCATGATGATTTCTCAACTTTGATGTACTTACGCTGGTGCTCTGCAATTTCCGCCAGAGCAAAGCTTTGGTCCTCATAGCCAGAGAAGCGGGCATTGCCCTCCGCATCCAGCTTAGCTTCTTCAAAAAAGATGCGCTCGTAGTCTGCGATGGAAAGAGCCTGACGCTGGTCTAATTCCTCTAGGCGTGTCTGGGATAGATGCTTTTCATAGCCCTCTACCAAATTGGCACTGAAGATTTCAGAGACAGCTCCGCTGCCATAGCCAAAGAGAGCAATCCGATCGCCAGCCTTGAGGTTGTCAGAGTTTTCTAAAAGAGACAGGAGGCCTAGGAAGAGGGAGCCTGTATAGATATTTCCAACTTTTTGGCTGTAGAGAATAGAGGCTTCAAAGTTCTTTCTAAGCTGGTCTTGCTGCTCTTGAGGCAAGGCTTTTATCCATGATTTTATTGAGGCCTTTGAGGGCCAGTTTTGGATAAGGGCAGGTGGAAGCAGTGAGGCCGCAAAAATCTTTTGAGAGCAAAGCTTGTGGCGTTTTTGGTACTCACGTCAAGTTGTCTTTAAGCTATCAGATATTGCTGCGGTTGAATAGAGCCCGTTGACATAAGGCGTTGTCGAGTAATTTGGGCGCCAAAAATCCATGACATCGCGTGTCTGAGCCACATTATCATCATTGAAAGCGAGGATACGGGGATTGCTGCTAATCAGCATAGAAATGGCTCCCGCTCCCTGCGTTGGCTCGCCAGGTGTGTTAATGCCATACTTGGCAATGTCGCTAGCTAGCACCAAAACTTTGCTGTCTGGATGTTTTTCGATATGGAGCTTGGCATAGTCCAGTGCAGCAGTAGCTCCATAGCAGGCTTCCTTGATTTCAAAGCTGCGGGCAAAAGGCTGGATGCCCAAAAGGCCGTGGACAAAAACGGCTGCCGCCTTGCTCTGGTCAATCCCTGACTCAGTAGCCACGATGACCATATCAATCTTTTCTTTGTCCTCTGCTGTCAGGATGGGTTCTGCTGCCGCCGCTCCCAAGGTAACAATATCCTCAGTCAGAGGAGCAATGCTTAGTTCCTTGAGTAAGAGCCCCTTGCTAAGCTTGTCTGGGTCAGTTCCACGGGCTGCCGCTAAATCATTTAATTTTAAGACATAATTACTGGTCGCAAAACCGATTTTGTCGATTCCGATTGTCATTATAAGACCTCTTTAAATCCTTTTATTCTAGTATATTCCGAAAACTATTTTACCATACTTAGGAATAAAACTCTTACAAAAAACATCTAATCTCAGCTAAATCAGGCTTAAGATGTATTTTCCAAAATAAAAACAGCAGATGGCTCTACTGTTTGTTTGCTGTGAGTTTGGTCTGGCGCTTTTTCAAGTAGTGGTAGAGCTTGAGTACGACAGTGCCGCTGGCCATGCCAATCGAGATGACCAAGGCTAGAATGACTACCAGAGTGGCGTGAATCATGGCCTGGCTGTAGTCACCAGTGACAAAGAAGGCAGTCGTCCGATAGGAAATATAGCCTGGGACCAAGGGGGCTAGAATGGCCAAAATAAAAACAACAGCAGGCGTTTTGTAGATGATGCTGAGAATTTGGCTGATGCAGGAACCAAGGATAGCAGCCACAAAGGTTGCTATGATGACAGTTGGTCGGTCCTTTGAGCAGGAGATAGAGCAGCCAAATAGCCATGCCCAGCACTCCGCCGGGAATCAGCATACTACGCTGGACGTTTAGAACGATTAGAAAAGTAATGATGGCCAGTAGGCTGGCAACTGCTTGCAGTAAGAAAGTCAAGATTGTCATAGGCTTATTTCATAATAAGGAGGGCAACAGAGTACCTGCACCGAGAGCAAGAGTGATGAGGAGCGATTCAAAGAGCTTACTCATCCCAGAGTTGATATGGTTGGTCATGATGTCCGCACAGAGTTGGTCAGAGCAATGCCGGGCACAAAAGGCATGACAGAGCCCGCAATAATCAAATCATCTGTGGAGTTAAAACCAGAATAGCGCGTCCAGACATGACGCAGCAGTCCGAAGACAAAAGGCTCAGCAAAAAGCTGTCACGAAAAGGAATGCGGATATAGTTGTCAACATACAAAGAGAAAGCAAAGCAAAGGTGCATGGCGTGCCTAAAGCATCGTGAAAGTTTCCGCCAGACATGATGGAAGAAGGGAGCACTGAGCGTTGCGGCAGCAATCAGCTGCTTGTGATATAGGGCAGCTCCTTAACTTTGAGGCAATTCAGCTCATCAAAAGCCTCTTGAAGGCTGATTTCTCCTGTTACCAACTGACGGGAGACCTGATTGACATCACAGACCTTCTCGATATTGTAGTTGGTCTTGAGATTACGCTTCATCCGTGAGACATTTGTATTTTCAATCGAAAAGAAAATAGCCACTGGCATTGCTAAGGCATTGCAGTCGATGATCCCTTGCGAATGAGCGATACGAATCATGGTGTCTTCCACCCGATAAGTTTCGGAACCGCTCTGCAGCAGCAGTGTCCCAGCCAGCATGATGACATCTACCGCCAGATTGAAATCTTTGGCTTCTTCCCTGATACCTTTCTCTGTCATTTCCCCAGTCCTTTTCCTGAGTATAGCAATAGAACCATTATACCATAAAGCCTCTTAAAAATATCATCAAGTTGGCAGTCATTTGGAGTCTGAAATACAAAAAAGAAGATTGGGATTTCCAATCTTCTTTCAAATGGTTTGTAAGTCCTTAGTCGTTTATTAGCTCAAAGCATCGTCCATAGAAGAGCACTTCGTGGAAGACACGTTGAGTCAATTCAGTCTTTTGCTCTGGAGTCAAGTACTTAGTGTTTACACAGTAACCTGAGATACGAACGATAACGTCTTCACCAGACATAATCTTATCGTAAACATCCTTCAAGTCCATAACGTTCAAGTTAACGTGCTGACCACCGTTTTCGAAGTAGCCATCCAGGATAGTAACCAGTTGTCTACTTGTTCGTCGTGATGTCTTACCAAGCGCACGAGGTGATACTGAGTTGTCAGTGAGATACCGTCAGCTGCGTAACTGAAGTCCAGACTAGCAAGTGAGTTCAAGTTTTGCAACCAGCCACCTTTTGCCTTGTTAGATGGGTTAGCACCTGGTGAGAAGAATTCCAATTTAGACAAGTTTACGCTACCATCTTCATTGAGGTAAACTCCTTTGTGGACTGGTGAGTTACCAGTTTGTTTAGAGTAAGCAACGTTAGATGTGATAGTCAAGAGTGATACTGTTGCTTCAGCGTTCTTGTAAAGTTTGTGGCTGCGCAGACGAGTTGTGTAAGCTTCAACCAACCATTCAGCCAGTTCGTTTGAGCGAGGATCATCTTCACCCCAACGTGGGTATTCTCCGATTGTTTCATAGTCGTAGATATAGCCGTTTTCGTCGCGGATTGGCTTAACAGTTGCATACTTGATAGCAGACAAGGTATCAACAGTGTTGGCAAATCCACAGATACCGAATCCCATGTTAGCGCGTTGGTAAGTTGGCAAGAAGGCCATTTGAACAGCTTCGTAGTTGTACTTGTCAGTCATGTAGTGGATGATGTTCAAAGCATCTACGTAAGTGTCAGTCAACCAGTCCAGAGATTTTTCAAAGTTCGCTTTAACTGATTCGAATTCAAGAACTTCGTCACGGATAGGTTCGATGTCAAATACCTTGTAGTCTTTATGAACATCGTCGTAACCGCCATTGAGACCTGTCAGAAGGGCTTTCAGAACGTTTACACGAGCACAAAAGTATTGGATGTTGTGGCGTTGTTCTTCATTTTCAGGGTCAAACGGAGACACACAACAAGAGATACAGCTCATTTCACCGTACCATCTCGAGCCATTGTTGTTACACCTTCGTATTGGATAGAAGAGTGCTTGTGGCTCATGTGCATACAGTAGCGACGGAATGAGTATGGAAGTTGTCAGTCAGAGAACAGTCAAGTTTGGCTCTGGAGAGTTACCAATGTTGTCAAGTTGTTAAAGGAAACGGTAGTCCATCTTTGTAACACGGTGACGGCCGTCGTTACCCATACCAGCCATAGAAGTAGTGATGAAGGTTGGGTCACCAGAGTAAAGTTGGTCAGTAAGCTTTTCATACGAGCAAACTTCACTGTACGAAGTTTCATAACGAAATCATCAACAAATTCTTGGATTTCTGATTCAGTGTAAAGTACCGCAGAGCCAGAGTCACGTTCTAGCGTAGATGTCAAGAACGATAGGACACGTCCAGAGAAGTAGCAGCACCGTTGATGACACGGCAGACAGCCATGAAGGCGATGTTAGTCCATTGGATGGCTTCTTTAACGTCGAAAGCAGGACGGCGAACATCGACTCCGTAAAAAGGTCACCAGGTTTTTCAACTTCACCCAGGTGCTTGGTATTGCGAGGTTGATTTCTTCGCGCAGACGGATTGTTTCTTCGTCAATATCAGTCAAACCATTCCAGTCGCGAACTTTTTTCAGCCATGAGGGTAGTCAGCTCCGCAAAAGAGCAAGACGTGCGTAAACCCGATGATACGTCCGCGTGAGTAAGCATCTGGAAGACCAGTTACAGTGTGGGCGTGACAGGCACGGCGGATGTTAGAAGTGTAAGCACGGAAGATACCGTCATTTACTGTATGTAACATATTTAGTAAAGATTTCATGAACAGCAGGGATCTGGTTCGTATCCATTTTTCTTTCAAAGTAGTTTCAGCCATGCGGATACCGCCTTTTGGCATGAAGTTCAATTTGAAGAGTTCGTCGTTTTGGATACCCATAAATCAGTTCGTTGTCCTTGTCAATGTAACCAGCGTCAATATCAGCGATAGATGCTGGACGAGTGTCATTAGGAAACGAGTTTCTTCGTAGTAAAGCTTTTGTTTCTTCTACGATTTTTCTTGATGTGGAGTGAGCGCTCAGTGGGACCTGCCAAGAAGCTTTCATCTCCATCATAGGTGTGTGAGTTAGCTTGAACAGAGCGAGAAACACTTTGCTCTTTCCAGTCTTCACCTTTGAAGCCTTCCCAAAGCTTTGTCAAAAAAATATCTTGAGCTTCAACAACTGTTTTTACAACCATTTGATTTTTCCTCTTTATTCTAGTAACATAAACTGTTACATTTATAGTAAAAGTATATCATACGGTAATCGGTTTCACAAACCATTTTCGGCAGAAAGAAAGACTTTCTTTTATAATACAGAAAGTAAAAAGTCTCGGATGTGTACTATAGATTTGAAAAACATAACTCTTTTCAAATATTTTTGGAAAAATGGGTAAAAAGTTATAATAAAAGTAATTAAAATGTCATACAAAAATTGCTGACGAAGAATCTTATGTTTAAAATACTTTTACAAGAATGAAAAACTGTTTCAGATTTATTTGAGCAAAAGAGGCTGACTTTGTGAAAGCTCTGTAAGCTGAAATTGATGGCAGGAGAAAGGAGGAGGCATGCTGATTTTTCCACTGATTAACGATACATCTCGGAAGATTATCCACATTGATATGGACGCTCGCTTCGGTGGAAGGCAGGATAATCCCTAAGTTAAAGGGCATCCGGTCTTATCGGCAGCGATCCCGCCTGACTGGCGGTCGTGGTGTCGTCTCCACCTGCAATTATGAGGGCCAGAAAGTTCGGAGTTCATTCAGCTATGGGCTCAAGAAAACCTATGAGCGTTGCCCCCGAGGATTTTATCTCGAGGGATTACGAAAAATATCAGGCGGTCGGCTTGCAGATCGAGAAATTTTCAAACGCTATACGGACTTGATTGAGCCAATGAGCATTGACGAGGCTTATCTGGATGTAACGGAAAACAAGCTTGAGATTAAATCCGCAGTCAAAATAATAGCCAAGTTGATTCAGCACGATATCTGGAATATGAGCTGCACAAGCAATACGTATAACTGA
>BNJU01002839.1_pt1 | contig 34718 bp, 61 predicted proteins | sample 8539281 | NCBI WGS metagenome assembly BNJU01 (sample SAMD00202456, study PRJDB9452) | human saliva metagenome | isolation source: human saliva | place: Japan
AGAGAAACTTGTTGACAATTTTCTGATAATTCGGTATATTCTTAACATGTAATTTAAATTGAACATTAATAAAGGAGATAAACATGAAGAAAAAATTTGCATTGTCACTTGTAGCTCTTGCAAGTACAGCTCTTTTAGCAGCTTGTGGGGAAGTGAAGTCAGGAGCTTCAAACACAACTGGTAACCCAATCGATGAAAAAGTTGTAAAAATTGGTTTCAACTTCGAAGAAACTGGTGCTGTAGCATCTTACGGTACTTCTGAGCAAAAGGGTGCTCAACTTGCAGTTGATGAAATCAACGCAGCAGGTGGTATCGATGGAAACAAATCGAAGTAGTCGACAAAGATAACAAATCTGAAACTGCTGAAGCTGCTTCTGTTTCAACAAACCTTGTGACTCAATCTAAGGTAGCAGCTATTGTAGGACCTGCGACTTCAGGTGCAACTGCAGCGGCAGTAGCAAATGCTACACAAGCTGGAGTTCCATTGATTTCTCCAAGTGCTACTCAAGATGGTTTGACAAAAGGTCAAGATTTCCTCTTCATCGGAACATTCCAAGATAGTTTCCAAGGAAAAATCATCTCAAACTACGTTTCAAACAAATTGAACGCTAAGAAAGTGGTCTTGTATACAGATAACTCAAGTGACTACGCTAAAGGTATTGCAAAATCTTTCCGTGATTCATTCAAAGGTGAAATCGTAGCAGACGAAACATTTGTATCAGGTGATACAGACTTCCAAGCAGCTTTGACAAAAATCAAAGATAAAGACTTTGATGCAATCGTATTGCCAGGTTACTATACAGAAGCTGGTAAGATTGTAAACCAAGCTCGTGGTATGGGAATTGATAAGCCAATCATCGGTGGTGACGGATTTAACGGTGCAGAATTTGTTCAACAAGCAACTGCTGAACGTGCATCAAATATCTACTTCATCTCAGGATTCTCAACTACTGTTGATGTTTCAGATAAAGCAAAAACCTTCCTTGAAGCTTATCGTGCAAAATATAACGAAGATCCTTCAACATTTGCAGCTCTTGCTTATGACTCAGTTTACCTTGTAGCTAATGCAGCAAAAGGTGCAAAAACTTCAGTTGATATCAAGAACAATCTTGCTAAAACACAAAACTTCGAAGGTGTTACAGGTCAAACAAGCTTTGATGCAGATCATAACACTGTGAAAACAGCCTTCATGATGACCATGAATAATGGTAAAGTAGATGCGGCAGAAGTCGTAAAACCTTAATTTTATAGATATCGTAAATGGGGAATGAGCTTTTACTCACTCCCTGTTTCGGTATTTATAAAGGGATTATTTTTTTATAAAATCCTAAAAATAAAACTTAGAAAGAGTGAACCATATGCTTCAACAACTTGTCAATGGTTTAATCTTGGGTAGTGTCTATGCCTTGCTAGCCCTGGGTTATACTATGGTTTATGGAATTATCAAAGCTTATTAACTTTTGCCCATGGTGATATCTATATGATGGGTGCTTTCATGGGTTATTTCTTGATTAATGCCCTCCATTTAAATTTCTTTTTTTAGCCTTAATTTTTGTCCATGATTGGTTCAGCTATTCTCGGTGTTATCATCGAGTTTCTAGCTTACCGTCCACTCCGATCATTCAACTCGTATCTCTGTATTGATTACTGCTATCGGGGTATCATTCTTGCTTGAGTATGGAATGGTCTATCTAGTAGGTGCCAATACACGTGCCTTTCCTCAAGCAATCCAAACAGTTCGTTATGACTTGGGTCCAATCAGTCTAACAAATATTCAATTGTTGATTTTGACAGTTTCGATTGTCTTGATGATTCTTTTGCAACTCATCGTGCAAAAAACAAAAATGGGGAAAGCCATGCGTGCCGTATCTGTAGATAGTGATGCAGCTCAATTGATGGGGATCAACGTAAACCGTACAATCAGTTTCACCTTTGCCTTAGGTTCAGCTCTGGCTGGTGCAGCAGGTGTCTTGATTGCCCTTTACTACAACTCTCTTGAACCATTGATGGGAATGACTCCGGGTATTAAATCATTCGTGGCTGCCGTTTTAGGTGGTATCGGTATTATTCCTGGTGCAGCTCTTGGAGGTTTTTGTAATCGGACTATTGGAAACTTTTTGCAACAGCCTTCGGAATGTCAGATTTCCGTGATGCTATCGTGTACGGAATCTTGCTATTGATCTTGATTGTTCGTCCAGCTGGTATCCTTGGTAAGAATGTGAAAGAGAAGGTGTAAACAATGAAAGAAAATTTAAAAGTTAATATTCTCTGGTTGCTCCTTTTGTTGCTTGGATATGGTGTGATTAGCTTATTAGTTTCGTTTGGTATTTTAAACCTTTTCCATATTCAGATTCTAGAACAAATCGGTATCAATATTATTCTTGCAGTAGGACTTAACCTTATCGTTGGTTTCTCTGGTCAATTTTCTCTTGGACATGCTGGGTTCATGGCTATCGGTGCCTATGCAGCAGCCATTATTGGTTCTAAATCTCCAACTTATGGTGCCTTTTTTGGAGCTATGTTGCTTGGTGCTATCATTGCTGGTTTGGTTGCTTTGGTCGTTGGAATTCCTACCCTTCGTTTGAAGGGGGACTACCTTGCAGTTGCGACACTTGGGGTTGCTGAAATTATCCGTATCCTAATCGTCAATGGTGGTGATTTAACAAACGGAGCTGCTGGTATCCTTGGTATTCCAAACTTTACTAATTGGCAAATGGTATACATTTTTGCCGTGATTACGACAATTGCAACGCTGAATTTCCTTCGTAGTCCAATCGGTCGTTTAACCTTGTCTGTTCGTGAAGATGAAATTGCAGCTGAATCTGTCGGGGTCAATACAACAAAAATCAAAATTATCGCATTTGTCTTTGGAGCTATGACTGCAAGTATTGCAGGTTCCCTTCAAGCAGGATTTATTGGTTCTGTTGTACCCTAAGGATTATAGCTTTATCAACTCTATCAACGTTTTAATTATCGTTGTATTTGGTGGTTTGGGATCAATTACAGGAGCAATTGTCGCTGCGATTGTTCTTGGTATTTTGAATATGTTCCTTCAAGACGTAGCTAGCGTTCGTATGATTATCTATGCTTTGGCCTTGGTACTCGTTATGATTTTCAGACCAGGTGGTCTTCTTGGAACATGGGAATTGAGCCTATCAAGACTCTTTAAAAAAGGTAAGAAGGAGGGACAAAACTAATGGCATTACTTGAAGTAAAACAGTTAACCAAGCATTTTGGTGGTCTGACTGCTGTTGGAGATGTAACTCTAGAATTGAACGAAGGTGAACTTGTTGGCTTGATTGGACCGAATGGTGCTGGGAAAACAACTCTTTTTCAACTTGCTGACAGGAGTTTATGAACCAAGCGAAGGAACAGTAACTTTAGATGGTCACTTATTAAATGGTAAGCAACCCTATAAAATTGCTGCTCTTGGTTTAGGGCGTACCTTCCAAAACATCCGTCTCTTTAAAGACTTGACAGTTTTGGATAACGTTCTTATTGCATTTAGTAACCATCATAAACAACATGTTTTTGCAAGTTTCTTGCGCTTACCAGCTTTTTATAAGAATGAAAAAGAATTAAAAGCTCAAAGCCTTAGAATTACTAAAAATCTTTGATTTAGATGGTGATGCTGAAACCTTAGCTAAAAACTTAGCCTATGGCCAACAACGTCGTTTGGAAATTGTTCGTGCCCTTGCTACAGAACCTAAAATCCTCTTCTTGGATGAGCCTGCAGCAGGTATGAACCCACAAGAAACTGCAGAATTGACTGAGTTGATCCGTCGCATCAAGGATGAATTCAAGATCACCATCATGCTGATTGAACATGATATGAACTTGGTCATGGAAGTCACTGAACGTATCTACGTACTTGAGTACGGTCGTTTGATTGCTCACGGGACACCAGATGAAATCAAGAACAATAAACGTGTTATCGAAGCTTATCTTGGAGGTGAAGCCTAATGTCTATGTTAAAAGTTGAAACCTCTCAGTTCACTACGGTATGATTCAAGCTGTACGTGATGTGAGCTTTGAAGTTAATGAAGGAGAAGTTGTTTCACTTATCGGTGCTAACGGTGCTGGTAAAACAACTATCCTTCGTACCCTATCAGGACTTGTTCGTCCAAGCTCTGGTCGAATTGAATTTTTGGGACAAGAAATCCAAAAGATGCCTGCGCAAAAGATTGTGGCCTCAGGACTTTCTCAAGTACCTGAAGGGCGTCACGTTTTCTCTGGTTTAACAGTTATGGAAAACTTGGAGATGGGAGCCTTTCTTAAGAAAAATCGTGAAGAGAATCAAGCAAATTTGAAGAAAGTCTTCTCTCGTTTCCCTCGTTTGGAAGAACGTAAAAATCAAGATGCGGCTACTCTATCTGGTGGTGAACAGCAGATGCTTGCCATGGGACGTGCACTCATGTCAACGCCTAAACTACTTTTATTAGATGAACCATCAATGGGGCTTGCGCCAATCTTTATCCAAGAAATTTTTGATATCATCCAAGATATTCAAAAACAAGGAACAACCGTTCTCTTGATTGAACAAAATGCGAATAAAGCACTAGCCATCGCTGACCGAGGATATGTTCTTGAAACAGGAAAGATTGTCCTATCAGGAACAGGAAAAGAACTCGCAGCATCAGATGAAGTCAGAAAAGCATATCTAGGTGGCTAAACTAGTCTGGGAGACTAGTTTAGGTTGTGGATGGAGATTGCGGACGCAATCCCTCTATAGTCCGGAGAACCTTTTTAGTCTGCAGATAAGGATTGCGAGACAAATTACGTAATCAAGATATTGAGATAGTGGGACAGAAATCGGTAATTCGTTAGAATTCGATTTCGTCGTCCCACCTCTGCACAGTTGAGTAGGGCTGTAAAAGCTGATGAAATCAGCGTAGTAGAACCCACTCAACCACTGCGTCTTGCTCGACAATCCAAAGACAATTGAGAGGCTAGGACTTTTGTCCCAGCCTCTTTTTAAAGTCCTTCAGATTTTTCTGAATCTTGAAAAAGAAATGAAAGCGTTTGATAGCTTTCCGTAAAAAGTGTATAATAAAACTATAAACATAAAGGAGATTTCCTATGGCAGTTAAAGATTTTATGACACGCAAGGTCGTTTATATCAGTCCTGATACAACTGTTGCACACGCAGCAGATTTGATGCGCGAACAAGGCTTGCACCGTCTCCCTGTTATTGAGAATGATAAATTAGTAGGCTTGGTAACAGAAGGAACAATCGCTGAAGCTAGTCCTTCAAAAGCGACTAGTCTTTCAATCTTTCGAGATGAATTATCTGCTTAATAAGACAAAAGTAAAAGACGTCATGATTCGAGATGTTGTTACTGTCTCAGGCTATGCAAGTTTAGAAGATGCAACTTATCTCATGCTTAAAAATAAGATTGGTATTTTGCCAGTTGTTGACAATGGACAATTGTATGGAGTCATTACAGATCGTGATGTATTCAGTGCCTTTCTTGAAATCGCTGGTTATGGTGAAGAGGGAATCCGTGTTCGTTTTATCACAGAAAATGAAGTTGGAGTTTTAGGTAAGATTGTTTCTTTAATCGTTGAGGAAAAATCTTAATATCTCTCATACCGTTAATATTCCACGTAAAGATGGTAAGATTGTTATTGAAGTTCAAATTGAGGGAAGCATTGATCTTTCATCGTTGAAAAAGAAATTTGAGGATGAGAATATTCTCGTAGATGAAATTACAAAAACTTCTGCAAAAAAACTCTAAAAAAATAAAATATAACTTATTTTAAGCTTGCGAAAAAAACTTTTTTTCTAGTATAATAGTTTATTGTGAGCAAACCTCACTTACCCCTTGCAAAGGCTTGGGGTCATTAGACCAAAAGGAGGAACATATCAATGGCTAAATACGAAATTCTTTATATCATTCGTCCAAACATTGAAGAAGAAGCGAAAAACGCTTTGGTAGCACGTTTTGACTCTATCTTGACTGACAACGGTGCAACTGTTGTTGAATCAAAAGATTGGGAAAAACGTCGTCTTGCATACGAAATCCAAGATTTCCGTGAAGGACTTTACCACATCGTTAACGTTGAAGCAAATGATGACGCAGCTCTTAAAGAGTTTGACCGTCTTTCAAAAATCAACGCTGACATTCTTCGTCACATGATCGTCAAACTTGACGCGTAAGAAGGTAGATTATGATTAACAATGTTGTACTTGTAGGGCGTATGACACGTGACGCTGAGTTGCGTTATACCCCATCAAATGTAGCAGTTGCGACTTTTTACTCTTGCAGTAAACCGTACATTCAAGAGTCAAAAATGGCGAACGTGAGGCTGATTTTATCAATGTCGTTATGTGGCGCCAACAGGCTGAAAAATCTTGCTAACTGGGCTAAAAAGGCTCTCTTGTCGGGGATTACAGGTCGTATTCAGACTCGTAGTTACGATAACCAGCAAGGACAACGTGTCTACGTGACTGAAGTCGTAGCTGAGAATTTCCAAATGTTGGAAAGCCGTAGTGCTCGTGAAGGACAAAGTGGTGGAGCTTATTCTGCACCAAGTTCTAGTCATGCAGCAGCTACAAATTCAGTACCTGACTTTTCACGTGATGAAAATCCATTTGGATCAACAAATCCTTTGGATATTTCAGATGATGATTTACCATTCTAATGGACAATTAATACTATAAAGGAGAAAAAACATGGCTCAACAACGTCGTGGCGGATTCAAACGCCGTAAAAAAGTTGATTACATCGCAGCAAACAAAATTGAATATGTTGATTACAAAGATACTGAGCTTCTTAGCCGTTTCGTTTCAGAACGTGGGAAAATCCTTCCACGTCGTGTAACTGGAACTTCAGCTAAAAACCAACGTAAAGTAACAACAGCTATCAAACGCGCTCGCGTAATGGCTTTGATGCCTTTCGTAAACGAAGATTAAAAAAAAGACCCCGGACGGGTCTTTTTTTCAGATCAGTGGACCTCTTTTTCATGAGCTCGAAAAACAAGAGAGCGAGTAAGACCCCTGACGGTTCTTTTTTTCACGAGCCTTTGAAATGAAGAGCGAGTTGGGTCCGGGTGGGACCTCTTTTTTTCATGAACTCATGAGTCAAAGTTAGCTGGGTCTTTTTTTACGAGATAGTTTTTTTCTGACCTTGGCGTGCTATAATGGTAATAGAAAAGAGTAAAAGGTGGGTAAGTCAAAGATGAATTGTACGATTAGAAAATATGATTAAGTCTGATATTGAATCCTTATCTCATGGATTTTATGAATCAGGGTTGGCCTGGTAGAGAGGAAATTTTAGCTAGATATTTTCTGGAACAGGAAAGTGGGGAGAGAAGTCTTAGTTGCAGAGATTGATGGTGCTGTAGCGGGCTACGTTACCATTTTGCCCTCTGCTAAACATGGTCCTTTTGCAGAAGTCTATCCAGAATTATCAGATTTTAATGTGTTTGAGCCTTTTCGAAATCAAGGGATTGGGAATCAACTGCTAGAAGAAGCAGAAAAACGAGTCAAGTTTGTCTCGAGTAAGGTCACTCTTGGTGTAGGTTTGCACTTAGGCTATGGCCCTGCCCAGAGATTGTATATCAGACAGGGGCTACATTCCAGATGGGACAGGTGTCTGGTATCGAAATCAACCCTTGAAATGAATGCAACTAGCCAAAATAATGATGATTTGGTTTTGTATCTAGTAAAGGAATTCGGATAAGAGACAAGGATTTTATTGGGGATGTGGGATTTCTCTACTTTATGGTATAATGGAAAGAGTGAATTGAAGGAGGTATTATAATGGATGCCAAGTTAAGATACAAGGCTAAGAAGATTAAAATTATCTTTTTTGATATAGATGATACTTTACGAAATTCAAAGACAGGTTTTGTTCCTAGTACTATTCCAACGATTTTTAAACAATTACGCAAAAAAGGAATTTTGACTAGGGATTGCGACTGGTCGAGGTATTTTTGGTGTCGTCCCAGAGATTAAAGCCCTCAAACCTGATTTCTTTGTAACCTTGAATGGTGCTTATATTGAGGACAAAAAGGGCAATGTCATTTATAGTAACAAAGTTGCTAAGGATAAGGTTGAAGAGTATATTACTTGGACCAAAGAAGTTGGGATTGATTATGGTTTGGTGGGAAGTCATGCTGCTAAACTATCAAGGCGAACAGAGATGATTAGCCAGGCGATTGATCCGATTTATCCTGATTTAGATGTGGATCCCTGATTTTTTTATCAAAAATGAAGATATTTATCAGATGTGGACCTTTGAGGATCAGGGTGATGACCTAAGATTGCCTGATGCTTTAGCATCGACTTTGCGTATGGTACGCTGGCATGAACATTCGTCAGATGTGGTGCCTATTTCTGGTTCTAAGGCAGCTGGAGTTGCCAAAGTGGTAGAACAATTAGGTCTTAAAACCTGAAAACGTGATGGTTTTTTGGGAGACGGACTTAACGATTTAGAACTCTTTGATTATGCAGGCATTAGTGTTGCAATGGGATTTCTCATGACAAAAATCAAAGAAAAAAAGCAGATTATATTACAAAAACATTAGAAGAAGATGGCATCTTTGATGCCTTAGAAGGATTTGGTATGGTAGAAAAAGAATTACATTTTCCACAAGTAGACATTGAAACAGCAGAAGGTCCAATTGCGACTATTAAGACAAATCACGGGGATATGCGTATCAAACTTTTCCCTGATCACGCACCAAAAACAGTAGCCAACTTTATTGCTCTGTCAAAAGATGGTTACTATGACGGTGTGATTTTCCACCGTATTATTAAAGATTTTATGATTCAAGGTGGAGACCCAACTGGAACCGGTATGGGTGGAGAGTCTATCTATGGAGAGTCTTTTGAGGATGAGTTTTCAGAAGAACTTTACAATGTCCGTGGAGCCCTTTCTATGGCTAATGCTGGGCCAAATACAAATGGTAGCCAGTTCTTTATCGTGCAGAATCAACACTTGCCATATTCTAAGAAAGAAATTGCTCGTGGTGGTTGGCCAGAGCCAATTGCGGAGATTTATGCAGAACAAGGTGGAACTCCTCACCTAGACCGTCGTCATACTGTATTCGGTCAACTTGCGGATGAAGCATCTTATGAAGTTCTGGATGCTATCGCAGGTGTCGAAACAGGTGCAATGGACAAACCAGTTGAAGATGTCGTGATTGAAACGATTGAAATTGAGGACTAAAATGAAAATTGGTGATAAGCTAAAATGGCCGTATTACAGGAATTCAGCCCTATGGAGCTTTTGTTGAGTTAGAAACAGGAGTGACAGGCCTGATTCATATTTCGGAGATTCGGACAGGATTTATCGAAAATATTTACGAGGTTTTAAAAATTGGTGATGAAGTCCAGGTACAAGTAGTAGATTTTGACGAATATACAGGGAAGGCTAGCCTTTCCATTCGTACCTTGGAAGAAGAAAAACATCAACTTCCTAGACGGAGACGTTTTTCGAATGATCGCATCAAACATGGATTTGCACCGCTTGGTCGCATGATGCCTGTTTGGACAAGAGAAGCCTTGGAACATTTAAAGAAAAACAGTCATTGATATCCTCAAATCAGTTTGTGATGTTATTATATTTCTGCTATAATAGAAGTATGAATCGAAGAACAATTATTAAAAACCAGGAGAGCGCATTAATCAACTCTTCTCTACAGATATCAAGATTATTCAAAAATAGAGAGGTTTTTCAGCTATTCGGTGGATAGTGTTCTCCTGTCGCGTTTCCCTCGTTTTCCGAAAAATGGTTTGATAGTAGATTTCTGTGCGGGCAATGGAGCTGTTGGACTGTTTGCCAGTAGCCGGACAAAGGCTAAAATTCTATCTGTAGAAATTCAGGAACGTCTTGCTGATATGGCTGAACGACTCAGTACGTTTAAATGGGCTGGACGGACAGATGCAGGTCATCTGTGATGATTTGAAAGAAATATGCCTAGTCACATTCAGGGAGCAAGGTTGATTTGATTTTATGCAATCCGCCTTATTTTAAAGTGGATCCAAATTCTAATCTGAACGAAAGTGAGCATTACCTTTTAGCTCGGCATGAAATTACAACTAATCTTAAGGAAATCTGTCGTAGTGCCCAGAGTATTCTCAAATCAAATGGACGTTTGGCAATGGTTCATCGTCCTGATCGATTATTAGATATCTTAGCTACGCTCCAACAGCATAATCTGGCTCCAAAACGTCTGCAATTTGTTTATCCTAAACGGGAGAAGGAAGCTAATATGCTTTTGATTGAAGCTATCAAGGACGGCTCCACTAGTGGCTTTAAGGTTTTGCCACCACTCATTGTTCATAATAGTGATGGTACTTATACACCAGAAATTCAAGAGATTTACTATGGATCATAAGGCTTATATGTATGTGGTAGAGTGCCGTGATGGTTCCTACTATACAGGCTATACAACAGATGTGAAGAAACGGATTGCCGTGCACAATAGCGGTAAAGGAGCCAAGTATACACGAGCTCGATTGCCAGTAAAACTCATCTTTGCGGAAGGTTTTGACAGCAAGGAAGAAGCCATGTCTGCTGAAGCTCTTTTCAAGCGTCAAGACACGCATACAAAAAGAACATTATCTCAAAGAGTATCAAAATAAGAATTTAGTCGATACTTTTGATATGTAATGAGGAGTCCTTTGACTCCTCTTACTTTTGTCAAAAATTGAAAAAAATGCTACAATAAAGAGAATAAAGAAACGAGGTATTATCATGTCTAAGATTCTAGTATTTGGTCACCAAAATCCAGACTCAGATGCTATCGGTTCATCTGTAGCTTTTGCTTATCTTGCAAAAGAAGCTTATGGTTTGGATACAGAAGCAGTGGCTCTTGGAACTCCAAATGAAGAAACAGCTTTCGTATTGAACTATTTTGGTGTTGAAGCACCACGTGTGATCACATCAGCTAAAGCAGAAGGTGCAGAGCAAGTCATTTTGACTGACCACAATGAATTCCAACAATCAGTGTCAGATATCGCTGAAGTAGAAGTTTATGGTGTGGTGGACCACCACCGTGTGGCTAACTTTGAAACTGCCAGCCCACTTTACATGCGTTTGGAACCAGTTGGATCAGCATCTTCTATCGTATACCGCATGTTCAAAGAACATGGTGTAGCTGTGCCAAAAGAAATCGCAGGTTTGATGCTTTCAGGTTTGATTTCAGATACCCTTCTTTTGAAATCTCCAACAACTCATCCCATCTGATAAAGTGATTGCTCCTGAATTGGCTGAATTGGCTGGTGTGAACTTGGAAGAATACGGTCTTGCAATGCTCAAGGCTGGTACGAACTTGGCAAGCAAATCAGCTGAAGAATTGATCGACATCGATGCTAAGACTTTTGAATTCAACGGAAACAATGTTCGTGTGGCTCAAGTGAATACAGTTGATATTGCTGAAGTATTGGAACGCCAAGCTGAAATCGAAGCAGCTATCCAAGCCGCAAATGCAGCTAACGGCTACTCTGACTTTGTCTTGATGATTACAGATATCGTCAACTCAAACTCAGAAATTTTGGCTCTTGGTGCTAATATGGACAAGGTAGAAGCAGCTTTCAACTTCAAACTTGAAAACAACCACGCTTTCCTTCCAGGTGCTGTTTCACGTAAGAAACAAGTGGTACCACAATTGACTGAAAGCTTTAATGCATAATCATAGATGGGAAAGCCCATTGTTAAAAAGGAGTTTCGGCTCCTTTTTTGCTAGGAGAGAAGTATGTTAGAAAATGGCGATTTGATTTTTGTGAGAGATGATTCGAATATGGGGACAGGCCATCCAGGAATCTACTGGTAACTATAGTCACGTGGCTATCTTTTTGGACGGACAGGTCTATCATGCTACGGTGGAAGGTGGCGTCCTTGCCCAGGATCCTGAGGACTTCTTTTGAAGCTGGAAAAGTCTATGACCTTTATCACTATGAGCAGATTGATGGTACAGAGGTCAAAAAGCGAGCAGAGAGTCTTTTAGGGGCTCCCTACAATGCGTCCTTTTATCCAGATGGAGATGGCTTTCTATTGTTCCCAGTTATAGCAGAAATTCTCCCTATTTTTGAGACCATTCCCATGAAGTTTGGGGATGATACACAGGAAATCAGTGATTTCTGGAGAGAATATTATCGAGAGTTGGGACTTCCTGTACCTCTGAATCAGCCTGGCACTAATCCGAGTCAATTAGCAGCCTCTCGACTTTTAGTATGTAAAGAAAGGAATCTTCATGATTCAGATTTTTAATTCATCACGTTTGACACGGCAGCCATTTTTTTGGGACTTGGTTGACTATCTTGATCGGCATGATGATGTTATTTCTGCGTGAAATCAAGGCACATTTTCCAGAGGTACCAGTTGATAAGTATTTGGAGGAATATATTAAAGCGGGTTTGATTTTGAGAGAAAACAAACGCTATTATCTCAATCTTCCCATTTCTAGAATCTACAGAATCTCTTGCACTAGACCAAGAAGTCTTTGTGAGGGATGATAGTCCTATTTATCAAGAAATCCTGGAGAAAGATTTTCAGACAGAATTACGCAATCAAACAAATGCAGCTATCCTAGAAGAGCACACCGATTTTGCAAGGGAAAAGATGACCTTGTCTAATTACTTCTATAAGGTCAAGCATCCAGTATCCACTGACGGAAGAACAGCAGAAACTGTATGAAATTTTAGGGGATGTCAATCCTGAGTATGCTCTCAAGTACATGACAACATTTTTGCTCAAAGTTTCTCTAAAAAAGATCAACTCATGCAGAAACGACCTGATATCTTTGTTGATAGTTTAGTCTTATTAGGTTACATCGTTCAAAACGAAGATGGGAAATATGAGTTGGCTGTAGAATTTGATAAAGAAAGATTCATCTTTATAAAAAAATAAGGCTAGGAAATTTCCTAGCCTTATTTAAATATACTATAGGTAACGTTCTGCGACTGCAGCATCCCCTGGATAGGTCTTCTTTCTTACCTTGGATGATTTGGTAGCAGTCAGCTCCTTTACCAGCGATAATGACAGCATCCAGTTCTTGACTTGTAACAGACATCGCAGTCTTGATGGCTTGCTCACGGTCAGCAATCTTTTCAACAGGATGATGGATGTAGCTACTAATTTCATCAGCAATGGCCATTGGATCTTCATAGTTTGGATCGTCAGCTGTTAGAAAGACTTGAATTTCAGGATGTTGATCGAGGAGAAGTCCAAAGTCCTTACGACGGCTTTCTCCCTTGTTTCCTGTTGATCCAAGTACTAAAGCAATCTTTCCAGTCTGATGTGTTTCAACGACTGAGATCAATTTCTTCAAGCTATCACCATTGTGGGCGTAGTCGATGAAAACTTTTGCGCCATTTTTCTGAGTGAGAACTTCCATACGGCCAGGAACGCGTGTTGCAGCAATCCCTTTTTTGATGTCATCCAGACTAGCACCTAAACGAAGGCAAGCAAGTCCAGCAGCGACAGCATTTTCTTGGTTAAAATGTCCAATCAACTGGATATCATAATCGCCAGCTAATTTACCAGTAGCTGAGAAGCTAAAGGCTTTGGAGTTTTCGATTTGGTTATCAGATTGGCTACCGTAGAAGTCATGCTCTTGATTTTCAACTTGTTCTTTTAGAACAGAGAAGTGGTCCATATCGCTATTAATGACAACTGCGCGACTATTTTTCATCAAGAGACGTTTATGGTAGAAGTAGTCTTCAAAAGTTGGATGCTCAATAGGACCAATATGGTCAGGACTGATATTTAGGAAACACACCTACATCAAAAGTGAGGCCGTAGACTCGCTTCACCAAGTAGGCTTGACTAGAAACTTCCATAATCAGGTGGCTTCTTCCATTATCAACTGCCTGGGCCATCATATCAAAGAGGTCGATGCTTTCAGGTGTTGTCAGAGCAGACTTGAAGAAAGTTTTTCCGTCCAAAGTCGTATTCATAGTTGATAACATAGCAGGACGATGTTGCTGATTTAAGATATTGTAGGCGAAGTATGCCGCTGTTGTTTTTCCTTTGGTACCAGTGAAAGCGAGAAGTTTTAGTTTTTCCTGAGGGTTGCCATAAAATTCCATGGCAATCAAACTCATAGCCTTTTTAATATCGCTAACAACGATGACAGGAATGCCTACTTCATAGTCCTGCTCGGCTACATACCAACCGAGTCCTTGTGAGATTGCTGAAAGAAGAAATTCCTTCTTAAAAGCAGCTCCTTTTACAAAAAAGAGGCTATTATCTTTTGCTTTTCGGCTATCATAGCAGATGCTATCAAAAGTTACATCATTAAAATTATAGTGGTAATGTCCTTGGTCGATAATCTCACGGAAGAGATCGTCTTTCTTTAAAATATCTAATACGGTTTCAATCTTTATCATACTTTCTATTGTAAACTGAAAGTCTGAATTTTACAAGTAACAAGGAAAAAGTTTATAATGGAAGATAAAGGAACATTTTCCTAGTGATTAAAAATTGAATGAGGAAGTTATGTCTAACGAAAATAATCATCAGCAGGCCCAGATGTTACGCGGGACTGCCTGGCTTACAGCTAGTAACTTTATCAGTCGCCTGCTCGGGGCTATTTACATTATCCCTTGGTATATTTGGATGGGAACTTATGCTGCAACGGCTAATGGTCTCTTTACCATGGGTTATAATATCTACGCCTGGTTCTTGTTGATTTCGACAGCAGGTATCCCAGTGGCGGTCGCTAAGCAGGTCGCTAAATACAATACCATGCATGAGGAAGAGCATAGTTTTGCCCTGATTCGAAGCTTCTTAGGCTTTATGACTGTATTGGGACTTGCCTTTGCTTTGATCTTATATCTCTTTGCACCTTGGTTGGCCGATCTTTCCGGTGTCGGGAAGGATTTGATTCCCATTATGCAGAGTCTAGCTTGGGCTGTCTTGATTTTCCCGTCTATGAGTGTTATCCGTGGATTTTTCCAAGGGATGAATAATCTTAAACCTTATGCCATGAGTCAAATTGCTGAGCAGGTTATCCGTGTGATTTGGATGCTCTTAGCAACCTTTATCATCATGAAGCTCGGTTCAAAAGATTATCTATCAGCAGTTACTCAATCTACTTTTGCTGCTTTTGTGGGAATGGTAGCTAGTTTTGCAGTCTTGCTTTATTTCCTTTATAAGGAAGGATTGCTCCAAAAAGTTTTTGAAACACGAGATAAGATTGATAGTAAGAGTCTTTTGGTTGATACGATTAAGGAAGCTATTCCTTTTATCTTGACTGGTTCTGCTATTCAGCTTTTCCAAATCTTGGACCAAATGACCTTTATCAATAGCATGAAGTGGTTTACCAACTATAGTAATGAAGACTTAGTTGTCATGTTTTCTTATTTCTCTGCCAATCCTAATAAAATCACTATGATTTTGATTTCGGTTGGAGTTTCGATTGGTAGTGTTGGTCTGCCTCTCTTGACGGAGAACTATGTCAAGGGGGATTTACCAGCAGCTTCTCGTCTAGTTCAAGATAGTATCACCATGCTCTTCCTATTCCTCTTACCTGCAACGGTTGGAGTAGTCATGGTAGGTGAACCACTCTATACAGTCTTTTACGGTAAGCCAGATGGCTTGGCTATGGGCTTATTTATCTTTGCAGTCTTGCAATCAACAATTCTAGGCTTGTACATGGTCTTGTCACCAATGCTTCAGGCTATGTTCCGTAACCGTCAAGGCAGTCTTGTATTTTGTTTATGGCTCAATTGCTAAGATTGTTCTACAATTACCATCGATAGCTATTTTCCATAGTTATGGTCCTCTCATTTCAACGACTATCGGTCTTATCATCCCGAATGTCTTGATGTATCGTGAGATCTGTCAGGTTACAGGTGCGCGTCGAAAGATTATTCTGAAGAGAACAATCTTAGTTACTATTTTGACTCTAGTTATGTTTATTCTAGTAGGACTCTTGCAATGGATTATTGGATTTGTCTTCCAACCAACTGGACGTTTCTGGAGTTTCCTATATGTCGCCTTAATTGGTACAATCGGTGGCGGGCTTTACGGAGTTATGTGTCTCTATACTCGTCTCTTGGATAAGGTTATTGGACAGCAAAAAGCAGATCAGTTACGAGCACGATTTAAAATTATCATAATAGTTTTATAAATAAAACGAACAATTTGAACTTTTTTTATCGTAAAAAAAGTCTCAAATTGTTCTTTTTCTTGAAAAAAATACAAAAAAATATAAAAAAATGTAGAAAAAAATATAAAATTTTTAGAGCATAATTACTTGACTAAAAAAACAATAGCTGTATAATGATACAAATATTTAAATTTGGAGGTTCTGTTTATGAAAAAGTCTAAAGCGAAATATCTGACGCTAGCAGGCGTTGCCCTAAGTGCAGGTCTGCTATTGGCGGCTTGTAGCAACTCAGCTAGTTCAACTAAAACATACAACTATGTATATAGTAGCGATCCGTCTAGTTTGAACTATCTTGCAGAAAACCGTGCAACAACCAATGATATCGTTACCAATTTGGTAGATGGACTCATGGAAAATGACCAGTATGGAAACTATATTCCATCTTTGGCTGAGGATTGGACTGTTTCTCAAGACGGTTTGACCTATACCTACAAACTGCGTAAAGATGCTAAGTGGTATACTGCAGATGGAGAAGAATATGCTCCTGTAACTGCCCAAGATTTTGTGACAGGTTTGAAATATGCGGCTGATAAAAAATCAGAAGCCTTGTACTTAGTGCAAGAATCCGTTGCTGGTTTAGATGACTATATCACTGGTAAAACAACAGACTTTTCAACTGTCGGAGTCAAGGCTCTTGATGACCAAACAGTTCAGTACACTTTGACACGACCAGAATCTTACTGGAACTCAAAAACAACGTCAACCATTCTCTTCCCAGTCAATGCAGATTTCTTGAAATCAAAAGGGGATGATTTTGGGCGGGTAGACCCATCTAGCATTTTGTATAATGGACCTTTCTTGATGAAATCCTTTGTTTCAAAATCTGTCATCGAATTCAAGAAAAATCCTAACTACTGGGATGCAAAAAATGTCTTTGTAGATGATGTGAAATTGGCCTATTATGATGGTAGTGACCAAGATGCACTAGCTCGTAACTATGTAGAGGGTGCCTATAGCTATGCTCGTCTTTATCCAAATAGTTCAAGTTTTGAAGGGATTAAAGAGAAGAACAAAGGATAATATCATCTATAGCTATGCAAAGATGCAACTTCTATTACTTGAAACTTCAACTTAGATAGAAAATCTTATAAACTTCACTTCAAAAGACTCAGATGATGCTGAAAAGAAATCAACTCAAGAAGCAGTTCTTAATAAAAACTTCCGTCAAGCCATCAACTATGCCTATGACCGTACAGCCTATGGAGCTCAATCTCAAGGGAGAAGACGGAGCAACTAAGATTATTCGTAACTTGGTTGTTCCTCCAACATTTGTAAGTATCAACGGAAAAGACTTTGGTGAAGTAGTTGCTTTCAGAAAAGATGGTCAACTATGGTCAAAGAATGGCAAGGAATCAACTTTGCAGATGCCCAGGATCCCATACTACAATCCTGATAAAAGCTAAGGCTAAATTTGCAGAAGCTAAGAAAGAATTGGAAGCTAAAGGGTGTGCAATTCCCAATCCACTTGGATGTGACAGTTGACCAATCATGCTAAAAAAAGGGTGTACTAGAGGCAAAGTTCTTTGAAACAATCTATCGAATCTGTTCTAGGAGCTGAGAATGTGGTTATCGATATTCAACAGCTATCAACAGATGACTTATGACAATCTAGTTATCTCGCTCAAACTGCAGCTCAAAAAGGACTTTATGATATCTATAACGGTGGTTGGGAGTCCGGACTACTAGATCCCATCAAGCTATCTTGATATCTTAAATGTCAATAACTGGTGGTATGTTGCAAAAACATTGGTCTAGAACCAGGTGAAGGTCAATGACAAGGCTAAGGCAGTTGGTCTGGATAGTCTACACTCAAATGTTAGAAGAAGCGAACAAGGAGCAAGATCCAGCAAAAACGTTATGAAAAATATGCTGAAGTTCAAGCTTGGCTCGTTGATAGCGCCCTTTAGCAATTCCAAACGTTTCTCAGGGTGGAACACCGACATTGAGAAAAACAGTTCCATTCTCATCGCCATTCTCATCAAGCTGGAAATAAAGGGTGTTGAATCATACAAATACCTCAAAGTTACAAGATAAGACTGTCACAAACAGCTGAGTATGAAGAAGCTAGACAAAAATGGCTGAAAAGAAAAAGAAGAATCTAATAAAAAAAGCCCAAGAAGAATTTTGCTAAAACACGTTAAATAATCAGTCTATTCAACAGGAAAAAAACGATAGTTTCTCAGGAAGTTATCGTTTTTTTATAGTTTGAAACTATAACTAGCTCTTGAAAACAAGAAAACGAAGGATCCAAAATAAGTGGTACAATAGTTACTATAGATTTGGAGGTATAGTATGAGCAAATCATTTCACATCAACACAATTTTAGCACAAGCAGGGATCAAGTCTGATGAGGCAACAGGTGCTTTGGTTACACCTATTCACTTTTCAACGACCTATCAGCATCCCAGAATTTGGTCAATCAACTGGATTTGACTATACCCGCACCAAAAACCCAACTCGTAGCAAGGCAGAGGAAGTTTTGGCAGCTATTGAATCAGCCAAGTATGCTTTGGCGACTAGTTCAGGTATGTCTGCGATTGTGTTAGCCTTTAGCGTTTTTCCAGTAGGAAGCAAGGTTTTGGCTGTCCGTGACCTTTACGGTGGCTCTTTCCGCTGGTTCAATCAAGTGGAACAGGAAGGACGATTCCACTTTACCTATGCCAACACAGAAGAAGAGCTAATTGCCGAGCTAGAAAAGGATGTGGATGTACTTTATATCGAAACACCAACCAACCCTTTGATGTTGGAATTTGATATTGAAAAATTGTCAAAATTAGCTCATGCTAAGGGTGCTAAAGTTGTCGTCGACAATACCTTCTATAGCCCGATTTACCAACGTCCAATTGAAGATGGAGCAGATATTGTCCTTCATTCAGCGACAAAATACCTTGCAGGCCATAATGATGTTCTAGCTGGTGTAGTTGTGACAGATAATGCTGATTTGTACGAAAAACTCTTTTACAATCTCAACACGACAGGGGCTGTTTTGTCACCATTTGATAGTTATCAATTGATTCGTGGTCTTAAAACATTGTCACTTCGTATGGAGCGCTCAACAGCTAATGCTCAAGAAATCGTAGCCTTTTTGGAACAATCACCTGCAGTCAAAGAAGTCTTGTATACAGGTCGTGGGGGAATGATTTCCTTTAAAGTGGCGGATGAAAAACGTATCCCTCATATCTTAAACACTTTGAAAGTATTCTCTTTTGCTGAAAGTCTGGGTGGTGTTGAAAGTCTGATTACCTACCCAACCACTCAAACCCATGCAGACATTCCTGCAGAGGTTCGTCATTCTTATGGACTGACAGATGACCTTTTGCGCTTGTCTATTGGTATTGAGGATGCAAGGGACTTGATTGAAGATTTGCGTCAAGCTTTGGAAGGATAAGACTATGGGAAAATATGATTTTACGACTTTACCCAATCGTTTTGGACATCATACCTACAAATGGAAAGAAGCAGAGACTGACCGTCAAGTATTGCCGGCCTGGATTGCTGATATGGACTTTGAAGTCTTACCTGAGATTCGTCAGACTGTCCATGACTATGCTGAGCAATTAGTCTATGGTTATACCTATGCTAGTGATGGATTGATTGAAGCTGTTCAAAACTGGGAGGAAAAACACCATAGTTATCGCTTTGAAAAGGATGCTCTAGTCTTTATCGAAGGGGTAGTGCCAGCTATTTCAACAGCCATTCAAGCCTTCACCAAGGAAGGCCAAGCAGTTCTGATTAACACACCGGTTTATCCTCCTTTTGCTCGAAGCATTAAGCTCAATAATCGTAGACTAATCACCAACTCTCTAGTAGAAAAAGACGGACTTTTTGAGATTGACTTTGATCAATTGGAGAAAGACTTTGTCGAAGAAGATGTGAAACTCTACGTTCTCTGCAATCCTCATAATCCTGGTGGACGCGTTTGGGAAAAGGAAGTCTTAGAGAAGATTGGACAACTTTGTCAAAAACATGGAGTCTTGCTGGTATCTGATGAGATTCACCAAGATTTAGCTCTATTTGGAAACAAGCACCAGTCATTCAACACGGTAAATGAAGATTTTAAAGAATTTTCACTGATTTTAAGCAGTGCTACCAAGACCTTTAACATTGCTGGGACGAAGAATTCCTACGCAATTATCGAGAATCCTAAGTTGAGACTTGCTTTCCAAAAACGCCAGCTGGCTAATAATCAACATGAAATCTCAGGTTTGGGATATTTGGCAACAGAAGCTGCCTATCGATATGGTGAAGATTGGTTGACAGAACTCAAAGAACTGATTGAGAAACACATCAATTATGTAGTGGATGTATTTGGCAAAGAAACTAAAATCAAGGTCATGAAACCTCAAGGGACCTATCTCATTTGGCTTGATTTTTCAGCCTATGATATTAGCGATGAAGAGCTAAGAAAGCTTTTAAGAGACGAAGCTAAAGTTATCCTGAACAGAGGGCTTTGGACTTTGGTGAAGAAGGAGCCCTCCACGCTCGTCTCAATGTAGCCATGCCGACATCTATTTTGGAAGAAGTCTGCCAACGAATCATTACCACTTTTTCAAATCTTTTAAAAACTAGCCTTTTTAGGAGAAAAAGTCTTCCTAGAAGGCTATTTTTCATAGGCGAAAATATGGTATAATTAAGAGATAAAGTAAAGGGGAAATTATGGCTAAATTGATTCCAGGAAAGCTTCGAATGGAGGGAGTGGAACTCTATGAAACTGGTCAGATTGAAATCATTAAAGAACAAGACCATCGCATCTATGCGCGTGTAGCGGAAGAAGAAATTCGTTATAGTTTAGACGATGACTTGATTTTTTGTGCATGTGATTTTTTCAAAAAAAGAGGTTACTGTGTTCATTTAGCAGCTCTAGAATATTACTTGAAAAATGACCAGCTAGGACAGGAAATCTTACTCAATCTGGAGGCTAATCAGGAAGAGAAGGAAACTGTTGAGACACAGGTGACTTTCGGAGGAGAATTCTTGAAGTCTATCCAAGTTCCGCGTCAATCCAACATCTATCGGCTTTCTGCTCAAGGGCAGGTGGAAGCAGGAACCAATCGCATTATCTGGACTTTAAGAATTGGTCTTTCTCAGCAAGACAAATTTTATGTGATTAGGGATATCCCTCTTTTCTTAAAAATCATAGAGTTTGCCAAACCCTACATGATAGGAAAACATTATGAGACTTCATTAAGACTTGAACAGTTTGATAAAGCCAGTCAAGACGTCTTGAATTTTTTATTAGGTTTGGTTGAAGAGAAGCTTGACTACAATATTTTTTTCCCAAATCAAGGACGACATCTCTATTTCCCTAAAACCTTTTTTGAGCAGGGTGCTAGTCTACTGATGGGATTAGATGCCTTTCAGTTTGACCACCAACTTTCGAGTTATCATCGTCTTCTCTTCCAAGACTTTGATGGCCAAGCAAGTTTGTTTTCATTTAGAATTGAAGAAATCCAACTATTTTGAAATGGAGATTTTCGAACAGACAGGGCTTAATTTCTTTTACAGGGGGCAAGTATTATTCTACAAGGGTAATTTTTTCCTGATGACGAAAAAACAGGCTAGTTTATTAGATGCGCTTAGAAAAGTTCCTTTAGATAATGGTGGCAGAAAGATCTTACAGTTTGATACTTGTGATCGAGATCTTTTAGCTTCGACCTTGTCACAGTTTAAATGCCTAGGAAAAGTAGAGGCTCCTGCTTCACTACAAATCCAATCCTTCCGTCCGTCTTTTTACATGGATCGTGAAGAGGATGGTTCTATTCGATTAGATATGCAATTTCAATATGAAACTTGCCTAGTAACCAATCGTAATGAACTAGAGAACCTCCCTTTTGCTAGTGACATTCAATTGGAAAAACAGATTTTTCAGTTGGCCTTATCTGCAGGGTTTGAAGCGGATTTTCGTTCATGGCGTCAAAGTTTGAAAGCTGAAGCAGTCCATACATTCTTTCAGGAAGTATTACCAGCCTTTGCAGCACTTGGAGAATTAAAGATTTCAGTGAGCATGCAAGATCTTTATCAGATTCAAAAACCTCAAGTTCAGATATCATCCAAGGGAAGTCTTTTAGAGATTCAATTTGATTTTCAGGATATTGATCAAGAAGAAATCAATCGAGCAATGAAAGCTCTCGTTGCCAAGCAGGACTATTATATTAGCTCGTCTGATCAGGTCTATTATTTGATGAACAGACAAAACTTATTCGTCAAGATTTAGAAGACTTAGGAATTGACGAGATAGAGAGTGCTGTTTTCCAGGCTCGCAAGTCTTTAGCTTATACCTTATCTCATCTGTTCAAAGATCAGGATCAAGTTACTTTTACTGATGAATTTCGTCATTTGGCGCATCATTTAACGCATCCAGAGGATTTTCCGATGAAGTCCCTAGATATTCGAGCCCAGCTCAGAGATTATCAGAGAAAAGGGATTCAATGGCTTCAGATGTTAGACCATTATGGATTTGGTGGAATTTTAGCTGATGATATGGGACTTGGAAAAACCTTACAAGCCATCGCCTTTTTAAGTAGCCAACTTCAGGAGAATAGCCGTGTCTTGATTCTTGCTCCATCTGGTCTCATCTATAATTGGGCTGATGAATTTAAAAAATTTGCACCGAATTTGGATGTGGCTGTCGTACATGGATTGAAACCTTATCGCGAGACTATTTTAGCAGAAAAACATCAGGTCTATGTGACCAGTTATGCCACTTTCCGTCAGGATAGTGAAATCTATCGAAATTTATCTTTTGATTTTCTATTTCTAGATGAAGCCCAAGTGATGAAAAATGCCCAAACCAAAATTGCTAAGATTTTGAGAAAGTTTGTGGTTCCATCAGTTTTTGCTCTTTCCGGAACACCAATTGAAAATAACCTAGGGGAATTATGGTCTATCTTTCAGATTGTATTGCCAGGACTTTTGCCAGCAAAAAAAGACTTTATGAAATTGCCTGCTGAGAGAGTGGCACAGTTTATCAAACCATTTGTCATGCGTCGAAAAAAAGAGGATGTTCTTACAGAGTTACCTGATCTGATAGAAGTCGTTTATAAAAATGAACTGGAGGACCAGCAAAAAGCTATCTATCTAGCTCAACTTCAACAGATGCAAGAGCGTTTGGGACAAGTGACCGATGCAGAATTTCAACGAAATCGAGTTGAAATTTTAACAGGACTCATGCGTCTTCGCCAGATTTGTGATACTCCAGCTCTATTTATGGAAGATTATAAGGGAGATAGCGGGAAGCTTGATAGTTTACGAGATCTGCTAGGTCAAATTGCTGAGGGAAATCATCGTGTACTCATCTTCTCTCAATTTAGGGGAATGCTTGATCGCATCGAAAAGGAGTTGCCTCAGCTTGGCTTAACTTCCTTTAAGATTACTGGCTCTACACCATCACAGGAGCGTCAAGAAATGACCAAGGCTTTTAACCAAGGTGAGCGCGATGTGTTTTTGATTTCTCTTAAAGCTGGTGGAGTTGGTCTCAATCTTACTGGTGCGGATACAGTTATTCTGGTAGACTTATGGTGGAATCCGGCAGTTGAATCGCAGGCTATTGGCCGGGCCCACCGTATGGGACAAGACCAAGCTGTTGAGGTTTATCGTCTGGTAACTAGAGGTACAATCGAGGAGAAGATTCAAGAGTTGCAGGAACAGAAAAAAAATCTGGTCTCAGAAATATTGGATGGAACAGAGTCTCGTGGAAGTCTCACACTTACTGAAATTCAAGAAATATTAGGAATTTCTGAAGCCAAGACTTGAAAAATCAAGACTTTACGTTATAATGGAGTATTGAAAGGAAATAAAAATGAAACAAGTACGATTTCCAATAGTGTCAGATGATGAGATCATGCTGACAGAGATGCCATTTATGGATTTATATGATGAGTCGGATCTCATTAGTAATATCAAGGGAGATTACCAGGACAAAAACTACTTGGAATGGTCACCAATTACTACCGAAAAAAAGTCACTCGGTTCAAGCATCAGATAAGCTACCTGAAAAGAAGGAAAAAAATCCTATGCTGAACTTGCTCGTGAAGAAGCAAGAGCTGATCTGAAAACGGAAAACGTTCAGCAAAATATTTGACTCAAGATGTTAGTTTTACGAAAACGTTATAAACCTTCAAATAATGTAGTAAGACAGGCAAATCAGCCAACAGCTCCTTTCCAAAAAGGAAAAATCCTGGGTGAGCTAGCAAAATTTAGTGACAAACTAACTCAGAACCATTATATTTTTGGCTGAAATAGCTCCACAGATGCAACAGACAAGCAAAGAAGAGCATCTTGGACCAAAGAAAAATAATTATGATTTTTTTAAAGAAAAAGCCAGATTTATAACAAAAAAAGAAAAATCAATCAGAAAAAGAACGTAAAATTGCTCAAGAGTTGAACTTGACAAATATGACAGAGTAAAGGGGAAAAAGATGGCAAAAACCTATCATTTTATCGGAATTAAAGGATCAGGGATGAGTGCCTTGGCCTTGATGTTGCACCAAATGGGGCATAAGGTCCAAGGATCTGATGTAGAGAAATACTACTTTACACAACGTGGATTGGAGCAAGCAGGGATCAAAAATTTTTGCCTTTTTGATGAGAAAGAATCTTCAAGGGGATATAGAAATCATCGCTGGGAATGCCTTTCGTCCAGATAACAATGTTGAAATTGCTTATGCAGACAAGAATGGACTAAGCTATAAACGTTATCATGAGTTTCTTGGTAGCTTTATGCGTGACTTTATCAGCATGGGTGTTGCTGGAGCACACGGTAAGACTTCAACAACAGGTATGCTTTCTCACGTTTTGTCACACATCACTGATACAAGCTTTCTAATTGGAGATGGTACAGGTCGTGGTTCTGAAAATGCCAAGTATTTTGTCTTCGAATCAGACGAGTACGAACGTCATTTCATGCCATATCACCCAGAGTACTCTATTATTACTAATATCGACTTTGACCATCCTGACTATTTCACAAGCTTTAGAGGATGTCTTCAACGCCTTCAATGATTATGCTAAACAAATCACCAAAGGTTTGTTTGTCTATGGTGAAGATGCTGAGTTGCGTAAGATTACATCTGATGCTCCAATTTACTATTATGGTTTTGAAGCAGAAAACAATGACTTTGTAGCAAGTGACTTGCTTCGTTCTACTACTGGTTCAACCTTCACAGTTCACTTCCGTGGTCAAGAATTGGGTCAATTCCACATTCCAACTTTCGGACGCCACAATATCATGAATGCAACAGCAGTGATTGGTTTGCTTTATACTGCTGGCTTTGACTTGAATTTGGTGCGTGAACACTTGAAGACTTTTGGAGGAGTGAAACGTCGCTTTACAGAAAAGATTGTCAATGACACTGTCATCATCGATGATTTTGCGCATCACCCAACTGAAATTATCGCAACTCTAGATGCGGCACGTCAAAAGTACCCAAGCAAGGAAATCGTTGCTATTTTCCAACCGCATACTTTTACTCGTACAATTGCTTTGTTGGATGATTTTGCACAAGCTTTGAACCAGGCTGATGCAGTTTACTTAGCACAAATCTATGGATCTGCTCGTGAAGTTGATCATGGTGATGTTAAGGTTGAAGATTTAGCAGCCAAGATTGATAAAAAACATCAAGTTATCACAGTTGAAAATGTGTCTCCGCTCTTAGACCATGACAATGCTGTATACGTATTTATGGGAGCAGGTGACATTCAATCATATGAATACTCATTCGAACGTCTCTTGTCAAATTTGACAAGTAATGTTCAGTAAGGAACACCATGGAATTTCCAATTAAAATAAGGGAAGTTCAGCAATCTGATATCGAGCAGGTTTGCTTGATACAGGAGAGTACTCAAAACTTCCAAGAAACATTTAATAGAGAAATAATAGAAGAACGTATCCGTAATTTTGCGGATACGTTTCTCTTAGCTAGTTTAGATGATCAGGTGATTGCTTATATTTCAGCGATAGATTTTGCTACATCCTCAGTAAGTAGATGGATAGTAGAGATGGCAGATGGAGAAGCTATTAGTAATGGAAATCTTGTGATTGATGCTTTATCTGTTCATCCGAATTATCAAGGGCAAGGATTTGGAACCTTGTTGCTCGCAGCCATGAAACAAGTTGCTCTTCAACAAAATAGTCCAGCTATTTATCTGGTCTGTAAAGATGAATTGCTATCTTATTTTGAGATGAATGAATTTATAGAGCAAGGAATAGTAGATCTGGGAGTCGGAAATAAAGTTGATTTTCTCATGTGTTGGATGAATCCCTTTTATCAGGAGGAACTATGATTATTCGACAAGCTAGACTGAGTGATTTAGACCGTATTTTAGAGATTGAATTAGAGAATTTTTCAATTGAAGAAGCCATACCTCGATCTGTCTTTGAAGCACATTTAAAGGAAATAAAAACGAGCTTTCTAGTGGCTGAAAAAGAGGGGGAGATACTTGGTTATATCGAAGGACCAGTAGTCCCTCATCGTTATTTACAAGACCAGTCTTTCACTGAAGAAATAAAAGACCACAGTCATAAGGAAGGTGGTTATATATCTGTGACTTGTCTTTCGATAGCAAAAAAAGCTCAATCTCTAGGACTAGGGAAAAAACTCCTGACCGCATTGAAAGAAGTGGCTCTTAAGCACGAACGAGAGGGGATCAATCTGACCTGTCATGACTACCTTATTGAATACTATGAGAAGCATGGTTTTGTCAATGAAGGAAAGTCTAAGTCCCAATTTGCAGGAGAAGAATGGTATGATATGGTCTGGGAAAACAAGAATTAGTGAGTAGAAAGGCTTCTAAGGTTGCTTTTCTTTAGTTTTTAAGATATAATATTAAGGATTATCAACAAGGAGGTAAATACCTTTGAGCGAAAATTCAAATGAAGAAAAGTTGAGTTTTAAAGAGCAAATTTTGCGAGATTTAGAACGACTAAAAAAAGAGGCAAAATGAAGTTGAACAAACGGATGATCTTTTTTCAACTTTAGCAAAATCTTCTGAAGCAACTTCAGAAAAAAAGGAACCAAGTATTTCGGAAGAGGAGTTGATTGCAAAATCAGTTGCAGCTGTTGATCAATTGATTGATAATGCCCCAACTGTTCCTGAGCGTCCTGTTCTTGTAGAAGAAGTTCCAGAAGAAGCTGCAGAGAAAGAAGTCAGTACAAGATGTGAGTCATCTCAATCAATCTCAGATAAAAGATGAAAATTAATTCAATTCCAACTAAGGTTTCAGTTTCTTACCGTGCATCATGATACATGTTCAGATAAAAGGAACAGTAAAGTCTTTGCGTCACTAATCAGGAAGAAATCTGACAAATGCTCATCAGAAGAAATACTGAGGAAGCATGAACTTCCTAGAAAGAAGTCGGAGAGAGTCTGCGAAAACCAGCTAAGAAAAAGAAAAAAATCCCACTTGAAAAGGATTTTTTAGTCACAGTATTGGTATTGCTGATCCTACTTGGTGCTGGTGGTTTCTTTGGACTTCGCTATGCTGAATCAGCCTTGCAACCAGTGGATCCAAGTTCTAAACAATATATGACAGTTCAGATTCCAGATGGATCTAATACTCAAGAAATTGGTTCAACGTTTGGAAAAAAATCTGGTGTCATTAAAAATGGTTTGATCTTTACACTTTATGTCAAGTATAAAAACTATAATGAATTAAAATCTGGTTATTATAATCTTCAAAAGAGTATGAGCGTTGAAGATATCATTAAAGAGTTGCAAAAGGGTGGTACACCTGAACCTCAAGAGGTTACACTTGCAAGCTTGACTATTCCAGAGGGATATACTTTAGAGCAAATTGCTCAAACTATTGGGCAACTTCAAGGTGAGTTTAAAGAGCCGATGACAGCTGAAGCATTCTTGGCTAAGGTTCAAGATGAGAGCTTTATTGCTCAAGAGGTTGCCAAATATCCAAACTTGCTTGAAAGCTTACCAGCAAAAGATAGTGGTGTTCGTTACCGTTTAGAAGGTTATCTTTTCCCTGCGACTTATACAATCAAAGAAAGTACAACTGTTGAAAGTTTAATTGATTCAATGCTTGCTGCTATGGATAAGAACCTTTCTTCACACTATGCTGCGATCAAAGAAAAGAACTTAACAGTAAATGAGCTCTTAACAATTGCATCACTTGTTGAGAAAGAAGGAGCAAAAAAACAGAAGATCGTAAGTTGATTGCAGGAATCTTTCTATAATCGCTTTGAAACCTCGGTATGCCACTTCAAAGTAATATTGCTATCCTTTACGCAGAAGGCAAAACTTGGTCAAAAACATCAGTCTTGCTGATGATGCAGCTATTGATACATCTATTGATTCACCATACAATGTCTATACAAAAAGTAGGTCTAATGCCTGGACCAGTTGATAGCCCAAGCTTGGATGCTATCGAATCAAGTATCAATCAGACAAAGAGTGAATATCTCTATTTTGTAGCCAATGTTCAAGATGGTAAAGTTTACTATGCAACAACACTGGAAGAACATGATCAAAAATGTTCAAGAACATATCAATAGTAAATTACACTCAATCAAATAGCACAAACTAAAAATTATGTGGTTTTTCCACATAATTTTGCTTTAAAAAGTATAATTTTATTAATTACAATCAAAAGAAAGTTGAGAAAAAAATGGTAGAAAAAAACTTATCCAATGACATTGGAAGAAAAGGAAAAAAAACTTGAAAAAGAATTAGAAGAATTAAAAATTAGTACGTCGTCCAGAAGTCGTAGAACGTATCAAGATTGCTCGTTCATACGGTGATTTGTCAGAAAATAGTGAGTATGAAGCAGCTAAGGACGAGCAAGCCTTCGTTGAAGGACAAATCTCAAGCTTGGGAAACAAAAATCCGTTATGCAGAAATCGTTAATAGCGATGCAGTCGCTCAAGATGAAGTTGCCATTGGAAAAACTGTAACCATCCAAGAAGTTGGAGAAGACGAAGAGGAAGTATACATTATCGTTGGTTCAGCTGGTGCAGACGCTTTTGCAGGTAAAGTATCAAATGAAAGCCCAATTGGTCAAGCCTTGATTGGTAAGAAAACAGGTGATATTGCTACAATCGAAACACCTGCTGGAAGCTATGATGTTAAGATTTTAAAAGTTGAAAAAACAGTTTAATAGGATAAAGAAGAAGGAGTAGATATAGGGAAAGCGCTTCCTATTACTCCTTTTCTTCATTCTAAAAACTTGAGGAGACTATATGAATTCAGAAAATAAGCACAAAAAGAAAAATAAAATGGAACGTGGGTTAACCAATCGCCATGTTCAGGTTATGGCCATTGCAGGAACGATTGGTACGGGATTATTTCTTGGGGCTGGTCGGTCTATCAGTTTAACTGGACCTTCGATTGTCTTGGTCTATATGATTACGGGTGGCTTCATGTATCTTATGATGCGTGCTATCGGTGAAATGTTGTACCAGGACCCAGAGCAACACACCTTTATCAATTTTATTACTCGCTATCTTGGAAAGGGATGGGGTTACTTCTCAGCCTGGTCTTACTGGCTCTCAGTAGTCTTTATCGGAATGGCCGAGATTACAGCAATCGCCCACTATGTTCAGTTTTGGTTTCCATCTTGGCCATCTTGGTTGATTCAGGTTGTCTTTTTAACAATTTTAGGATTGGTCAATCTGATTGCAGTTAAAATATTTGGTGAAGTGGAATTTTGGTTTGCCATGATTAAAATCGTTGCTATTCTTGCCATGATTGCGACGGGTGTTTTTCTAGTTTTGACTGGCTTTGAAACGCCTTATGGTTCAGCAAGTCTCACCAATATTAGTGAGCAATTCTCCCTTTTCCCAAATGGAGGAATGAACTTTGTCATGGCCTTTCAAATGGTTTTCTTTGCTTACTTGATGATTGAATTTATCGGTGTTACCACATCTGAAACTAAGGATCCTAGGAAAGTATTGCCCAAGGCGGTTAAGGAAATTCCTTTGCGAATTATCTTCTTCTACGGTGGGGCTTGCTTGCAATCATGTCTATTATTCCTTGGCGTGAGCTTTCTGCGACAGATTCACCATTTGTAACGGTATTTGAACTTGTTGGACTTAAGTGGGCAGCAGCCTTGATTAACTTTGTTGTTTTGACTTCCGCTGCGTCAGCCTTGAATTCAACCCTTTACTCAACAGGTCGTCACTTGTACCAAATTGCCCATGATTCACCAAATCGTTTCTTGAAAGCTATTAAGGCAGATACACTTTCACGCCACAATGTTCCTCAGAATGCTATCATTGCTTCTGCGGTATTGATTGGTTTTGCAGCCTTCATCAATGTACTTCCTGGCGTATCAGATGCCTTTGCTTTGATTACGGCTTCTTCATCAGGTGTTTATATCGCCATCTACATCTTGATCATGGTGGCCCATCTTAAGTATCGCAAGTCAAAAGACTTTATGGCAGATGGCTATCTCATGCCCCAATATCGCTTGCTAAATCCTCTGACTATGCTCTTTTTCATCTTTGTATTTGGAACTCTCTTTTTACAAGAATCAACTGTAATGGGAGCAAGAGGCTCAGCTATCTGGATTATTGCTTTTGGTATTTATAGCCAATGGAAATTTAGAAAATAAGTTATAAGCTCATCAACTCAGGTTGATGAGTTTTCTAGTTTGACAGCTCTTGGTAATAAGACTATAATCAAGCTATAAGTATCTTCGAGGAGGTTTGGATGCAGCTAAGATTGGGAAATACAGAGTCTCAGAAATCGCAAATAATAGGAGAATTGATTCGCTCCTATAATCGTTCAAAAAGAGAAGTTGCTGAAAGTAAGCCACTAAACCTTTATGTCGAAGATGAACATGGTGAACTCATGGCTGGTTTAGTAGCAGAGACTTTCGGGAATTGGTTAGAAATAGAGTATTTGTTTGTGAAAGAAGACTTGCGAGGACAAGGAATCGGCTCCCAACTATTGCACCAAGCAGAAAGTGAAGCTAAAAAGAGAAACTGTCGCTTTGCTTTTGTGAATACCTATCAGTTTCAAGCGCCAGCCTTTTATCAAAAGCAGGGCTACAAGGAAGTCTTTACCTTAAAAGATTATCCCTACACTGGACAAAGGCACTATTATCAAAAAGATTTGTAAACATAGAACTCTCTATCATGTAAGTGGTAGAGTTTTTTTGTAAAAAAAATCTCACAAAATGAAAGATATATATTGCATAATGTAAAATATATGATATAATAAAGTTGAAAAAAGAAGCGCAACTTTTAAAATTAAGGAGGAGGTAACAAGTGGCTAAGAATTTAAAATTAAAGTTAGCTCGAGTGGAGCTTGACATGACACAAGGTGATTTGGCAGAAGCTGTGGGTGTCACTAGGCAGACTATCGGTTTGATAGAAGCAGGAAAGTACAATCCTTCGCTTTCACTTTGCCAATCCATTTGCAGATGCTTAGGGAAAAACGTTGGATCAATTATTTTGGGAGGAAGAAGATGAAAAATAGATTTTTTTATTATCAATTACTAGACGAAAGAGAAGAACAACTGATGAATAAAGCGGGGGCTGAAAGTTTCTATATCTCTATAGCTTTCTTGCTTTTATCTTATATGATTGCAGTATTAGCGCCAAGCCTTTTTAATCCGAGCATGATGCTCATCATTATCATTATTGGGACTTTTTACTTTTTCAACCGAGCTCGCAATCTCGGTGTGACCTACTATAGTCGGTTTCATTTTACGATTTTAGGATGCCTGTTATTGACACTGCTAATCACAGCTACTTTTTAATGCTACAAAACTATCAGTTTCAATATCGAAATTTATCAGCACAATCCATTTGAACTTCAAATACCTTTCTGCTTGGGTCATTACCTATCTCCTTTATCTTCCTTGGGTCTTTGTTGGAAACTTAGGATTAAAAAGTTATGGTGAATGGGCTCAGAAAAAGTTTGAACAGGATATGGATGAACTTGAGAGTATGGAATAGCTTGTTAGCTTTTTCTCCATCTTGGTAAAATGTGTTATAATAGTACTAATTTATGAGAAAAGAAGAAATATTTTCTCTTTTTTTACAAATAAGGAAGAAGGACAGTATATGTACCCAAGATGATAGTTTAACATTGCACACAGATTTGTATCAGATTAACATGATGCAGGTTTACTTCGACCAAGGAATTCATAACAAGAAAGCAGTTTTTTTGAAGTTTATTTCCGCCAACAACCGTTTTAAAAAAACGGCTATGCTGTTTTTGCAGGTTTGGAACGAATTGTGAACTACTTAGAAAAACCTGCGCTTTTTCTGATAGCGATATTGCTTATTTAGAGTCACTTGGGTTATCATGGAGACTTCTTTGGAATATCTCCGTAATCTCAAGCTAGAGTTGACCGTACGTTCTGCTCAGGAAGGGAGACTTAGTATTTGCTAATGAACCGATTGTTCAAGTGGAAGGACCTTTGGCGCAGTGTCAGTTGGTTGAAACAGCTCTCTTGAATATCGTTAACTTTCAAACCTTGATTGCGACCAAGGCTGCTCGTATTCGTTCAGTCATCGAAGATGAGCCTTTGATGGAGTTTGGTACACGTCGTGCGCAAGAAATGGATGCGGCTATCTGGGGAACTCGTGCCGCTGTCATTGGTGGCGCTGATGGAACTAGTAATGTGCGTGCAGGTAAGCTCTTCGGTATTCCTGTACTAGGTACTCACGCTCATGCTTTGGTTCAAGTCTATGGGAATGACTATCAGGCTTTTCAAGGCATATGCCTCAACTCACAAAAACTGTGTCTTCCTAGTGGATACCTACGATACTCTTCGCATCGGTGTTCCAGCAGCCATTCAGGTTGCGCGTGAACTTGGTGACAAGATTAATTTCCTTGGCGTTCGTATTGACTCTGGTGATATCGCCTATATTTCTAAAAAAGTTCGTCAACAACTGGACGAGGCAGGGATTTACTGATGCTAAAGATTTATGCATCCAATGACCTTGATGAAAATACTATCCTTAACCTCAAAATGCAAAAAGCTAAAATTGATGTTTGGGGTGTAGGGACTAAACTTATCACTGCCTATGACCAACCAGCTCTTGGAGCAGTTTATAAAAGTTGTTGCTATTGAAGATGAAAATGGTCAGATGCGCAATACTATCAAACTCTCAAACAATGCTGAAAAGGTTTCAACACCAGGTAAGAAACAAGTTTGGCGCATCACCAGTCGTGAAAAAGGAAAAGTCTGAAGGTGATTACATTACCTATGACGGTGTCGATGTTGCTAGTATGACTGAAACTCAAGATGTTCCATCCCAACCTATACTTACATCAAGAAAACTGTCCGCAATTTTTGATGCAGTTCCTCTCTTTGGTGGACATTTTTCAAGGATGTAAAGCTAGTCTATGATTTACCGAGTCTGCCTGAAATTCAAGCCTATGCTCGTAAGGAATTTGATAAGCTCTGGGACGAATACAAACGTGTTCTTAACCCACAACATTATCCTGTGGACTTGGCTCGTGATGTATGGCAAGACAAGATGGACTTGATTGATAAGATGCGTAAAGAAGCTCTAGGTGAAGGAGAAGAAGAATGAGTTTGCAAGAGACCATTATCCAACAATTAGGGGTTAAACCTGTCATCGATCCCTCAAGAAGAAATCCGTCGTTCCATTGACTTTTTGAAAAAATACCTTAAAAAACATCCCTTCCTTAAAAGTTTTGTATTAGGAATTTCTGGTGGTCAAGACTCGACTTTAGCTGGTCGCCTTGCCCAACTAGCTATGGAAGAAATGCGAGCTGAAACCGGTGATGATTCTTATAAATTTATAGCAGTTCGCCTGCCTTATGGAATTCAAGCAGATGAGGATGATGCCCAAAAAGCCCTAGCTTTTATCCAGCCAGATGTGAGTTTGGTGGTCAATATCAAGGATTCTGTAGATGCAATGGCAGCGGCAGTAGAGGCTACTGGTAGTCCAATGTCAGACTTTAATAAAGGGAATATCAAGGCTAGAAGCCGGATGATTGCCCAATATGCACTCGCAGGAGCTCATAGCGGAGCAGTTATCGGGTACTGACCATGCTGCAGAAAATATCACAGGTTTCTTTACCAAGTTTGGTGACGGCGGTGCAGATATTCTCCCTCTCTATCGCCTCAATAAACGCCAAGGGAAAACAACTCTTGAAGGAACTTGGAGCTGATCCTGCTCTCTATGAAAAAGTACCGATTGCCGATCTAGAAGAAGAGAAACCAGGATTGGCAGATGAAGTTGCACTCGGTGTAACCTACGCAGAGATTGATGACTACCTGGAAGGTAAACAAATCAGCCCAGAAGCCCAAGCAACCATTGAAAAATGGTGGCACAAAGGCCAACACAAACGCCACCTACCAATCACAGTGTTTGATACGTTTTGGGAGTAAAAAAAGTCAGGGGGACTTTTTAGCCCGAAACCTGAAAATAAAAAAAGCGAGGAAGGTCCGGTAACTCAAAGGTTCGATTTCGTAGTCTCACCCCGCAAGGCTGATAGCTATTGCGTCAAAGCGTTAATACCAGAAAAGGACGAGATTTTATATCCCGTCCTTTTTATATTTTATATAATTCAGCTTAATCAAAATAAAGCAAATCTTTGCTTGTGTTTGTAAAAGAGGTCGAAAGCCATCCTGGTAACAACACCGCAGTCCTCGATAC
>BNJU01001049.1_pt1 | contig 34707 bp, 46 predicted proteins | sample 8539281 | NCBI WGS metagenome assembly BNJU01 (sample SAMD00202456, study PRJDB9452) | human saliva metagenome | isolation source: human saliva | place: Japan
TGTTGAGGTTCTTTTTGTGTTTGACAGTCATTATAAATTGTAGTAATCTAAGTATACAATTAAAACATACCTTTAAAGATATGTTTTAGAAAAGATGTTAATTCCTACTAATATGTAGGGAAAGAGGTGGTACAGTGATTGCTATACGAAATGTAACGAAAGAGTTTGACGTTAATAAGCAAAAGGTTACTGCATTATCTGATGTAAACTTTACCATAGAAAAAGGCGATATATTTGGCATTATTGGCTTTAGTGGAGCTGGTAAATCTACACTGCTTCGCATGATTAATGCCTTAGAGGTACCTACCTCTGGTCATGTTGAAATAGATGGTGTGAATATCAATGGTTTAAGTTTTAATGAGCTTAGAAAGGTTCGTAAGCGCATCGGTATGGTTTTTCAACAGTTCAATTTGTTGAATGCTAAATCTGTGTATGATAATGTGGCTATCCCACTAATTCTTAATAAAGTGCCAAAATCCGACATTGATAAAAAAGTTAAAACCTTATTAGACTTTGTTGATTTGGGCGATAAAGCAAATGCATATCCTGGAGAATTATCTGGTGGTCAAAAACAACGCGTTGGTATTGCCCGTGCATTAGCTACAGATCCATCCATATTGCTTTGTGATGAAGCAACTAGCGCTCTAGATCCTGATACGACAGAATCTATATTACAATTACTAGAACGTGTTAATCGTGAACTAGGAGTAACAGTAGTTATCGTAACTCATGAGATCGATGTAATTCAGAAAATATGTAATCGAGTTGTAGTTATGGAGCATGGAAAGCTCATAGAGAGCGGATCTGTACTTGAGGTGTTTAGTAAACCTAAACACGAAACAACAAAGCGATTTGTTAGGACTGTAATTCCTGATGAAATTCCATCAACAGTGAAACATACATTAGCTTGTGATAAAGGCCATACACAATTCTTAAGATGCATTTCTTAGGAAATAATACGACAGATAATGTTCTATATCATATTAATAAAACTTTTGATTTAGAGACGAGTGTATTATTTGCTACGGTAACAGAGTTAGAACATACTGTACTTGGTATATTCATTGTTCAGTTTATTGGTGATAATCTTGAGGTGGGCAAGGTAAAAGAGTATCTTATCGGTCAAGGTATTGAATGGCAGGAGGTGACACTATAATGGATTTCTTCATGCAAGAACTTGGTGTTCCAGGATCGCAGTTATTATTAGCCGCAGAACAGACATTATATATGGTGTTCCTATCTCTATTCATTGGTACAGTATTAGGTCTAATTATCGCAGTCACACTGGTAGTAACAAATCCTAATGGTATCGTTAAAAATAGTATTGTTTATACCATTACAAATACAATTGTTAATATTGTGCGTTCCGTACCATTTATTATTTTGATGGTATTTATATTACCGTTAACTAAGATGATTGTAGGTACTCGTGTTGGTACAACAGCGGCTATTGTACCACTTGTTATATTCATTGCACCTTATCTTGCTCGACTTTTTGAGAACTCTATTTTAGAGGTTAATAAAGGCATTATCGAGGCAGCACAATCGATGGGGGGCTCTCATTTTGAAGTGATTTGGCATTTTCTTTTACCAGAAGCAAAGGGTTCGCTTATTTTATCTATTACAACGGGTACTATTGGTCTAATCGGTGCTACTGCTATGGCTGGTGCTATTGGTGCTGGTGGTGTAGGTGATTTGGCCCTCACCTATGGTTATGAACGATTGAACTTCCCATTGATGTTATTTACCGTAGTTATTTTGATTATTTTTGTTCAAATTATTCAAACAATAGGTAACTACTTTTGCACGTCGTGCGCGTCGTTCCTAATTTGATGAAATAGATTTTAGTTATATTGATTGTGAAAGTATAGGAGAAAATACTATGAAATTTAAAAAGCTTCTTGCCCTTGGTGCGGCATTAGTATTTCAGCGTAGCTTTTATCGCAGGCTGCGGTTCTAATAATAGCGATAATGGTGCTAAAAAAAGAATTAACCTACAGTAAGTCTCAAGGCCCTTACTCTGAATTGTTTGAAAAAGGTGTAAAACCAATTTTGGAGAAAACAAGGCTATACCTTTAAAGGCGTAGATATGTCTGATTTGGTACAAGCTGACCAAGTGTTAAGTGATGGTGAGGTTGACTTTAACGTTGAACAACATACAGCATACATGAAAAACTTTAACGAAAAACAAAATGGTCATCTTGTAGCATTAACACCAATTCCAACAGTACCAGCAGGTATCTTTAGTGGTTCTAAAACATCTTTAGATCAAGTGGCAGATGGCGACACTATTGCTGTACCTAATGATGCATCCAACATGGCTCGTGCTTATGCGTTATTGCAAAAATCGGTTGGATTAAGCTTGATCCTAACAAAGATTTAGCAACAGTAACTCAAGCAGATATTATTGAAAATCCTAAACATCTTAAATTTACAGAAATGAAATCCCTTACAATTCCTTCTGTACGTACTGACTTCGATTATATCGTTATTACAGGCGCTATTATTTATAATGCAAAAATTGATCCTAAATCTGCATTGGCAAATGAAGACGTATTGCCACAATGGTTATTACAACTCGTAGTTAATGAGAAAAACAAAGATGCACAATGGGCAAAAGACATCGTAGCAGCTTACCACTCTCAAGAATTCAAAGACTACATGGATAAAAATAACAATGGCCTATGGTTTGTACCAAAAGGTGAATAAGAAGGGATACTAAATCGAAATAAAGTATCCTTATGTTCTACTTGTTCTCTAGATAGGTTCATGATATACTTTTACTAGAGAAACGTGCTATGCATGTGCACAAATAAGAGAACCACCAATAAGTTGCAGCTTATTGGTGGTTCTTTTGTTTTTTACGGAAAACAATCCGAGGCTAGTTACCAATTAACAAAAATAGCAAGTCTAACCATTTACAAATATAATAAGAAATTATATTTATCGTGACTGCTAAGAGAAGAGAAACAAACGTACTACGCATAATGCACCTCCTTTCCATTACCGGATTTGGAAAGGTTGGTAACATCTTTATTTTAGTACTAATATTTACATCAGAGTATATTAAAGAAATGATTAATATAGAGGTTGATAAAGTATATATTTATAAAGTTGGGAATATCATTTTTCACAAAAAGTTATAGATAATTCCTTCATTCATTGTTAATTGCTATATGAATTTTACATACTTATTCCTGCTACATAGTTTTCGTATAGTTCTTTATAGTGACCACCGCGTTCAATCAGTTCGTGATGTGTCCCTTGTTCTACAATGGTACCGTTTTCTACTACGAGTAGGAAGTCCGCATTCTTAATTGTAGACAAGCGATGGGCGATGATGATACTTGTACGTCCTTTGAGGAGGGTATTCATAGCTTTTTGAACCTCCACCTCGGTGCGTGTATCTACATTTGCTGTTGCTTCGTCGAGGATGAGAATACTAGGGTCTGCCAAGAAGGCACGAGCGATGGTGATTAATTGGCGTTGACCTTGAGATAGGTCATCACCACCTTGTTTGAGAACTGTATCATAGCCATCTGGCAAGGTTCGGATAAAGTGATCTGCCATGGCGAGTTTGGCAACGTATTCAATTTCTTCACGACTAGCATTTGGTTTGCCGTAGCCAATATTATCTGCGATAGTGCCTGTAAAAATCCAAGCATCTTGTAATACCATGCCTACTGTGTTGTGTAAGCTTTCACGAGACACATCGCGAATATCGACACCATCAATGGTGATGCGGCCTTTCATAATATCGTAAAAAGCGCATGATGAGGTTTCACCAAGGTTGATTTACCAGCTCCCTGTAGGGACCTACAATAGCTACCATGGATCGCCAGGAATATGAATGTTGATATCCCTTCATAAATACATTGGACGGTGTATAGCCAAAATCAACATGTTCAAAAGTCGATAGTGCCTGTATGCGTTATAGGATTGGGTATTAGCATTATAGAGATCGGGCAATCGTATCTGTGTTATAGGGGTTTACTATTAGATAACACGAGTTTTCCATTATCGATTTCAGATGGTGTATCTATGACCTCATAAATACGGCCTAGGGCGGCGGCAGTTTCTTGAAATTTTGTCATGATATAGGAGCTGCGAGATAGAGGATCCGATACTTGGCCTACATAGAGGAAGAAGGCCTGGATATCACCGATAGAAATGGACCCACGCAACACCATGAGGCCCCCTTGAATGGCAACGAGGCAATAGGTGAAATTGATTTAGAAATTTTACAAGAGGTTCTACGAGCTGACTTGTGAAAAGCAGCACTTTCGCATACTTTTTAAATAGATTTTCGTTCAGCACCTGTGCTTGATTCGTCGTAGTATCTTCTAGGCTAAAGGTTTGAATGATTGGTTTTCCTACAACGATTTCTTCAATGCCACTATTGAAAGCGCCTAAGGCATTCTGATTTCTAAGGTACACGCGGCGCGCTCGTTTAGATAGCCACGTTAAGCATACGATGCCGACCAGTATAATACCGATAATGGAGGCCCCTAATATAGGGCTAATCCAAAGCATCATAGCAGTAGCACCAATAATGCCGATAATGGCGGATACGAGGCCTGGCACGCCTTCGCCTATTGTTTCTGCTACAGTATCTAAATCAGACGTAAGGCGGCTTTAGTAAATCGCCCTCGCTGGTGATCGTGAAAGTACTCGATAGGCAATGAGTATAAATGAGTACTCATGCGTGTACGTAAAGCGAGTACTGTTTTTTTGAACCGATAGAGGCCATCATGTATTCCCCAAAGTAGGTGAATAAGGCATGTCCACTATAGATGGCAATGAGCCAGAGGATGATTGTATCAATAGAGGCAAAGATAGTATTGATATCTTGATCTGTTTGTAATCCACTAACAATAGCATCTACCACTTTACCAAGTAACACTGGAGCGGAGACCTCAAACATAGCCGCAGTAATGAGTGCTAAGATGAGAAGAAAGAGCCAGCCCCATTGGCTTTAGATTCGACTAGGAAACGACGTAATGGGCTCATGCTGTCACCTCCTGAGATGCTAAAATCTGTTGATATACAGTAGAGGTAGTCGCTAGCTCGTCATGTGTGCCATATCCTGCAACTTGACCTCTGTTAATGATTAGAATATGGTCTGCCTTTTTAGCAGCACTTACCTTTTGTTCTACAGAAATGAGAGCTGGGCGATTATCCTTTTGCAATTCTTCGTATAATGCACTGCGAACTGCACGTTCTGTGGTGCCATCGAGAGCAGAGAAGCTATCGTCGAATATGAATAAATCAGGTTTACGCACTAAGGCTCTAGCCATGGCAAGGCGCTGTCGTTGACCACCAGATAGATTGGTACCACCTTGGGAAACCATATACTGGTAACCACCTTCAAGACGATTGATAAACTCATCTGCCTTAGCCAAGTGGCATGCATTTTCTACATCTTCTACTGACAGTACTTGTCCTGATGCGGCTCCATATCGAACGTTCATATCGATAGTTCCGGTAAACAAATAAGCCTTTTGCGGTACATAGCCAATATGAGCGCGCAAGTCATCTACATTCCACTCATAAATGGATTTACCTTTAAAGAGAATATCTCCAGATTCAATAGAGAAGAGGCGAGGGATAAGATTGGTGATTGTACTTTTACCAGATCCAATATCGCCCATGATCGTCAAGGTTTCGCCGTGATGTACTGTAAAGGAGATATTTTCCAGCGCAGGGGACTCAGCATTGTCGTAACGGAAGGTAACGTTGCGGAATTCTAGAAGTGGTGTAGTATCGTTGGCCGTTGCCGTTGCGATTCCTGTAGAGGTTTTGTAGTTTCCTTGATTAGTAGAATGCTTAGTAGATTGAGACATTGAATTGGTAATACTACTAGCATATGGTTCAGGGAATGTATCGGTATTTTCGTGTTCTAACAACTCACGAATACGAGCATAGCACACGATAGCTTCCGGGATGTCGATGATTACGAATATGGCCATGAGCATGCTCAATAGGATGAGGTTTGCATACTCGATAACAGCCATGATATCACCAACTTGTAGGGAGCCCATGCTGACATTGTAGCCGCCGAACCAGAGAATAGCTACGGTACTCATATTAAATAGAATGAGTATCGTCGGTAAACCGATGGCAAAGGTTTGGCGCAGTTTTTTGTTCAGTTGTGCGGACTCTGTAAAAATAACAATTTCCTTGTCGTTTTCGTAGGTTCTCCTATTGAAAGCTCTGATAACAGGCATACCTACGATATGATCTCGGACTAGATCAGTAATATCATCTAGCTTTAATTGTATAGCTTTGATAATTGGCAAGGCGCGACTTTCAATAAAGATAATGGTAAGTATCATGCAAGCCATAACGGCAAGGATGACGAGACCTAGTTGCCAGCTCTTATAGAAGGTAAGTCCTAGACCGACGCAAATCATGAGTGGCATAGGGAGGATCATATTTAAACCTTCCCCGAGAACAGATTGAATTTTTTCTACGTCTCGGCTTGTGCGCATCAAGATGGTGCCAGTACCAAAGTGTGTAAAGTCGCGGAGTGAAAAGTATTGTAATGCTTTTACTAGATCGTCACGCAATACCTTGCCTACAGATGCTGAGATATGAGCACTCATAGCAACGCCTAGAATAGCGGATAGGACGGTTAGTAATGCCACAACAAGCATGTTTCATGCTAGAGGTGGTAATCATCTCTAGGTCGCCTTTAAGGACACCATCATTGATGATGGTTGCCGTTAATGTTGGTATATATAATGTGCCTGCTACAGTGAGTAACGAAAGGACCGATACGATGATGACAGGAAACCATAAAGGTTTTATATAGTGTATGAATGGTTTCATTTAAATCCTTTTGATAAATCAATAATTTTTAGATATTTATATTATATTGCATAAAATTTAAAATTATCTAGTAGGATGAAATTTATTACTAAAAAGTTTATTATCAATTAATAAGTATTATGATTAAGTTTATATCATCTTATTAAAAATTTTTTTGATATACTAAATAGGCATTTTTTTGCAATTTTTTTGTTTTGAAGTAGTAAGGAGAGTTTCTAATGAAGTTGAATTGGAAATTATTTGCACCGCTTGTAGTAGCTATTATTGTATGGCTCATCGGTGCTCCTGAAGGTCTTAGCGCAAATTCTTGGATTTATGTAAGTATTTTCGCTGGCCTCGTGGTAGGGTTGATTTTAGAACCAATGCCACCAGCTTTCATCGGTATCATTGCTGTTACCGTGTCTATGTTGTTTAAGGTTGGTCCTGCCCCTGTGGTAGATAAAGCAACCGGTGTCGCTAAGGCGATTACTGATGCGCAAGCTATCAGCTGGGGCCTTAGTGGTTTCTCTAATGCCATCGTATGGTTGATCTTTGCCGCTTTCATGATTGGTATCGGTTATGAAAACTCTGGCCTTGGCCGCCGTATTGCGTTGTTCCTCGTAGCAAAGCTTGGCAAGTCCTCTTTAGGTCTAGGTTATGCTATCGCTATTACGGATCTTGTATTGGCTCCATTTATTCCAAGTAATGCGGCTCGTTCTGGTGGTACGATTTATCCAATCGTATCTAGTATTTGTCCAATGTTTGACTCCTATCCAGATAAGAACCCTCGTAAAATTGGTTCCTATTTGAACTGGGTAGCGTTGGCAACTACATGTGTATCTAGCTCCATCTTCTTGACAGGTGCAGCGCCAAACCCATTGGCTCTAGAATTGTCTGCTAAATCTGGTATCGTAGCGGCGAACTGGGGCACATGGTTCCTCGCATTCTTGCCAGTAGGCCTTATCTTGTTCATCATCACTCCATTGTTGACCTATGTATTCTGCAAGCCAGAGGTAAAAGGTTCTCCTGAAATTGCAGCCTGGGCAAAGGATGAGTATAAGAAACTAGGTTCCATGACACGCAGTGAAATCTTCATGGCCTTAATTTCTGTATTGGCTCTTGTACTGTGGATTGGTGCTTCTACATTCAAAGTAAACCCTACAACAACAGCTTTGATTGTTATTATCTTGATGATTTTCACTAAGATTATGACATGGCAAGACTTCCTTGCTAACAAACCAGCATGGAATGTTTTGACTTGGTTTGCTACACTCGTACCTATGGCTTCTGGCCTTAAAAATGTAGGTTTCTTGGAATGGCTTGCTAAATCTGCTGGTGGCTCTTTGGTTTCTTTAGATCCTACAATGGCAGTTCTTGGCTTGTTATTAGCATTCTGCTTACTTCGTTATTTCTTTGCTTCTGGCACTGCTTATGTAACAGCTATGGTAGGCTTGTTTGCTACTCTAATTCTTCAAATTCCTGGTGTTGATCCAGCTCAAGTTATGTTAATTCTGTTAGTACCGATGGGTATTATGGGTATCCTCACACCATATGGTACTGGTCACAGCCCAATCTGGTTTGCTAGTGGCTATAACAAAGGTCCTGAATTCTGGAAATTAGGCGCTATCTTTGGGATTATCTACCTCGCTATCTTTATCGTAGTGGGGATTCCATGGATTCAGTTCGTAATGCCACTTTTAGGCTAGTTTTAAAGCCCTAATATATCTCTGCGCTCCAGTTCTTCGCAAGTCGCTCGATAGATATATTAGGGCTTTTTCATACCTAAAATGAACCTCTAGATTGTGTTATAATAACGCATATAGAGGTTGCATATAAACGCGAGGTATATATGTCTATTCTTGAACGTACGATACAATCAGTAATATTTGAACTGGGTGCGATTTTAATCGGGATGCTAGTCATTGAATTTATTCCTCATGAGGGGCAACCATTGTTGTTGATGATATTAATTTCGTTGACTGCAGTCATATGGAATTTCATATTTAATTGGATCTTTTGATAAATTAGTACCAGGTGATCGATTGGCACGAGGTCCTGTAATTCGCACGATTCATGCTGTATTGTTTGAAGGTCTATTATTGGCGGCTACGGTGCCAATGATTATGTATATGATGAGTATCACCCTGTGGATGGCTTTTATTACGGATATTTCTATGACTTTGATTATCTTGGTGTACACCTATGTTTATAACTGGGTATATGATCGGGTACGTTTATTTTTTTGTGAAAAGCTTAATGTATGTATTTGAGGTAAGTACCTCTTGTAAAAGTATATATCGTATAAGAGGAGGTTCTTATGTCTACAAAAATCTATTACAGGCACCGGCCTTTTGTTGGCCGTAGCCTTGTTAGCGCAAAGTTTGCGTCTTATGTTTCCATTTATTCCAAATCAGATCAGTATGTTCCTTATTGGGTCTATCACATCGGCTACATTTGTGCTTGCCACATGGCGTTATGGATGGAAAAATGGTCTTGTTATTGCCTGGATTGCACCAGTTGTAGCACATTTACAAGGCATGTTACCATTGCCACCATTTATTTTTATTACAGGATTAGGCACGACAGCCTATGTATTAGTCGCACATTGGTTGCAACATAAACCAAAACTTTTACTTATTATTGTGGCTGCATTGGTGAAAGCAGGTGTTCTATTTGGTGGATATTCGTTGTTTTTCTCTTTATTCCAACTTCCACCAAAGATTGTAAATGCCATGCTCTTTGTATCTAGTTGGCCACAACTTGTGACATCCTCATTAGGGATTATATTGGCATTGCTCATCATGAAACGTGTTAAATAGGTTTTATGGTTCTTTTATAATACATCAAATAGATAATAAAAAAGGTGTTACACATCCTCGTTGTATTGATAACAGCTAGTACTGTTTCAATAGGGGATGTAGTAACACCTTTTTTGCGATATTCTATTGTTTTTTTTAAAAGACTTTTAAGGATGAAAGCCACCCACAGTCCCAGTGATACCAAAGCCTAATAGGCCCCATGCCAATTGTATGCATTAAAATACTACTTTGATTGTTTTTAGAAATTTCTTGTGCTGCTTGCACTGCGCTTGTAGCCTTTTTGGCTATTTCCACATTATTAGCTGATGGATCTGGAATAACAAATAAGATTACGATGGCAATGATTAAACTAATAATACCAGCAATGAATAAATACTTTCCACGTTGGTTTACTTTTTCCATAATATCCTCTCCTTTATATATTACGAAATAAGATATATAGTGTTCATCTTGATTATATCCTGTATGTATATAAATGTAAATTAATAATTCTGTATATGATTTTTCGTAATTAAGTACTTATGGAAGGTTAGTGAAAATGAAAAGGAAAAAGACAGTTTATGGTTTGTTTAAAAAAATAGAGATTTGATGTGGTTGAGATAATGTTCGAATTAATATTAAAATATATTTAAAAAAATACATAGAAACAACTAATTATTCAGCATCGTAAATGAATAGAAATATCTAGTGTTCATGATTGGTTCATGAAAAATATAGTGAGGGCGATGCGTTTGGGATTTACTGTGCTTATTAAAAATATTGATTATTTATAAGTAAATTGATGTATCATATGAAAAGGGCACAAAATATTCTGATTTTTAAAGCTCATCATAAAAAAATTGATGAGCATATCAATAGGGTATAGAACAATGGCAATCAAGCTATTTTTTTGATGTATATGAAGTGTTATTAATGAACTTTATATGGAAAAAAGTCTTGTGCATATCGTAAAATTTTGATATGCTATGTAAGTAATTAACAATATAAATTTTTCTTAAACTAACTCAAACATAATTATTTAGAGATAGAGAGAAAAAATATGTTTAGGTTAGGCTAAAGAGAGAGGCGAATAGAGAGGCTGAAAAATTGTATTGTATATTGTTAAGGATTTTAATTTAGTGAGGGTGTAAGATGAGAGAAAACAAACATTCCAAAAAATTAGCGCTTTGCAGTATTGGCTGCTACAGCTGCTGTGGGCGTATCCGCAGTGGCGCCTGTTAGTGCGGCTGAAATCCAAACTGCACAAGGTTTTATTTTTGCAGCAGGTAATGCAACAGAGTCTCCAGATACTACGCACAATAGTGTTTCTTATGGTACTGTTGCAACTGGTACAGCTACTAGCATCGCAGTTGGTCAAGGTAATAGTATTACAAGTGCTACTGGTTCTAGCAGTGCTTATGGTAACCAAAATACAGTTAATGGTGACCAAGCTAACGCATTTGGTGATGGCAATACTGTAGAAGGCTCTTATGCACAAGCATTTGGTGATAGCAATGTTATTAATGGTACACATGCTATTGGCTATGGTTACAAAAACACTGTAGGTGAATCGACTTCTAATTTCCGTGATCGTGATTATGATAACGAACCAGATAGTGCAACATTACGTCCAGGAGATTGGAAATCTAATTCTGTAGCTATTGGTTCTGAAAATACTGCATTAGGTAGTTCTGCATTGGCAGTAGGTAATGGGTCTCAAGCTAAAATGAGTGAAGCTATTGCTATCGGTCACTCTGCAGACGCTGAACGTACTTGGTCTACTGCAATTGGTACACGTGCAAATGCATCTGAAGTTCGTTCTCAAGCTATTGGTTTTGAAGCACAAGCTGCTGGATACAAATCAAATGCAATTGGTTCTAGTGCAGAGGCAACTGGTGCACATACTAATGCAATCGGTTCTTCCGCTATTGCTTCTGGTGACCATGCACAGGCTTATGGTGCGGGTGCACAAGCTCGAGGTCTACGTGCTAATGCTTTTGGCTCTGATGCACATGCTACAGCTGACCATGCTATGGCAATTGGTGACCACTCCGTTGCGACTGATGCAAATTCGGTTGCTATTGGCTTCCAATCTCAATCTGCTCCGGCAACAGCTGTAAATAATGCTTCTATCACAACAACTAGCATTACAAGTGGTGCTCCAATCGCAACTCATACATATGGTGGTTTTGCTGGTGTAGGTTCTGCAACTAAAGGCTCTGTTTCTGTAGGTCAAGTTGGTCAAGAACGTCAAATTAAGAACGTAGCAGCAGGCGAAATCTCTGCTACATCTACAGATGCTGTAAATGGTAGTCAATTGTTCTCTGTAGCAAAGGATTTACAAAATCAAATCGATAACTCTACACCAGGTACCATCAACAATAACATTACTAACTTGACTAACCGTGTCGGCGATGTAGAACAACGCGTTAATAAAGTAGGTGCAGGTTCTGCTGCATTGGCTGCGTTACATCCATTAGACTTCAACCCAGATGATAAATGGACAGTAGCTGCTGGTTATGGTCACTACCATAATGCTAACTCTGCTGCATTGGGTGCTTTCTACCGTCCTAATGAAGACACAATGTTCTCCATCGGTAGCACAGTAGGTAATGGTAATCCTCAATTAAATGCAGGCGTATCTATTCGTCTTGGTAAACGTGCACCTGAATCTCGTTCCCGTGTAGCTATGGGCCGTGAAATTGCTGAATTGAACGCACGTCTTCAAGATATTGAAAACAAATACAATAACTTGTTACAAGTATTGAATCCACATGCAATCGATCCTAGCAAAACTGCTGAATTCCCAGATGTTCCTCGCAATCACTGGGCTTACCAATACATTAGCCAATTGGCAGGTAATGGTATCCTTGTTGGTTACCCTGATGGTACATTCAAAGGCGATGCAACAATGACTCGTTACGAATTCGCAACTATGTTGTACCGTGCTCTTCAAAACGGTGCACCTATCGATGATAATATGCGTCGTGCTATGGATGAATTCCAACCTGAATTACAAAAATATTCGTCTTAACCATTACCGTGTTGACCGTATTTCTGGTGGCGATAATGACCGTCATAAAACAGAACGTGTTCGCGTTAACAACGAACCTAAAAATCAACGCGACGTATATGGTTCCCGTATTAGCCAATAATACATTGACTATAACTTCCCCTCGAGCTTGTGAAAGCTCCAAAACAGGATGTATCCTCGTGATGCATCCTGTTTTTGTTTTATTATAAAGATTATAAAACTTCATCAAATATTTATGTAGAAATTATTGCATTTAGATACATATAGTAGTATAATTACATTCATGATAATAAATATACAGAATATATGTATAAAAATATAAAAAAATAGTAGTTTGATAAAGATATAAAAATGAGGGCAAGACAATGAAAGAATTCAGACAATTAACAGTAGAAGATACAGCGGAATACCATAAGGTTTTTAATTGATGGTTATGCAGCTATTAAAGATTTTCCAATCACCTTTGATGCCATCGATTTTTACCGAAGAAGAATCTAAAAAGTGGATTGAAAACTATCCTGTATATGGATTGTATATTGACGGACAATTAGTGAGCTCTATTACATTCTGCATGCCATGGGTTAAATACTCTACACCGGATAAATTTCCACATATTGCCCATTTCGTAACAGCACCAGCTTTCAAAGGCAAAGGCTATGCACGGGAAACACTTGGTTATGCAGAAGAGTTGTTAAAAACTCAATTTAAGACACCAGCTGTTACATTGGGGACGGCTAAAGAGCACCCATGGTTGCCTAAGATGTATGAATCCTTTGGATTTAAAAGCTTATGATAAAGTACATTTTAGAGGAAAACAACATACAACGGTATTGTTTAAAAAAGACTTGATATAACTAATACAAGCACCTCGTGAGGATATTCCTCGTGAGGTGTATTTTTTTGTACAAGATAGTGCAGAATTTTTACATTTGGATATATAATATATACATGTATGTCATATCTATGCGTTCGTTTTGAATGGTAGATGGTTTATTGAAAGGATGTGAGACTATGTTAGTCTTATCTGGTATTTTAGTGATGGTCATCGGTCTGATGCTGCGCTTTAATGCCTTGTTAGTTGTCGTAGCCGCAGGTTTTGTAACGGGCCTTGCAGGTGGTCTCAGTATCAACGATATCGTTGGTGCCATTGGGGAGGCTTTCGTTAAAAATCGTTATATGTCATTATTTATTTTGATTTTACCTGTTATTGGTCTTATGGAACGTCATGGTTTACGTGAACGGGCAGAAATTTTGATTGGCAAGATCAACGCTGCTACGGCTGGTCGTATCTTTATGATTTACTTATTTGTGCGCCAAGTAACTGTAGCTTTTGGTATTAACATGTCCGGTATGGTTGCCATGGTACGTCCGTTGATCGCACCTATGAGTGAAGCTGCAGTAGCTCAAGGTCGCCCAGTATCTCAACGTACCCTTGATAAGGTGCGTGGTATAGCTGCTTCTGCAGATAATACAGGCAATTTCTTCGGTCAAAACTTGTTCCTTGCTGCTGGTGGGTTATTGCTTATCAAAGGTGTTATGGAACAATTAGGCTATTCTGTAGAGTTAACAGATATGGTGTTATACGGATTGCCAACTGCTGTTTGTGCCTATATCGTTAACTTCATTCGCTTTATTATCTTTGATAAAACAATTCAAGCCTCTGTAGCTCGTGACGAAGAGGATATGAAAGCTGGTAAATTAGTACCTAATGAATTTAATATCCTTGTTACACCAGAAGAATTAAAGAAGGAGGCTGAATAATATGTTAGAACTTATCTATAAAATGCAGCCCTTAGATTATGTATATCTTCTTGTAGGGATTATTCTATTTATCTTTGCCATTCAATCATTTTTAGATAAAGAACATAAATATCGTATCGGTACAGGTTTATTCTGGCTCTTGTACAGCGTGTCCTTTATCTTTGGTTCTTATCTATCTAAGGAAATCAATGGCTGGCTCGTTATCGCCATGGCTGCTATCGTCTTGGTAAAACAACTCGGCAAAGGTCATTACTTTGAATCTCCTATTGAATTCAAAAAAGGCGAAGCAGTTCGTATTGGTAATGTTATTTTCGTACCAGCGTTGCTTGTTGGTATCATCACATTTATCATTGGCTTCTTTACTAAATTAGGCGCTCTTGTAGGTCTTGGTATTGCGGCCATCATCGCAATGTGCGCTGCTCTTTACATCACTAAGGGTTCATTTAACCAAGGTTTCCATGAAGGTCGTCGTCTTATCGATGCTATCGGTTGGACTGCTATCTTGTCCCAATTATTAGCGGCCCTAGGCTATCTATTTAATTTGGCTGGCGTTGGTAAAATTATCTCTAGTGCTGTAGCTAGTGTGGTGCCTGCAGATAATGTATTCCTCGTAGTTGTAGCATACTGCATCGGTATGGTCATCTTCACAATGATCATGGGTAACGCTTTTGCAGCCTTTGCGATGATTACAAGTGCTATCGGTGTTCCAATGCTCGTTGTAGCTCATGGTGCAAACCCAGCTGCTATTGGTGCTATCGCAATGCTTGCTGGCTATTGCGGTACCTTGATGACACCTATGGCTGCCAACTTTAACATTGTACCGGTAGCGCTTCTTGAAATGCGTGATCAATACGGTGTTATTAAAGCTCAACTTCCAATTGCATTGATTATGCTCGTGTTGAACATCCTATTGATGTACTATTTTATTTAAGACCTTGTTCTGTGGATGAACAATCTTTTGAAATATCCTTATGAGGTGTTATGATGAAAACTATTTTAATTACTGGATTTGATCCATTTGGTGGCGAACCTATTAATCCTGCATGGGAAGCTGTAAAAACGATGGATGGTTATACTGATGGCGATTACAAGGTGGTAACTCAAATGGTGCCAACTGTACGTTATACTTCTGTTGATACTGTGAAAGCAGCTGCTGAAAAATGCCAACCAGACTTCATTCTATGTGTAGGTCAAGCAGGTGGCCGTCCAGATATTACAGTGGAACGTGTTGCTATTAACTGCGATGACTTCCGCATTCCAGACAATGCAGGCAATCAACCAGAGGATGAGCCAATCGTAGCTGATGGGCCTAGTGCGTACTTTGCTACATTGCCTATTAAAAACATCGTCAATGCATTGCATCAAGCGAGCATTCCTGCAAAAGTTTCTAATACGGCTGGTACTTTTGTATGCAATCATTTGATGTATGGTGTATGCCATTATGCGGCACAAAAGGGCAATATCAAGGCTGGTTTTATGCACATTCCGTACTTTGCCATCTCAAGTGGTGGATAAACCAAATCAACCTAGCATGGCTGTTGAAACTGTGCGTGCCACATTAGAAACCATCGTTCATGTATTGGCTCATGGTGAAAGCTACAAGGCACAAGATATTAACTATACAACACCTCATGAATAGGCGGTATCTTTAATACGTGTATCGCATGTTATATAGTATGATGATGCGGTGTAGAGAATATAGATTCATATATTTTGTTTGTGTATAGATGAGAGTGGGTTATCTCTATGAATAGAAAATTAGTAGCAAGTTTAGTTTCTTGTTTTGTATTGGGTTCTGTCAGTGCCTATGCAGCCAATCCATTTAGTGATGTAGAGCCTTCTAGTTGGGCCTATCAATCAGTAGAACAATTGGCATCTGCCGGTATTATTAATGGCTACCCAGATGGGACTTTCAAAGGCAATAAAGATATTACACGCTATGAAATGGCTCAAATGGTAGCGAAAGCCATGGCGAATCAAGACCGCGCTAATGCAGAACAACAAGCTATGATCAATCGCTTGGCCGATGAATTTAGTAATGAACTCAATACATTGGGCGTGCGTGTAGCAAAATTAGAAGATCAAGTGGGCAATGTAAAGGTAACAGGTAATTACCGTTTACGTTATCGCGGCAGCCAATTGAAAGATGATGCGTATGCTTATGGAAAGCATTCCTCCTTTGATTATCGGGCGCGTGTGATTTTTAATGCTAAGGTCAATGATAAAACCGATGCCGTTGTTCGTGTACAAGGTTCCGGTGAGCTCGGCAATAGCAATGCTAATATAGCTCAGGTAAATCTTGCCTATGTAGATCATCATTTTGGTAAAGACACAACATTGCGCGTAGGTCGTCAACTCTATACGCCTGCACTAGGTCTTATGTATGATGACCTCATCGATGGGGCGCGCCTCATGTATAAACATGGTAAGCTAGATGTATCTGCTAGCTATGGTTACTGGTGGGGTGGTGCAGGTACGTACCAAAATAAGGAAAACACTATCTCTGCAGCTATGCTAGAAGTGAAAGGTAAACTTAACAAACATGTTACCCTTGGCGGTATGTATGGCCGATTCCATAATGGTAAATTATACCAAGGTCAAGACATTGATGCGGCTACAGGTAAACAAGTTAAATCCTTTATCGATTCCCCGTACAAAAATATTTGGGGCCTTAACGCGAACATGAACTTTAACCGTTGGAACGTATTCGGCGAATGGCTTACTGCACCAGGTGTATCCAATTCCCAAGCTTGGATGGCTAGTGTAGGTTATGGTAATTACAATATTAGTAAAGCTCGTACTTATAGCGTACGTGGTCAATATTACTATGAAGAAGCTAACTCGCCTGTCTTCAGTAGTGCCTTTGCACCGGCCTATAGCTTCTACAATCAACACTATGTGGATACTAAGGGCGTTGCTCATGTACGTAATGGTTTTAAAGGCTTTGTAGCTAATGTAAACTACGTACCATTCCAAAATGTATCCATCGGTGCTTACTATGGCTTCGGCAATAAAGACATGGACGGTAATAAATTAGGTGATTACTGGCGTACAGACGTAAACTTTATGTTCTAATCTCAGAACGCCCTATTCATGTGGTTTCAGAATTAGTACAGGCCTGTACTAATTCTCAGAAAGGATATATAGGGGTACTACAAAATAGAACAGGCCTGTTCTATTTTGTAGTAGGAGTTGTTCAAAATGTAATAAGAGGCTGTCATTGTTGACAGCCTCTTTTGCTATTGTTGAGGTATATTAGGATGCATGAAATTGATGTATCTTTCATCGAGTAAACGTATGAAATAAGCAGATCGTTGTTGGATATAGGATTCTAATATATCTAATTTTGCATTTGTTAATATATCTGATGGGATACGATTAAATTTAAATCCTAATAATGGTGTTAACATGGCACGGTGCGAATCGTGAAGATATAATTTTGCCAATGTATCAAAGGAGAGTCCCCAAAAACTGATATCTTTCACACCATTTAAATCGGCATATTCATCGTTAGTTATATTGTAGAATAATGAATTTCCATGATCAAATAAAGGTGCAGGACCTAGGATACGATTGCTTTCATTATCGATGAGAACACCAAAATTGTTGAGGTGTCGGTCAGTATTATGAATGAGTGCATCGAATACCATCATATCAGAAAATGGGATAATACCGTACAAGCTAGCTATATCGTGCTGTGTGTCATATAACATAAGTTCGTCACGAGATATCGTTTCATTTTAGGAGACCCAGATATAGGCATGTATCCGACCTGTTCCGATGTGAATAGAGGGCACGCACTAACTAGTTGGTCGTGGAATGTAGTGAGTTTATATTCCACATGTGCTAACCCCATAGCTGCTGCAATCTGACTAGCATATACTTCACTGAGTGCCTCAAGCCCTCCATTGGCATAGCGAGGTGTTGAACCTTTGTATAAATAGATGACATCATTTTCACGATGCCAACATTTACGGAGCATGCCGTTTGTCGTGTATTCTGGGGTCGTTACAATGCCTTGTATATGACTATCTTCGCCTGTGAAAGCGATGCCTGCCACAATTTCGCTAAATGGATTGTCGTATAAATTAACATCTGACCATGAAATAGTGGAATGAGTCGGTTTTACCCAATATGTATCATTTAGGGATAGACCATAGGTTACATCTAAATATCGATATGGATTTTCTGTGTCTGAAATGGCATCTAATAAATTCTCAACAAATGCACGATTATTTGGAATCTTACGTTGTAATAACCAATTTTTTTAGTCCTTTTTATGGTAGGTTGCATATTTATTGGTAATGCCGAATTATCTATGATTGTTAAATCAGAAATATCCATGCGAACCAATGTGGTTAAGTTGACAACATCTTCGTGCCTCTCGATGCGAAACTGCAAGAGAGGGATATCCTTGTTGAGTAATACATACTCCATGTGAATCCTCCTTTCCTTTGAGTTTTATATATGCTCATTATAGCATAAGAAAAAACCTTTCTATGGATGTAGTTACAACTCAGATTATCTGAGTTTATTAGCTTTTAGATTGGATGCTATAATAAATAATATAAAGTTGTTTACGGAGAGTAATGATAATGTATGAAATTGTAAATGAATCTAATTTAACAATAGCATTTGATATGGATACACAACTATCTCCTTTTGGAGCCTTTGGTATTTATATCAAACAAGGGAATCATTGTTGCTCAGCTATCATTGATACCGGTGATTGGTGGGGGATACATAGAGGTTATAATGAGCTTGTCGACATGAATCAAACTTGTAAAGGAAAAGCGAGTTTTCGCCATTATCTGAGTAGCGGTGGCAATAAACTTACATTTACATTAGATTCCAAAGGTGGTCTTAACATCAATGTTGTTATATGTGAGTATAATTACGAGTGTAAGATGACTATTGAAAGCTTAGACCAAACGTATTTACCCAAGTTTATTGAGTTTTTCAAAGTTTTTCTTGAGCGAGAACCTAAAGAAATTTAGTTTATATTGCATAAATCTAAAAAATTATTGAAGTAGGCATATAATAGCTATATATTTTATAAATTAGTACACGCCTGTACCAATTTCAAAGTAGCTTATATATGTGGTTTCAGAATTAGAACAGGCCTGTACTAATTCTCAGAAAGGGGATATAGGGGTACTAAAAAAATAGAACAGGCCTGTACTAATTCATCAGAAAGGATATATAGAGTATCTACAAAAATAGAACAGGCCTGTTCTATTTTTGTAGAAGGGGATGTATTCGAGCCCCTATCTCCTAATGTTCTATAATTTAGCAATTAAAAAGAGTCGCTCCAAACGGTGCGACTCTTTTTCTGTACCCAGTTTCTATATACAATTATTTTGTAACAACTTTAAGATCTACAGGGATTTTAGCTTCTACAGCTTCGCCTTTGATAACTTTTTGAGCTGTATCGATAGCGATTTTACCCATTTGGTCTGGTTGTTGAGCAATTGTTGCAGCCAATGTGCCGTCTTTAACAGCTTTGTCTGCATCAGCAGTACCGTCAAAGCCTACGATGAAGATTGTTTTGCCTGCGGATTTAGCTGCTTGGATAGCGCCCAATGCCATTTCGTCGTTATGAGCGAAGATAGCTTGTACGTCTGGGTTAGCTTGCAAGATATTTGTTGCTACGTTCAAACCTTTTGTACGGTCGAAGTCAGCACTTTGTTTTGCTACTACTGTTAAGTCTTTGTCAGCTACGTTGTGGAAACCTTGGCCACGTTCACGAGTTGCGGAAGCACCAGGGATACCTTCGATTTCAGCTACTTTTGCAGCTTTGCCTACTTTATCAACGATTAGTTGAGCTGCCATTTCGCCGCCTTTTACGTTATCGGAAGCGATGTGAGCTACTACTTTGCCTTTATCAGCAGAGCGGTCAACAGTGATTACAGGAATGTTTTTAGCATTTGCTGCTTCTACAGAAGTAGAGATAGCTGCAGAGTCTACAGGGTTGATGATCAATACGGATACGCCGCTTTCAATTAAGTCGGAAATATCATTTGCTTGTTTTGCAGGGTCATTTTGAGCATCAACGATTTTAACTTTAAGACCAAGCGCTTTAGCTTGAGCCTCAACGCCTTCTTTCATAGATACGAAGAATGGGTTGTTCAATGTGGAAACAGAGAAGCCGATAGTGCCGGATTTTTTGTCGCCGCCGTTATCAGCGCTTTTACCACAGCCTGCTACAAGACCGATAACCATAACGGCCATCGCCAACAGTAACAATAGTTTTTTCATAGGAACCTCCTAGGCTTTCTTACGGTCTGCAAGAACAGCCAGTAAAATAACAATACCTTTTACAACTTGTTGATAGAAACTGGAAACGTCGAGAATATTTAACCCATTGTTGAGGGTACCGATAATTAGGGCACCAATTAATGTGCCAACGATATGACCACGACCACCAGCAAGGCTTGTGCCGCCAAGAACTACCGCTGCGATAGCGTCAAGTTCGTAGCCTGCACCTGCTGTAGGTTGTGCAGAGTTAAGACGAGAAGTGATGATTGCACCAGCGATACCACAGAGCATACCAGTCAAGGCATACACGAAGATTTTAACGCGGTCAATCTTGATACCAGCAATGTAACTAACCTTTTCACTACCACCTACGGCGTATGTTTTACGGCCTAAGGATGTGCGGCTCAATACGAACCAGAGGATGATGAAAGCAAGGAACATTGTGATAGCTGGAACTGGAAGGCCTGCAATATCCCCTTGGCCAAAGCCGTGGAATAGAGGATCTTGTGTAAGACCAGAGATTGGGTTACCGTCTGTGAATACTAGCGTCGCACCACGGTAGATTGTCATGGTCGCCAAGGTAGCGATAAATGGAGCTACGCGGCCATAAGTAATAACGAGACCGTTAATACCGCCCAATACAAGGCCTGCACCGGCAGCTAATACGATAGCCAATACAGGGTCAGTACCAGTTACGATGAGGTTGGCCATCACTGCACTAGAGAGGGCAAGGATGGAACCAACGGATAAGTCGATACCGCCAGTTAAGATGACGAAGGTCATACCAAAGGCGATGATCGCATTGATGGATACTTGGCGTAACAAGTTACGCAAGTTAGAGAATTCAAGGAACTGTCGTTCATGACAGAGATAATGATAAATAATAGGATGAGGCCGATGAGGGGGCCTAATTTTTTTACATATTGTAGAGCTTTGCTGTCCATTATTGTCCTCCTGTGGCTAATGTCATAATCGATTCTGGTGTTGCATCGCAGCGGTCCAAGATACCTGCTACGCGACCTTCATGAATGACCATAACGCGGTCGCTCATGCCTAGCACTTCCGGTAACTCAGAGGACACCATGATAATGGACACACCATCGTTCGTTAATTCGTTCATTAAATCATAAATATCACGTTTCGCACCGATATCGATACCACGTGTCGGTTCGTCCATGATGATAATGGATGGCTTTTTACCAACCCATTTCGCGATAACCACCTTTTGTTGGTTACCACCAGATAGGGACGATGCCGGTTCATGAATAGATTGTGTTTTAACGCCTAGCTTTTTAGACAATTCGTCAGCAAAGGAATTGAGCTTGCCCTTATCCAGCACATGAGATGGACAAATGTCACCAAGGTTCGGCAATGTAATATTGGAACCGATGGAGAAATCGAGGATCAAGCCTTCGCTCTTTCTATTTTCTGTGATGAAAGCAATGCCAGCTTTGATGGCATCTTCTGGTTTTTTACAGTTCAGAATGGAACCGTTAACTGTTACGGTACCGCCATTATGTTTATCTACGCCGAAGATAGCGCGCATAATTTCTGTACGGCCAGCGCCCATGAGGCCTGCTACGCCGAGGATTTCGCCTTTGCGCAAGGAGAAGGAAATGTCGTTGTCGAAACCTTCTGGTTTGAGGTTATCGACGCTCATGACTACTTCGCCTGGTGTAGTTGTACGAGCAGGGTAGAACTCGTCGATAGAACGACCTACCATGTGGCGTACCACTTCATCTACAGAAATCTCAGCCGTTGGTTTTGTAATGATGGTGTGACCATCACGCATAACCGTTATGGTATCGCATTCGCTAAATACCTCTTCCATACGGTGAGAGATATATACGATTGCCACACCGCGTGCTTTCATTTTGCGCATCATTTTGAACAATGTCGCCGTTTCACGCTCTGTGAGGGCTGCTGTCGGTTCGTCCATGATGACAACCTTTGGCATCTAACATCAAGATACGAAGGATTTCCGTCATCTGTTGGTGACCGACGGAGCAAAGACCTGCTTCCGTTGTGAGCGGCAATTCGATACCTAGTTCGCGGCACGTATTTTGTGCTTCTTCGAGCATCGCCTTTTTATCGAGCATACCGAAATTTATTGCGCTTTCGGTCTCATTAAATATAGATTTTCTAACAATGTTAGATTTGGCCAAATGTTGAGCTCTTGGTGGATGAAAGCTACACCGTTTAGCTCGGCCTCTCTCGGGTTCGGGAAGGTGCGCTCTACGCCGTCGATGGTGATTTTACCAGCATCTGCCTTGTGAATGCCCGTAAGGATATTCATGAGGGTGGACTTTGCCGGCGCCGTTTTTCGCCCATCAAGGCGTGAACCTCGCCCTCCTTGAGGGTAATACTTACATCGCGTAGTACTTGGTTCGTACCAAATGCCTTTGCAATGCCTGACATAACAATTTCCATAACTACTCCTATATGATTGGTGAAAGTATATCTTAATCTATTGCTCTAGGGACGATCGCTGAAAATACAATCGGCGCGCAAGATAATGTTCGCATACGGAGATGCTTCACCAGTTCTAATAATGCATTTGCATTGTTTTTGTTGCTTCTTTGAAAGCTTCATGGCTCGTTGTCAATCCATTCGTATTGATTGGATGGGAAGGTAGACTCCAAGAAGTCATAAGCTTTCAGGATTATTTTTCCTTCATTTCCTTTAGCGACATGAATCGCTTCAGATCTTCATATGCTTTAGCGATGATGGATACAACTTGCTCAAAAGCTTGGTACACCAAAACTCTAAAGCTAAAGGTCAATCTTTTGAACCCCTTCAGGTACTGGGTAATCCGCAGTCAGAGATACAAATTGTATCTGTGTGACCTAAATCAGCAAGTACCTTAGCAATATGACTATTTAAAATACCGTGTCGTTGCATATAAATTCCTTTCATTCCAATGAATGAGGCTGCTAAAGCCTCGTTCATTGTTCCTTTTATTATATAGAGGTCGAAAGTATTCGTTATTAGGTAAATGTTTGTTGGAGCTGACTAGGACTTTCAAAGCGACTTTGGCCCTGCGAAGGCCGTAGGCCGTAGTCAGACCCGGCCGGTGGAGCTTTTAAAGTCCTAGTCAGCTCCCTACTATTTATCTGATAAGAATGCGTCGACCTCATCCTTCGTAGGCATTCCCGACTGGGCACCTAGTTTTTGGATGGAAAGGGCCGCAGCTGCATTGCCGTAGTGCAGGCGTCGGCTAAGCTTTTACCATTAACGATAGCTGTTGCGAAGGCACCGTTAAAGGTATCGCCTGCACCTGTTGTATCTACTGGTTCTACCTTGAATCCAGGAACAATGTGAATTTCGCCATCGTCTGCGTAGCCTACACCTTGGCTGCCGAGAGTAACGATAATCTTGTTTTCATTAGCTAATAATGTTTCCTCTGTAGTTTTGTTAGGGTAGAGTGCCGATAATTCGTGCTCGTTTGGTGTAATATAGGTTGCTAGTTCCAACCATTCAGGATTGAGCTCTGCTGCCGGAGCCGGATTTAAGAGGACTTTCACATTAGCCTCGTGACAACGACGAACGATGTATTCAATAGTTGGAATAGGAATCTCATTTTGCACCATTACGAGATCGCTTGCTCGATAGCAGACCAAGCATTATCGACTACAGACTGGTCTACCTTAGCATTAGCACCAGCGATGACAATAATGCTATTGTCGCCTTCAGCTAATGTGATATGAGCAGTACCTGTTGTCGTATCTGGGACAGTGACGATATAGTCCGTATTGATATGATTTTTTTTGAGGTTATCCAAAATCATTTGTCCATATGCATCTTCCCCGATGCAGCCTACCATGGTAACCTCTGCGCCTAGGCGAGCGGCAGCTACCGCTTGGTTTGCACCTTTGCCACCGTGAGCGATGTGCAATTCGTTGCCCATAATTGTTTCGCCTGCTGCGGGACGCTTATCCGCGAGGACCACAATATCCATGTTGCAACTACCTATAACAACAATGCGATTCATGATATCTCCTTACCTGTTTATTAGTGTATCTTAATTCTGTTATTAGTATAGCGTAAATAACGTTGTTTATCTACATAAATAACCATAAATTATGGGAATAAAAAATCGGTATACATTTTCTAAAGTAAGAAAATGTATACCGAATGTATTTTATAGTTTTATAAACCGTTAAGGATATTAATGTAATCTTGTCGTTGATCCACTATAGAGAGTAAGTAAATAGTTTTAGTTTCTTCTACAACTGTATAAAATATAATGAGTTTGTTTAAAAATTAGCATACGAAAATCATTGTCTTTAAGATTTCTGATTTTAGGGGTATTACCCATATATGGATGTAATTGAAGATTTAAAATAGCTGTTTGGATATTTTCTTTAACTTGTAGTGCTGTCTCTTTAGAAAATTGCATAGCTACATAGAGTATTTGTTGATGCAGTTCTTTGGTGAATTTTTTTCTGTAGGAATAATGGTGTAAGTTTTTATTGTCATTATCTTACTCCATTTGTTCTAACATGTTATCGATGCTATTAAAAGCTTCTTCTACGGTAGTAGTTCGACCATGAATAATGTCATTTTGACCCTCTATTAGGGATGATAGTAACTCGATTTTTGCTTTTAACATATTATATGTATTATATCCCAAACTGACAGTATCACCACGACCATTTACGGTAATTATGGTCACCTCATCTTTTTAATTGTAAGGTCTTAGATATTTCAGGATATTTATTTCGTAAATCTGATGATGGACGAATTGTTTCACGTAAGATGCCCATATTTATCTCCTTATAATTTACAATATCTCTATTTCTAATTTATATACTGTAATTATATCATTTAAATGATATAATTACAGTATATTTTTATGTTGAAGTATTAAAGATAGTACTTCGTTATAAAATAAAAAGACTATCTTCCTATTCAAGATAAGAAAGATAGTCTTTGTATCCTATAAAAACGATGGTTTATCGTAGTGTGTACCCGGTTCACCCACACCAATGCTGGCACGGCTGAATGGCGTTTCATCTTCAACGTGTAGGATATCATACACGGCTTTTACCACAGCTTCTCGTGTAACTTGTGCATCATTGAAAGGAGCACCTTCAGGGATGAATTCATAATTTGTGTTTTCCATATCGTTATAGAGCCAAGGTAGACGTAAAATCGTGTAGTTTAAGTTGGATTCGCGTAATACGTTGCGCGCCTGACGTTCGCCTTGCACATAGCTAATTGGTAGACTATCGAAGGTAAATTTTTCTAAAGCTGTTGGAAATTCACCAGATAAGCCAGCCATGGATAAGCCGATGATACGACGAATGTTTTGGCGAGCAAGTGCTTTCACAATCGCTGCCATATCACTGCCCGTTTCCATAGCACTAAGGAATACGACTTCTGTATTCTTAACGGCTTCCTCTAATTTTTTAGGATTTTGAAAGGATCCTTCGATAACGGTTATCCGTTCGTGTTCTAAAATTTCAGGATGAATGCGTGTGCTCAATTGGCGTCCATATAATGTGATGTGCATATCTGTATATGTTAGAAGTGTTGCTGTCAATCGTTGTGCGATTTGGCCTCAGACGCCCTAAAATTGTGATATATTTGTACATGTAGACCTCCTGTGTGGGCGTAATTAATATATGCATTATATCATAACTATGTGACGAGGAAGTGAGAAAGCTATGTATAGAAAGATTTTTGAATATAAAACCTATTTTAGATTTACGTAATTATTCTGAAGTATTGCGTGATGTCGCTATAGATAGTCCCGTATTCTTAACTAAAAAAATGGTAGAGGCCGATATGCAATTATGGATATTCAAGATTATGAACGTGTAATGGCTACAATAAAACTTATCGGCGCTTTTAGAGATAGGGTCGTAAATCTGGTGAAGAACAAGGGTGGATTTCATCAGAACAACTAAAAAGTGAATTGGGAGTTTAACGATGGATAATCAAATTAGCTATGCGTATGCATAAAGCACTATCATTAATAGATGGTGCTATAAAAATGATTTTTAATAGTAACATGAAGATGCGTGAACACTCTTTATAATTTGAATGCATTGTGATTTAATGATATAAAAAGTAAGATTTTTATTTAATTTTTAATCTGTAATTGAAAGAGAGAAGGCATTCATTACAAAAATTATTTGGAGGAACTAACATGAAGTTTTTTTAGATCAATTAGGAGATGCTGTAAAGGATGTAAAAGAATTAGCTAAGTCTAAAAGCTAGTGTTGTAAAAGATTTAACTGCTGATGCTGCACAAGAAGTAAAGATATTGGCTAAAGAAAAAGCAAAAGATGTGAAGGCTAAATCTGTTGATGCGGCGCAAGAAGTAAAGGTATTAGTTAAAGAAAAGACGGCAGATGTTAAAGCTAAATCTGCTGATGCAGCACATGATGTAAATGAATTAGTAAAAAGCTAAAGTCTGCAGATGTGGCAAAAGGACCTAGAAGTGACCCTTAAGGTGAAAGGCTGAAGAGCTAAAACAAAAAGTCTAGAGAAGTAAAAGATATAACTGCTGATGCGGCTAAAGATATTACTGAAACAGTTAAAGAAAAATCTGCAGGGGCAGCAAAAGACATTAGAGCGAAAGTTGTTGAAAAAACTAGCGAAGATAAAAATTCAGAAAAATAAAAATGAGAATGGCTTGATATTCTTAGTTGGGTATTAAGCCATCCTTATTTTTATTTTTAGAATAAACGATGAAGTTAATGTTTTACAAATGATATAATTGTATATATAAATTTCTTAGCTTTATGTGGTGTGTAATCTAAGGAAGGGGGTAACTATATGTCGGATGGTCCATTTTTAACACCAAGAGAACAGGTAGAACATAGTTTATCTAAAAGGCATTACATTTAATGACATCACTGAATCGGCAGCAGAAGAATATTTGGTAGAGAATAATAACTATTTTAAGCTTAGAGCCTTTAGAAAGAACTTTTCAAAATCGACTAAAACTGGAAAGTATATAAATCTAGATTTTTAGCTATTTAATAGATTTAGCGTGTATTGATAATAGATTGAGAAAAAAATCATGCTAGAGATGGCTATTGGTATAGAGCATTTTTCAAAAGTTCATTTATTATCTATTTTACAGCAGAATAATATTGATCCCTATGATGTAGTTGAGGAATATATGGATCATCTAGAGGAATCTAATCTTGAACAATTACGGCATGACTTATGGAAAAAAATAGTGGTAGCTTATATTGTGGTAATTTATATGCTAAATATATTGATGATCAAAAATAAACGTTGTCCTGTATGGGCTTTTTCTTGAAATGATTTCCTTCGGACAGTATTTATACTTCTATAAATATTGTGCAGATATATTGCAAAAAGACTGAGATTACAGAACGATTATACTTAATGTATATAGTTAAAAGTTTACGGAATGCGTGTGCTCACAACAATTGTATTATTAATGATATAAATTCTACACATAATAAACGTATTAATACTAATTTATCATGTGAATGTGTTAAATTTATAAAATCTCCATCAAGCAGACGTAGACATTTGAGACATATTTCAACTTATCAAATCTTAACTACGATGTACGCTCATCAAAAGAATATGTATTAGTACTGGTGTTCATCAACATATATGCGGTGAATTAGATGAACTTAAGAAACGCTTTTTCCGAGATAATGATTATAGGTTACATGATAATATAAAGGCTACATTTGATGTGTTTATTAGAGCTATTGACACATGGTTTCATATAATGTAATATTTAAGTACATAGAAAAACCATTTTTGGTTTTTAAGCGCAGACATCGTTAATTCGGTGTTGCTTTATTTTTTTATAAGCACCCTGCAGGGTGCTTTTTCATATTTAAAACAGTAGTTGTTTGTAATGGTATAATATTGATATAAAATACGTAAAAATACATGTTTTAAAGTCATATATTAAAAATTAAAGCTTTTATATGACTTTTGCATGTATTATTGATAATGCAAGGGTTGAAACGATGATTAATATACGAAAACTAGAAAACGAATTATGGGAAGCTGCAGATGCGCTACGTGCAGGATCTAAACTGACGTCAAATCAATATTGTATGCCTGTTTTAGGACTTATCTTCTTGCGCTATGCATATAGTCGTTTCAAGCTTGTTGAGGCTGAAATTTTAAAAGATAGACCTATGCGTAATGGCCGCGTTATGCCTGTAGAGGCTAGTGACTTTAAGGCAAAAAGTGCACTTTATTTGCCAGTAGAAGCACAATATGATTATCTTCTTAATTTGCCAGAGGATATCAAAGGTGTAGCTTTAACTAGTAAAGATGGTCAAGTTATGAATAGCCTCGGTGAAGTAGTAAATAATGCTATGGCTTTAATCGAAGATCAAAGTGCACAGTTAACAGGGATATTGCCTAAGAACTATACAGACTTTTCAGATGAGCTATTAGCAGAAATCCTTCGTATCTTTAATAACTCTGCCCTTGATGAAGTAGGTGGAACATTATTGGTCGAATTTATGAGTATTTCTTAAACAAATTCCTAAGAACATTGCTTCCGATGATGGTGTGTTCTTTACGCCTAAGTCTCTAGTTAAGATGATTGTTAATGTTCTTGAACCGACACATGGTACGCTATTTGACCCTGCCTGTGGATCTGGTGGTATGTTCATTCAGTCTGGAGACTTTGTCAATTCTCATGGGATGAATGCCAATAGTGCGATGACATTTTTATGGTCAAGAAAAGGTTGAGTATAATGCTCAGCTTTGTTTAATGAATATGGCTGTTCATGGTTTAACTGGTGTTATTAAATCTGGTGATGAAGGCAATAGCTTTTACAATGATGCGCATCAATTAGATAGTCGCTGTGACTATATTATGGCGAATCCTCCATTTAACGTAGATAAGGTTAAATCTGAATCTACACAGGCGGCAGGACGTTTGCCATTTGGTATGCCTGGAGTTAATAAAAACAAGGAAATTGGTAATGCCAATTATCTGTGGATTTCTTATTTTTATAGTTATTTAAATGATACCGGTCGAGCTGGTTTCGTTATGGCATCCTCTGCTACGGACAGTCAAGGTAAGGATAAGGATATCCGTGAAAGCCTAGTTAAAACTGGTGCAGTAGATGTAATGGTGAGTGTTGGTAATAACTTCTTCTATACAAAATCCTTACCATGTTCTTTGTGGTTCTTTGATAAAGCGAAACCAGAGGCTATTAAAGATAAGGTACTCTTCATTGATGCCCGGAATTACTATACTGTTGTTGATCGTACATTAAATGAATGGACAGAATGGCAATTAAAAAACTTAAATGCTATCGTTTGGCTCTATCGTGGAGAAGTTGAAAAATATACAGCACTGCTTAATGAATATCGCAAGACATTAGGTGGAGGAAAAAACTTTGCTGAACATGTAGAGAATCTTTCTGAACAAGTGAAAGCTATTGAAGCGGAAGGTAAACAAGCCGTTGCTGATGCGGGCCGAGGTAAAGGCAAAAAAATTCAACAAGAATACGATGATAAGGTAGAAGCTATTAAAGAAATATTAACCATTGCCCAAGAAGCACAGTGGTTATATGAAAAATTTGGTGATGGTGAATATGTAGATATACCAGGTCTATGTAAAATTGCGTATATCACAAATGAAGCTAAAGATGATAATGAGGGGTAAGTATTGAAGATAAAAGGCTGGTCCTCACACCAGGTGCTTATGTCGGTGTAGCCCCTGCAGAAGATGATGGGATTAATTTTTGAAGAGCGTATAGCCGAAATACATGAAGAACTATTAGTATTACAACAAGCATCTAATGTGCTCATGGACACTATCTCTAAAAATATGAAGGAGATGGGGTTATGATTTTTAAATGATGTATGTGAGCTTATTGTAGATTGTCTTCATTCTACGGCTTATGATGAAGGTTGTAGCTATCCGTTAATTAGAACTCCTAATATTGGTAGAGGTAGGTTAATTCTGGATGACGTTCATAGGGTGTCTGAAAAGGTATATATTGAACGAAATGTACGAGCTACTCCACAAGAGAAGATGATTTGGTTTTTGCGAGGAAGCACCAGCAGGAAATATAGCGATAATTGAGAAAATCAGAAAGTTTTGTTTGGGACAGAGAACAGTACTAATAAGACCTGATATAAAGAAGGTGTCTTCTTTATATTTAATGTATATTTATTGATGCCTAATCAGCAATATGAATTATTGGGAACTGCTAATGGAGCAACTGTTCCTCATGTTAATATGTCAACAATTAGAAAGTTACCAATAGCCTTGCCTGATTTAGAGACACAAAAGAGAGTTGCTGAATCTATAAATGTATATGATAACCTTATTGAAAATAATCAAAAAGCAAATCAAGCTCCTTGAAGAGGCACAGCGTTTATATAAAGGAATGGTTTATAGACTTACGATTTCCTGGACATGAAAATGTAGAAATTGTAGATGAAGTTCCAGAAGGATGGAATATAGGTATTCTTAGTGATATAGGGATCTTTAAACGTGGTAAGACTATTACCAAAGCAAAAATTGTTGAGGGAGAAGTTCCGGTAATATCTGGAGGTTTAGGCCCTGCGTATTATCATAATGAGAGTAATACTTCGTCGCCGGTTATTACGGTGAGTGGATCAGGTGCAAAATGCTGGATTTACCAGACTGTATTATACAAAGGTTTTTGCTTCTGATTGTTCGTTTGTTGATACTGAGCAAACGCCATATTTATATTGGATTTATTTATTTTTGAAAAATAATAGTTCAAGGTTAGATATGTTGCAAAAAGGTTCTGCACAGCCACACGTATATGCTAAGGACATTAATGCATTAGAGTGTGTTATTCCAATAAAAGAGGTTCTTAATTTATTTTGTGAAGTTGTGGGTTCATATTTTTAATAAAATTGGAATACTGGAGCAACAAATAATTAGATTAACCGAAGCCCGCGATCGTTTACTCCCTAAAGCTTATGAGTGGGGAAATAGAGGTGTAAAGGAGGTGTTACTATGAGCCATGATTATTCTGAAAAGAAACTAGTTCAGGATAGTGCCTGTGATGTGCTACAGAATAAATTGGGGTGGAGGGTTGTATATGCATATAAATCCGAGAAACTAGGCGTAGATGGTACATTTGGTAGGACTAGTTATAAAGAAGTCTTGTTGACTAGATACATACGTGAGGCTCTTAAAGACTAAATCCTTGGATGAATGAACAACAAATTATGAGAGGCAATTACTAAATTAACTCGTAGAATATCAACAGCATCTTTAATACAAATCAACGAGAAATACAACTATCTTCGTGATGGTATTCCCTGTAACGATTAAGCGTCCTGATGGGAGAACGGAGATTAAAAGGATCGCTATTATAGATTTTAATAATGCATAATAATGAATTCTTAGCAGTGAAGGAGCTCATTATTAATGGTGATTTGTATAATCGGCGCACAGATATTGTTGGCTTTGTGAATGGTATTCCTTTGCTATTTGCTGAATTAAAAACGACCGGATATCGATGTTCGAAATGCATATGAGGATAACTACAAAAGATTATTTAGATGCCATTCCACAATTGTTCTATTACAACGCCTTTGTAATGCTTTCTAATGGCTTGGAAGCAAAGGTTGGTACGGTTGATAGTAAAAATATGAATTCTTTCATGAGTGGAAGCGTTTAGCAGAGGATGAAAAAGGGAAGTGTAGCCTTTGAAACTATGCTTCTTGGTATCTGCAAGAAGGAAAACTTTCTTGATTTGTTAGAAATTTTTATCCTCTACGATCATTCTGATGGTCGTACCACTAAAAATTTTGGCTCGTAATCACCAATACTTAGGCGTAAATGTAGCGGTAAATGCCTATGCTAATAGAAAATTAACGGATGAGTAAACTTGGTGTGTTTTGGCATACCAAGGTTCTGGTAAAAAGCTACTCCATGGCATTTTGCTACAGAAGATACGTCGTAAAATGTCTGGATCACTCAACCTTTGTAGTCCTTACAGACAGAGAGGAATTAAATACACAAATTAGTGATACCTTTGAAAATTGTGGCATTCTTGGTAAGGATAGTAAGGCGAAACAATGTATTGCTACCAGTGGTGAGGGATTTAGTTGCTAAATTAAAGGGGAACCCCTAACTATCTTTACATTGATTCATAAGTTTAGTCAAATCTGATGTAGAGACCGATTTATCCTGACCATGACATCATCATTATGTCTGATGAGCGCATCGAAGTCAGTACGGGCTGTATGCAGATAATATGATGAAATTAGTACTAACAGCGGCTCGTATTGGGTTTACAGGAACACTACTTTCGCATGATAAGTATTACAGCACGTACCTTCGGTGGCTATATATCGGTCTCATGATTTTAAACGAGCTGTAGAAGACGGCGCTACGGTACCATTGTATAGGGAAAACCGTGGTGCTAAGCTCGATGATTTACAAAATCCAGAGATAACAGATGAGATTTTGATGCTATCGAAGCAGACAGATTTGGATAGTGCAACAAGAGAAGTTAGAAAAGGAATTTGAAAAATCTATCTCATATTCTTACTTCGTTTCCAGATTGCGCTCCATTGCAAAAGGACTTTGTACAACACTATTCTGATGTGTGGACTGAGTGGCAGGTGCTTTATGTTTGTTTCGTTTAAATAAGGTTACCTTGTGTCTCGCATGTACGACTAAAGGTTACGGAATTATTGGAAAGAAGCAATTAATCGTCTTAGAAACAAATTAAATACATCGACACAACAAGAAGCACAAGAATTAGAACGCAAACTAAAATGGATGGAAGAACGATATGGCGTACAGGACGCCGACCATGTGAAATCCAAAACACGTAAAGCATGGGGACTGATATTGAAACGCATCGACGGAAAAATGGTAAAACGAGGACCCTTGATAAGAGTTTAGAGCTGCAGAGAATCCACTCACCATGTATTGCGTCTCGTGGCTATGTGCGGTGCTTTAGCAGGTTTGATGTTAAATGTTTGTCCGGTTTATATTTGATAAACCATTAAAAGCGCATACCTTTGCAAACGATTGCTCGTGCTAATCGGTATGAAGGCAAGAGTAATGGTTTAATTATCGATTATATTGGCATCGTAAAGCTCTAAAGGCGTTAGCTGAATACAGCGAATGTTGGATCATGATGGTGTAGATCCAACAATCGATAAAGAGCACTATTGCTCGTATATTAGAACTAATTGGTATGGGAACATTCCTTTTAAACAAAGATATTTATTTATCTGATTTTGTTGAGGTCGATGGTTTTAATCGATTAGCGAAGTTACATGAAGTCATGGTCGCTTGTGATAGTGCTGAATCAAAGCAACTTTCACGGCTTATGCATCAGAATTACGTTGATGAAATATATCGACCGTAATGATATTTCGGATACACGAAAATCTATGAAACTATTATACTATACATCGAGAGCTTAATAAAGAAACGTGATGTAGACACCACTGATTTGATGGTGACCTTATTGCATTATTAGCGACCATATAGAGGTACAAGACTTTGCAACATGGTGAGAAGGTATTCGTTTTGATATTAGTGCTATTAATTTTGATGTATGGTGCAGAGTTTGCCAGAGTTAGAAATAAGAATTTATTATTTAATGATTTAGGGATTTAATACCAACGTTTGATAGAAGCAAGAACTTAATCGTAGAGATTACTATGAGCGTTACAGACAAATCATTGAGGATTATAACCTGAAAAGACCAGATATAGAAAACATTTGAAAGCATGATGCAGTTAGGTCAAAGAGTTAACGGAAGAAGAATCCCGTTATATTCGGGAAGGATTTGCTAGTGATGAAGAATTGTACTCTTTGATTTATTAAACGAGGTACATCCATCGAAAGCAGATATTACTAAACTGAGTGCACTGCTACAGAGATGTTTAGCAAAAGCAACAGTAGAGGCGATTTCAAAATGGACCACTGGGCGGATAAGGATGAAACAACAGCGGAGATACAAAATCTAATTCGTGATATCCTTTGAGAACTCAGAAAGCTATGATGAACAACAAATAGAAGTTTGTCGTGAGATGTTTTGAGTATGTATATACTAGATTTGG
>BNJU01002539.1_pt1 | contig 34703 bp, 40 predicted proteins | sample 8539281 | NCBI WGS metagenome assembly BNJU01 (sample SAMD00202456, study PRJDB9452) | human saliva metagenome | isolation source: human saliva | place: Japan
TATAGGACAAAAATGTGTTGGTCGCTTAGTCCCAATTTGTCGAGAAGGATTTGTCATAGTTATGCAAATCACCCCAAACAATGGCATCGCCCCATGTCGGTAGAATTCCTTCTAATTGTTTTTTTCTCATTCATATTTTTTTATATCTTTGAAATACTTGTATCCGTTGGCATGACCTTAAGTATTTCAGTGGCTGAAAGCGGTTTCGGCGAGTGCATATAGCACCACCAGAAAACCGCTTTTATTCGTCTATCAATGGATAGCCCCCTATGGTTACGAATTAACGCTCTCAGCTGAGCATTCACCCCGCCTTCTATGGGATTATTCGTGGCCGGGCACGGGTGCGATGGAACAACCTTTTCATCCAAATAAGTAAATAAGGTCTTCGTCGTCACTAGTCTAACAAGAGAATAGTACCCTTTTAGTAACCGTTCATGAGTAGGCCTGGTATTTCCCTGATCATCTTTCGTCATTTCATTTAAAAAGTCTTTAAAAGTAATTTCCCACTGGGATAATCTCAATATCCAAGCCCTAGCTTCTTCATCATTATGTATATGCATTAAGTCTTTGGCTAATTGGTATAGTACTATTCCCGCTAACGTCTTAGGTCTAGTCGTTGTATAGCGCCGTACCTGGCAAAAAGCATGAAAGGTACAACGCTGAAGTTTGGTAGACGGCCATACTTTACGCATAGCCTTTCTAAACCCGGGACCTCCATCGGATATAACCACAGTAGGACTTGTAATACGGCGTAGCAGAGCTTCCCAAGCTCGAGCATATTCATAGCGGCATACATACCACCCAAGCACATGAATCCCGTCATAGCAAATAAGAACACAAGCTTTTCGTGCAAGATAAATACCGTCTACAAACACAATATCTCTTCGTTCTTCTACTTTAGGCGGCATAGGCCAAATATCCCAAAACTTTGCGGTATTTCTTCTAAAGGTTCGGCCTTTACCCGGTAATTCTTGCTGCGTTGTTTTACTAAATAGCCATGTTAGAAACTCTTTTAACTGCTTAGTTGTATTATCTATTTTTATTCACAAAGGATATGTGGCAAGCAGTACAGTACCAACGTTGCGTACCGGCCGAGGTTTTCCCATACTTCTGACAGGGGAATCCACAGTTTATACATCTAACTAGCATAATTATATCCTCCTAAAAACTAAGGTGTTTTTAAGAAGATATAACCCCATTAAGCTCAGTAATAGCAAGGGATTTCAGTCTTTTTTTACCAACACGTTTTTGTCCACCCCTACAAGTTTGGCTTATAGGACAAAAATGTGTTGGTCGCTTAGTCCCAATTTGTCGAGAAGGATTTGTCATAGTTATGCAAATCACCCCAAACAATGGCATCGCCCCATGTCGGTAGAATTCCTTCTAATTGTTTTTTCTCATTCATATTTTTATATATCTTTGAAATACTTGTATCCGTTGGCATGACCTTAAGTATTTCAGTGGCTGAAAGCGGTTTCGGCGAGTGCATATAGCACCACCAGAAAACCGCTTTTATTCGTCTATCAATGGATAGCCCCCTATGGTTACGAATTAACGCTCTCAGCTGAGCATTCACCCCGCCTTCTATGGGATTATTCGTGGCCGGGCACGGGTGCGATGGAACAACCTTTTCATCCAAATAAGTAAATAAGGTCTTCGTCGTCACTAGTCTAACAAGAGAATAGTACCCTTTTTAGTAACCGTTCATGAGTAGGCCTGGTATTTCCCTGATCATCTTTCGTCATTTCATTTAAAAAGTCTTTAAAAGTAATTTCCCACTGGGATAATCTCAATATCCAAGCCCTAGCTTCTTCATCATTATGTATATGCATTAAGTCTTTGGCTAATTGGTATAGTACTATTCCCTGCTAACGTCTTAGGTCTAGTCGTTGTATAGCGCCGTACCTGGCAAAAAGCATGAAAGGTACAACGCTGAAGTTTGGTAGACGGCCATACTTTACGCATAGCCTTTCTAAACCCGGGACCTCCATCGGATATAACCACAGTAGGACTTGTAATACGGCGTAGCAGAGCTTCCCAAGCTCGAGCATATTCATAGCGGCATACATACCACCCAAGCACATGAATCCCGTCATAGCAAATAAGAACACAAGCTTTTTCGTGCAAGATAAATACCGTCTACAAAACACAATATCTCTTCGTTCTTCTACTTTAGGCGGCATAGGCCAAATATCCCAAAACTTTGCGGTATTTCTTCTAAAGGTTCGGCCTTTACCCGGTAATTCTTGCTGCGTTGTTTTACTAAATAGCCATGTTAGAAACTCTTTTAACTGCTTAGTTGTATTATCTATTTTATTCACAAAGGATATGTGGCAAGCAGTACAGTACCAACGTTGCGTACCGGCCGAGGTTTTCCCATACTTCTGACAGGGGAATCCACAGTTTATACATCTAACTAGCATAATTATATCCTCCTAAAAACTAAGGTGTTTTTAAGAAGATATAACCCCATTAAGCTCAGTAATAGCAAGGGATTTCAGTCTTTTTACCAACACGTTTTGTCCACCCTACAAGTTTATCCAAACAACTTAAAATGGCGATGAAGCCAGATAAAAACTAGCTTCATCGCCACTAAAACCAACACGAAATGTCCTATAACTCACAAGTTTATCCAAACAACTTAAAATGGCGATGAAGCCAGATAAAAACTAGCTTCATCGCCACTAAAACCAACACGAAATGTCCTATAACTCAACTTATTAGAACTTGTAGCCCATGCCTACTTGCCAACCCTTAACATCATTGTCGTAGTTGTTTACGTCAATGTCGTCACGACGATATTTAACATGTGCATCCAAGTTTTCGTTGAAGTTGTAGCCTACGCCGACTTCGTACGTATTTACATCATCACCGATACCTACAGAACCGAAAGCCGTAACCTTATCAGCTACGGGAACCTGGCCTTCCAAGCCGATTTGTCCACCGTAATCATGGTCTCTGTGACCGGCCATCTTCGTATTGACACGAGTTACGCCGCCGAAAGCGGAAATGTACGGGTTAATATGGTAAATACCTCTAACGGCATGTTCGTTTACACGGTCACCGTTATGGCTTGCTTTCGTATTGTTGTTATCGTACTGCAAGTCTACCTTGTCATTCAAGACATAGGTTACGTCGCCGCCGGAGAAATGAGTCTTTGCATCTCGATGACCCATTTTCTGATCAAAACCGTAGTTTACATCGATTTTAAGATCGCCCTGTTGGCGGTTCTGAACGGGAGTACCTGCTGCATATACCATAGCGCCGGCCGATACGAGAGTAGCCAGCAAGGCCGCTGTAATTACCTTTTTCATAATTCTGCACCTCCAAAAAATCAAGTACACTTATATAATCTAAGTGACATTACCTGTATTATAAGGGATTTCTCCGAAAACTTCAATTATCGGTATGAACACAAGATTGTCTCAGCCGCTTCTACAACCTGTTTCACTGTAATAACACTGATGCCTTTATACTTTCCTTCGCGGATAATTTTTTTCATGCTTTCCCGTTACATATTCTTGTGTCGACTCAAGAACGACAGCCTTATCCGTATAAGGACCGTAAAACTTGGGATTACTCGGTCCGTATAGAGCTACAACGGGAACTTTACGAGCTACGGCTACGTGCATGGGACCGCTGTCATTGGTAATAAAAAGTTTGCACCGTCCTACAGCTGCCGCCAACTCACCGATAGAGAATTTTCCCGTCCCTACGAGAGCCTGTGATTCCATTAAGGATACGGCCTCATGAACCATATCCACATCCGTCGGCCCGCCGAAAAACACGCACGTATACCCCTGTAAGGCAAAATAATCGGCTACGGCGGCAAAACGTTTCGGCGGCCAACGCTTTTGTTCAACGGCACTGCCGATATTAAAGCCTATGAGCGGCGTATCTGCTTCTATTCCGTGGCTGACATAAAAAGTCTCGGCCTTCTTTTCCCAATCGGGGCAGGTAAAAAACTCCAGCCCTTCATTTTCCGTATCCGTCACGCCCAATTGTTTCAACACATCTATGTACATGTCGGCTGCATGCAAATGCAGTCGATCCAGACGCGTATATTTCGTCATAAAGGGTCGAAACAAAAAATGACTCATGCCGACAAATTCCTTAGCCCCTACAGCAGTAGCTAAAAAAGACGTCCGTTCGTTGGGATGCAGGTTAATGAGTAAATCATAGTCTTTGCCGTGCAACTTTCTGCCGATTCTCCATAAGGCACCGACGGAATTGTCGACCCCCTTCTTATCCACTTCTACCAGTTCATCAATATTGGGATTATAGCGTACCGTATCGGCTACCTTTTTATCAACGACCAAGGTAATCTTCGAACCCCTGTGCATTCTTACGTAGAACATGCAAAAAGGGCGTAATCAAAATAACATCGCCCAGATGCATCAAATAAGTAACGATAATTCGTTTATTAGTTAAGTCGATCATTGCGTTTCTCCATAACCTCTTCATAGGTCTGCCAAACGGAATCAACTGTAATGGCTTTCATACATTCAGGGTCATCCGTCACAGGATGCTCCGTCGTAGCCGTCGATGTGGGCGAAACAACGAGATGGATGTAATCACCGTTTTTACCGCCGTAAGGCCCGGTCCTCTCGGGACTGGTAGGTCCGAAGAGAGCTATCAGTTCTTTCTTTAAAGCATTGGCAATATGTAAGGGTCCCGTGTCAACACTGACAAAAAGGGTTGCTCCTTCAATATAAGCCGTCAGTTCTTTCAAGCTCGTATATCCGATTTTATTGATAACGTAATCGCCCGCTTCCTTGCAGTAGAAACATACGCCTTCGCATATAAGTCGGCCTTTTTCCTCGTCATCGGCACTTCCGAGAAGTACCGTATACATACCGCTATAGGCTACGCGAGCAACAAAATTCGCCCAATAATCTACAGGCCACTCCTTAACAGCTCGGCGCGTTCCCGGCACTACGACGATGTAAGGCTTGCCGCCCGTAAGAGTCGCTAATTTTGCGGCAACTTCAACTCGTTCTTTTTCAATGGAGGCCAGGGGAAACTCAACATCATTGACCGTCCCGCCGAGACAACGGACCACATCGAGATATCGCTCAATAACGTGGTCATATGCATGAGGTCCTTTAAGTCCTTTGCTGATAAGACAACTTCCTTCACGCATTTCCCAATAACCGACCTTTTTACGGGCTCCGCTGTTAAAGGCCACAATTGCACTTTTAGCAAGGCCTTGCAAATCAATGGATAAATCGAAGTGGTAAGCATGCAAGGTCTTTCTCAATTCAAACCAATAAGAGAGTTTTTTCAGCTTCTTCTTATCCACGTAGACAATGTCGTCAATAAAAGGCTTTTCCGGTAAAAGTGCGGAAAAATTCTCATGTACAGCCCAGACAATACGAGCCCGGGGACAATTCTGTCGCAAGGCATGCAGAGTCGGAAGTGCATGGAGTACGTCTCCCAAGGAGCTCATTTTAATAATCAGTATATTCTTATATGGCTCCATCTACGTTTCTCTCCTTCAGAATCCCGTCGACAAAGGTTTTCAACGAACCGCCTGAGAACAAGTATCCGTCCAGTCCCGCACGCTCAGCCGCCTCAATATCCCGCGGACTGTCGCCGACGAGAAAGGATTTTTCCTTATCGATATCATAATCGGCAAAGGCCTGCAAAATCATACCCGGTTCGGGCTTGCGCCATGAACTTTTACGATCATAAGCGGCAACAGTTGCTCCTTCCAAGTAGGGACAATAATAAACCTTTTCGATTTTTCCGCCGGCTTCGGCAACTTCTTCGCACATCCAACGATGTAGACGGTTCACATCATCTTCCGTATAATAGCCGCGGGCTACGCCGCTTTGGTTGGTTACGACAAAAGCGGCATAGCCCAAGTTATGTAAGTGAGCGAACGTGTCCTTCGCCCCGTCCGTCCAAATAAAATCTTCACGTTTATACAAATAACCGGCATCTTCGTTAATGACACCGTCACGATCGAAAAAGACGGCTTTCATTAGGCAAAGTACCCGTCGTGTTTATCCAAGAGTTCGCAATATTCCTTTACGGCGTCAACCAAGGGCGTAAATCCTTTGTCATAGCCGGCATCGGTAAGTTTCGTCGTGTCGGCTGTCGTAAAGCTCTGATACTTTCCTTTTAGAATTTCCGGGAAGGGTACATATTCAATGCTACCCGTACCACAATAATCAATAATCCCCTTAACAAATTCATTAAAAGTATGCCCCGTACCTGTCCCGCAATTATAGATCCCCGACAATTCGGGATGCTCCCAGAAATAGAAAAGGACCTTTACTACATCATTGACATAAATAAAGTCACGAATCTGACCGCCGTTTTCATATCCTGCCGTCCCTTCAAATAAGGTGATCTTCCCTTTCTCCTTTAATTCATGATACTTCTGGAAAATAAGAGAAGCCATGCGATCCTTATGATTTTCCTGGGGGCCGAATACATTGAAGTAGCGGAAGCCTGCCACCTGACTTTGCGCATAAGGCAAGACGCGTCGCACATAGCGATCAAACTGTAACTTTGAAAAAGCATAAGGGTTTAGAGCTTCTTCACAATCCGAAACTTCACGGAAGCCGTTCTTACCCGCTGCCGTACGTAGATGCCGACGAGGCATACAACAAAGGAATCCTCCGTTCCAAACAATAATGAAGAATATCCTTACTGCCTTCATAATTATTTTTCATCATATAGCGACCGTCATAGTTCATCGTATCCGAGCAAGCACCTTCATGGAAGATGACATCTACGGGGCCGCAATCAAAGGAACCGTCGGCCATCAGATCCGCAAAGTCTTCATAGTCCATATAATCGGCAAACTGAAGGCTTTGCAAGTTCCGGCATTTACGGCCGTCCGTCAAATCGTCGACGACGAGAATATCGTCAATCCCCCGTTCGTTGAGTTTCTTTACAATATTACTGCCTATAAAGCCGGCACCGCCTGTTACGATAATCATAGTTTCCCCTTCTTTACCAAGTCGCCAATCTTTTCAATCAACCCTGTCGTCGAATATCCGTCTTCAAACCGAATGACTTCCGTCCGATCCGCATATTCACGACCGACAATATCTTCCAACTTATAGTCTCCGCCTTTGACTAAAATATCCGGACGCAGTACGGAAAGCAATTCTTTCGGCGTGTCCTCATCAAAAACAACCACATCATCCACACAAGCCAAGGCACTGAGAAGAAGAGCCCTGTCTTCCTGACGGTTTAAAGGCCGCGTTTCCCCCTTCAGCCGTCTGCATGACGCGTCGGAATTCAGTCCCACAATGAGATGCTGTCCCAAAGTTGCCGCCTGCTGCAAGTAGAGAACGTGTCCGCGATGTAAGATATCAAAGACTCCGTTTGTAAAGACAACAGTTTCTCCCTTATCTTGCCACATGCGCACGCGATCCGCCATATCCTGAATCGTCAAGGAGCGATACGGTTCTCTGTGGATATACTGCTGACGATGTGACCAGAGTTCCGAAAGTTCCCGTCTGTGTACGGGATAAGTGCCGACCTTGGCAACTACAATTCCCGCCGCCGCATTGGCTATATTAAGAGCCGTACGGATGGACAACTTGCCTCCCACGGCTGCTATAAACGCTGCCGCTACCGTATCTCCGGCACCGGATACATCGAAGACTTCCTGAGAGGTAGCCGGGTTATTCCATACCTTACCGTCCTTGCTGACCAGGGTAATCCCCATTTCTGAACGAGTAATCATAAGGTTGCCGAAATTATAACGCTCCAACACCTTACGCGCAGCTTCTACAACCGCTTCCGTATCATTAGGCACATCATAGCCGATACATTGAGACAGTTCTTTCATGTTAGGCGTTACGAAATCTGCCCCGCTATATTTTGTCCAGTCGCTTCCTTTCGGGTCGACGAGAACGGGGATTTTAGCCTTATTGGCTCCTGAAATAAGCAGTTTTGCCACTTCGTCCGTCAATACGCCCTTGTTATAATCCGACAGAACAAGGCCGTCCAGCCCTGCGGCGATACGATCGTCAAGCCACCCCTGAAGTTCAGCCCGTTCCTGTTCCGTAAAACTCGTAATTTCTTCGAAATCGAGACGAGCCATCTGCTGTCTCGCCCCTAAGATACGCATTTTTGTCGTCGTTGCGTGATCATCTCGCGTAATCAATCCCGAACTGTCAATGCCGCCTTCCGCCAAAAGGCTTTTTAAAAGACCGCCGTTAGCATCATCACCGATAAGACCCGCCAAGTAAACATTGCAATCGAGATGTGCCAGATTCGCCGCAACATTGGCCGCCCCGCCAAGGACGGATGTCATACGATCCACCTTGTTAATAGGCACAGGCGCCTCGGGAGAAATTCGCTCTACCTTACCGTACACATAGCGATCGACCATAACATCGCCCACAACGGCAATACGCAGTTGCGGCAGTTGATTATTTAAAAAATTATCAATATACCGTTCCGTTTTCAACACCTCCCATACAGAGAGAATTTAGTTCTTCTCGTTTCCCATAAGCGACTTGAGTTCTTCCATAAAACTGTCCAAATCGCCGAACTGTCGATAAACGGAAGCAAAGCGAATATACGCAACAGCATCAATATTGCGAAGTTCCGTTAAAATGATTTCACCGATTTTGACACTGGGCACTTCCTGGGCCAATGTATTGCGAATATTGCGTTCTACTTTAAGGACAATATCATCCAACTGTTGTCGCGTAACACGACGTTTATTGCAAGCCCGTAAAAGGCCGTTCAAAATTTTATTTCTGTCGAAGAGTTGGCGACTGCCGTCTTTTTTGATTACGTACAGAGGCACTTCTTCCACCATTTCGTACGTAGTAAACCGCCGATTGCACGCCTGGCATTCCCGTCTGCGGCGAATTGCGCGACCGTCATCGGTAGCCCGCGAATCGGTTACTTTAGTGTCATCGTGTTTACAAAAAGGACAACGCATAAAATCCTCCTCCCGTTATTCTAAAAAAAGCGGGTCCCATGCGGATCCGCTTTTTTAGTTTATTATTATCTCATCCAAGCCGGAATTTCAACTCCGCCCGCTTCTTTACCACCGTCAGCAAGACCGCTTGTCTTACCGAAGGAAGGCACGGAAGAAGCTTCTTTGCCGAAGCCTGTAGCTACGACAGTAATGCGGATAGAATCTTTCATATCCGGATCGATAACAGAACCGAAAATGATATTCGCATCGGGGGCTACGGCTTCCGATACTTTTTCTGCCGCTTCGTTGATTTCATAAAGGCTTACGTCGGGGCCGCCCGTAACGTTCAGCAAAATGCTCTGAGCGCCGTCAATACTCATTTCAAGCAAGGGGCTCTTAATAGCGCTTTCCACTGCATCTACGGCACGGTTTTCGCCGCTGGCTACGCCGATACCCATAATGGCTTCGCCCTGATCTTCCATAATCGTGCGTACATCCGCAAAGTCAAGGTTAATAAGACCGGTCGTAGTAATAAGGTCGGAGATGCCCTGTACACCTTGACGTAAAATATCATCGGCTACTGTAAAAGCTTCGTTCAACGGAGTCTTCTTATCAATAACCTGCAATAATTTATCGTTTTGAATCGTAATGATAGTATCGACTTTTTCTTTCAGGTAAGCCGCTCCCTTTTCCGCCTGTTCTTTACGACGTTTGCCTTCAAACGTAAAGGGTTTCGTAACAACGGCTACCGTTAAGGCACCCAATTCTTTGGCAATTTCGGCTACAACCGGAGCTGCCCCCGTACCCGTACCACCGCCCATGCCGGCCGTAACGAATACCATATCCGCACCCTGGAGGACTTTCATAATGTCTTCCTTACTTTCCAATGCGGCTTGTTCACCTTTTTGAGGATTGGCACCGGCACCGAGACCGCGCGTCAACTTTTCACCGATTTGAATTTTTTCATCCGCTTTCGATACTTCCAATACCTGGTTTTCCGTATTTACAGAGATGAATTCAACACCTTGCAAACCGCTTTCTATCATTCGGTTGACAGCATTGTTACCGCCGCCGCCGACACCTATTACTTTAATTTTTGCAAACTCGGCCATGTAATGTATCCTCCTTAACATCGTGCGTACGTATACAGACTTGAAGTTCTCTTACATCATACACTAAAAGAACTTGTTTGTCGATAATTGACTCACTCTTATCGGTATATTATACCTCAAATATCCGCCTTTTTCTACAACATCTTCCATGTCTACATCATTCGAGTCTATTTTTCCTTAACAATAGGTGCATCGGGATTGACATCAATATATTGAATGGAAAGCTGTTTCTTGGCAATTTCATTTAATAATTCTTCCGTCACGGAAGCCCGTTCCGATACGCGATCGCCGTCACCCAAATGAATGGACAGCCCGTCTGTCGTATAAGCAATAAGTTCCTTCGGATTGCCTACGTTGATTTCCGCAATAGACGAGGCTACGGACGGTGACAAAGCTTTCAAATAAGCCAGTGCATTTTTCATCGTATTGTCGTCAAGTTTATCGCCCAGAAGAAGGGTATCCATTTTTTTACCGGTAATAATCGGCACGGATACGCCCTTGATTTTCGGTTCTACGGCAATAACCGTCCCCGTATCGTCAATATAAGCAAACCCGTACAAAGTCATGACCACCGCTTCGGCCTGTCGTTCTTTAATAAACACGTGAATAGTGGCCGGAAACTGTCGTTCTACCGTGACTTCACCGACACGTAAATCCCTTACCAGGCGTTCCCTCATAGTCGATGTGGACAATTGTACGACATTTACATACGACGGAACTCCGGCTACTCGTAACACGTCCTCATCAGGCATGGTGCCGTTTCCTTCAATGACTACGGAGCCGAAGGGAACGGGTAAGAAACGTAACAAAAGCCACAAGACGAAAACACCCGCTACGGCACCGATAACTTGTAAACGTTTCCTGCGTCGCCGCCTTCCTTCTTCCCGCCGTTGCCGATTTTTACGACGCTGTTCAATTTTTTCCTGAGCTGCCGTTAGGGGCATTTCTCCTTCATTCCCGTAAGGAACCCCTTTGTTGTCCGCTCCTTCGGGTATATAAAAACGAGCTTCTTCCGGTTGCCCGTCTAAATGATGTTTTTCCATATGCTGAACCTTTATACGTATTAAAATTTACCTGTCGAGGCTTCTTCCAAAATCCGTTCACATAAATCTTCGAAAGGCATTCCCATAGCCCGGGAAGCATCGGGTACGAGACTCGTCTCGGTCATGCCCGGCACCGTATTGATTTCCAATACATAGGCCTTACCGTTTTCGTCCGTCATTAAATCGACGCGGGCTACTCCCTTGCAATGAAAAAGCCTGAACACGGCCAGAGATAAATCCTGTAATTCCTTAGTCAGTTCCGGCGGTATCTGAGCCGGACAAATATGTTCCGAAAGCCCGGGCGTATACTTCGATTCATAGTCATAACGCCCTGTTTTGGAAATGATCTCAATGACAGGGAAAAGCCAGTTCATCCATGACGGCTACCGTAAATTCCCGCCCAGATCAAAAAAGCTTCGGCCACAATGGACTTGCCGTATGTAAAAGCTTCTTTCAAGGCACTCTTCAAGTCGTCTTTTTTTCTTACAATAACCGTACCGATACTCGATCCCTTGAGCAGCCGATTTGATGACAACCGGCAAGGAAAAGACTTGCAGAATTTCTTCGGCAATACTGTCAACGCCCTGTTCTTCAAAGTAGTATCGAAAAGGGGCCGTAGAAATACCGGCACCGACAAAGGCACTCTTACTGACCACCTTGTTCATACCCACGGCACTGGCCATAACACCCGGTCCCGTATAAGGAACATTCATCATTTCACACGTTCCCTGTAAGACGCCGTCTTCACCGTATCGGCCGTGTAAAGCGTTAAAAACAATATCAAACTGCCCTTCTTTTAAGGTACGAGCCCATTCTTCAGGGACAAGTTCCGTAATAATCGGATCATATCCTTTCGCCCTTAGAGCAGCGGCTACATTCTTTCCCGAATTACGCGATACAGCCGCTTCCGTAGACGGCCCGCCGACAATGACGGCTATCTTTTTACCCTTTAAGTTTTTCATGCCTTACGGGACTCCTCTGCAGCTACGAAAGCCTCTCCAACCTTATAAATATCCCCGGCGCCCATTGTCAAAATCAAGTCTCGAGTCCGCGCATTCTTGCGCAAATATTCAAGCAACTCTTCCTTTGTTCCGATGTACTCTACATCCTGTCCGGTTGCAGACTTGACCTTGTCGGTCAAAAAGGTGCCGCCTATACCGGGAATAGGGTCTTCACCTGCCGAGTAGACATCTGTCAGAATCAATTTATCCGCACATGTAAAGGCTTTGCTGAATTCTTCAGCTAAAAGTTGCGTACGCGTATACCGATGAGGTTGAAAAAGACACACGACACGATGCGTACCCATACTGCGTGCCGCCGCCAGGGTAGCATGAATTTCCGTAGGATGATGTGCATAATCGTCAACAACCCAAATGCCGTTTACATGCCCTTTGGTCTGGAAACGTCGTTTGGCACCGTGAAAGCGCGATAAAGCCGCTGCAATATCCTCAAAGGATATACCGCAGGATAAGGATACGGCTACGGTTGCCAAAGCATTCAGTACATTATGATTACCCGGTACATTCAGTTCAACGGATCCTAAAAATTCATCGTGTTTATACACGTCAAATATAAGCTTACCTTCATGGTAACCGATATTCTTAGCTTTGTAATCAGCCGGAGCTTCAATGGCATACGTCACAAAAGGACGCTTTACTTCCGGCAAAAAGGCCCTGATTTATCATTATCGGCACACAAGACGGCCAAACCCGTCTGAGGGTCAAGTAAATGAATAAAATCTTTAAAGGCCTGAATGACATTTTCAATCGTGCCGTAATGATCCATATGGTCCGCATCGATATTGGTAACAACGGCAATGTGAGGATGTTCCTTTAAAAAGGTTCCGTCGCTTTCATCCGCTTCGGCAATGACGTACTCGCCCTTACCGAGAACGGAATTCCCCTGCAAATAATCCACTTCTCCTCCGATGACGAGGGTCGGATCCATTTTGCTTTCATAGAAAACCTGCCCCAACATAGACGTAGTCGTTGTCTTACCGTGGGCTCCCGCTACGGCAATCGCTTTGCCGTAGGTCATAATATGTACCAATGCATCGGCACGGTGAATGATCGGAAGTTGTCGTTTTCTGGCCGCCTCCAATTCTTCGTTCGTATCACGAATTGCCGAAGAAATGATAACTACCTGTGCATCCCCCAAATTTCAGCCTTTTGGCCGATGCATATGCGGGCTCCTCTTTGACTGAGTCGTTCCGTTGCGGGTGACGACTTGGCATCGGACCCCGAAACAATATATCCCTTATCGATAAAAATATCGGCAATAGCACGCATGCCCACGCCACCGATTCCGATAAAATGAACTCGGCTGACCGTATTTAAATCTATCATCTTTATCCCTCTTTTTTGGCATATTTGCTCTTTTTTGCCAGGTCCAATGCTATATCGGCAATGACCGAAGCCGCGTCGCTTCTGCCCATAGCCAGACTGGCAGTCGCCATACGCTGTAATAACGGGCGATTTTCTTTTAAGTATATGATTTCATCAAGCAAATCGCTACCGGTCAATAATTTATCCAAAATCATGCGAGCCGCCCCGTTCATGACAAAGGCCTGTGCATTATAACGTTGATGATCTTCAGCTGCATACGGATAAGGCACAAGAATTGAAGGAATGCCTCTGGCCGCCAATTCGGCAAGCCCTACGGCTCCGGCTCTATAGACTACAAGGTCGGCCGCCGCCAACACGGACGGCATATGGTGTGAATAAGGAACAATTCGACTCCCCTTACCGTAAAAACCTTGACCGTTGACTCCGTCAAGTTGTTTCATAACCCGGTCATACTCATGGTCACCCGTAATGTGAAGGATTTGAATGTCGTCCTCGTTCTTAAAATATTTATGCACTGTCAACATAGCCGTATTGATACTGCGAGCCCCGCGACTGCCACCGGCAATGACAAGCGTAAATTTATTCGGGTCAAAGCCCAGAAAAGCCAAACCTTCCTGACGACTGACCGTCATAATATCCTGTCGCACGGGATTACCTGTAAATACGAGCTTATTTTTCTGCTTAAATCGTTCCGCCGCTTCTTCATAGCCCAGAGCAATCTTATTGACTACCTTTGCCAGGATCGTATTGGTAACTCCGGGAATGACATTTTGTTCCTGAATCATCGTCGGTATGCCCGACAAGGCTGCCGCCATCAAAACGGGACCGCAAACAAAACCGCCCGTACCGATGACCACATGAGGCTTGAAACGACGAATAATGCGTTCCGCTTGGAAACAGGCTGGCCGCCGTTTTTCCTGCAGTCACCAAATTGCGCACAGAAAGTCTACGTTCCAAGCCGCGCACGTCAAGAGTGACGAAGTCGTAGCCCTGTTTGGGAATAAGCGTATTTTCCAATCCCGTCTTGGATCCGACATAAAGAATCTCTGTCGGCTCCTTTTCTTTAATGGCTTCGGCTATGGTAATGGCCGGATAAATATGGCCCCCCGTCCCGCCTCCGGATATAATGACACGGCGCATGAAACTGTTTCCTCCTCTAGTGGCTATCGTATTTACAAGGACTTGACGATTTTTTTAAAATCATCGCCCCGTTCTTCAAAATGATGGTACATATCGTAACTTGAACATGCCGGCGACAAAAGGACGGTCTGCCCTTTTTCAGCCGTTTCATAAGCTGTACGAACGGCTTTTTCCATAGAAAATCCGACACGGCGAATATCCTTCATACCCGCTTTGCGAGCTTCCGCTTCAAAGCGATCGGCCGCTTCCCCTACGAGAATGAGCGTATCTACTTTACGAGCCGCCAGTTTCATAAAACTCGTCAAGTCCGTCATCTTATCATGTCCGCCGGCAATGAGAATAAGGTGTCCCGAAAAGGCTTCCAGTGCCTTTTCGGAAGCATCCGTATTCGTTCCTTTAGAATCGTTGTAATACGGTACGCCCTTTACATCGCGTACCCATTCCAAACGATGTTCAACTCCGCGAAATTCCGTCAACACCCGGCGAATAACGTCTATCGAAGCACCGGCACAATAAGTTAATAAGGCTGCAGCCAGACAATTTTGAATATTGTGTTTACCGAAAAGATGCAAGTCCGTTTCCTTGCACAGACACGTATCTTTTCCCTCCATACGAATATATAAATTGCCGTCTGCCGCAAAGGCTCCGACAGGTACTTCTCCATGCACGGAAATATACAGAACCGTACCGCTTAAATCGGAAGCCATGGCACGCACCGCCGAATCGTCATAATTTAAAATGGCGTAATCGTTCTTATCCTGGTTCAGAAAAATCCGCTTCTTGGCTTCCCCGTACGCTTCCATAGTATGATGTCTGTCCAAGTGATCAGGTGTCAAATTCAGTATAACGGCACTCTTAGCCTTTAAGGACGAGGTAAGTTCCAATTGAAAGCTGGATAATTCCGCAACTACAACAGCCGACGAAGGCAGGTCTTCCGCCGTTTCGGACAAACCGAAACCGATGTTTCCGCCTACGACGGTCTGTCGCCCTGTAGCCTTCATAATTTCACCCGTTAAAACGGTAGTAGTCGTTTCCGTTCGTTCCCGTAATCCCGATAAATTCCGCATCCGTTACATGAACCGCTACTTCCACTTCGCTCCAAACGGGAATCTGCCGTGCCGATGCCGCTTTTAGCAGCCTGGTCTCCGGCGATATGACCGGTGAAGGAACAATTATATCCGCCTCATCTAAAAGACTTTCGTCCTGATGACCGAAAGAACAGATAACACCTTCTTTCACAAGGCTCGTCCACGGTTCTTCCTGCAAATCATGTTCCTTCATATCACTCAACGTAACCTCGGCACCGTGGCGAGCTAAGGCAAGAGCCGCCGAGCGACCGCTGATACCGGCGCCGAGGACCGTGATTTTCTTTTTCGAAAAATCCTGTATGCTCATACTCACACCTGCTTTACGATTTATTTACCGCCTAAGACCGTAACGATGGCAATAATAGCCACAAGGGCTGAAAAAAGCCAAAATACCGTTACAACCTTCACTTCACTCCAGCCGGACAATTCGAAGTGATGATGTACGGGACTCATTTTAAAAATACGAACTCCCCGAGTTTTAAATGAAATAACTTGCAAAATAACGGACAGTGCTTCCAATACATAGAGACCTCCGGCAATGACCAGAAGTAATTCCGTTTTCGTCAAAATCGCCATAGCCGCCATAGCCCCGCCTAAGGCCAGGGATCCCGTATCACCCATGAACATCTTGGCCGGGTGTTGATTATAGAACAAAAAGCCCAGGCACGCACCGGCCAAGGCCGCTCCGAAAATAGCAATTCCGCCGTAGCCCAAGGCTACGGAAATGACGACATAGGCTACAGCCGTAATAGCCGACGAACCGGCGGCCAAACCGTCCAACCGTCCGTCAAGTTAACGGCATTGGTTGCTCCCACAATAATGAGGAATACGAAAAGATAGTAAGCCATTCCCAAGTCGACGGTAATATCCGTAAAAGGAATCCATACAGTCGTAGGCATATCGGCAAATACTTTCAAAGCTATACAGAAAATAACGGAAATAACAGCCTGACCCGCCAATTTCTGCTTAGCTGTAAGACCGAGGTTGCGTTTTTTTACAGCTTTTATAGAATCGTCTGCAAACCCGATGAGGCCGTTTCCCAAAGTTAGAAAAAGAGCCATCAGTTTAGACGGTTCCGCTCCGTTAAAAAGAAGTACCGATACGGTTAATGCGAATAAAATCAGAATGCCGCCCATAGTGGGGGTGCCGGCTTTATACTTATGACTTTCCGGACCTTCTTCCCGTTCTTCCTGTCTGGCATGAAACTCTTTCAGTTTTTTTATAACTAGAGGGCCCAAGGCCAGGCCGACGACCAGGCTGACAACAAACCCCAAAACAAGCGCATTAAACATTCACATTACTTCCTTTCAAAATAAGGCAGAATTTTCTCCATCGCAAATCCGCGCGATCCCTTGAGTAAAATCGTATCTCCCGCAACGGCTATCTTACGCAAAATTTCCGCACCTTCCTTGTGCGTCCGTACCTTATATACATTCTTCATGCCCTTTTGTTCGGCTCCGTCTGCAATATACGTCGCTTCATCACCCAAGGCAATAAGTGCGTCCGCCTTTTCCGCCGCCAAAAGAGCTCCGATTTTTTCATGTTCCGCCTTTGTCCAGTCACCCAATTCAAGCATACCGCCGAGAACGGCGATTTTCCGCCCCGATGCTACGCTCATAAGCGTATGTACGGCTTCGGCCATAGACGCGGGATTGGCATTGTATGCGTCATTAATAAAGGTCAGATCTTCAAGGTGAATCAATTCCTGCCGCATGGGCACACCCTTATATTCCGCCAGCCCTTTTTGCATCTGATGTTCACTCATTCCGAGCAGGCGACCTACAGCCACGGCGGCCAGTGCATTATAAACATTGTGGCGACCGAGAACGGACATGTGCACATCCATAACCTGATCGAAACAACGACACGTAAAGGAGATTCCTTTTTCATCCGTTTTTATAGCGCCGGCCATGACAGGGGCATTCTCTTTAATACCGAAACTTACGGTTTTTCCCTTGCACTTTTCGGCCATAGCCGCCACCCGTTTATCATCACCGTTAAGAACGGCTGTACCGTCCGTGCCAAGGGCTTCTACCAACTCGCCTTTAGCCTTAGCGATATTGGCTTGACTTCCGAGAAGTTCAATATGACTTTTACCCACATTGGTTACTACGCCTATAGTCGGTTCGGCAATGTCGGCCAACTCTTTAATTTGGCCTAAACCGCGCATTCCCATTTCGACTACACACGCTCCGTGTTCGCCCGTAAGTTGTAAAAGCGTTCGCGGTAAGCCGATTTCATTGTTAAAATTTTTTTCCGTCTGCAATACATTGTACTTCTGTGACAACACGGTCGCAATAAGACTGCGTGTCGATGTCTTCCCGACAGAACCCGTTACGGCAACAACGGGAATGGCAAACCGACGGCGGTGATATAAGGCCAAATCCTGATAAGCTTTCAATGTATTCTTGACGACAAAAATCGTATAATCACCGTCAGGATACAACCGTCCGGCATCATCGACAATAACCGCGGCCGCTCCGAGACTGACGGCCTGTTCTATAAAATCGTGGCCGTCGAATTTTTCACCTCTAAGGGCTACGAACACTGCATCTTCACCGATAGTACGAGTATCCGTTTCAATACTCGAATAACGTATATTCTTACGGCCCTGTTGAAGAATTCGCGCACCCGTGGCGAGAACAATTTCCCCGTCCGTAAACATGGCCATCTTTATCTCTCCTTCAGTTCCCGCACTGCATCGCGGGCTACTTCTCTATCATCAAAGTGAATGGTTCCGTCTTTTAAAATCTGGTACGTTTCATGCCCCTTACCGGCAATGAGAACGATGTCCCCCGGTTCGGCAATTTCTATAGCCTTGTAAATAGCCTGCCGCCGATCGACAATCACTTCATGTCGCTGCCCTTCTTTCAAGGCTGCTCGCACGCCGCCTTCCACTTCGGAAACAATGAATTCCGGATCTTCCGAACGAGGATTGTCGGATGTAACAATGGGGATATCCGCATATTGTGCGGCAATGCCGCCCATAATAGGCCGCTTCGTGCGATCGCGATCGCCACCGCAACCGAAGACGGTAATAATCCGATTCGGTTTCATGGCTCTGGCCGTAGTCAATGCTTTTTCCAAGCTGTCGGGGGTATGTGAATAATCGACAACAATAGCAAAATCCTGCCCAGCTTCAACTAATTCGAAACGGCCGGGAACGGAATAAAAAGTCTGAACAGCCTTATCAATAACATCTGTATCCACTCCTTCGGCATGAGCCGCGCCGATGGCCGCCAATGTATTGTACACGTTAAACAGACCTGTAATATGCATGTGTAAAGATACGGAAACAAACGGTCCTACAACATCAAAAGAGGAACTTTTCAGCCCTACTTGTAAATTCGATCCCTTCAAATCCGCATCTTTCTCAACACCATATGTCAAAACCTTGCAGGATGTAGCCTTTAAAATTTCGTCCGCATGAGGGATCGTCGATATTGATAACGGCCGTCTTATTTTTCTTTACAGGAGGTTCCGCCGTAAGTCCGGAAAACAATTTCGCCTTAGCAGCTACATAATTTTCAAAACTCTTGTGGAAGTCCAAATGATCTTGTGTCAAATTCGTAAATACGGCCGTATCATATTCAATCCCGGCTACACGATTTAAAGCCAAGGCATGGCTGGACACTTCCATGACCACATAATCCATGCCTTCGGCATACATTAAAGCCAATAAGGCTTGAAGTTCTACTACGTCAGGTGTCGTATTATGAATCTCCAACTCTTTATCATCAATGAGTGCGTGAATCGTACCTATAACGCCTACATGATACCCGGCTTCACGCAGTATATGTGCGATAATATGTGACGTCGTCGTCTTACCGTTCGTACCCGTAACGCCGATCATGCGCATTTTTTTACCCGGATAGTCATAAAAATACGGTACTATGTCTTCTAATGCCGCATGAATATCGGGAACCGTAATCTGTGTAATTTCTAAAGGCAAGTCCAGGTGCTTATTTGTTAAAACCGCTACCGCGCCTTTTTCTACAGCTTGACCGGCAAAGGTCGCCCCGTCGACATGAACACCGGCAATGCAAACAAAAAGAAAACCCTTTTCTATTTTTCTCGAATCGGCGGATATGCCCGTAATTTCCGTATTATCTCGTCCGTCAATGTTATATATACCTTTAATTTCTTTACAAAGTTCTTTAATTGTCTTCATATCCTGTCCTCCTCAAATATCCATTTAGCAAACAACAATAGCAGCCTTCGAAAAAAGGCTGCTCCCGTGTCATCTACTGTCCGTCCTGATTATATTGTTCCTTATATAATACGCTCGCAGGGACTACCATTCCCAATTCACTCGTTGCCGTTTTATAAATACGTTCGGGAGATTCGAGCTTGGCTATTTCGACCCGTAATATTTCGTTGTCACGTTGTAATTGTTGTACCGTCCGCTTTTCCTGCATCAGCGAATAACCGTATTCCGTTCTCATAGCGGACAAAGCTACATAGACAAGAAGAAAGAAGGCGCAAAGAAAAATAATCGAAAGAACTTGGGACATCCGCTCATTAAAACGTGCTCTTTCTTTACCTGTCGGTACGGATATTCCGCGACCGGCCTGATATCCCATATATCCAGCTTTTCTTGCCAACATAATTATAACACATCCGTTTCCCGACAATTCACAAATTTACAACATTCCTATATCCGTGTGCCGACTCGTAACTTTGCACTCCGTGCACGCGGATTGAGTTCCAGTTCTTCTTTAGAAGGCCCTATTCCCTTCCCCTTGACTTTTAAAATAGCTTCATGATGACACGTACATACAGGAATATGGGGAGGACAAATGCACCCTGTAGCCAATTTACGCAGCGTCTGCTTGGCAATTCTGTCTTCCAGTGAATGGAAGGTGATAATCCCTATATGACCCCCCGGTTTCAAGCGGTTAGCCGCTATCTCGAAGGTGTCTTGTAAGATTTTCAGTTCGTCATTTACTTCAATCCGGACAGCCTGAAAAGTCCGCTTCGCCGGATGAGGTCCGTCTTTACGAGCCCCGGCAGGAATAGCCTGCTTAATAACTCGAACCAATTCTTCAGTTCGTTCAAAAGGTTTTTCCCGTCGAGCTTTGACGATAAAAGAAGCAATGCGCTTGGCCCATCGTTCTTCACCGTAGTCTTTAATAATTCGATATAAATCGGCTTCATCATACGCATTGATGATATCATAAGCACTTTTCTTCCCATGTCGATCCATACGCATATCCAGAGGACCGTCATGTTGGTACGAAAAGCCTCGTTCGGGATTATCCAGCTGATAGCTGGACACTCCCAGGTCGAACATAATCCCGTCCACAGCAGGGATATTCAAATCATCAAGCACCTCGCCCAGATAGCGAAAATTACGTTGTACCGCCGTAAATCTACACGGTGCATCCTGCATTCGCTCTGTCGCCGCCCGAATAGCCTCTTCATCCTGATCAAGACCTATGATCAAACCGTCCTTTACGAGCAAATCCGCCAAGGCACGGCTGTGACCGCCGCCCCCCAAGGTGCAGTCCACATAAATTCCTGCCGGATCTCCCAAAACGGCATGAATCGTTTCTTCTCTTAAAACACTGACATGATGAAATTCCATTGAGGCCTCCTAAAACTCAAGATCTCCGAAGCCTTCCAGCGTTTCGGCAATGGCCTCCATGGCGGGCACGGTCTTTTCAGAGTAAGCCGCATAAGCTTCTTTGCTCCAAATTTCGATCTTATCTCCCGTTCCCAAAACAATGACGTCTTTCACCAAATGTGCATACTCTCGCAATGTCGCCGGAATCAGAATTCTTCCCTGTTTATCAAATTCCAGTTCGGCGGCACTGCCGAAAAGAAATCGCTTAAAAGCACGCACGTTTTCCTTAGAAGCCTGCAACTTCTGCATGCCTGTCGCAAAACGAGCCCACCCTTCTTGCGTGTATACGGAGAGGCAACCTTCAAGTCCGCGTGTTACGACAAACGAAGTACCCAATTCATCACGAAACTTAGCCGGCATAATAACCCGACCTTTAGCATCTACGCTATGTGCGTATTCACCCATAAACACGGACTCGTCACCCCTTTCGTAAGATTTCTTTCACTTTTCACCACATTCTACCACATATAAACACTTTATGACAACAAAAAAAGCCTTGTATATGCTAAAAAATTTCCCGTATTTATGCGGTTTATCAAGTCTTTTTAATTCGAGACGGGGCAAATATAGTATATTTGTTTTTCTATCACCTTTTCATATACAATATATTGATTTTTGTGCGTGTTTTATAATTTCTTCAAAAAACCGTAACATTTTTGTTTTTCTTTTACTCTTTTTCTTTTCCACACAAAAAAAAGAACGGGATTGTATCCCGTTCTTCCATCTTTATATAAAGGTTTTCATTACTTCTGCCGGAGAGTGATCGATAATGAGGTCTTCCCTGCCTATTTGTGTGAAAATCAACCAGCTGTAAAAATTCCCGAGCTGTACAGGCGCGACGTTCTTTTATCAAACCGCCGCAGTATAAAAGATACCCTATAATCTGTCCGCTTTCGACACCGTCATCCCACAATTCGCGAAGCGTCAAGCCTTTCTGTCGTTTCGACAAGCGTCGCCCCTCACTATCTTTTAACAAAGGGACATGGGTATACGTAATAGGGTTTTCATAACCCAAAAGGCGGCGCAACAGAATTTGTCGTTCTGTAGACTCCAATAAATCACGACCGCGCAGAACATGCGTAATATCCATAGCTCCGTCATCTACCGACACAGCCAACTGATAAGCGTACAACCCGTCGGCACGACGAACGATAAAATCACCGCATTCTTTCGACAGGTCCTCCGACTGTGCCCCGTATACGCTGTCCGTATACGTAATAAGTTCATCCGGCACGTGCAGGCGCAAGGAAGGAGATTTTTCCTTCCGGCCGGCTTTCCTCTGAAAGACCGTAACAATGACCGTCATATACATGATACTCGCCTTCATGAGGAGCACTGCTGATACGCTGCAAACGAGCCCGACTGCAATAACAGGGATAGATGAGTCCGTCTCTCTTCAACCGATTCAAGGCCTCTTCATACATAAAGTATCGCTTGCTTTGCACATAAGGCCCGTAGGAACCGCCCATATCGGGTCCTTCGTCCCAATCCAGCCCCAAACGTCTTATATCGGCCATAAAAGCTTCGGCAAAGACACTTTTCGAGCGTTGTTCATCTATATCTTCAATGCGAAGGATCAGAGTCCCCCCGGCTTGTCTTGTCTGCAACCAACAGAGAAGAGCCGTCCAAACATTGCCCAAGTGCAAATATCCCGTGGGGCTGGGAGCAAATCGACTGCGCATACCCGCCTACTTCGGTAAGGATACAGTGTCATCAAAGAAACGACCCTCTTCTTTGATTTTTCTTTCACTGCCCATAACACAAAGATTGTTATCGTTCATAACGGCTTTAACAACAGGGGCCAAATCCCGAATATCGCCGGCTGTCGTATTCAGAAGCTGATCACGACGTTCCTGTCGTTTCGCCTTAGTCGCCTTCGCGAAATAAATACCCAGAGCCAATCCCGTTCTGAGTTGCGGTGTCAAAGGCGTATCGATGCGACTGAGCGTGCCGATAACGTACTTTGTCATCTCCCGTTCGGAAATATCGAAGCTTTCCAGATAAGACGGTAAGTCATCATAAGCCTGTATCGTTTTAGCCAGATTCGGGTCTCTGTATGAGCAGAAAACGAGGTCACCGTTCGGTGAAAAGCGTGTATGAGCCCCGTAGGCCCCGCCTTGGACGCGAACCTTAATCCATAAGTATTCATACTGAAGGATGGTCGTCAAGACGGACATGGCTCCCGTATACTCGAAACCGTGCTTACGGAAGTTACCGCCCTTAGCCACATACTGCACCTTACCGCCCGTCATGATCCCTTCATTTCGACGCTGTAAATCAAAGTCGAATAACAGAGTTCCCTTTTCGCCTTCGGGCATAGCCTCAAGCCATAAAGGCAATACTTTTTTCAAAGCCTCTTTTTCTGCAGCTTCGCCTGTAACGGATACGGTTAAACGCGCCTTTACGAAGAGCTTTTTCGCCACGTCCTTCAATCGGTTTCCTACCGTGTCGCCGTCTTTGCGAATCGTCTTGGCAATATCCGCCAAAAAACGATAATATGACAATTCGCCGGCTTCGTCGAAGGCTGCCTGCTGCGATACATACGACAACAGTCTTTTCGTAACCAAGGTTTGCCCGTTACGGAATGCATCCGTATCCCAGCCCGTCTTTTCTTCTTCTATCAATTCCGCCAGCCGAGTACCCTTGGTAAATACCGTTTTTTCCGTAATTTCTTCAAGTAAAGCCATGACCTTGTCCGTATTACGTGTCAGTGCCTTAGCCTTAATTCTGAAGAAGGGACGATACGAATTGTCCGCTTCCGAAGAAATGGACTGAACGCCGTAGGAAATGCCGCCGGTATGCAAGTCGATTAGAGATGCCAGTTCAATATAATCGTGGTTTTCCGTATCCAAATCTCCGATCATGTCCGCCAACAGATAAATGTACGGCAAATCAACCTCGGAAAATCCTGTTAAATCGTAAAAAAGATTAATGTACGTAATGCCGTTCGTCTTATCTTCCACATAGCAAAGATCGACGTCTTTCACCTTTTCCACTTCCGGCTCGACAAAATCGACGTCCCTTGTCAAATCCGTTCTCGACAAGGTAGGAATGGTGGCCAGGGCTTCCGGCGAATCCGGTGCTTCCTGACGTTTTTTCAAGGCTTTCGTATCATCTATAATCTTCTGCAATTCTTCATCACTTAAAGACTTTTTATATGCCGCTAAGGCCTGAGCCGTAGCCTCTTCCTTCTTCTCCGTCAGCCCCTTTTCGGGAACAAGAGAAATTAAGGCATAATAAGGATTGTCGAGAATGTATGTCTGAATAATTTTTTCATAATAATCCGTTTCAATGCCGGCACGCAATACCTTGAGACTCTCTTCATAACGCAAGGCTTCCTCGGGCGCACGACCGTAAAGCCAAGTATCCATGCAGCGAATACCGTAAATAAGGCCTTTAGGACGGCCTGCAAAGTCGGCTTCACGCAAAGAAAACTCCAAACGATTCAAGGCCCCTGTCAAGAGGGTTTTATCAATCCCCTTTGCCACAACTTCTTTAAAATAATTGTGCAACAAAGGCAAAATCTTCTCTTGCGCATCTTGCTCGGAACCGTTAATCGTAATTCCCCATAAAGGTTGTAAAATCCCGTCTTGGGAAATCACCGGAAATATCCTTGCCCAAGCCTTCGTCAATAAAGAGTTTTTTCAAAGGAGCCGCCGGCGATGCGAGATATACATAGGTCAGGACCTTAAGGGCCAATCCCAAAGTCGTATCGATAGCATCGTCAATGACATATGTCAAAGAATGCATGGTCTTCTGGTCCGTACTTTCATCGGAACCGATACCGTATGAATAGGTCTTTACCGTACTTCCCGGGCAAGGCTGAACGGCAATATCCGTATGCACGTCTTCAGCCGTAAAGGACGATAAGTATTCACTGTCAATAAATGCGAGCGTATCGTCAATATCCAAGTCGCCGTACAGGAAAAAATAACTGTTCGACGGGTGATAATACCGCTTATGGAAGGCCACGAATTCTTCTTGTGTAAGTTGCGGAATATCATCCGGGTCGCCGCCCGATTCGACACCGTATGTAGTCTGCGGGAAAAGATGAGCCATGACCTTGCGATCCAACTGGGAATCGGGCGAAGAGAAAACCCCCTTCATTTCATTGTAAACGACGCCACTGTACGTCAACGGCCCGTTCTTTTCTTCCAGCTCGTAATGCCAGCCTTCTTGTTGCAAAATCTGCGGGTCCTTTAAAAAATTCGGAAAAAAGACGGCATCCAAATAGACATCCATCAAATTTCTGAAATCGATGGCATTGCGACTGGCCACGGGATACATGGTCTTGTCGGGAAAGGTCATGGCATTCAAAAAGGTATTGAGCGACCCTTTAACCAATTCGACAAACGGCTCTTTCAAGGGGAATTTCCGTGACCCGCACAAGGTCGAATGTTCACAAATGTGGGGTACACCCGTACTGTTGTCCGGTGTCGTACGGAAGGACACGGAAAAAACCTTGTTGTCATCATCATTAGCCAAGTATAAAAGTTTGGCCCCCGACTGTATGTGAGTCATGACATACGAGGTACTCTGCACTTCTTCTACATACTGAACGGAATCGACACGAAATCCCGAACGAATCGTGCCCACATCGAACTTCTTCTCTTTTATCATTCTTTGTCTCCTTCTCCGAGTAATATATTTCTTAATTCCTTTACATCACGTGCATAATAACGGGGAGGAAATTCCGCCCGTTCCGCATCATTTCCGTAACCGTAACCGACGCCGATGCAGGGTACCCCGCACGTTTTCGCACCGATGACGTCAAACTTTCGATCCCCTACCATAACCGCCTGTCGCTGTTCTTCAGCCGTTAAAGCGTCCAGAACGGAAGCCATAATTTTCGCCTTATCCTCAAGGCCTCCCAAAACAGCTCCGGAAATCTTCGTAATGTACTGTCTCATGCCGAAATGCTCGCAAATAGATTCTGCGTGAATCTGCGGCTTCGACGTAGCCACATACGCCCGTATTCCCTGATCTTGCAAGTCATGCAATAAATCGACAATGCCGGCATAAGGCTCGTTTTCAAAAACCCCTACCGTACCGTATCGTTCCTGAAAATAATCGTACAAACGCCGAGCTTTGTCTTTTGAAAACCCGTACGTATGCGTAAATGTATACATGAGCGGCGGACCGATTACAACTTCCTGACGTAGTCTGTCTACCGTAGATTCTCCTTCTCGATTTAAGGCATACTCAACAGACCTCAAAATTCCTACATGAGACCGGGTCAACGTACCGTCTAAATCGAATAATACATGCTTAAACATAAACTCCTCCTACCATTTCCGCATGTAATATCATACCATTTCACTCGCCTTTTAGCAAAAACAGCCGATAAACAGAAAAAGAGACCGCCTACAAAACAGACGGTCTCTTTTTGTCCGTATATAAGGACATATAAAAATATATCTCGCTTATTTAGCCAATAAAGCGTCGGCCTTAGCAATGTTGTCACGTATCTTCTGGCAACATTCTTTAAAGTTTTTCAATTCTTCAGCCGTTAAATTGTATTCCATAACCTGTTCTACGCCGTTTTCTCCGATAACGGCAGGTACACCGGCATAAATACCCGTTTCTCCGTATTGGCCGTCCAATTCGACACTGGCCGCCATAATCCCCTTTTCATCATGAAGAATAGCTTCAGCCATGCGTACGGCCGTAGAAGCAATGCCGTATTCGGTACAACGCTTGCCCATAAAGGTATACCAACCGCCCTTAATAGCACGTTCTTGAAGTTCCGCCTTATCAAAACGGAAGCGTTCATCATGTTCAGCCAATTCTTCAAAAGGTTGACCGGCAAATTTAACAAGAGACCAGGGAGTCATTTGAGAATTGCCGTGTTCTCCGAACATGAAGGCCGTGAAAGAATGATGATCAATCCCCGTCTGCTGAGAAATAGCGCTAACCAGACGAGACGTATCAAGACCTGTACCCGTACCCATAACCTTGTGAGACGGCAATCCGCTCTTTTCGCGAATCAAATGAGTAACAACATCGCACGGATTAGTAATATTAATGAAATAGCCGTCAAATCCACCCTTCATAATCTTGGGAATATAATCGGCTACACCCGGTACGGTAAATCCCATTTCATCATCACGACTGCCCGTCGCACACAATTCAACCTTGCCCATGGCATTAATGATAATATCGCAATCACCCAATTCTTCATACTTTGCAATCACATAATCTACATGATGCGGCATGAAAAGGACGGCATCCATCAAATCCTGACGTTCACTGATAGCCTTCTGTTCATTTATATCGCAAATTTTAACTACATCGGCGGCACCTCGCATGCCCAACACAAAAGCTACATGAGCACCTACATGACCCATTCCGACTACACCGATAATTCTTTTTTTCATGATAAGTCCCCCTAATCCGATTAATATTCATGAAGTACTTTCTTATCATACCACCATTGAGCCGCTCTGTCATATGCACAGTTCCCCGTTTTTATGCGAATGTTATAATTTACTTAATATCTCCATGACATCCGCACGAAAGGACACTGTATGAAACAATACGTATTTACGGCAGGAAGTGAAAAATCGGAAATACTCACAGCCCTGACCTTACCGTTCTGTTTCGGTCTGAACATATTACTTATAAACTTATTCCTGTTTTACCTGCCGGCACATAAAACACTGCCCGGACAGACTGTCCTATACATATTTCTTACGATTTTTGCAGTATACACCGCTTGGTACTCGGTAAAGAAGATACAACGGGCATTATTGAAAACATACACGGTTGAACTGAACGACCGAACCGTCACGATTCGAAACAACGCAACTGTACTGTTAAGCGGTCCCCTTCAAAGCTGTCAGCTGCATTATAGCCCTCAAAAACGAATTTCCTGCCTGAAGCTGACAATCCGTACGGATGAGCAGGCGATAACCTTTATAGGCAGAAATAAATCATTTACAACTATAAAAGGTACAAAAAGCCTCAATATCTTCGGAACCTGTACAACGGCAGATATAAATACACTCTGCGAGCTGGGCCGAGACTTACAAATGTTATGTAAAAAAGACAGTCCTCTATAAGCAAAGTCATTCGCCACCATATTTAAAAAGAGTTACGACCGAAGTCGTAACTCTTTTTTGCTTATCCTTTTTTAGCCGCTTTCTTGCGGTCATGTTTATCCAAAATAGCCTTACGCAACCGAATGCTTTTCGGTGTGACTTCTACGAGTTCGTCGTCATTAATCCATTCCAAAGCCTGTTCCAAACTCATGATGCGAGGCGGCACGAGACGGAGAGCCTCATCCGATGCGGAAGAACGCGTATTGCTGAGATGTTTCTTCTTGCACGGATTGACATCAATATCTACGTCACGATTACTTTCACCGATAACCTGGCCGAGATAGATTTCCTGAGCCGGCGAAATGAACATAGTGCCTCGGTCCTGCAAGTTATAAATACCGTAAGCCGTTGTTTCGCCCGCTTCAAAGGCAACGAGACTGCCGCGCGTACGACCGGGAATATCTCCCTTCCAAGGGGCATAACCGTGGAAGACATGGTACATAATACCGTTACCCTTCGTAGCCGTTAAAAACTCACTACGGAAACCGATGAGTCCGCGAGCCGGAATAATAAATTCCAACCGTGTATAGCCGGCAATATCGACCATGTTGACCATTTCGGCCTTACGCGTACCCAACCGTTCCATAACGGCCCCCATAAATTCCTGAGGCACGTCGATGGTCAAGGCTTCGAGAGGTTCGCACTTCTGACCGTTAATTTCTTTTGTAATAACACTGGGCTTACCGATTTGCATTTCATAGCCCTGACGACGCATTTCTTCAATGAGAACGGCAATATGCAATTCACCGCGACCCGATACCTTAAAAGCATCGGCAGATCCCGTTTCTTCTACACGCAAGCTGACATTGGTCTGCACTTCGCGGAAAAGTCGGTCTCGCAAATGACGGCTCGTAACAAAATCGCCTTCCTGACCGGCAAAGGGACTGTCGTTAACATAAAAAATCATGGACAGTGTCGGTTCGTCAATATCGATTTTCGGCAAAGCTTCGGGATTCGTCGGATCGGCAACGGTTTCACCGATTTTTAATATCGGGAATGCCGACGATGCAGGCAATATCCCCCATCGAGGCCCCGTCTTCCCGTTCTACACGATTCAAGCCTTCATACGTATACACTCGGGAAATTTTAGCCTTTCTCTGGCTCTCACCGTCGACGAGAAGCACGTTCTGATTCGGTTTCATACTGCCGCGAACGATTCGACCGATAGCGATTTTACCGACATAATCATCGTAGTCCAAGGTAGTAACCATGAACTGCAAAGGTCCTTCCAAATCGCCCTTCGGGCACGGGCAGTGGTCGATAATCGCCTTAAAGAGGGGCTGCAAGTCCGTACCTTCATCTGCCATATCCGTCTTGGCAATACCGTCACGGCCGTTGGCATAAATAACGGGGAAATCAAGTTGTTCATCATTGGCATCCAATTCCATGAACAATTCGAGGACTTCGTCTTCTACTTCCGCAACACGCGCATCAGGCTTATCAATCTTATTAATGACCACGATGGGTTTTTAAATTTTGTTCCAAAGCCTTCCGCAATACATACTTGGTCTGCGGCATAGGGCCTTCAAATGCATCGACAAGAAGCAATACACCGTCAACCATGTTCAAAACGCGTTCCACTTCGCCGCCGAAATCGGCATGGCCCGGGGTGTCGACAATATTTATTTTTACGCCGTCATGCATAACCGACGTGTTTTTGGATAAAATCGTAATGCCTCGTTCCCGTTCGATGTCCCCCGAATCCATGACACGTTCCGCAACCTTTTCGTTAGACCGGAAAACGTGACTTTGTTTGAGCATCGCATCGACAAGTGTAGTCTTACCGTGGTCGACGTGAGCGATAATAGCAATATTGCGAATATCCTGACGTTCCATATATATTTCCTCTCCCATTCAGAAAAACAGAAAAACTTCAATTTTTATATAACTGTAATAGTATAGCACATATACCGACCATAGCCAAACAAAAAGCGGCTCTCAACCGCAAGGTCGACAACCGCTCGTTCCACCTCTTATTACATTAGGGTGTTCCCATAATACGCACTTCCGTCTCTAAAGTCACGCCGTGAGCTTCTTCCACACGCCTCTGAACTTCACGAATGACGGCTAAAACATCTGCCGCCGTAGCATGACCGCGATTAACGACAAAACCCGCATGCTTCTCCGATACTTCCGCATCGCCGTGCGATAACCCTTTAAGCCCGGTTTGGTCGATTAACGTACCGGCAAAGTACCCCGGCGGACGCTTAAAGGTACTGCCCGCACTGTGCATTTCCAAAGGTTGCTTCGACGTACGACGTTCCGTTAAATCATCCATCGTCGCTCTGATCTCGGTTTTATCGCCGTATTGTAAAGACAACTCCACATCTACCACATATTCCTGCAATTTCTGAAAAATGCTCTTTCTGTAAGAAAACCCGAACTCGCCCTTTTCATAGGTCGTCACTCCGCCGTGACCGTTTACCGTACGTACACGGGAAACTATCTGGCTCATTTCACCGCCGTAAGCTCCGGCATTCATAAAGACGGCACCGCCCAAGGTACCGGGAATGCCGCAGGCAAATTCCGCTCCTGTAAGGCCGTTTTCATAAGCAAATTCGCATACGTCGGCCAACATGTAACCTGAGGCGGCGTGAATACGATTGCCGTGGCATGAAAGGGTTCGCTTCATCTCATTGAGCTGAATGACGACGCCGCGTATTCCGCCGTCCAGAACAAGAACATTGGAACCGCCGCCGAGAACCGTTACGGGCAGTTCCAAAGAGCGAGCCGCCCGAATGGCCAGAGACATTTCCTTTACCGAATGCGGTAAGACGAGAACATCCGCCGGTCCGCCGACGGCAAAGGTCGTGTGGTCACGCATAGGTTCGTCCCGATAAATTCGATCCTTAGGAATCTCGGCACCGAGGCATTCCGTGAACTTTTCAACTGCCTTACTGGTCAAGAATGCTCATCCCTTCCGCCATGGAATTCTGTATAATCTGATAAATTTCGCCGGCCTTCGACTGCCACGTATTATACGCCTGCAAGTATTCCATAGCCGTCGGCTTATTTTTAATAATATCGGCTAAGCGATTTAATTCTTCGATTTTCTTTTTTACCGGTTTGTCACCCATAGACTGTGCATAAGCTAACTTAGCCTGTAAAATCAAATAGTCACGCACGTTTTTTCGCGTACTTTCTTCGGCTGCCAACTTTTCTCCCGCAGCGAGAAGATTCTTATAGTCTTCACATTCTCCTACAGCCTTAGCCAATGCATCGGCTTTTACAAATACGTCTTCCATGCCGCACCTCATTTACAAATTTTCTATACCCTTACCGCCCGTCATTCCCGGGAAACCCAGTTGTCGTAACGCTTCATACGAAACAATGGCCACGGCATTCGACAGGTTTAAACTCCGTGCCTTATCAATCATAGGAATGCGAAAACAGTAATCCGCATTTCGTTTTAACAAATCTTCAGGAAGCCCCTTCGTTTCCTTACCGAAAACCAGCATATCATCTTCTCTAAAGACAATATCCGTGTACGACTTATCCGATTTGGTCGTCAAATAAAAATATCTGCTGTTCGGATACTGTTGCTGAACTTCCTCAAAATTCTCATGTACATGTAAATCGAGAAGATCCCAATAATCGAGACCGGCCCGCTTAAGATACTTATCTTCCAACGAAAACCCCAAGGGTTTTACTAAATGTAAGGTTATATGGTTAGCCGCACAAAGGCGGGAAACATTACCCGTATTCCCGGGAATTTCCGGTTCCACCATTACTACATGCATCGTAATCACACTCCGTTTTTAATTGTACAAGATACGCCGCGGAAAGACAAGAACGGGTACATGCCTAAACAGCAAAAAACCGCGATTTTCATCGCGGTTTTTCGACTTTTCATCAAACGGACGGTTCATATCCGCTTATTTACGGTTTATAGACTGCCACAAAGTCGACTGTATGGTCTTCCTGTTCGGTCGGTTCCGTAATATGTTTGTCTTTTACGACCTGTTTCGTCGTAAACCATACGCCTTCATTCATATAATGGCGCAGTTCTTCATTGGCTACATGTTCCTGGTCTTCAACCATGACAGTGAGAATCGCATTTTCCAAAGCGGCTGCTTCTTCATCACTCTTTACGCCGCCTTCATCCTGCTGTTTTTTTGTAATCTCAATAAGTCTGTCAGCCATACCGCGCATGACATTCCAGCCATAGCTGTTTGTATAGCCGTGCTTCATGTCCGTACCCGTTTTCGGATCCTTACCGGGCATGGTTTCATAGTTGTATTCCTGAATACCGTCGTTTCGGCATTCCAGTTCATTACGAATTCAAGACCGTGGACATACGAATAAATGTCCGTACGGAAATAGTCGCCGTAATTGTTGACTCGATTGGATTCGAGCCATTTCTTTTCATTTTTTGTCAACTCTTTGCCTTCAGCCTGCTTTGCCTTTACTTCGGCAATACGTGTTGTCGCATGTTGCCAAGCCTGTGCAAAAGCGTGTACCGAGTCCTTAACTTCCTGATTCGGAACCTTTACGAGTACGACTGTGCCGAGTTGCGGTGTCGTTTCGGGATTTTTACTAAGCAAGGGATCGTGCAATGCCTGTACGGATGTACCGGCAAAAGCCGTTCCTAAAACAAGTGCTGCCGTGAAAGCAGACAAGATAGATTTTTTCATGTCTATACTCCTCTTCTTTAGTATCAAGTCTCAAGTTAACAGGCGACGGGCCTCTTGCGAGGCCCTACCTGTCATAAAAGCCGCTGAATTACATGCCGAGTTTCGCCATTAACATAGCGATATTCTTCTTCATTTCCGCATTTTCGCTCTTCAAATCGGCTACTTCACCCTTCAAGCCCTGATTTTCTTCTTTCACTGCCGCCATTTCCTGTTGTAATGCGTAAGCCGAGCTGATCGGGCCGCGACGATAGCGGTCGGCAATAGCCGTTTCCGGATCGCGGTGACCGAGTTTCCACGTAACACCGGCATTAGCCATCATGTGGCTTGAACCGCCTGCCCAGGACATGCCTGCATGCATCATGAGCGATTCGTTTCTGTAATGAGCTACCCCTAAAGCCAAAGCCGAGGTACCGCGATAGTTACCGTAGCCGGCCATAATCTGAGTCGGTTCCAACGGATCGTACTGAATCGGTTTCAGTGCGCCTAATGCGGCTCCTAATGCACCGACTGTCTGGATTTCATCACCCAGGTTGTTGAGACGATTGTAAATAGTCGGATCCGGAGTACCGTTACCGCCTGCTACATGAAGGTCATAAGTAATTTCCTTCGTCGTCGTATTTTCGTTTCTCGTAACCGTTACGGATCCGTCGTTGGATGTAACCTTCGTACGAGCGCCTTCCAACTGGCTGAGGTTTACGGCATCCGTCGAGCTTGTGCCCGGTGCCAGGTTGGTAATCTTGTTACCGCCCAGGCTCAAATTACCGTTATTAATCGTTACCGTGTTGGAGCCGAAGTCGATACGCGGAGCATTGCTCGTTGTCGTACCGCTGCTGATGGACTTAATGTTCTGCAAGTTCGGGTTCAGAGCATACGTAATCTTCTGATCCGTATCGTTGCCGCTCATAGTTTCGCGTTTAACGACCATGTTGTCGCCTGCAACGAACTGCGTGCCCTTATTGACTACAGCTGCACCGGCAGCACTGCCCGATGCCACGGAGCCCGTACCTGTAGCGGCCGTATCAACCTTCCGATTCGTAGCCGACAAATCTACGTCGACCTTGAAGATCTTCTTGCCCGTTGTATCCTTACGAGAGGAAACGGTCGTGTTATTACCGTTTTTCCATGTCGATAAGGTTCGTAATAACATTCTTGCCGTCGTTTGTAATATTTGACAAGTCGTTCTTGGCAATGCCTTCAATAACCGCTTTTTCATTAGCTACGTCGTCACCGTTGCCGTCCACATAGGTCATGGTTACCTTACCGTTGCTGTCAACAGTATAAGTTCCCGGCTTAATGTGGCGTTCATCAGCCTTCAATTCACTCTTGGCGTCTTTTCAACTGGCTTACGTTAACAGCATCCGTATCGGCCGTACCTTTAGCAACGTTCGTAATCTTATTGCCGCCGTTGTTGAGGCCGTCAGATCCGAGATGAACATCCGTCGTCGTGCCGCCTGTCGGTGCCTTAATGGTAATACCGCCGTTGTTAACCGTCGTATCACCCATCTTGACACTGCCGCCGGCCGTCAAATCAAGGTCCTTGGACAGCTGTACTTTTAAGCTTGCCGTTTACGTTATTGACGCCGATATTGTTATCCGTAAGCTTCGTCTTATCAGCACCGCCGACAATGTCGACAACCGTATTGAGTTTCTTGCTGATAACCTTCGAAGAATCCGTCTGGCCGTCGTCACCGGCAAACTTCATGCCGTCATCAAGTG
>BNJU01002184.1_pt1 | contig 34688 bp, 47 predicted proteins | sample 8539281 | NCBI WGS metagenome assembly BNJU01 (sample SAMD00202456, study PRJDB9452) | human saliva metagenome | isolation source: human saliva | place: Japan
CCTTTCTTTTATTCTTTATCTTTCCATAGGCTTCATTGAAATAAGCTTCTCTGTAGACTCCTCTCTAATGATTTCCTCCAATTTAGCTTTACGGGAAAGACAAGCGAACGTCTACATTTCGGATAATATCGGGATAAAGGACAGGTCTTTGTCGCTCCGCAAAACAGGGAGTCTCCCTATCCTTCGTTTTATGCCGTAGATTTCCTTCAATGCATCCGTGTATTCTCGTCCTTCTTGTAGAACGACAAGAGGAGCAGCACGAAAGCTCAACCCCTCGTCCTTCACCGCCTCCAGAAGAAAGAGCTGCCTCTCCTCGACAAGAATGAACCATCTGTAAGCGTTTCGGCTCAGTTTTTCTTCCGTAAAATGCTGATAATCTCCGCCATTCTCTTGGGTCTATGCACAAGGAAAATTTTCCTCTCCCATCAGTGCATGGGCGGCCGCTCTCGCTACATCCGATGACGGCATAGAACCTCATGGCGCGCAATCCGCTTCTCCGACTCCGGATTCTGTAAATCCCCCTGCATATAGGGCGATTGTACTGTGACCACTGACAAAAGCAGTGTACGTTTTCTCTCCGTTGTCGAGTCTCAGTTCTTCCATCCAGACAAAGGTCCCCGCTCAGCACCTGCATCCTTTCTTCTTCCCCGGTTCATGGCAATGGAGCGTTTCGCCGAATGTACCGCCCTTTCCTGCACTTCCACTCCGACGGTTCACGGGCTTCGGTTTTCGCCGCAAGGAGAGCGGAACAATCCGTTTCCGTACAAAGGTCGAAACGCGCATCCTTTTCGCACTGCATCCTATAGCAAAAGGCGAGCAAGCAATACGGCATCGATTCCATAACAAAAGGCTTCCGTATCCTGCACAATACGGTAGCCTTTACACTATAAATCATCTATTCTTTCCAAAACACTCCAGAAATCCGTTTCTCTTATTCTGTATCTTCGCTTGTCTATGATACTACTACAAAAATGGATCTCTCTCCGCCTACTCAAATCCATCTTTCTGCGAGGCTTAAACTTTCAACTCAGGGAGCAGCATACTCTCTCAGTTCTTTCTCATCTTCCTTCTCCAGATTGACGACAAAGCTTCACTCTCTGGTTTTAAGACGGAAACGAAACCACCTCTCCCTTCAAGCCTCTTTCGTCGTCACAAAAATCGCTCAGCGCAGGCAGTTTTGGAATTCAGAGATGATGCACTTCTTCTTCGTTCTTCAAACAGCATCAGCCTTCACCTACGCCCGAAATACTGCTGGGTTCGAGGGATAAGCCCTGGTCGCTTCGCCATCTTGATGGATACAGGGGGCAAATTCGAAAGATAGCTATGACAGCAGAGCGGTCTGCCGCATACACCATAGCCGCCGAGCAGTTTCGTCTCATCTCGCGCCCACCTGCGAGCTCAATCCTTGTGCGGAAAAATGGACGCGAGGTCTTTTCCTCAGGGCGCGAGAGTCCTCTTCCTTCCGCCGTGAAAGTGAAAAAGCGCCTTTCCCTTATCAAAGGTGTACTCACTTCAATTAACTTCATGGCCAAACCGTGTTCCTGTATCTTCTTCTGGCAAACCACATAGACTTCTTTCTCCAATTTATGATTTGCCTCATACTGTACTTTGTCTTCTTCCATGCCTTCCACCAGAATCTCGCTAACGGGCAACAATCTTTTCATCAGCACTTCTTCATTTTCCAAAGGTACCTCTCCGTACTCTACCCCGCGCGAGGTCTCAACGATGGCATATTCTCCTCGTGAAAAAGCTCATTCCTTTCGGAGAAAAAGTAATATACCTTTCCCGCGGTCCGAAACTTTCCGCCGATTACTTCTGTCATAGAACAAAACTCCTATCCTTCTTCATGCAGTAGGAAAAATAAATCCAATATCTGTGAGGACTCTGCACGTTATAGGTCTTTTCCCGATCCTGCTAGCGCTCCATATAGGCACTCCATTTTCCCAAAGGGAAAAAGAATAGCGCTTCGCCATCTCCAGAAGATCAGGCGATGCTTCTCTCATGCAGCTGATCACAGGCTCGTGCATTTATGGCATAACACATCCATAAAAATAATATCAAAGAAAGCAAAACAAATCACGCATCCACCGTTCCGAGCTCATCCGCGAAATCCTGCATCTCCCCTGCTTTTTATAGGGAATGTCTTTTTAGAAAGGAAGGAGCCTACGGGTACCGGATCTTCCGAAAAAGCCACCTGTACACGGCGCGCAGTATCCATTCTCCGGCAAAAATCTTCACCACTCTACTCAGAACGGTGAGGAAGTTTTGTTTCATTCTGTGCAAGCAGGATAATCACGTGATCGGCGCTTCTTCCAGTGTCTTCAGAATGGCGTTCTGCGCTTCACGGTCATTTTGTCGCTGTGTTTCCAATACAGCTTATACTCCTTCTTTCGGGGATATATCACCGTTCCTTTACTTCTTCCCGAATCTGATCCACCGATGCTGCTCTTCTCCCTCCGCCCGGCTTATCTTGAAAATCAACAAAGAATACAATCAGGGATGCTCTCTCTTCTTCACGCGCGGGCAATATTTTTCCCGATACTGCTCTTTCGTCGCAAAGCCCTTCTCCTGAAAATGTGTCCCTTCGGAAAGGATGAAATAGCAAACTGATTGGCAAAGGGCATCGAGCTTCTCTTCTTCCTGTCCGAGCAATAAGTAGGCACTCCGGATGCGATTCTTATCAGTTTCAGTTCGCTCATGTTTTATGTCTCTTCAATTTCAGGAGACAGTCCTCCAGTTTGCATTCTGATAGCGCTTATGCACGCCGGCTTGTCAGACTTCTCCTCGGAAAAATCGCATCATCAGCTTTAAAGCGGCGAAGAATCTCTTCCTTTGTCTTCTTTCCCGCTTCCCTCTTGTCTGTGATATGCCGCTCGAGGCGTACGGCATCAGTACTTCAAGATAGATTGGAGTAGTACCGTCTTCTCAGGTTTCTTCTTTATTTAGAAAACTCTCCAAAGTTCCGATAGCAAGATGGGTTTCCCACTGTAGAGGCGAACCCAGTCCCTAAAGAGCGTCCTTCGGCTTCCGGGAGCATCGTTCCGTAATACCACTTTCAAAGACCGTGTCATCAGACGCGATACTCCGCCATTTTCCCCATCGAAACGTAATGAAAGCTCTCTTCCTTTTGAAAATGGTACTCTGCCCTCTTCTTCGCCTTCCACGCAGGGCGCGTTGTGTAAGGAACAAGGCGCTGAAAGCGACCTCCCTCAATAATCGATGGTATATGCTGTCTTTTCCCGGAGCGGACTTTCCCATAGGTAATAAATCATCAGTTTACAGGGGCCTTCTTCTACCCGCGTCATCTCCGGCACTCTTCGGCGCGTCTCCGATTGCGGCATCCGCTCCGCCGTTTTTCGAAGATTTACTCTCTTCTTTCTGTCCTTCGCTCTTCTTTCCTGCCGCCGTGGAGACTCTCGATCACTTCTTTTCTCCTTGGGCGCTTTCTTCTTTGGAACTGCTCTCTTTCTTCTTATCCGAGGTCAGTCTCTTTCGCCTCTTCGCTACTCTCTTTTTCGACTCGGATTCTGCTGTCTCGACGCTCTTCCGCCTTCGTCTCTTTACTTGTCTCTTTCTTCTCTCTTCGCCTTTTCCGTGATGACCACAGCTGCTACTCTGTTCTGTGAGGCGCATCCGTCTCTTTCAGATTGGGAAGCTTAAAAGGCTGCAATATTTTTGACCAGGAGAAAAAGCAGCGACTACGGTAACAACCAAAATGGACAAAGGCAAAGAGTAAACGTAAAAATATCGCCGATAAAAATTCGCCTCTTCGTCCACTCTGTTTCTTTTATTCGGTTTCTTCTTCTGCATCCTCCTTACCGGCAACAAACTGTACTTCTCCCGAGAGAAGATCTTCTCTTCCTCGCTTCCGTTTTCAATCTGTAATTCTCCTTTATCCGTGATTCGCTTTACTCTACCGACCTGTTCTTTTCCATTTTCCAAAAAGCGTACGGTTCTTCCTAAAGACCAGATTCTTATCTGATACTCTTCCAGAACTTCCGTTTCTTCGCAGAGAGAAAAATAATGATACAGAATCGTCATAAGTAACTGATTGCGGTTCACGCTATTCAATTTCTCTGCATTATATTCTCCAAGAGGGAGCCTGCAATCTCTTTTCAGTGCATCGGATAGCCTCCTCGCGGTGTAAACAGGTTCAGACCGATACCCATCGATAATAGAGCAGCTTCGGATGCTTCCATTCCCTTCCGCAAGAATCCCCGCAAACCTTCTTTCCTTCGTAAAACAGATCATTTCACCCACTTGATGGAAAGAGATGCCGTACAGTTCTTTCACCGCCCTGACCACGGCAACCGCCGCATGGGTAATGACAAAGCGCGTCGACAGCTTCTTTCTTGGGTCTCGTCAGAATGAAAAATAAATGCCGCAACCCTTTCGGAGAGAAAACTGTCTTCCCTTCGCCCTCTCCCTGCGGTTTGATAATCCGTGAGAAGAACGGTTCCTTCAGAAGCTCGTCTTCGAAAAGCAAGTCTTTCATATCCGAATTCGTGGATCCGGTTTCCTCTACAACCGCAATGGAGGATCACCCTTCAGTGTTCCCCAAACAGGATTGCATTCCGTCATCCTCTCCTGTACGGATTGGATGCGTCCATTCTCTCCTATACGAATCAAATGCGGTAACTCCCTCCTTATTCGGATTGGATGCTGCCATTCTCTCCCTATAATAGGAAAGTATCTTCTCTTCTTCTAAACGTTCCATCGTCAACTCTTTTTCTTTTCTTCGGATTCAATTTCGAGAAGACCGCGGTAGTACTCTTCCAGCTTGGAAAAAAGTGCTGTACTCCCGGGCAATCTGCTTTCGCTTTAACTCCGCTCAATCGTATCATAGAGTGCATCCGTTTCATCCTGCACATAGTAATATCGAGCTTTCCTCGGCACTAAACTGGAGCAGAAAGATACCATCAAATTCTTCCGTAAAAACGACGGCAATCTTTTGTAATGTTTCCGTACTTCCTTCGGTAGATTTCTGAAAACGAGGGATTGAAAAAGTACTTCTGTATATATGCATTTGCAGCGAGAGAACCATGAAGAAGCACAATCGAAAACTTCTCTATCCATGGGATACCCTTTCTTTTGTAACAAAAATCTCAAGGAAAACCTTGAGACAAAATGACATAACGAGACTCGAACTCGTGATACCACCGTGAAAGGGTGGTGTCTTAACCACTTGACCATGGCGCCAAACTCTTTAGTAGAGTGAAAGGCGAAGACCGGTTTGAACCGGTGATCAGGGTGTGTTGCAGACCCACGCTTACCACTTGGCTACTTCCCTACACTTCCCTCGGTGAGAGATGTGAAACGCCTCAGATGGACTCGAGACCAACGACACCGCGGTTAACAGCCGCGTGCTCTACCGACTGAGCTATAGAGGCATAAATAAATATCCGTCGAAATGGATTATATCGAATAGGAAAAATCCTGTCAAGATAAATCCGCATTGCAAGAAACTTCGCAATTCCGCAATCACTCTGCGGTAATCCATCATATTCAATCAGACGCATTGGATAAACCCTCGACCTATTAGTAGCTGTCAGCTGAATGCTTTGCAGCACTCACCTCAGCCCTATCTACCTCGTTCTCTTCAAGGGAGTCTTACTCTTACGATGGGATATCTCATCTTGAGGGTTGGCTTCACGCTTAGATGCCTTCAGCGTTTTATCCATTCCCAACGCCTACCCTGCGATGGGATTGATTCCCAACAGGTTCAGCAGAGGTCAGTCCATCCCGGTCCTCTCGTACTAGGGACAGATCCTCTCAAATATCCTACGCCCGCGCCGGATAGGGACCGAACTGTCTCACGACGTTCTGAACCCAGCTCGCGTACCGCTTTTAATGGGCGAACAGCCCAACCCGCGGGACCGACTTCAGCCCCAGGATGCGATGAGCCGACATCGAGGTGCCAAACCTCCCCGTCGATGTGAACTCTTGGGGAGATCAGCCTGTTATCCCCAGGGTGGCTTTTTATCCGTTGAGCGATGGCAATCCCACTTTCATACCACCGGATCACTAGAGTCCGTATTTCTACTCTGCTTGGTCCCGTCAGCCCTCGCAGTCAGGCTCCCTATGCCCTTTACACTCTTTGGATGGTTTCCAACCATCCTGAGGGGCTGCTGAGGCGCCTCCGATACACTTTCGGAGCGACCGCTCAGTCAAACTCCCCACCTGACATTGTCCCTTGACCGAAGCTTACGGCCTAAGGTTAGAAATCCAATAACATAAGGGTGGTATCCCAACAGCGACTCCGATAATACCGAAGTACTATCCTCTCAGTCTCCCACCTATCCTGTGCATACATTACCGAATCCCAGTATCAAGCTGGAGTAAGCTCCATGGGGTCTTTCCGTCCTGGCGCGGGTAACCAGCATCTTCACTGGCACTTCAATTTCACCGGGTGCATTGTTGAGACAGCGCTCAAATCATTACGCCTTTCGTGCGGGTCGGAACTTACCCGACAAAGAATTTCGCTACCTTAGGACCGTTATAGTTACGGCCGCCGTTTACTGGGGCTTCAATTCAAAGCTTCGATTGCTCTAACCTCTCCTCTTAACCTTCCAGCACCGGGCAGGCGTCAGCCCATATACTTTACCTTACGGTTTCGCATAGACCTGTGTTTTTTTGCTAAACAGTTGCTTGAGCCTTTTCTCTGCGGCCCAGTTGCCTGGGCACCCCTTCTCCCGAAGTTACGGGGTCATTTTGCCGAGTTCCTTAACAATGCTTCTCCCGCCAGCCTTAGGATTCTCTCCTCATCTACCTGTGTCGGTTTGCGGTACGGGCTTACTAAACACTATAGCGGCTTTTTCTCGACACAGAGTCCAAGACTTCTCTACTAAACTTCGATCCGCATCAGGTCTTCAGATTGTGCAGCGGTTTTTTCCTACTACCTCCTACCTCCTTTGCACCTAGTCTTCTCATTTCCAGCTCTCTCTTCCTCCATGTGTCCCCACATTTCTGATTTAGTAAGGTACTGGAATCTACACCAGTTGTCCATCGACTACGCGTCTCCCGCCTCGCCTTAGGCCCCGACTTACCCAGGGCAGATCAGCTTTACCCTGGAAACCTTAGATATTCGGCCTGGAGGATTCTCACCTCCATCTCGCTACTCATTCCGGCATTCTCTCTTCAAAAACAATCACGGCTCCTTTCGGTACCGCTTCATCTCGTTTTCAATGCTCCTCTACCGATGTAGCATTCGCCATCCCTAAAGCTTCAGTGTCATGTTTTAGCCCCGTTAATTTTTCGGCGCAGGACCTCTCGACTAGTGAGCTATTACGCACTCTTTGAATGTGTGGCTGCTTCTAAGCCAACATCCTAGTTGTCTATGAAAATCCCACATCCTTTACCACTTAACATGTACTTTGGGACCTTAGCTGTAGATCTGGGCTGTTTCCCTTTTGACTACGGAATTTATATCCCGCAGTCTGACTCCCCTTATATCTTACCGCCATTCGGGTTTGATATCTCTTGGTAGACTTTGACGCCCCCTCAAAATTCAGTGCTCTACCTGCGAAAAGACTTACTGCGAGGCTAGCCCTAAAAGCTATTTCGAGGAGAACCAGCTATCTCCGGGTTCGATTGGAATTTCTCCGCTATCCACCTCATCGCCACCCTTTTTCAACGGATGTGCGTTCGGACCTCCACCAAATTTTACTTTAGCTTCATCCTGGACATGGATAGGTCACCCGGTTTCGGGTCTATATCTGCTGACTGTACGCCCTATTCAGACTCGCTCTCGCTTCGGCTCCGGACCTAAAGTCCTTAACCTTGCCAGCAACTATAACTCGCCGGACCGTTCTACAAAAGTACGCGGTTCAGCTTGCGCTGTTCCACAGTTTGTAAACACAGGGTTTCAGGTTCTCTTTCACTCCCCTCCCGGGGTCCTTTTTCACCTTTCCTTCACAGTACTAATCGCTATCGGTCACTGAGTAGTATTTAGCCTATGGGGGTGGTCCCCCGTCTTCCTCGAGGTTCCACGTGTCTCGTAGTACTCCGGATCCTGCTCGATTCTTTACGCTTCGTGTGAGGGCTTTCACCCTCTATGGCGCCTATTTCCATCGGCTTCCACTCACTCACAAATCTAAATGCAGTCCATGCAGGGTGCACGCACCCCGGTTTGGGCTCTTCCGATTTCGCTCGCCACTACTTTCGGAATCACGGTTGTTTTCTCTTCCTCCGCCTACTTAGATGTTTCAGTTCAGCGGGTTCCCTCCGTACAGTTATGTATTGGCTGTACGGTACCGGAGGTTTACTCCGGTGGGTTTCCCCATTCAGATATCTGCGGATCAACTCGTATTTGCCAATCCCCGCAGCTTTTCGCAGCTTATCACGTCTTTCTTCGGCTCTCAGTGCCTAGGCATTCACCCTATGCTCTTATTGCTAACCAATTCTCCACTTGATCGCTCAAGTGTCGAGATACTAGCGTGTATCTCTTTTTCTGATTGTGAAGAAGATTTCTCTCTCTGGTGCTCCTATTTCTTCTAAAAACGACTTCTCTTCTTGTACAAGTTTTGCCTTGTACCCTCGGATGTCTTACTCTATTTACTAGAATAATTATTTCTTTCGGATATTCACTTATCAATGTACATCGCAGTTTGCACTGCGAATGGAGATAAAGGGATTCGAACCCTTGACCCCCTGCTTGCAAGGCAGGTGCTCTCCCAACTGAGCTATACCCCCAAAGCTTTCGCTTTTTCTTTTTAAAAAAATGCCCGGCATCCACCTATCTTCCCGTGCCGTTACCAGCAAAGTATTTTCGGCCGCTTAAGTCTTAACCGTCGTGTTCGGGATGGGAACGGGTGTTTCCCCTAAACGCATCAACACCGGACAAAGAATGAACAAATTTTTTTCAAAAATTTGTGAATGTACCGACCAACTTTCGGAGAAAGCTGCTTTCCGTAGGAAAGTTCATGTGAGGTTTCCTTACCGAACATGAAGTCCGGAGAACCGTTCACTTAAATCAGTCACTCTATACCTTTTTACGGGTTTTTCTCCGGCATCGGATAACCGTCGAAAACTTTTCTTCCCCTTTTCATCAAAAATCGAATAACACACAAACCCCTACTTTATCCTTAGAAAGGAGGTGATCCAGCCGCACCTTCCGATACGGCTACCTTGTTACGACTTCACCCCAGTCATCAGTCCTGCCTTCGGCAGCTTCCTCTCTTGGAACACTGACTTCGGGCATTACCAACTCCCATGGTGTGACGGGCGGTGTGTACAAGACCCGGGAACGTATTCACCGCAGCATGCTGATCTGCGATTACTAGCGATTCCAGCTTCGTGTAGTCGGGTTGCAGACTACAGTCCGAACTGAGACGTTATTTTTGAGATTTGCTTAAGGTCACCCTCTTGCTTCCCTTTGTTTACGCCATTGTAGCACGTGTGTAGCCCAAGTCATAAGGGGCATGATGATTTGACGTCATCCCCGCCTTCCTCCAGGTTATCCCTGGCAGTCTAGTTAGAGTGCCCATCTTACTGCTGGCTACTAACTATAGGGGGTTGCGCTCGTTGCGGGACTTAACCCAACATCTCACGACACGAGCTGACGACAACCATGCACCACCTGTCTCCATTGCCCCGAAGGAAAGTACATTACATACTCTGTCAATGGGATCTCAAGACTTGGTAAGGTTCTTCGCGTTGCTTCGAATTAAACCACATGCTCCACCGCTTGTGCGGGTCCCCGTCAATTCCTTTGAGTTTCATTCTTGCGAACGTACTCCCCAGGTGGAATACTTATTGCGTTTGCGACGGCACCGAGAAGCTTTGCTCCCCGACACCTAGTATTCATCGTTTACAGCGTGGACTACCAGGGTATCTAATCCTGTTTGATCCCCACGCTTTCGAGCCTCAACGTCAGTTATTGTCCAGTAAGCCGCCTTCGCCTCCGGTGTTCTTCCTGATATCTACGCATTTCACCGCTACACCAGGAATTCCACTACCTCTCAACACTCTAGATTAACAGTTTCCAAAGCAGTCCCCAGGTTAAGCCCAGGGTTTTCACTTCAGACTTGCCACTCCGTCTACGCTCCCTTTACACCCAGTAAATCCGGATAACGCTTGCCCCCTACGTATTACCGCGGCTGCTGGCACGTAGTTAGCCGGGGCTTCTTAGTCAGGTACTGTCATTATCTTCCCTGCTGATAGAGCTTTACATACCGAAATACTTCTTCACTCACGCGGCGTCGCTGCATCAGGGTTTCCCCCATTGTGCAATATTCCCCACTGCTGCCTCCCGTAGGAGTTTGGGCCGTGTCTCAGTCCCAATGTGGCCGGTCATCCTCTCAGATCGGCTACTGATCGTTGCTTTGGTAGGCTTTTACCCTGCCAACTGGCTAATCAGACGCGGGTCCATCTTATGGTGATAAATCTTTTCACCCTGTACCATGCGGTACTGTGTGCTTATGCGGTATTAGCAGTGATTTCTCTCTGTTATCCCCCTCCATAAGGCAGGTTACCCACGTGTTACTCACCCGTCCGCCACTAGATAACGTATCTTCCGGCCGAAGCTTTCCGATACGCATCCCGTTCGACTTGCATGTGTTAGGCACGCCGCCAGCGTTCATCCTGAGCCAGGATCGAACTCTCATAATAAGGTAATGCTTTTCATGAATGAAAAGCATTATTATCTATCTCTCGAACAGTTTAAGTTCAGTCCAAGTCAAAAACGCGCTTAGCTTGTTTTTCCTTAATTACTGTAAAGTTTGTTTTCGCTGCACATTTCTGTGCTTCTGAATTTTTCTCTGCCGGAATTCCGGCTTTTCGTTCTTCTTTCGAAGAACTTCTTTTCAAGAATCTTCAGGGTCTGTGTATTATTCGATCTTTGATTGTCAAGGTTCTGTAGGACTTTTCTGAGGAAGAAAAGTCTTTCCCTGTCAGCTCGTTTAGAGCGACAGCTTGTGTATATTAGCATTCTGAAATCGGCTTGTCAACAAAAAAATCGCTTTTAATTTTGAAAATAATTTTTCTCTTTTTCAATATACAAGATATAGTTTTTATTCCTCCATATCTTGTTTTTCTTTACAATCATTTTAAGGGTTACAGATTGCACAGGGTATGTAGCCTTTCCGTATCGCATCTTCTCTGCTGACAATAGCCACCTTGTTGGATTCTTTCATTTGCTTTATGCTCCTGCAAGAAAGGTCTATGAAACTTATGTGTATTTTTATTTCCTATATAACTGTACTCCGTAGGGGTTCGCTGTAGTGCTTTTCCTCCACTTGTATGCGTTTCGGTGTTTTTTGCACTTGCCCCTGATTCTGTGCTGTTCCGTTTTCTCCCGTTTCCCACCATCTTTGTCTGCACAGAATTGTTTACCATCCACGCTCCGGAATCATTTACAAAGGAATCCGTCAGGGCGTTTCTCCTTTGACGACAAGATATCCCGTCGTTCGTAAAATAATAGCACTCTGCAACACCGTCATGATTCCCGTCAATCCAGTGCCATCCATCCTGATACCACGTACTGTTCTCCGCATTGGTTCCATACCACCAACCTTTTTCCGCATTGCCCTGCCAACCGGAAGCGTAACTTTGCATAGAAACAAGAACATAAAACAGCTGAGTAAAATAGAAACAATTTTTTCATTTTTCCTTCCTCCATTTTCTGACACGCTCGCATTAAAAATTAATATTTTTATATTTTACTTCAAAACATTCGAAAAAGGGCAACATGTATTCCTTTTTTTATTTAAAACGCTCTCTTTATGGAAAACTATTTTTCTCTCAAAGAATATACCCTCTCTGATTTATACCAAAAAGAATTATAGAGCGCCTCTTTTTACCGACATATACACTTTAGAAGAGATTTTTTATATTGTACGCAATGCATAACGCTTGGGGAAAAAAGGAGTATATACATGGAATTCCCACAAGAATTCTTTTTAGACGAAGTACGAGACGGTTTCTTTGTGCCGGCGATGATGAAAAGAGCATGGGCCGCCGAACTGGAAATCTTAATTGAAATTGACAAAATCTGTGACAGACATCATATTCGCTATTTTATTGATTACGGAACACTGCTCGGCGCCATGCGGCATAAGGGCTTCATTCCATGGGATGACGACATTGACATTTCCATGAAAAGAGAAGACTACGCCCTTTTCGCCTCTGTTGCAGGGAAAGAACTTCCGGCGGAACTCAGCTTTCGTTCTTTGGAGGAGAATAATCCGGACTGTGAGCTGGTAAGCTCCATACAGCACAACACGATGCTGATTTCCTCCCCGGCTCTTCAGAAGTACCACAACTTCCTTTTCGGTGCAGGAGTGGATATCTTCGTGTATGACCTGCTCTCTCCCGATGCGAAGAAGGAGCAAGAGCGGATGTCCGTCTTGAAGTCGCTTTGCATATTGGCTTCCTATCCCGCACTCGAGGGGGAAAATAAAGACGTTTTGGAAAGGGAGGCCCAAAAGGTGGAAAAAGCACTTGGAATAAAGCTTCCCCGCACATCCGCTTTTCATAAGCGGATTCTTTCTCTTCTCATGGATTGCTTCACGAAATTCAATCAGGAAAATGGAGACAAGACGGCAAATCTCCTGGATCTTATCCTCTATAAAGCGCAGGGAAACGGCATTTTTGAAAAAAGCTGGTTTCAGGACGAAAGCTACTTGGACTTTGAATTTCTGGCTTTACCCGTTCCGAAAGAATACACAAAAAAATTATGCGGGAAAAAAATACCACCACTATGAAAGCTTCTTAAAAGGAGGCGGAGATCATCATTACCCTATGTATCGAAAAATGGAACAGGCATACCGGGAAGGGATTGGCGGAAAAATTATATTACGAATATACCGTAGATCCCCATTTGCTGAAAAAAGATACACAGAGAAGTACTTTCTTAAAGAGCGCCGATTCTATTGCAAGAAAGACGCGCATTCTCTTTCTCCCCGCTATGTATCGGCGCTGGGATGCACTACGGGGTGTATTCCGGGAAGCAGCGAAGGATCCGGATACGGAATGCTTTGTTGCACCGATTCCGTACTATTTTAAAGACGGCTTGGGAAATTGTATTTCGGCACAATGGGATTTTCCCCTCTACGCGGAAGAAATGGGGAAGAGAATCCGCATTTACTGGATTATCGGACGCTGGATTTACAGGAATTCGCTCCGGATGCCATTATCATAAACGACGCTTGTGACGAATATAATCTGAGCTTTATGGTGGAACCGCAGTTCTTCAGCAAGAACCTGAAGCAGTACACAAAGGCTCTGCTCTATTTTCCCTGGTTCATCACGGCAGAGATGGATATAGAAGATGAAGAAGACGGAAAGGCCGTCACCAATGCGGAAAATTATGTTGTGATGCCGGCACTCGTACACGCCGATTATGCGATATTGCAATCCGAAGCGATAGGGAGGCTTTATCAATTGCTTCTCGAAAAAGAGAGTGGCAGCGAATACGCTTCTTATTGGAAGGAAAAACTCCTGCCCTACGGAAGTTCCCTCCTGGACGGCAGTCCGGAAGAAGAAGACTACGGTTCTTCCGCACTATGGAAAAAGCTGAAAAGAAAAGTATTCTAAAAGGAGAAGAAAATGTATTACCTGGATCCACGAATCAAAGACCTGCATCGGATATTCGATCAGAATGAAAGAAAAGACTATCTCAGGCTCGACCTGAATGAAAACCCCGGCGGACTTCCGGAAGAATTTGTTCGCAAGGTTCTTTCCGAGGTCACACCGCAGTTTGTGGCACAGTATCCGGAAACGCTGCATTTTACGGAAGTTCTGGCAAAATTCCTCGGGACGGATATCCGGCACCTCTGTCTGGTCAACGGTTCTTCCGAAGGCATCCGCTACATCATACAAGCCTTCACTTCTGTAAACGGACGCATCGTCGGCGTAGTTCCTTCCTACTTCATGTTCCAGATTTATGCGGAAATGTACGGCAGAAACTTCGTACAGGTTCCCTATCCGGATGATCTCCGGATGCCGGTCGGGAAGATTCTTAAAGAATTGACCGACGAAACGGAACTCTTGATTCTTCTGAACCCGAACAATCCGATGGGAAATGTTTATACGGAAGAAGAATTTCGGGAGATTCTGAAAGTTTGCAAAGAGAGAAATCACCATCTTAATTGATGAGGCGTATCACTATTTTTTTATCCGAAGACCTTCCTGCAATATGCCTTGGAAGAACGCAGAGTCTTCGTCACGAGAACCTTTTCCAAACTCTTCTCGATGGCAGGCTGCCGTCTCGGCTATGTTGTCGGGCATCCCGATGATATTCAGTACGTCCAGAAATTCTGCACGCCGCATAACACGAACGCTTTCGCCATGAAGTTTGCAGAGGAAATCATTACCCACCCGACCGTTCTCTCCGACCTGATTCAGAATTTCAAGGAAGGCAGAGCGTACTTAGTGCGCGAGCTGGACGCGCATCATTACCTTCATCAGGGCGAAGCCGGGAACTTTCTATTTATTCAGGCGAAAGGAAACGCCGAAGATATCGTTAAGAAGATGAAAAAGGACTACGGCATTCTCATCAAATGCTATCCGTCTATCGGAAAATTGGGCGATTGTCTCCGCGTAACAATCGGCGAAAAGAAATATATGGAGCGCTTTATGAATGCACTCCTGGAAATCGAACAATAAGTTCAGAAGAAAACTGTCGTCAAAGAAGAAAACTGTCGTTAAAAAGGAGAAGGAACTTCTATGGTTAAAGTCATTACCTACGGCACTTATGATCTGCTACACGAGGGGCATATTCGCCTATTAAAAAGGGCAAAGGCGCTCGGAGACTATCTGATTGTCGGCGTGACTTCGGATGACTTTGACCGTAGTAGAGGTAAAATCAATGTCAAGCAATCCCTGGCAGAACGAATCGAAGGGGTGCAAAAGACCGGTCTCGCAGACGAAATCATCGTTGAGGAATACGAAGGGCAGAAAAATTGACGACATTCAAAAATATGATGTCGATATCTTCACCGTGGGATCCGACTGGGAAGGGTATTTTGATTATCTGAAAGACTATTGCACGGTAATCTATCTCCCCAGAACGACCGGCATCTCCAGCAGTGAGATACGCAGTGAAAATCGAAAACTGAGTCTCGGTCTCCTTGGCGGATTTGAGCAGACGGTCTTAAATAAATATTATCAGGAAAGCACATACGTGAACGGCATCAGCGTCACCGCACTCTTTAATTCCAGTAAAAGTGACGTCGCCTCCCAAAAGGATTACGACGATTTTTCTGGAGGACTGCGACTGTGTCTATATCCTTTCTCATCCGAAAAAAACATTATGCGGAAATCAAGCGTGCTTTGGAAAAAGGAAAAGCACGTTCTTTGCGAGTCTCCGATTACTCTGAAAGTTGAGGAGACCGAAGAACTCTTTCAGCTTGCCAAAGAGAAAAATCTGGTTCTCATGGAAGCCATCAAGACCGCCTATTCCAACGCCTATAACCGCTTAATTCTTCTCGCTAAAACCGGAAAAATCGGCAAGGTGGTTTCCGTCGATGCCACCTGTACCAGTATCCAAAAGCGTGGACCATCAAAATCTGGAATCCTCCTGGAACAGTATTTCCGCATGGGGTCCAACTGCCATGCTCCCCATTTTCCAGCTATTCCGCGGCTCGTATGAGAAACAGATTTACTCTTTGTTTGAAAATGAAGAACTGAAATATGACAACTTTACCAAAATTGACTTCTTCTTCCAAAATGCTACCGCTTCCATAAAAAGTCGGACGTGGTGTAAAATCCGAAGGTGAACTGGTGATTTCCGGAACAAAGGGATATATCTACGTCCCTGCCCCCTGGTGGAAGACCGATTACTTTGAGCTTCGTTTCGAAGATGCAAATGAAAATCGTCGTTATTTCTACCCGTTGGAGGGAGAGGGTATACGGAATCAGCTTCTTGACTTCTCGAAAGCCATCGTGGAAGGCAAGAAATCACCTTATCTTCAAAATGAAATTTCCGAGAAAATCACTGCGGTATTGGAAGATTTCTACGCAGAGAAAGACATGAAAAAAATCCTTCCCTGAGTAGGAAGCGGGAAGGAAAGAGGTGCTCTATGGCGAAGGTTCTTGCATTTTTCGCGGAAGGAACAGAAGAAATTGAATGTCTCACAGTAGTGGACATTTTACGACGGGGCGGGGTGGACGTGGATCTCGTTTCCATTACAAAGAATAAAGAAGTTTGCGGTTCCCACAAAATCAGGGTGATCTGTGACAAAACAATCGATGACGCAGATCTAGACAGCGCAGAGCTTCTCTTTCTTCCGGGGGGCATTCCCGGTGTTCCGCATTTAGAAGAAAATCAGATCGTAATCCATGCTTTGAAAGCCCAGAAAGAAGCGGGAAAAAAGCTCGCGGCAATCTGTGCAGCGCCGAGTATTCTGGGGCATCTCGGCTTTCTCTCCGACCTTCCCTTCACCTGCTATCCCGGTTTTCAAGAAGGAATTGACGGGGTAGAAAATGCACGTTGGACAGGACGCGCTGTAGAAGTGACGAAGCAGATTATCACCGGGCGCGGAATGGGTGTCGCGGTAGACTTTGCTCTCGCTGTTCTGGAACAGCTGGAAGGAAAAGAAGTCGCTGAAAAAATCAAAAAAGGAATTCAGCATCCGGATACCATTTAAGAAAATATAAACTATTGCAGGAAGTTAACCCTTACGGAGTACGTTCGCGTTATGTGCAGAATCGTGCAGAATCCCGGATCTTTCTAAGAGATGTCGTTGTCGTGCGGCGTCTCCTTTTTTTCCGCCTTTTTCTCCTGTACAAAACGATCCAACTCCATTTTGATGAGACTGGCAATCGGTGCGGCAAGAAAAATACCGAGAAATCCGCCCACACTTCCCCCGATCATTAAAGAAATCAGCACGACAAGCGGATGCGCATCGATGTTCTGAGACAGAAGCCTCGGGTTGATCACATTTCCATCCAAGGTCTGGATCACAAATAGCGCAAGTACTGCCGGAGGAAGCTTTGTAAACTCTCCATAGAGCACGCACACCAAAGCGGTAAGGCCATACGCAACGACCGGGCCGACATAGGGAATGAGATTTCCGAAACCGGTAAGGACAGCAATCATCAGGGCATAACGGACTTTCAGAATACTGAGTGTTCCCGCTGACGAGAACCGCCATAATCAGTCCGTCAATGACCTGTCCACGAAGATACCCCGAAAATACACGGTCCGCATCCGCACAAAAGTTCCGCAGTCTTTCTACCCTTTTCTTGCCCAGAAAAACAGTCCATACATTCTCCCAATACTGTAAAATCTTCTTTCCGTCCGCTAAAAAATAGAGGGAAAACAGGATGCCGAAAGTAAACGTACTGAGTGCCGCTCCCAGATTCCCGAGAGAAGAAAAAGCACTCTGCCCGATATTTTGAAAGAATACCATGGTTCTTTGCAAGAGAAGTTGAATTGCACGCCTCGCGTCCTCTCCCCCCAGCGGTAAATCTCCTAAGCGATGATAAAGATCCGCATAGAACTTCTCCACCGTTATCGCAAAGTCTCCTATCCCCTGAAAAAGATCGTCAAGACGCAAGAGTTGCACACTGTTACTCAGGGAAGAAAGAAGAATCGAGCCGAGAAGGAGAATCCCGAGAAGCACAAGAAGAAAACTAAGAAATATCGACAAATTGCGTCGAATTCCCGCCCTCTTTTGGAAGAATGCGCTTTTCAGAAGAATCTTCTCAAAAAAATGGCAAAGAGGGCTCAGGAGATACGCTATGGCAAAGCCCAGAAGAAGCGGGGAAAGCACCTGCTCTCCCCACGGAAATAAGCGGTGGATACTCTCCCCGAGTACAGGGAAACTGTCCAGAACACGGATACAGATATGATAGACCACTGCCGTCAGAAAGAAATAAAAAGCAACTAAGGCATACTTCTTATTCCAAAGACTCTTCCAATCCATACGTTTCCCTTCCTCTCTTCCTACTTCTCCTCTGTTCCCACATCGAAGGAAAAGTCCTCGAGCGGTCCTTCCTCCGTCATCAACCTGAGCGTGTACTTTCCCGGGCGGGAAAGGGTCTTGAAGTTCCCCACTGCCTGATTTGCTTTAATTCGAATCTGACTCTTTTCTCTATCCAGACTGATGATGCTGCCCTGTCCATCTCCGGAAACGGTATAGGAGACCGGACGATCTTCCGGATCCGTGAGGCTCACGGCGAGAAGCTTTGTCATGATTTCTTTCGGCACAGCGATAGTCAGATCCTGCCCGTTTACCGCCTTTCCGATGACAGTCAGGCTCTGCTGTTCATTTTCCTCCGGCTTGGTCTCCGGCTCGTCTCGTCTTCTTCTTACCGTCCTCCGGCTTCTCGGCTTTCTCCTCTTCTTTCTTACCGTCCTCCGGCTTCTCCGGCTTCATTTCTCGTCTTCTTTCTTGCCGTCCTCCGGCTTCTCCGGCTTCGTTCTCGTCGGTCTTCTCGTTTTCGCTACCGGCTGTACTGTTACTGTCTGTCTGCGACGCTGTATTTCTTCCCGCACCTGCCTCCGGAAGTTCTGCCGGAAGACGATCCGCCACGGCTTGGACTGCTCTCCATGATGACCGGTCTGCTGGCACCGGCTACCTGCTGCGCCGTTCCGGACGCGGAAATGCCGTGCCCTGCCACATAATAAGCACTTCCACTCTCATCCACCCAGCGTCCGCTGTCGTCTAGCTTATAGCCGTCCGCTGTCGTTGTACTCTTCTGTAATTCTCCATAGCTTTCATCGTCTTTTTTTCACTAAAATAATAACAGTAGCCGTCAATCCAATTCCAGCCACTGAGCAAAGCCCCTTCTCTGCTGCCCTTCTCCGTATTGAAAAAATAGGACTTCCCGTTTCGACTGAGCCAACCGGTCTTTAGAAAGCCGGTACTCTCATCCAGAAAATACCAATCTCCCTTATAAACTATCCACCCTTTTACTGTATTTGCTTTCGGATCCTGAAAAGACCAAACTTGCTTTCTCCTCTTTCCACTGTCCTTCCGTATCCGGTCTTCCCGTCTTCGCCATGGCAGGAATGGCGCTTCCCATCATCATGGATAAGGACGCCATCGCAATGACTGCATTTTTCCAAAGCTCTTCTCACCATAAATTGAACTCCTTTCTACAAGAGCCTTCCGGCTCAATTCCGACTCAGCGTTCCTATGCTATCATGTTTTTATTCATTAAATAAATTACATTTTTTTATTATAAAATTATGCTTTGTTTCTTCTTTAATTAAAGCAATTTTCACCGGAATTTTCCCGTTCTTGTTCTTCTTCACAATCCTGATTTTTTTCTTTTGATGAGGTCTTTTCTGCGTTTTTCAACGCCTTTTCTTCCTATTCCATAAACCGGTATGCCCTCTACTCCTTCTTTTTTTATCGTAAAAATGTGGATAAGTCCGAAATCTCTTTCTGAAATTAGAAAAATCTTTGACTTATCCACAAGAATTACACTTTTACACATTGCCAAGCTATTTTTCAGCGCTTGCTTTTTTTCCCCATTTTTCGATAAAGGAAAAGAAAAAGTTACGCTTTTTTTACTTTTTCCATTTTAAGAACAAATCTTCTCTTTTTCTCAGCTTATTTATCATTTTTCTCCCACTTCTTGGGCAGATATAGGAACTTCCTATAAGCCCGCTCCCACCTGATAGTTTCCGAGAAAGCTCTTCAGGCGCGCATTTTCCGAGGAAAATACCGCTTCCGCCGTCCCGCTTGAGAGACACTCCCCTCCTGCCATAAACAGAATCCGATCCGAAATCTCCCTGGCAAACTGCATCTCATGTGTCACAATCACCATCGCCATCTTATGATCTTTCAGGGAGCGAATCAGCGCAAGAACTTCCCCGGTGAGTTCGGGGTCCAGTGCGGAAGTCGGCTCATCAAAGAACAGAATCTTCGGCTCCAATGCAAGAGCTCTTGCTATCGCCACACGCTGCTTCTGCCCTCCGGAGAGCGCATAGGGATACTGCTCCGCCTTCTCTAACAGGCCCATCCGGGCAAGTAAATCTCTTCCCTTCTCCAGCGCAAAAGGCTTTTCTCCTTCTTCTGCACATGAATCAGCGCATCCGTAACATTTTCCAAAACAGTCCAATGCGGAAAGAGATTGAAATTCTGAAAAACGAGTCCGACGAGTGCCTTGGCTTCCTGTAGATTCTTCTCTTCTCCCTGCTTTCCCACTGTCTTTCCATTATAGAAAATCTCTCCACTGTCCGCAGTCTCCAGGAAAGTGGCAATCCGAAGGAGAGTTGACTTCCCGGAACCGGACGGTCCAATGATGCCCAGTACTTCCCCTTCTGCACAGGACAAATCAATCCCCTTCAGGACCTCTACCCCGGAGAACGCCTTTTTTATCCCTTTCATCTCTAAAATCGTCATGTCTTTCCTATCTTTCCTTTCTATCTATCTTTCCTTTCTGTCTTCCCTTTCTTTTTCCCTCCCTTCCTTCAGCAAAGAGAGCGGGAGAAGGAAAATCTAGTGATAGTATTCCAGCCTTTTCTCGCAGTATTCCATAAATGCCGCCACGATAAAGTTAAAAAGATAATACAGTACTCCTGCCATGATAAGTGGCAGCATGGAACTTTCCGAGGAGGAAATCGCCTTCGCCGTTGTAAACATTTCCATCACCGAAATGGAAAAAGCGAGAGAAGTGTCCTTCACGAGAGTAATCACTTCATTCGTGATGGAGGGCAGGATATTTTTCCAGACCTGCGGAAAGACAATGCGAAAGAAACACTGTGTACGGCTGTAACCGAGAATCTCTGCCGCTTCTACCTGTCCCTTATCCATCGTCTGAATTCCCGAACGGTAAATCTCAGCAAAATATGCCGCATAATTCACCACAAAACCGATATAAACCGCAATCATGCGATATCCGGGATGTAAATTAATTTTGAAAATATAATAGGGTCCATAGTACACGACAAAAAGCTGGAGCATGAGAGGCGTTCCCCGCATAATGGAGATATAGCCCTTCGTGAAACCCGATAAAAGAGGATTCTTATGCATCCGCCCGAACGCAACAAGAAGCCCAAGGGGCAGGGAAAAAAGGAGGGTGACAAAGAAAATGGAAAGGCTGACCCCCAGTCCCGCCATTAACTTCCCTAAAATCGTGATCCAAGTCATCCCTTCCCCCCCTATTGCAATACAAAGCTATCCTTCGTACCGAACCATTTCTCCGTAATCTTATCTACCGTGCCATCCTCTTTCATTTCCAAAAGGGTCTTCTTCACCGCATCGGAAAGAGCCGTATTTCCCTTTTTAAATCCGATGCCGTACTTTTCTTCGGAAAGGCTGTCTTTCAAAATCCGAAACGGCTTCTTTGTGCTCTTAATCTGGTACTCCGCAACTACCGAATCCATACAGACGGCATCACAGGCGCCTGTTTCCAGGTCCATCATTGCACTTTGGTAATCTCCGACTTCCACCAGAGAGGCAAAAACTGTCCTTCAGGCTCTTATTTTCATCCCGATTTCAAGGCAGTAAGTCCGGAAGAATCCTTTCTGCACCTCCACCGTCTTCCCTTTTAAATCGGAAACGCTCTGTATTCCTTCCTCTTTCACGACAAATACCTGTTTGTTCGCCATATAGGGACCGACGAAGGTATACTTGTCTTCCCTGTCCTCCATGGTAAAGCCGTTCCATATACAGTCGATATTTCCGGAGTTTAACTCTAAATCCTTCGCATCCCAATTGATCGGCTTCAGTACGAATTTCTTATTCATCCTCTTAGCCACTTCCTCTGCAAGTTCCAAATCATAGCCGGTGTATCCCCCCTTGCTGTCCACAAAGCCCATCGGAGGAAACTCCTGGTCAAAAGCCGACGGTAAAGCTCGCTTCTTTCCCTTCCTGCTTCTCCGTTTCCTTCTCTCCGCTTTGTTCCGTATTCTTTCCCGACTGTTTTTCCGTGTTCTGCTCCGCACCCTGCTTTCCTCCGCAGGCAAACAGTGCCATAGCAAGCCCTGTACATAAAAGAATCGTTCTAATCGCTCTTCCCGCTTTCAACATACTCATCCCTCTTTCCTCCCCTTGTCTTCATGCCGGCAATCCCGCTTTTTCTTTTTGCTTCGGTTCGTTCTTCTACTTTTCTTTTTGCTGACTTTTCTTTTTTTGCTTTTTCTGCCGATGTCCTCTGTCGATAGTTTCTGTTACTCAGTAGTTTCTGTTCAGTTTCTCAGCTGCTTTCTTATTGTGTTTTCTTAGTTACTTATGATGTCTCTTGTGCTGTTTCTTATGGCGTTTCTTGTGGTAACGTGATAGCACTTTACCAGCTAAAAGTAATACTGTCAAGAATTTTCTTCTTATTTTTGGGAGAAGTTTCTATCGTTTCAGACTGTCCTTTACCGTGCAGACTTGAAAAGTGCGATAAAAGCGCCTCACATCCTTTCCGGATATCCTCATAACAAGTCTGGAATTCGCCGGTATACCAGGGGTCGGCAATGGGATGAGGATGCTCAGTATAATCCCCAGGAGAGAAACTTTTCCTTCCGAATCGCCTCCGAAAATACGCTTTCATATTCTCCCGATTCCGCTCATCCATTCCGATAAAATAATCGTATTTTTCGTAGTCTTCTTTCTGTAATTGACAGGCTCTTTTTTTACTACAGTCTATTCCCAGCTCTTCCAAGATTTCCCGCACCGGAGGATAGACGGGATTTCCCTGCCCGTGATAGATTTCTTCCGAAGAAGTCGCTTTGGAGACTACGAGAAAATCTTCGCTTCTTCCATTTTCCTCAATATTCTTTTTAAAGATAAATTCCGCCATGGGACTGCGACAGATATTGCCGTGGCAGACAGAAACAAATTTTTTTAGCATAGTATTTTTCCTCCTAAAATGCCGTAAAGTGCCCTGTTTTTGCAAGGGTTTTCTGCGGCTTCTCAAAAACTACATTATTTTGAAACATTAGAGAAATAAAAGGCAAAATAAGGCAAATCAGTGCAAGGTGTAACTTTTTAAAAAGTAGTCAATCGATAGTTAATTTAGAGGGTGCAGACTACTCCTATTTTTACTCATATAAATTCTTTAATCAAGATTGTCGATGAAAACGGTATCATCTGGTATCCGGTAAATGACGCCACCTCGGACAGCACGAGCAACTTCATCATGATTGCCTTTTAACCATCTGGCATCACCGGAAACGGAAACAACCAGGTGATGGAAGTCATTTGCCCGAACAACTTTAAAAGGCGACCGGACTTTCACCTATTCTATTGCAGCGGACGGCGTGCATTATGACAGCGCACATACCGTTAGCGCCACGGTACTTGATGACCAAAAAGCGGGAAAAAGGAACTCTCCCGAGAAATCTTCGAAATAGCAAAATAAAGCTTCCTCGACACAGGGAAATCTCCTGGAAGACCGGAATACACGCTTGGCTACAATTTTTCAAGGTCGTTTCCTTCGGTATTGCACCGAAGAACATCGACAACTACACGGTAAAAGCGCTATCGTTTCGGGGAGATTCAGAATAAGAAAATACATTGGACCGAAGAAGATATCAGGCGTTTAGACGGTTTGAACATCGGGAATATCGCTGAACTGCAATTTATCTACGAGAAAGCAGAGGCGGAAACCCCCACAGCTTCGAGAAAGAACCAGAGTGGAAACGCAAGCGGCGGCTCGAGTCTAACAGGTCGAAGAACGGAAGTCCGCTCCACTCCCCTCCCTACAAACTCCGGAAAACAGGCTGCCGTTTTTAGGGAGAAAGCAGAAAGCGTATTACAGGGTACATGGAAGAAGAATGAAAAAGGCTTTTGGTTCTCCGCGCCAGATGACAGCTATCCGAAGGCTTCCTGGGAGAAGATTCTCTACCAAGGAAAACCGCAGTGGTTCTTCTTTAATGATGAAGGATATATGGCAACGGGATGGATTCTCGATAAGGGAAAATGGTACTACCTGAATCCGCAAACCGGTGCAATGCATGAAGGCTGGCTATTCTGGCAGAACGATTGGTACTATCTGACACGCAGCAGCGGGGAAATGAAGACAGAAACAACGGTTTTTGGACGGGAAGACCTACGTATTCGACCATGAAAGCGGAAAGCTGAAATAACGCCAGCCAAAGGTAATCACGGTAATACGGAAATAACGCCATCGGAAAATAGGCATAATACTGGGGGAAGAGCGTTTTTTTAAAGCGCTTCTTCCCATTCTTTTCTTTAAATCGACCAGTACCTTATCTCCATAGAGGAAAATAGGGCGTTTCACAAGCATTCCATCGGTGGCAAGGAGTTTCTCCTGCTCTTCTTCCGACATGGATTCCAGCTTTTCTTTCAATCCCATTTCCTTATAGAGCATTCCGCTGGTATTAAAGAAGCGTTTTAAAAGGAAGACCCGAACGCGCTCTGAACTGATGAATCTCTTCCGCTGTAGGATTCTCCTCTTTAATCGGACGCTTCTGAAAAGAGATTCCCTTTCCCTTTAAAAAGTCCTCTGCCTTCTTACAAGTGGAACAACGGTCGTAGCAAATAAAAGTATTCATATCCTTTCGCTCCTTTCTATCGCAAAATCTGCTCGCAAAAATTAAAGTTACTTGAATCAAATTCCTGTAAAGTTGCTTTAGTGTATCATCTGCATAGGACTGGCACAAGGCTCAAAGTTGTGCTTCATGCCTCCGTGACCAAGGAAACTCTACACAGAATAGGCAGAAGGGAGACCGCGCCCTACGAGCGATACTCGTTAAGAATAAAAAAAGTACCACCTATAAAGAAAGGTGGTACGAAATTTCGATATCGACGGTAGGGGAAAGGGTTTGGTAGAGGATGTTCTTCTTCAAAGCTTCTTCACACTTTTCCAGGACTTCCTCCTCTTCCAGAAAACTGTAAAAGTACAGGTCTACTTTCACTTTTGTGATCCTTGGTGTTTCCTCATAGCCTTTGACCGATAAATAGGAGGCGGATGATCCAGCACCACCCGTGCCTTCGCTTCCACCTCTTCCAAAGGATTGCCATCCTTCTTCATATAGGAAAGGATTCCGTGGAGTATGCCGGAAAGGAGACCCGCAGAAAAATAATTCACTGCGGTATCCGTATCTTTCTTGCTGTCAAATTCCATCTCCGCACTACAGGGGAAGCTCCCTCTTTCTGTATAGACTGTGACCTCCCCGTCCTCTGTCACAATTCCGCGGTATTTCATACTGTAATGGTATAAGGTATCCGAAAAGCTATCCAAGGTAATCCTCTCCTATCCTCTTTCTTTTCGCAAATACTCCTGCGCGAGATGTAATTCTTGCAGTTTCTTCTCAATACAGGGAAGCACGTTTACCGGACGATTGGCAAAGGTTGCAAAGCCGCAATCCGGATTCAGCCAGAGTCGCTCTTTCGGTAAATATTGCAAAAGCCTCTTCCGCCCGCCGCACAATACTTTCTCTCGTCTCCACGGTATCGATTCTCGGGTTGATGACACCAAGCCCCAGGATACAATGCTCGCGGATTCGTTCATTTTCCAGAAGGGATGCCAAATCGCCTGCCCGTTTGGTAGAGTACTCCAGGGCAAGGACGGAAGGGAGTACGGCGGAAAACAGCGGAACGAGCGGCGTATAAGAACCACTGAGAAGAATCCCTTCATTCTTACTCCAGTTTCCCCGGCAGACATGGAGCACACTGATGAGCTCCTTCTCCCGCATAAAATCCATGATTTCCTGGAGTAGTGCAGTCGCAAATTGAAGCTCTTCCGTCGGATCTTTCTTCTCCGAAAGTGCTGCGCACATAAAGGAGCGCGTCTTTCCTTTGGTGAATACCACTTCCGTAAGCACCGGCTCATCGAACTGAATAACCGAAACTCCCATTTGCATGAGATCCAGGATTTCTTCTTTCAGAACCTGAAGAACATCCTTTCCCAGTTCCTCTTTGCTATCGTAGACCTTTGAGGAAAGGGCGGGGAGCCACATAGACCGGGTCAGAAGATAGGGTCCGGGAAGCGTTGCCTTCCGCTCTTTCTCTGAAAAGAGGCGAAGGCGTTGCATCTCTTCCCCTACCAGACTCTCTTTCCTGCGGATCTTCCCGGTACAGATTGCATTTTTAATGCTGACTGCGGGTACATCCAACGTGTCCAGAATCTCCTCAAATCCCTGCTTATCTTCCATATAAGGGAGCATGTCTGCCATGCTCATCATGGTTGCTCCCTCCAGTTTTTCCGAAACGAAGGAAACATAATTATCCCGATTCAGCTCTCCACTCGTGATGAGGTCGATGCCGTTTCGCTCCTGCATTTTGTACTACGAGTTCGGTTTCTTGATTAAGAAGCGTTTGGTACTCTTCCGGGGCGAGTTTTCCGTTTTGCAGAAGCCTCTTCGCCTGTAAGAGTTCCCGACTTCTCGGCATACTGCCGATTAGGGATGTGGTAAAAGCGGAAAAGCTTTTCCTCATACCTGCTCCTTTGAAAAGAAATGCAGATACTCATTTGCCTTCTTTATCTGCTCAAAGTTCTCAGTTCTTCCAGGAACCCAAGCCTTCAAGCCTTCCATATCCATCATTTCCTTATGGGCAGGATTCTTGTAGTCCATCTTGTGCAGTACTTCCGTAAAATGGGCAAACTGCTCCTTCGAGAAATCCGGTCTTCCCGTAAAAATGCAGTGGTCAAAATACGCCGTCTCGGAAAGAATCTGCACCTGTGCTTCATCAAGTGTACCGTCTGTAATCCAGGCTTTGTAATTTAAGTCCAACATCCAGCTGCCGTCCACTTCACCGGAAAGCATCGCCTTTGCAGCATCCAGTTCTCCCCCGACATGGTCTCCATTTAAGCCGAGACCGATGTCATAGCGTTTTTCGATATAGTCTTTCTCATACTCCAGACCATTTTTATGCAAATGATAAATCGGAATCAACCTGGCCTGCGGAGAGTCGTAAGCGCCGAAACCGATGGTCTTCCCTTTCAGATCCAAGATGTCCTTAAAGCCTTTGTCCTTTCTTACCCCAGATAACTCTTCCGGTTTTGATCGGTGTCTCGCATAGAGCCGTTTAAGCACTCTCCCTTGCTCCGCAGGAAGGCATCCAGCCAGGCAAGCGGCGAGTTCCATGCAATATCGATTTCTCCCTTCATGAGCCCGTCTACCTGACTCTTATAATCTTTGTAGAACACAGGCTCAATCGGACAATGCTCCGATGCAAAAAAATCCTGAATAATACCCCATATAACCGTAACTTTCGGCGCGTAGATGACAGCGCCCAACAATCTTTTTCCATTGTATCTATGCCTCATTTCCTCTCTTTTTCCTTAGTAAGCGAAAAACCGTAAGCGGAAAAATCTATTTGATCTTATACTAACGGCTGTCCCGTGATAGCCTTTCCAAGCCATACTGTAAGGACATCCACGCTCGGCGCCATAATCTGACTAAGCGCAGAATCCCGTAAAAAGTCTTTCCATCGGGCCGACTTTGTTGTACGCCTTTCCTCCGCCGACACGCATACCGAGTCTTCCGGCTTCGATGACATTTTCCGAAGCAATCACACGAGCGGAGAATCTTTGCCAGTGCATCCGCATCTCCCTGTGCAGCAGCTCTTGTTGCTTCCTTTGTCGTGAGTCGAGGGCATTGACCAGATTGTACATCTTCGCAAAGGTGAATCTGCACAGTTTCAATCTCAGAGAGAAGTTCCGAGTATACTTTCTCTGCTCGGCGTGGGCGATACTCTCTTCCAGCATGTGCTCACTGAGACCAGTGTAAACTCCGGCAAAGATAAGCGATGAAGTACAGCGCTACTACATTAAAGACGTGCTCCTGTCCGGCACCTTCCTCGCCGATACGGTTCTTCTTCGAAATCTCCGCCTTCGTCAAATGCATCTGGCAGGATACATTTCACGCATTCCCATCCCATGCCATGTATTCTGCTCAAAGCGAAGTCCCGGCGTCTCCAGCGGTACCAGCCAGTTATCGATGGCTCCCTCTTTGTCGGACGGGCGAGAACCAGAATAATAAGATGCCTGTCCGGCTGAGGTAACCATGCTCTTCACACCGGTAAGAAGCTTCTTCTCTCCGGCATTTTCCGCCTCAAATCGGAAATATAGAAGTGTGTTCCGGTGCCGAGCTCGCTGTATGCGAGAGCCAGCATCTTTCTGTCTTCTACAACTTCTTTGATGATTCTCTTCTTCATTTCTTCACTGCCGCGTGCAGGACTACGGTCAGTGCAACGTTATGCATCATGTAGCAAAAATAGGTGGTTGCATCGCTCTTCGCAAAAGGCACGGCAAACCTCTACATGCTCTTCTATACCAAATCCGGAGCCTCCCTGCTCCTTCGGAATCAATAGGGTTAAGAAGTCGGACTTTTTAATCTCGGCAAAAGCTTCTACCGGGAACACTCCCTCGTCGTCCACCTTCTTACTGCATGGATCAATGAATTTCTCCGCAAATTTTCTAGCATCACAATAAATAGACATCATTGTACCTCCAATTGATTATAGTTATCGTTATTAATTATAGGCATTTTTGCAATGATGTATAATTGTTTATTATTATAAATACTGTGTTTTATCGAGAAAATCTATATTAAAATTGTACAAAATAGGGACCTTATTTCTTTTTATGGATAGCGGAATCGTAAGAATAAGAAATGAAGAAGTACAGTATTCCCGTTCTTCTTATGCTAGAGTAAGGGCAGGAGACCTGTAAGATGAAAAAGATGAATCCAAGAAAAGCGCTTGCCCCCTCCCCCTGCTCCTGCTCTCTCTTTCCCTCCTCTCCTGCGGAAAGAAAGCGGAGAAAGCGGAAACGACATCGCAGGCGCCTTCCGTCGTAAGCGAAAAAGACAACAGAAGCCGCCAGTACCGCAGTGCGAAAGAAACTTCCGCCAGCGCAGCTAAAAAAACGACTACGGTAAAGACACTCCGCAAGACAATGCATTGTATTCGCGTATCTTGCTTTTCTGGAACAAAAGGAGAAGGACATCCTCGCTTACACCTGGCAAAGGTACGGAGAGGACAAAGACGGGGCGCCCATCAGTCTGGAAACCAAAGGAATCGCCATTCAGGATGTATATGGAGACAGTACCCCGGAGCTGCTCTTGATGGAAGGCAGTCATTATGAACAGGACGGGAAAGCCATTCACGCAGACCTTCACATTTACACGTATGAAAAAGGGAAAATGGTGGAAGTCGCCACAAAAAGAAAATCTGGATTATCAGGGTCGGCGGCGGCGCGCTATAAGATTTTTCCCTACCAAAAAGATAAGCGGCTCTACCTCGTGCAGACGGACTACGATGCGGAAAATACGGAAAATCTCTTCCTACTTCCTTCCTCCGGAAATCTCCCCTTGTCTTTCGATTTGCAGGCCAGCTATAGCTATGATCCCGAAATAGGCGGAGATGCAAATGCAGATAAAGTAAAGCAAGAGACGATGAGAAATTTACGCTCTACGATAAAACGATCGACAAGAAAAGCTATTTTTCCTTCCTGAATCGCATTCAGGAGAGAGATCCGCTCTATCTCATCACAAATTATGGAGAAGGCGTGAAAAGGATTCCATTGCCATGCGCTATCAGGATGCGGTGACTTATTTAAAGAATAAAATAAAAATGGAAATAGAGCCTTAGCAAACCGCAATAATGGGGCTTTTGCAACCATCGGTTGACAAATTGAAAAGGCTGATTTCTTTTCTGCAACTCCATATTCTGCTATGATTCGTCCATAAACAGAAAGGAGATAAACATGATACTGGCAGATAAAATCATTGCACTCAGAAAGAAAAACGGATGGTCACAGGAGGATCTGGCGGAAAAACTGGAGGTCAGCAGACAGTCCATTTCCAAATGGGAAGGCGCACAGTCCATTCCCGATATGAATAAGATCCTGAAACTCTCGGAAATCTTTTCCGTAAGTACGGATTATCTTCTAAAGGATGAGATGGGAGAAGAACCCGCGAAAGCCTTTACTCCGGTAGACAAGGACTCTTCCGAAAAGGAAGTATCTGTCTCTATGGAGGAAGCGAGTGCTTTCCTTGCCTATCAGAGCAGAAAGGCGCTTCCCTCCGCTTTCGCCACATTCCTCTTCATCGTGTCCGCTGCCCCGTTAATTACCCTGGTGACTCTCGCGGAATATGGAAAGATTCCCCTCAGCGAAGATCAGGCAAGCGGTATCGGTATCCTTATCGTCTTAGTGCTGGTCGGTCTTGGGGTTGCTCTCTGCATGAAAAACAAGCTCGACGGAGAGCGTTTTAGCTATTTAAAGCACGAAGCACTGAACACTGCCTATGGGGTGGACGGGATGGTGAAGGAGAAAAAGGCAAGGTTTCAGAGCACCTACAGTATGCAAATGATTTTAGGCGTTCTCATCTGCATCTTATCCGCTACGCCGCTTTTCTTCAGCATGATTTTCTTCCCGGACCAGGATATGTTCTATAGCTTATCTATTTCCATTTTACTTCCCTTTGTAGGTATAGGCGCTTTTCTAATGACCAAGGTCAGTGTCGTCTGGAAGGGATTCAGAGTGCTTTCCGAGGAAGACACGTATACGAGAGAAAACAAGGTCTCCAACAAGAAAAACAGCGGTATCGGAGGAGCTTACTGGTCCGTTGCCACGCTGCTCTACCTTGCGATAAGCCTCCTCTTCAACGCATGGGACAGAAGCTGGGTGATCTGGCCTATTGCCGGAGTAGGATATGCCGCACTGATTACCATCGTGAACTTTAATAAGAGCAATGGCGTAAGCCATTGCTCTTGCCACTCTACTGCTTCACCACTCTGTACTCGTTCATCACATGATTATCCTCGAAAATAATGGACTTTGCAGTCAAGCCGTCCGCATCCTTATCGTAGCAGCGCATCAGATAATCATTGACTTCCTGTAAATTATGGAACTCTTCCACCTGATAGGGAAGTTCAAAAGCCAGTTTTTCAATAAAGAGGTAGTTCTTTCCCTCCGAAACTAAAATTCCCGTATGACCGATAAACTCCTGCACTTATTCTTTCCGTCGTCCATAGTCATGAAGACGGAGATCATGTGCATCTTGTCATTTTTGAAAAGAGACGCTCTCTTATCCCAGGAAGCCGTGATTTCCTTCGCAAGTTCTTTCGTATCATGGGTATTTTTGACGTCAATATAGGGAAAAAGAGCATCGTACTTCTGCTTCGCTTCTCCTTCGAAGATCTGCTTCCTTTAATGGCATCAAAATCCGAAAAAGCATGGTCGTATCGCCGGGCGTCGTGTCCTTGATGCTAATGAAATCTCCCATCAGAGAAAAAGGAAGTAATCCGGCAATTCCTTCCCACGAATCCTCCGTTTTTGCACCCAAAAGGTCAATCAGTTTGTCATTATCCGTATCGAGGAACAGTCCCTTTCACAGTGGTCATCTTCTGCACCAGATGGTCTTTTTCCGACTGCACTATTGTATTCATCCACAGCGGAAAAGAACGCGTTCACCTTCTCCTTTTTCAACCCGCCTGTTTCAATGCTTTTCGCAACGCGCTTTTCTCGTCTCTTCGTCTACGAGATTAGAATACTTCACTGACTGCGTTTGTGCGTCTTCCGTCTGACTTGAATTCTTGGCATCCGTCTCCTTTCCTCTTATGCCTCCACAAGCGGAGAGTACAAAGCAAAGCGCCAAGGGTAAAATGATTTTTAGCTGTTTTATTTTTCGCATAGTCTATTTCCTATCTTTTAAAAATTCCTCTTTTTCGACTAGGAAAAATAGTACCATTTTCATCCCCGAAAAAAATCTTAATCCTGTCTTACGAATTATTTTGAATCTCTAAAATTTACTCACAGAACCATGAGGAGCGTTCCTCCGGTAATAAGGGCACAGCCCAGAACCGCTTTGATACTACTCGTTTCATGAAGAAGCGTGAAGGCAAGCACCATGGTAATCACGATGCTGCATTTGTCCACTGCCGCTACCTTCGACACCTCCCTATTTGCAGTGCCTTATAATAGCAGAGCCAGGAAGCACCTGTAGAAAGTCCCGATAAGATAAGGAAGAGCCATGCTTTCTGGCTGATCTGCCCTATCCCCTTACTAGCATGGATCGAAAAAGACCATTCCCCAGGACAAAAGAAGAACCACTACCGTTCGAATAGCCGTCGCAAGGGTGAGAATTGACCCTTCAATCCCCACCTTTGCAAAAATGGCTGTTAACGCTGCGAAGATAGAGGATAAAATCGCAAAAATAACCACATCGTAATGCCTCCTTTTTAATCTTTTACTATTCTTTGTAACAATGCTATCCAACTTCATCCTCTAAGATTTTTCCTATTTCCTTTCTTCTTTCTGATTCCGCTTCCTCCAGTGTCATGGTAGACGGTACACTGGCAAACAAATCTTCTACCAGCTTCTCCTTATCTTGAAACGGGGAACCCAGCTTTTGCCACTACTTTTTCCATTTTTGAAATATAAATATCTTTCTTTTCTGCTAGAAGTAAGTATTTACTCAAATTGGCTTTTAATTCTGTTGCTGTGATGGTCATTTTTCTCCTTTCTTTTTAGAATCTCCTTTTTATCCTCATGCGCTTATCGTTCTATTTTTGTACTTTAGTATCCAGCTTGCATAAACGTAATTTTTCTATTCATTCTACTCTAATCGTACGATTAGGTAATGAATTCACTCGATTATTTTTAGTATATTGGTCGTTTTTGAATGTGGATAATCACTAAAAATTTATTCCTTATTCTCTGGGTGATTTCAGATAGTTAATTTCAAAAATATACAACTTTTATAAATATATAGTAGAATATTCCGAGAGTTTGGAGAGCAAAGAAGAGAGTGAATTAATGTGGGAGGAAGTATGTCTACCGATAGCGGTACTGCCGAGAAAAAGCAATGAAACCAAACTACCTAATCAAATAAATATCCTAAAAATTCTTCAATCTATTTTTCATCCCAAGTGCAATCATCAGCACTATCGTGCAGTATATTACAACCAAATCGGCAAGTTCTTTTTATGGGATAAACAGTGAATTATTCTATAGCCAACAATTCTGGTCTACCATAATAGATTTTTATTCCGGCTTTATTCAATCTGTCCATATTCCTAACTCCCTCGTATTATTAAGTTGTAGCTTTTCTTTACCTGTTCTTGGTAATCAGCTACTATTGTTATCTGATGCTGTGGATTGGTTTTTATCTCCTACCGCGCGACGGTTTGATTAAAGGCTCCAACCACAGCCTCTTTGTTACATTGTTGATCAGTTAGATACCGCATGACGGTTTATGTAGAACGAGGATACAATCAGCAAAGAGCCCTGTGGGTCGATAACAGCGTCAAACACTTATTACAGGAGGATTTACTAAATGATTTACGTTGGAATTGATGTTGCTAAGGATAAGCATGACTGTTGTATCCTTGGGCCCAGATACCGAAGAACTTTTTCCAAGTCTTTACGATACGGAACAATAGCGATGGCTATGGAGAATTATTCCACAAGATTGAGTCAGTCTCAAAGGACAAATCTCAGATAAAAATAGGACTCGAGGCTACCGGTCACTATTCCTACAACATCCTGGGATCACTTCTTGACCATGGCTACCACACCTTTGTCATCAATCCGTTACATACAAATCTTTACAGAAAAGGTCAAAGCCTTAGAAAGACGAAAAACGGATAAAGTCGATGCCCGCTCCATTGCTGAAATGCTTGTGACTGATAAGACACTCAAGCCCTATACAGGTACATCCTACCACAGCGAGGAGCTTAAGTCATTAACTCGTTATCGTTTTGAGCTTGTCAAAGAACAGGCGAAACTGAAAACTTCAGTATCTAGGCTTGTAAACATCCTGTTCCCGGAACTTGAGTCTCTTGTTCCGACTCTGCACATGAATTCGGTATACCGTCTTCTTCAGGAACTGCCGGGAGCATATTTTATCGCAAGTTCCAATCTCACCCATCTGAAAGCTCTACTTGCTGATGCTTCAAAAGGGCACTATGGTCGTGAAAAAGACCATCGAAATCAGAGAGACTGCAAAAATCTTCTATCGGATCACTATGCCTGCTAAATCAATGGAACTCAGGCAGATAATCCGCCGAATTGACACACTGACTTCCGATATTAAAGAAGTCGAGCAGTCCATTCAGAAAATCATGGATGAGTGTGGTTCTCCAATTACAACTATTCCCGGCATCAAATATCGTATGGGTGCAATGATTCTAGCAGAGATTGGAGACTTTACGCTTTAGCAATGCAGATCGAGTTCTTGCTTATGCAGGGACTATCTCCGTCTACGTACCAGTCCGGACAGCTAATATCTTCTTATGCTCGCATGGAAAAAAACGTGGCTCTAAGTATCTGCGTTACGCACTTTTCAATGCTGCTATATATGCTTCTGTATGGGACGAGCGATTCAGGCTCTATCTGTCAAAAAGCGGGCAGAGGGCAAGCACTACTATGTCGCAATAAGCCATGTGGTTAAAAAGCTTTGTCAGAACCATCTTTTCGGATGGAAATAACCCATACGTCATATCAGCCTTTATAAGTAAATTAGCTCATAATCTTTTTCTGAGAGCATCATCGCTGATGCTCTATTCGTCATACAGTTTTCAATGTACTAATCTATCTAAAAATACGTTTCCGTATTTTATTCTGAAAAATCTTAATTTTATGCTTGACCATTAATAGTTAGTCTCGTATTATTTTTTCTTGATGAAGTCTTCTCATGTACATCTATAGTGTGTTGCATTATTCTAGCCTTCTGTACCATTATTATTCCTTTATACTCTGGAAACACGTATTACTCAGGAAAAACAATATGAAATAGTAGAACCAATTTCGCTCTAATATTGCTTCCGGTTCCAACCTAAAAAGTCGTAATTCTACACAAGAATAATCAACTTCTACTGATGGTTCAAATT
>BNJU01003130.1_pt1 | contig 34685 bp, 35 predicted proteins | sample 8539281 | NCBI WGS metagenome assembly BNJU01 (sample SAMD00202456, study PRJDB9452) | human saliva metagenome | isolation source: human saliva | place: Japan
GGTGGTCCTCAGCCGGGCACAGATGCTGGTCAGCAGGAACAGCCAAAGCAGGATGACACTATCCAAGATGCAGACTTTGAGGAAGTGAAGTAAAATAATAATTAACATAAATAAAGCAGTAGGATAACGTTTCCTACTGCTTTTTAATACTTAAAAACCTAAATGTTATGAGAAAAATAACCTCTAGTTCTTGGTAAGAAATGAGCGGGAAGACAAAATGGATTCTTGAAAAGAAAAGATACAATGCTTTCTGAAAGGATGGGAGAAAATTGATGCAATTAATGAGACAGACCGTAATACAGCTATTTTTTGTTCTGAAATCGCCAATCGGTGAAGTTGCTGTTCTGAACTCTGGCTCTGATACGCATCCTATTATAAAAAGGTTTTGGTGCATTCTTATCTCGACATAAAGATGCGTCACAAATATTTTCACAGCGATTCGCCCACAGAACATCAACTCATATCTTCATAAATGGATGATTGAAGCGCTGAATATTCGAAGATGATGATATTGTAGAGAGAATAGAATTATAGATCAAATTAAGATAACTGTAATGATGAGTCGCAACAGTCTTAAAGATATTGTTGCGACTTGTTAGTTATAAACAATAACCCTATGACCCTTGAAGAATACAACCAATTATCCTACGACTACGCACACTGTGCTGGAACTCATTGCGAGAAGGCCAGCCAATGCTTGCACCACACTGCCTACACGATGCTCGAAATAGGTGGACGGGAGCAGTATATGGTGGTGAACTCGAATGTGATTGCGGATACACTGCCTTGTCCGCTCTTCGATTCCAACCGCAAGGAACGTTTTGCATGGGGAATATCACGAATCTATGATAACGTGCGGGTGGCTGATTTAAGTGATATCCGACAAAATCTCATCTACACCTTTGGCCGCACAGCTTATTATCGGATTAAACGGAAGGAACGTGTACTGACTGAAAGTGAGCAAAAGGAGATAAGAAATATCTTCACAGACATGGGTTACGACGGCTCTGCAATTGAGTTCGACAGCTATGAAGAACAATACCCTACACTTATGCGCACCTACAAACGTGTATAAAACAAAATATCTTCTCGGTACTAAGCGATAGTTTCAACAGTTTGAAACTCTAATTTCATCATTATGAAACTCTAATTTCATCAGTATGAAACTCTGGTTTCATTCCTATGAAAATAATTAGTTTCTAAAGAGAAAGAAAACAATGTGCTAAATTATAGATGGTATTAAAGGCTAGATGAAGATGAAATCTTAAAGAAATGCTCAATAAGATTAGTATGTCTCACAAAAGATGTACCTTTGAATAGTAGATATAGAGAAGAGATTTTGTTACATATAAACTCAATTTTTAGCAATGTTAGGTAACCAAGAAAAGAGCATCGTACAATGTGCAGCAGCTTTAGCTTGTCAGCAACATGAGGGCAGGTGGATAAAGCTGGGTTGATTACTTCACAGGTCATCTTACAGCTGTTGCCAAAATGGGAAGCACTGGCAAGAACAGGTCGTTGGTTATCTGCACGATGCAAGTGAAGATACTCCGAATTCTGTTGAACAAGTGCTTAACTTTTTAGATGAGAAATTAGAAACTCCACTATCAGATACCGATGAGGAAAAATTAGCTGTAGCCTTACGATTGCTTAATCATCACCTTGCGCCTAATAGGGAAACATATATTCAGCGTAGTAAAAGCAATGCTCTTGCAAAAAGCAGTAGAAGATGTACGACCTTACTCTACAATATGGATCTCTAGTCTTACTAATCCTGTAACGAAAAGATCTCGAAAGAGTTGAACGATACAAAAAGGAATATGATTATTTGAGTGGACTTTGATAATAGATTATGAGGGTCTCTTGAAGAATACAACCTATGAGATATTGACTATACTGATTCTCACTTCAAACCAGCCCATTGATAGCGTCATACAGCCAAAAAGAATGCGCGATAGTAGAATGAAAAGATGTTGAAACAATACCATAGTAAGAAGAACTATACATATGGTGGTTTAACGACAGATTTGAGTTAAACATGGGATAATCTAAATCAAAATATATCAGATATATAGTATTTTAAGTGTTTCATTTTGGCTCTTTTGCGATGTAGGGAAGTATATTTGTGACGATTTTGTAATACATTGGTTATTACTGTTCATGTACGTCTTGTATTTTACGTAATCTGTGATTATTGATAGCATCAAAAAGCAATATGAAAGAAACACATCGTCATCAAGTATCGCCATACGATACTTTTTCTATCTCTTAGCAACTCTTATCCCATGGATATTCTGGTTTGCTGCCAGTTATGTAAGTCATCATGTAGTTTATTCGGAAAGCACATGGGTAGCGCCATTGCTGGGATTGGCAGGACTTTTTCTTCCCAATGTTTCCTGACCATTATTTTGGTTTTCAGCGTCGGGAACTACGGAAAGAACTTTCTTGGGAGATTCCTAAACTTGTCTTCCGATAAGTGGCAATATTATCTCACAGCCTGCCTACTGATGCCAGCAAGTATCTTGTGTGCTATGGCGGTATCTCTGTTGTTCGGCTACAGTCCATCACAATTCATTATTACAGGTCATTACACCTTCACTTCGGGTGTCTTTCCTGTATGGTTTCTCCTTATCCTTGCACCTACGCTTGAAGAACTTGCATGGCATGGTTATGGAACAGACTGTCTCCGTTCTCGAATGAGTCTCTTCAAAACGTCTATGCTGTTTGCAGCTTATTGGGCTGTTTGGCATTTTCCCCTTGCAGGAATTAAGGGTTATTACCACGCTAAATGTGGTGAGTGAGGCTGGCTTTATAGTCTAGAACTTCATCGTTAGTATCTTTCCTTTGTTATCTTGATGAATTGGCTTTATTATAAAACCAACCGAAATATCCTTGTTGCTATTATCTTTCATATTACGGCAGGGTTATTTCAATGAAATATTTGCAACTCACCCCCGATAGCAAGTGTATACAGACGGTATTACTGCTTATACGTGTCTGTTATCATTGTGGTTAAAAACGCCGACTATTCTTTAACCGAGGGTTGGAGTAGAGTGTACTCATCATTTAAATGTTAGTTCCGAGAAAATACGATTATTTAGGTATTAACAGTACACTGGCTGGTACTCGCAGAGAGTCAGCCAGTTTTTATGTTGTTCAACCTGTATAATGCTGAGTGCAAATCGTGAAAAAGTTTATTTACTCTTTTTCTATAAATCTCTTATCTACATTAAGTTTGAAAACTGTATTAAGTTTGAAAACTGTTTGCTGTCATTTTTAACATTTTACTATAGATGTATGTCAGAATGTTAGAGCTGATGACGGGTATGAAAGGAGTGACAGCAAAATAAAAATAATTCGTGAAAAACTTGACAAGGGGTATCTCTGTGTTGTATCTTTGCAACAGATATAAGGAAGAACAACGACACGCTAAGCGTGATTCCCTACAAACTAACCATATCTTCCTTTTGAATTTATTTTTCTTAAATCATTCTATTTATGTGTACAGATTTTTCTAACATGCCCAAAGACTGGGCAGTGTGCTTTATGCACGATTGTGTTCTCAAAGAGCAGTGCCTACGCTATTATGCTGGTAAGGCACTTCCTATCGGTCAACACTCGACTTTGACGGTTCTTCCGTCTGTGCGTTCTGGCAATAGCTGTAAGGCGTTTTACGCTATGAAGACAGAACGATTGGCGTGGGGATTCTCGCACCTCTTTGATGATGTGAAACACAGTGATTATCGCTCTCTGCGTGGTACTATGGAGAGTCATTTCGGAAGTCGCTTTGTTTATTATCGTTACCATCGAGGAATTAATAAACTGAGTGAGGGCGAACAGCAATGGGTTGACGAACTCTTCCAGCGTTATGGCTATGCAGCCCCACGTGTTTATGATAACTACCAGACGTGCTGGAAATAATAGTAGTGCTCGGGAAGGGTTAAAGTGAGAGGGAGTGATAGGAGTTAAGACATTAGCTCGTTTTGTAAGAGAAAGAAAAGGCAATCTTTGCGTTACGAAGTGGAGATAGTAATCTGTTATTGAGGTCTTGTTTCTGTGGTGCTAACGCTCCGCACATCATGTGTTGATGCTCCGCACGTGTGGTGCTGGTGGACAGGATAATAAAAGACATCGTAACAGATTAACTTATTCTGTGGTAGATTGAATGACAGCCATAATGACATAAGGTCAGACGAGAAAGACATAATAATTGTTTGACTTTTTCGTATGGGTTAGTAGCCATAATGACATAAGGTCAGACGAGAAAGACATAATAATTGTTTGACTTTTTCGTATGGGTCAGTAGCCATAATGACATAGATCAGACGGGGAAAGCATAATAACAGATTAACTTATTCGTATGTCTCAGCAGTCATAATGACATAAGGTCAGATGAGAAAGACATAAGTTTTTCTATGTCTCTGTTTACTCCTTAAACCTTTAGGTTTCTCTGTACTGATATTGTCCTCCGTTTCTCTGTGCACTCTGTGTGAGAACTACGGCTTAGCCTTTTCACTCTTTCTCCTTTCTCGCAAGCAACTTGTTAACTCGTCAACTTGTAAACTTTAAGAACTTTTCAACTTATGCAATACAAGAATCTTAAGAATATTAAAAGCTGAAAAATCAGCGTAATCGACAGTCGGAAAGACTTAAAAATGATATTACTCGTCGTCTGCTCAACTATCTTGAGCGGAGGTATGATAATGAGATATAACACTCGCCTTTGGGGTGTGCGGAAATCCGAAAGGCAGGGGTGATGAACCTTTTTGTGCCTGCGGATGAACGGATGCGCAACACAATCGCTATCAAGGCGCGTCTTGATGGGATTGATGCGTGGGACAAAAGATATCCGACGATATACGGAGTCGGGCTTTGTCAGGCTTTTTAATCCTGTGGACGATTTCCTCAAAGGACTGCAAGGACGATGGGATGGAAAAGAATCATATTGAGGCGCTGGCAGACTGTGTTCCTAATGACAACGCACGGTGGGCAGAATGGTTCCACACGTGGTTTCTGGCAATGGTGGCACAATGGATGGGGTTGGACGTCTCGCATGGTAACAGTGTGGCGCCGCTGCTCATCTCACGACAGGGGTATCGGATGTCTACCTTCTGCAAACGCCTTCTGCCTGAGGCGTTGCAGTGGGGATATAACGATAATCTTATCATGAGCGAGAAGCAGAATACGCTGCGGGCAATGAGCCAGTCGCTGCTGATTAATATTGATGAGTTCAATGCCTTGTCGGCTAAGACGCAAGATGGTTTTTTGAAGAATGTCATGCAGCTTGCAAGTATCAAACTCCGTCAGCCTTATCGTCAACAGCAGCTTACGTTACCACGTGTTGCCTCTTTCATTGCTACGGCAAACGTATCGGATGTTTTTAGCGATCCCAGTGGTTGCCGTCGTTTTATAGCAGTCACGCTGACTGCTCCTATCCGCTTGCCCGATCACATAGACTATGAGCAGCTCTTGCACAGGCTGTTGCATGAGTTGGATAGCGGTAGACGATATTGGTTTGATGAGGCTGATACCCAGGCAATTATGGAGAATAATCAGCATTATCAACAGCGCACTCCTGCTGAAGCCCTCTTTTTGGATTGTTTCTCTATCCCAAAGGACTTGACCAAGGGTGCCTACATGACTGCCGCCTCTATCTTCAGCCCTACGTTCGTCAGCGGTATGGCGAGTCAACTGAACCTGACAAGCCTTTCCCATTTTGGGTCGTGTCCTTGCCAACATCCCAAACCTTCATAGCATTCTTCGCATGGTACAGAGTATTTGGTCACCCGTGCGGAGCTAGCCTTGCTCAGTCTACCTCTTCCATCTTAAACCGTTAGTTGTCGTCGAATAAACTTTCACAGTTGCTGTCACTACTGTCACTCCTTGATGCGTTATAAGTGGTTTATAATCGTTCGTTGCGTAAAGTGTTAAAAGTGACAGCAACTAAAAACAAAAACTATGTTAGCTTTATTGACATTCAGTATGAAAAGAGTTTTGTAAAAACCTTTTCTCTTTATTCTTTATAAATATTTTATATTATATTTGCAAGGTGTTACCCATGTTAATGGAAAGTGCAACTAAAAACTCATCTATGAAGAGCGCAAGGAAGAACATAATAAGTTGCTTAATATATCCTATAGATTGTGAGGTAGGAATGTGTAATGAGGTATAATACTTTTAGTTGCAACAGATATTTTTCAGTGCAATAAAAATAATATTGCCTATACTATAGTTGTTAACTATTGGCAATGATAGAAAAGGAAGTTAAAAGCAGGAAAATGTCGAACTCATACGGGTTTCCACTCATAGCTTCAAATTTAACACAAATCGGAGAAGGTTTAAATAGTTAAGAACAAATAATAACTGTAATGTATGATAGATTGCCCAATAAAGCACACCAAGTCTTTATACTCACCTGCATCTCATCACAAAGATTGATGATAAAGCTGTACGTTCAAAAGATATTCTAGTACTTATCTTATGGTGAGCAAGTAATAAAACAAATAATTTAATATGAGAAGTTTCAGGAATTGAAAAGTATTTATATATCAGATAATTGTGATAAAACGTATTTCGTAAAAATACTAAAAAGGGGTATGAGTATAGTTTTTATTCTAATAAAACTAACTGAGGATATTAACTTATATGGTGATAATATAAATATATGCGCTCTTGTTGGTAAGAATGGAAGTGGTAAATCTTCACTTCTAGATATGTTGTATCGTATAGTAAACAACTTTGGACATTTACTTTTTCAGGGGTACTATTGCCTGGAGCAGAAAATCTCATTTTTCTTAAAGGAATCTATGCATCTGTAAAATTTAGATATGGAGATGAAAACATTTGAGCTTAAGTGAAGATAAACGTATATCCTTGTATCTCAAATGAGATAGAATCTATTTGGAATGAATACAATGGAGAAAATATAAAATGTGAAAGAGGCTGGAAATAATAAAGCAACTTATGATACTGGGATAAATAGTGATAAAGAGGATATAATTAATGTTGCAAAAATTCTTTTACAATAGTAACAAATCTATTCTATACAATCTTAAATATGAAGATTATGAAGAAGAAGGTCCTGGATACAAAACTTTTCATAAGAATGATGGCTATTCACTCCCATAGTATTAAACCCATATAGACATGAATATGGTATAGACACTGAAATAGAGGCAGAGCTGACTAATTCTCGTTTATCAGCTATCTTCTTAAAATTCAACAGAGAAAACCTTTTTCTGACGGCTATAATTTAAATAGATTGGAATATCGTTTTGCACCATTTAAGTATTACCGGATTATTTATGCTGCCTAATCGCCATTGGGCTATAAATGAACAAAAAGAAGATATATATTTAGATCTTGAGAATGATGATGAAATTATGTCTTTTATAGAAGAAAGATTTATAGAAGCATATAAAAACGAAAGGCTCATATGTAAACCTTATTCTAAAAAGGAATAGACGGTTTAAGATTAAATTTATCACGAAAGTCCTGATTCTTATAAGGCAGCATGTGTATATATTGTTTATAAAGTTCTATCGTCAACAAAGTATCCTGATTATGCTCAATATTTTCAAAGTCTCCATAGATTCGAGCACTGTATAGGTTGTGAAGTGGTTAATGAAGATGTTAAAGAATATATTAAAAAATTAATTAGATGAGTCGCATATAGCAAAAACTGCATCAAACTCATCGAGTTTGTAAATAATTATGATAATATAGAGTTGGACAGTGTTTGGACGTCACGAATTGTTCTTTTTACTTTTAATACCTATTTGGAATCAAACAAGTTGCCTAACAACATTTCGGAGATATTAAGAAACTTCCTCCACCTATTTATAAGGTACAGATATTTCTGAATAGGAGAAAATGATGAACGTGAGCCAAACAGATGAAACCTATTTAGTAGGTTAAGTTCTGGTGGAAAATAAATTTACTTATATGATGAGTACTTATATTTATCATTTAGCAAATTTAGGAGTCTATTCACAAGCCTCCAAACTAACTCCAATGCCCCTCCAACGAGTAGCATATTCTATGATAAATATGATATTTGACGAAATGGAGCTATGTTTCATCCAGAGTATCAACGAACCTTGTTAATAATCTTGTTTCTTATATTAAAAAGAGCAGGATTAAATAAAGTGTTTTCTTTAATGTCATTCTAACAACTCATTCTCCATTTATCTTATCAGATATTCCAGCATGTAATATTTTAGCTTTAAAGGATGGGATGCCTGATGATTCATTCAAGAATGAGAGAACTTTTGCTGGAAATATATACGATATCCTAGGAAATAATTTTTATGGAGAATTTCATTGGGGAGTTTGCATCAAAGGAGATAGTAGAATAATTAGCAGGTTAACAAAATGGGAAAATGGATTTCTGAAAAAGGTAGACCTATAATTAAACCAAAAATAGATATTATTGAGATGATGTTATTAGAATAAAGTTATTAGAAAAGCTTTGGTGATGGTGATGATATTCGAGAGAGAGTTAAAATCCTCAATGCTGAACTAAAAAGAATATAATGATATATGATACCATTAAAAATTTTAAAAATGAAAGTAATCTTGTGTTCTATGATGATTTCATAGAAAAATTTAGATCAAGAATATAAAAGAAAAAGGTCAGTATGTTTATAAAGATTCCATTATATATCTCAAAAAGGACAATAGATTTTTCTTGAATATCTGATTGATTGATGAGCATCTTTCTGATTTAGTCAACTGTCCCTGCTGATAAATTAATAGATAAGGTAAAGTGAAAATCAGAAAAATCATGATGATAGATTAAAGAAAAATAGAGATTTTCATAATCAAGTTAAAAAGATATTTGTTGATGCTTATACACAATTTTTCCTAGAGCTAAATTTATTAAATCCTTGGATATAAAAAGTTTGCCCATATTGTAGCAGGGTCATATCATCCACTGTATAGATAAAGAGGACGGAACTACTTATCAAAGGGCAAACTTGATCATTTTTATTCAAAAGAAGTTATCCATTTCTTGCTATTTCAAAGTTTAATCTTGTTCCCTCATGCAGTGACTGTAATGGGCCAGAGGTAAATTTCGAATAAATGCTGCTGGAGGAAAAGTCTAAAAAGAATAATCAGAAAGGACCTCTAGTAAATCCTTATCTTATTTCAAATACAGACGGTTTAAAGTTCAGAATAAATAGAAAAAGGTTTAGACTTTAAAGATATTGAAAACTCAATTAAAATCATAGTTGAGGATAATTCAGGTCTCTTGGAGAATATTAATACTTTCCATTTAAAAAGAAATCTATAATAGCCATTGTGATGTTGCAGCTGAAAATATATTTAAAAAGTATGATGTCAAAAATACCGTTCTTTATAAAAAGAAAATTGAGGATTCTCAATTTAAGTTTAACTGATAGAAATTAAATCTCATAATTCTAAATAGAAACAGATTCACAATATTTTAGAAACAAATCGTTATCTAAATTCAAAGCTGATTTAGCTAAGGATTTATTACTTTTTTAAATAATCAAAAACCCTTGTGTTCATAATATACTGTTGGGATGATAACCTCTAAGATGTTTTTAATCAATACTGCTCAATTTGAAGAATGTTTTGAAGATATACGGATATAATTTGTTGATAATCAGTGTGTGGCGTATTTGAGGAAGAAAGCTATACTTTACATATGACACACCTGCAGTAACAGGATAGTTGCTGCGGGTTGTCTTTAAAGATGTTAGCTTTCTAAATTTCGCATCACAACGTCAACTCAACGATATAATCTGATTTCAGTCGGAACAGTATCGAGGTTAAGGGTGATACCATTACCGGTCTTTGTGAAGTTGACACGCTTATTGGTACCAAAGACGGTGGCGGACTTGATTTCGTGGTTGCCAGTAGGGATGAAGAGGCTGGAGTCCATACAGTTTAGGATGTGGATGTAGAGTTTGTTACCACGTTGTGTACACACCCCTAGTCGTGTGGACCAACGATGCCTTACTGTGTTCCGTAGATGGTTTCACCATATTGGTTCAGCCATTTACCTAAGGATTGAAGACGGTCGAGGGCAAGAGCAGGGAGGGCACCACCTGGTTCAGGACCGATGTTGAGGAGGAGGTTGGCATTCTTTCCAGCAGCACGAACGAGCATCTGGATTAGCTCTTTGGGTGATTGTGTAGAGGGTGTCAGTGATGTTGTAACCCCAATGCTCATTGATAGTTTGGCATGATTCTGCGGTAGGCGGCCGATGCTCTGACCAGACAAACCAGCCTTTTGATTCTCACCCGGTAAGTCACGTGTCGAAGATTTGGATATCCCTCGCCAGGGAAAGGGTATGATGGTGGTTGTTAGCGACGAGGCACTGTGGCTGTAGCTTATGAATCAAAGCATACTGCTCCTCCAACTGCCAATCGAAAGGTTTTGTCATCGCTGTCATGATCCCACCCAGCCATCAAACCCAGATTGCACCCACTTTCCATAGTGCGAGCAATTCCGTCGACTGCGTTCATAAACCTATAGTAGCTCTGCCCAGTTAGCCTTCTTTTGGTCTACCAGTACCAGTTCTCTGTTCTTCCCACTGGATAGTCTTCACGTCCCCAGTCAAGGTGAGAATAATAAAGGTGCAACTTGATACATTTCGTTGGCAAGCATCAGCCATTTCTTTAATGATGTCACGTTTGAACGGAGTACCATCAACGGAATTATACGAGCTGGTAGCCGTCTTAAAAGAGGAGAAACCATCGTGGTGACGTGTCGTAATGGTGATATACTTTTGCACCAGCAGCTTTGATTGCTTTCACCCAAGTATCTGCATCAAACTTGAAGGATAGAACGTCTTTGCCAATTTAGGATATTCCTTATATAGTTGATATCCCCTGTTATCATAATCCATTCGGTAGTACCTCCATCATTGAGTAGAGTCTCAATGCAGGAAGATACCAAACTTCTCGTCTTGAACTAACATGTGCTTTAAGATTCTCGCCGATGATAAGTCTCTTGTGCCATACTGACATAACTTGCCAGTAAAAAGGTGATTAAAAAGTAGAGTCTTCTTCATGTAAGAATTTATTGTTTAGATTTTGAGCAAAGATAATAAATTCACAGCAGATAACGCTCCCACTTCGTAAAGAGCGCGTAGAAGCATGGGGAAGGGGTGGATTACAGAAAGAAAAACTTAATAAATATTGTTGTGTCGGTGATCTAAGAACGGCAACATTCTTCAATCTTAGAATGGTTCAGCGTTCGTATAACCATTGGTTGATTTTGAAGCATAGGATAATCGCCCCGGTACTGCTTAATTCATAACTTGACACCCGTTGCGACGTTGCGCACGTGTACTGCATTGCGATTAACTGTTCACGTCTACGCACAAGAAAGTCGCATACCTGCTTCAAGACTGGCAACTATGTTATCAAAGAGATGATGACCGGTATATATATAAGAAGTTATTGAAGCGGTAATAACGGGCGGAACGCAGTTCGTCTTTTAGTTTTAGATAGCCTTTGCGTTCGGATTCCTTGCAGTTGTCGTACTGCTTCATCTGCACCTTATGACGCAGTCGTAGAATACATCCAGTTGCCCTTGTAGAGAGTAGTTAAGCAACTCACAACTCGATTAAAGTCGGAGATGGTAAACGTCGATGAATACCTTAAGATAATGCCAGATACCCAGACAAAGGTGATGGCATCACCGTACAGCTTTTAGAACTTTCGAAATTAAAGATAGCACGGTCAAGAGTACACTGCCACTGTCACATCATGTAGGCTCTGCATAGTATTGGTTTTCATAGCATGTTACACGGGCGAAAAATGTATGGGTTGTTGATTATTTCATCGGATAGTAGGTAGTTCGCAGATAGTCATAATCAGCATCCACACAAGCAATCATGTTCTCACCAATATTCTGTGAAACGAGGTTCATCAATACCGACCGTTTGCCCTTGGTAAGGTTTAATCGCGATGGCAACATCACTCAAAAGTAACGCTCCTCATTCTCAAAACCGCTAAGACAGTGCGCTAAAAGAAGATATCGTCATACGCTTCATGCGTATCGATAATCTTCTCCGTGCCCGCTTTACCGTTCAATCGGTTCCGCTGCATCAATATAAGCCGATGACAGGTTGTCGCTCAGTCTTTTTCCCATTGCCCTTCCTTCTAGACAATCATTTCATCGGTTATGTCCGTAACCTCTGTCACACGGTCAATCCATCCGTTCATGATGACAGCTGGACTGTGGGTCGTGAGGATAATCTGAACATTCGGATTCAGTTCTAAGATGAGATCGATTAAGCGTTTCTGCCACTCTATATGCAGACTCACTTCCGGCTCGTCCATAAAGAGAACGTAATGTTCATTGTCTTCTACCAATACAGTCAGCAGGATAACCAAAATCTGCTTTTCACCACTTGACAGCTGATAAGGAGCCAGTACCTCACCGAGTGATGAGAACTTTATCTCATTCTCTCGAGCGAATAATCTTCTCTACCTGTCTCGGTGAAGAGGTCGTCTCAGATGTCTTGAAAGCGTTTCTAGGGTTGAGAAATCCGCTGTGCCCTTCTCTGCAGCATTTGCCTCACCACTTTGTAAGGTCTCGATAATACGATTACCGATGTTCACCTGATAGTCAAGATACTTACGTTGGAGTTGGAAAAGCTGCCAATCAAGTTCTGTAACAAGATCGACGTTAATCTTGCTGATACTATCCGAGTTCATCAGTGGACGGTCAAACGAGCGGATAATGTCATAACGTATCCACCGCGCATCATTAGGACTTACCTTCGAGTCGGACACCTTTCAGTGAATGGCTGGGGAAATTCACCACACTTGCGACAGACTACGTATCACCTATTGAGTATGAGTACTCTTTCCGACACCATTGATACCACTGAGGATATTCACCTGTCGGTCCAGTGTCCAACGGATGTGTTTCTTCCCTGCTCCAAAGCAGTCAATCTCAACTCTTCTATGTAATCTGCGTATTTTCGCATACTCGTAGATATTGTGACAATCGTAGTGCAAAATATAAGGAATTTTGTGTTAATGGCAATAAGAATACTTTATTTTAATACAAATACCACGTTTGTGGTATGCTAAATAACATAAAGAGAGTATTTACATGTTGGTAAATGTCCGTACCTTTGCATCCGTAAACAATTAGTAAGAAATCAAAACTCAAAAGAATATGGCAAAGGTAGTAAACAAACTCACAGAACTTATCGGTAATACACCACTGTTAGCACTTAATAAATTCTCTGCAGAAAGAGGACTCAATACTCTGTTCTTGCAAAGGTTGAGTATTTCAATCCTGGTGGTGTGAAGGATCGTATAGCATTGGCTATGATGAGGATGCTGAGGCTAAGGGCCTCTTAGCCAGGAGCTACAATCATTGAGCCAACCAGTGGAAATACAGACGTTGGCTTGGCTTTGGTGTCAGCTGTGAAGGTTATGCTTTCATTCTCACCATGCCAGAAACCAGAGGTGTGGAGCGTCGCAACCTTGTAAAGGCTTACGGTGCTACGGTGAAGTTGACAAGTGGAAAGGATGGTATGAAGGGTGCTATCAAGGCTGCGGAGGAGTTGAGAGATTCTATTCCAGGTAGTATTATCCTTCAGCAGTTCGAGAATCAGGCTAATCCAGAACGTCACTATCTTACTACTGGTCCTGAGATTTGGCGCGATACAGATGGTAAGGTTGATGTGTTTGTAGCGGTGTAGGTACTGGTGGTACGGTGAGTGGTATCGGTCGCCACCTCAAGGGAGCAGAATCCTGATGTGAAGGTTATTGCTGTTGAGCCAACTCATCTCCTGTATTGAGTGGTGGCGAGATGGACCACATAAGATTCAGGGTATTGGTGCAGGCTTTTGTGCCAAACACTTACAATAATAAGTATGTTGATGAGATCTTCCAGGTGAGAGAACGATCAGCTATCCTTGCAGGGTCGTCAGTTTAAGCAACAAGAAGGTTTGTTGCTGGTATTTCTTCCGCGCAGCTGCTTTGCTGCTACTGAGTTGCTAAGCGTCCTGAGAATACAGGTAAGACCATCGTAACCTTGCTGCCAGATACAGGTGAGCGTTACCTCTCAACAGTGCTTTACGCCTTTGACGAGTATCCTCTTTAATAGTTTTCAAATTCCAAAATACTTTCCCAACAGACTGCTTATGTCCTCTAAGACACGGCAGTCTGTTTTTGTCTTTAGCCCAAGTTTAACCGGCAAAAATTATTTTTCATAAATTTTCGGGATGTTTTGTGTAGTATCAATTTGATAAATGGTTGATAATCAAGTATAGGGTATTGTAACGAGGAGTAAAATCTGATTTGTAGGACACAGCCATATCAAAATTATTTTGTTACTTTGCACTCATGCACGCAAATGTACAGACACGATTCAACCTGCCACAGGGGACATGGCTCCTTATTATCGCATCAAGGAGTCATATCGTGATGTGCAGGTCATGTACATTCGCTAATTCTGTTGAACATCGGGTTCGAACCTTCACTTACTCGCTGTACAGGTTCTGAAAAATTGCATACGCTCTACTCGAACGCTTCAAAACCGAAGTATACCTCGCTTTTTTAAAAACATCTTGACGGTCTTCACTCCTATTGAACAGGCAAAGGCTGACGAATGGTGGATCCGTATGGAGAAAGAAGGTGGAATCGATCGGTTTAATAAGGAAAAGCAGAAGTCGCTGAGAAAATATGAGAACTACATTGACCTTGAGACGGCAAACTATACTGACGCAAGGAATGTTGGTGCAGAGTGGCTCTGCAAGCAGACAATAGACAAGCTGCAATTAGAGGGTTTTCTGCGCAAAAACGGCTGGACGGAGAATGCGATACACACGGCTTTGTCAGCATTGATTGTTCGCACGGTATATGCAGTTTCTGAACGTTCATCTGTATTATTTGCGCGATAACTCGGCTGCTGGCGAACTTTACAGTGGAGTTCTGGCTGAGACCAGGAATCAATTCTCTGTATAAAATCACTGACAAGTTATATGAACTAAAGGAACAGTTAGAGCGTCATCTGTGCAGCGTTACTGACGATCTCTTTAATATAGACAACAAGTTGATGCTCTTCGACTTAACCAACTTCTATTTCGAGGGTAGTAAGCGTAATAGCGATAAAGCCAAGTTCGGTCGTTCAAAAGAAAAACGCTCTGACTGTAAGCTACTTGTACTTGCATTATGTATCAATAAAGAAGGTTTTATACGTTATTCTTCTATCTTAGAGGGTAATACAGCAGATCCCAAGTCTCTACCCAATATGATTGATACGCTGGCAAAGAGGAATCCCTCAAGAACAAAAGGATACGCTTGTTGTGCATGGATGCAGGTGTTGCCACGGAAGAGAACTTGGATCTAATAAAGAAAAAGGTACTAATTATCTGCGTATCCGCATGAAAATGAAGGACTATACGCTCAGTGATGATAACAAGAGCGTTACAGTAATGGATGCCCGTCGGCAGAAGATAACGCTGAAAGAGGTTAAGACAGAGGATGATGAGGATTATTATCTCGAAAATAACATACTCCTTCGAAAGCTAGTGACAGAGTCGTCCATGAACAGGGTTTGGCAAGAGCGTTTTGAGATGGAACTTTAGAGGATAAACGATGGAATCTCCAAGAAAGGTGGAACAAAAACCTATGAGGTTGTTGAACGTACAGGACGTGCCATACAGAAGTACCCTTCTATAGCGAAGTTCTGCCAGATAAGCTGCATAAAAACGAGAAGAAACCGAGGATGCTGCGTGTAGACTGGAGATAAAAGACCTCTCGGCAATGGAATCTGGTCATGGGTCTATTTCCTCCCAGCAGCAATGTCAGGACACTTTCTGAGCGTGTAAACATGGAATACTACAATCTCATTCGTGAGATAGAATGTGCAGAACAGACAACTAAAGAATGATCTCAACCTCGTCCTATCTGTCATCAGAAAAAGATGAGCGAAGCGACGCACACCCTCTTCTTTCGGTTTATCTAGCCTACTGGGTGGTAAAGCACCATCCGTTGTCAATTAAAACGAGAAGGAGAATCCTGTTACTGGACCGAGATATACGACGTATGAGCACCCAAAAGCTTGTCACCACAAAAGGGAAGAATCCATTAGGTGAAACCATCGAGATGCGCCAATGTAGTAGTCCTTCGAAGCAAGCAAAACAAATATACGATAAGTTGAACTTAAAACACTCACCATTCAAAAAGAATAAAATTTGTGGACACAGAGCCCATAAGAAAAACGAGGAAAGTACAGCAACAATTAGGCCAAAGTGGTGTTAAACTTGGGTTAGGTAGGAAGATAAGTGCTTTGTAGTTTGATAAAATACTATTTTGACGAAAATGTTTTACACAAATGGTACTTTAACTCCTATTGATACTGTAAAATAATGCTTTTAACCCTTCTCTTCATAAAGCTTCAGATTATCAGGTGATTGAAAACTCTTAAAAGAAAAGGTGCTTAATTGGCTTCTAAGGGCGTTAGTACACCTAAAAGGGCATCTTTTGGTGCCAAGGGCGTTGGTGAAATGTGAATGTGCTTGATTAAAACGAGGAGTGGAAAAAGTTATTACATTTTAATTGATTTCTTCTCCATTCTCTCCTTTTGGAGAGTGGAGAAAGAGTTTTTATTATTTTTGTATTAGGTAGCTCTGCTTTCGTCGTTCAATCTCTTTTCGCAACTGTTCAGTACTGCTGTTGGTAAGAGAGTCTTGTACTCTTTGCTGCAAACAACTGTTCATGTACCTTTTAAAGATAGAGTAGCGTTGCGATGTCTTTACTTTGTTTCTGAGCATAAGACAATGCCGATGGTTGATTGTCACCTGTCATGTTTTAATTCATCAACATACGTACATACATATCCATTTGTCCAACATCCTGATGTGATAGTTCCTATTTTTAGGTCGATGCGGCAGCATTTCAGAATGACGATAGAATACTAAATCAATATGATAATCTTGTGTCGGTCCTGACCAGTTGTTGCTCCCCATAAAGGCAAAACCTCGTCCTAACTCCATCATGCAAAATCTTGTGAGTGGTTGATAATTGCTGTCTCAAGGTCGGTTTCTCTAGAGTAGGTACCCATCTGTTTGAAGCCGAGCCTGCAACGATAGGACAGAAGTTCAAATTTGTTAGGGTTTTTGGGCTTTGTTTTGTGGTTTTAGTGATAGATGACGTTCATAGTACTGTGTTGAGATGCTTTCTGCCCAAGTGTTCGGACGCTCCATCATCCTTTGATGCTGTCAGAGGACACATCAGCATGTCTCGTCGTTTATGCGTAGGACCTGAAAATATATGACAGTGAGATTTGGAAATGCGATTTCAAATCTCATGAGTCATCAATAAGAAGATAAAACCCTGAAAGGAACGAAGGTACCTTGAACTAAAGCCTTTACCATAGGCATAGGGTCAACTGTGTTGAGAGATTGTTGATAATTTCTTCGCCATATTCAGCACGTTCTTTACCACTTTGTTCTTCTTCAACAATACGTTTCATGTTCCAGTAGGTTTCTATCATTGATTTGTTGACAGCGGCATAGCCTGTTGACGTCCTTGCTCGATGATGCCATTGACATCACTGAACAAGTTTATGTGATGTTAATTTATTGTTCATGTTTAGTCATTTATTATGTTGTTTCTGATAGATTTCATGGGTTTTATTGGTTTTTCAAGGAAAAGAAGCTAATTCAACTTCTTTTCCAAATGTTATATTTTTCCTTTCTGGAAGTTGTTTTACCTTGTCAGACTAAGTCTTGAGGCTCACACCAAAGTCGTGGGTGGTTGTGGTAACTGCCTGATGAGGAGGGTGGATGTATCTGCATCGCAGTCGTAGTAGAGGCTGGCTGTCAACCAAACTGGCTCAGGTGTGGTCGCTCAAGAAAGAGAACTGTGTTACCACTTGAAGCTGCTGAGGTGAGCGAGCAATGTCACGTGTAGCGATGCTCGGCGATAGCTCATGTCAAGACGTAGGTTCAGGTCACGGTTCAGTCCCTGTCTTTTTGACGAGACGAACTCTTGTCTTGCTGTGAGGAGTCTGATGTCTTTTTCTTCTTACCCTTTGCTACACGTCGTGTACCATTGTTGAAAAAGGTTGAAGTCGTTGATTCTATAACTGTCACCGATAACCCAGTCTTTGATGAGCTTCATTCAACTGTCACCTCGTCATCGAGGTGATAACACACGTGTCTGGCGATATTCGGGCGTGCAGTGAGGTTGTTCTGAAAGGTTACGTCAACACCCAGCAGAGGGGCGAGAAAGCCTCGTTGATACTCACCCGTGAGATGTTATACGATCGAACTTGGGATAGGGTTACCCGTAGTTGCATCGGTAATGAAACCGAGTCCGTTCATGTATTCCTGCGCATGTGCTACCTAAGCCTGATAAGAACCGATAGCAGATACTGCGGTAAAGCATGATTGATGTTGACACTCTTTGGAAGAACTGTTCAGCAATGGCAGGCGTGAAAGACCACTGTAACGGATAGACCAGTTGGGCAATAAACTGCAGAGAAGGAAGATGTTGGTCCGTTTCACTCATGCTGGTGTACGTATTGAGGAAAGCAGGAACCATAACATCTGCACTATACTTATTAACAGCACCTACTGCAGGAGTGAAGTGTCCGCCACCAAACGAAGCAGGGTAGGTTGCATTGCTATATTGTGCCTCAACACGGTCGCGATAACTGTCGAGTGACTGTACGAAACGATTAAACGTTGAACTATGATAGCCGTTGTTGGCATTGCCCTGACTTTCGAAAGCAGTACCTAATGAAAGGGTTGTCATGGTAAGTGAACCGCTCTGTGTGGCGTACCAGTGTACATATATTGGATGCTTCGTAGGGTAGTCTGCATACGACTCGCTGCAGATCAATCTTGAAGAGTCCTTGAATGGTTCAGAGCGTCTGTACGAATCTGCAAGTCTTCGGTGCGATTCGTTACAGCAGGTGTAGCCACACTATCGTTCATAAGCAACCAATGGTTGTCACGTGCCTTACCGATGTAATCATCATCAATAAGACCGAAAGCGAAGTCAAGACCTGTGATAAGGCACCTGTTCCACGCGTCTGTCCAAAGGCATCACCTACCGTTGGCATAAAGCCAGGCAGTGCCATTGCATATTGGTCACGATAAGAAATACTTGCCGAACGCACCATCATCAGTGCACGTGCCACACATTGTGCGGTCTTATACCATCCCTTATTATCGAGTGGCTCCTTAGGTGTGACGGTAAGTTTCATGCGGATGGCAGAGTGCAGTACGATTAAGACTTTCAACTATCACTCACCTTTACGATACTTAATCTTGATAGCTTTTCCTCTTTCGTCTTTAGCAGAGACGATAAGGCGTTTTGTATTCTTACCATGTGAAACAAGGATAGCAGAATCGGCATTGATAACGATTTCCTTTTCAAAGCTCTTTTGGTTCTTTGGCAGTGCTTTCTTCTTGTCGTCATCTTTATCTTTCTCCTTCCTTTCTTTTTCTTTCTTTTCTCTCTCAGCCTTCTTCTGTTCTGCTGTCAGTTTAGGACGAGTTGGGCGAGTACGGTTGAAGCGTTCGTTAGTCTTCTTTAAGAAAGGAATATGATTATAGAGTCGTTCAAAGTTGAAACTACTATTGATGTTCAAAGCACGGTTACTTGTGATGGTATTACCGAGCGAAGTACCATTATCAAGACTCGTTCCACGCACCCAAGTGTAAGATGCAGTATAATTCGCATCAGCATTTACCCAATCAAAGATAGGTAGCAGATTGAGTGGAAGCTGATAAGAAAGCGTGAAATTCTGTTGGTAATCGAGTGGAGTACCGAAGTGCTTAATACTTGTCCATACCGAGTCTTTCCATGCCTGATAACGGTCGGCATAGAGGTCTTTATTAATAGGTGTAAGGTTCAATCTCTCTAGCATGTGTCGCCTCTGGAAGTTCGATGTGAGATTGCGTGTCAGAGTCCCAACGTAGAGCGAAGTCACGGTTTCCAAAGGAATTGCTCGCTGAAGGTAAGAGGCAACAGATCTGTTTTCAGTTGATTCCATATCACGTCCTGCAACTCGTGTAGTTGCGCACCATGTCAGTGTTGAGAGGTTGTGTTCTGTGGAAGCCAGTTCGGTCCAAAAGCGTTTGAGGATTTTCAAAACCATTTCGATCTACTCTTGATAAGACGTTGAAAGGTTCCCAAGACTTATATACTGGTGTCCAGTTATAGTTCAATGCACCACGCCAGTTGTCTTCATTCTCATAGACCGTTGTCTCACCCGATGTGAGAGAATGAGAGTGACTATAAGAGAATGAGAAGTTGGCAGGGTCGTATGGCATAGGATGGTTCTTCGTCTGAATACCAACACGTACATTAGACAAAGAGAAGTTCGTTGTCAGTCGTTTTGTAACGGCAATAGACTCGATAGAGTCACGCTCTTGACGGTTAGCAGTACCATCAAGGGCATCCTTCAATTCCATATCCGTGTCGAGTGGATTATACTTAGGACGACTCTCGCTCTTGGTTACGCTGTAATATAATGGTGCTGATACCTTTGCTTTGTCTGGGAAGAACTTTCCTAACTCAAGACTTGTGGTAACAGAAACATCCGTCTTAGACTCCTGCTGTCGCTCGTTAACACCCTGCTCCAAACCACCAAAGCCATCAGTGCTATGGCTGGCATTAACATCCACAGTACCGAAGTCAGACAGCTGTAGGTTGAGCTGACCTCTTGCTGCCCATCCACCTTCGTTGTTAAACTCTCGTAGACGTAGCTCATTCACCCACACCTCTCCACTCTTCTGACTGCTGGAAAGGTTGCGAACACCAATAATCATCGTCTTGACTTCACCAAGAGTTGGGTTACCCATCACCGTTACTTTGTTAGCAGGATGATCGGTGTCGTATACGGAGAAAGCACGGTTATAGCTTGCTTTCCTGGAACCACGTCCTGATTACGTTGCTTCTTCACCGAGGTGAGCGAGTTCTCAATGGAATGTCAAGCATGTTCTCCTCTGGCCACACAATACGTCGCTCTTTCCCTGTGTTTGTATCGTAATGACCTGGAGCAGACAGCTTCAAAGCGAATCTCATACTCGTAGTAGTTGTTCTTGTAATCAGGAGCTAAAGCGAGATGAACTACAGCCAACTGGTTATCTGCAGGTTGGTTGTATTCTGTTCAAAAGGCGTTTGCATGCTACGAACATCTGCAAACGCTTGTACTGACGAGGTCGAGAGTTGTGTTCTTATAGACAGCCTTTGACTCACCGGTTCCAAGTTATTGACTACCATAGAGAGCGCTGCTCATTCTCCTCGACCAATCGTGGCTGGTTAGGGATCCTTTCCACGTTCAATGCCTGGAGGTATTACGCTGAGTTTACAGGAGTCTTATCATTGTTTTCTTCAAGGCTCACAGCACTCACTGACATCGTACCCGTATTACTTGTAGAGTTGGTAAGATTCTGTTGATACTGGCGCCACTTACCACTTACAAGGTCGAAGGTACCAAAGCGGAGTACGATAGGCTTGGCAAAACCAGTGAGGAACATACGCATACAGCGGATGCTGGTAAAAGTCGCCGATATTACCCACACTTCTGGAACTCCCTCTAAAGGAATACGGAACCGATACCATGTGACAGGTTCAGAGCCACCCTTACGCAGTGAGGAGCATGCGCTTATCAACAATGAAGTTCTGACCTACGACAAGGTCTTGTGGACGAATACTAATATGATACTGGTAGTATTTCTCATATTCGTTCAGCGTATAGTCCTGATTGATATCCTCTACATCAGGCGTTGTTTTATACGAGGTGTCGTAACGCTCGTTGTTGTTGTCATTGTCTGGTGAGTTACCCTGTGAGGTTGTTGATGCGCTTATATCGTTTCTCAAGGATAGAAGCGCTTCTGCATCCCAATCAGAACCACAGAAGTAGTGGTAGTCATCATTGGCAGGGTCTGCCCATATTGAGTCGAAGACTCGCCTGATTGGTATTAGCACGAGCAGCTGTAAGGAAGTTCTGATAAGAAGCGAAAACTGCTGTTCTTCTTCATCAGTCAATCATTAAAGCCGACATCTTGTTTCGCGACTACCCTTTGATGTTGCGAAGGCGTAAAGTAATTGTACTTTGTGTTGGTATTTTACCCCATTGCGTAGTTGTCCATGAGTGACTGCCGTCACGGGCATACCACTCTCATAGAACTTCTTACCATCTTTCAGTACGTCTTCAGACACCTCTCCGAGGTTGATATAGAAGTCACCACCATACTGGTTCGCATCTGGTAGTCGGTTTGGGTAGATGAATGGGTCGAGGCATCCAGAACTCTATATGCTCAATGTTAGCTGTCTGAAGTCGTTTGTATCCAACTTACGCATCATACCGCCCCATGTTCCAGTAGGATTTGTGAGGTGTCCGTTGATGTCTATATTTGGATTGAAGTTATATGGTCCACGCTCAGAAGGATAGTAAGCGAGGTTCAGAATATTCAATGTAGATAGAGACCACTGTAGTTTCGGTCCCGAATGAGGAACAATTCAGTAACTGGAATCTCACGTACATAATGGTTAGAGAGTTGCTCGAGGTCCTCTTAATGTGTCCAGGAGTCAAAGAACTACACGACGAGTGAAAGATGGATCGATAGTGTACCACGCCAACAGACTTCGGTTGAAAGCCACTGCGAAGGGTTGTCTTGTCTGAATATTCAGGGAAGTCTGATGGTACACTTGAGATAATCCAAGAGGTTGGCTGACTTACATCGATAGTTGTCTTCGATCCCTCAAAGTCATCAAGATAAGAAGCATTGTCCTGTGTCCCCTTGCTCTGACCAGCCAATCTGTGCAAACTCAGCTGAGAAGGTGATGTATGAAAGACTGGGTTACGGTAGGAATGGAATCTGTTGAGCATATTTTGTAAAGCCACTGACTCTCTTTCTTCCAGTTGATGTTCAATCCCCAAATGGTGTTGTTGAGAGGTTCAGAACCCATATTGACCTTAGTTGTCAATAGTTGTTCAGAGAGGTGCATGAAGGTACCACCAATCTGGGAGAGTCCTTCGAGAAGTCGTACTCCCAGTTTACACCAATCATCGTCTTACGCTCTGTTGATAAGCACTCTGGCTTTCCAGCGATACATTGACAGCTGTACCTGCATCGATAATACTCTGATTAAGCGATAGTCACCTCACCAGCACTGTAATCAACGCCTATAGTCAGAACCCTCATTCAGGTTACACCGCCCGCAGTTACTATTACCGAGCCCCTGTGGAACATTACAGGCTCAAGGGAGATAACGTTGGCAGCTGAACCACGATACTGTCCAACAAGGACGAGACTTATCTTTCTCGGCAATCTGTTTGGCGATAGTCTTCGCTGAATCGTAAAGTTGTTCGAAAACGTACTTATTCGCAATGGCGGTAGTAACTCCCTTATCCGTCAATGCTTTCCGAAGTCCGTTACCGAAAGGTTCAGCCATTGGGAAGAACACACGTCCGTTGCTGACAGTATAGCCCTCAACATAATCAAAATAACCATTGGAATGTGGATTGTTATTATTATCCAATCGGTCAGCATTAAGAAGTTTGATGAGCGTTTGGTTCTTTACTTGTGGCTCTGGGATGTATGAAATGTATACACCTGTCGTATCACTCTGATACTTCACATCGAGGCGGAACTTATCACGCTCAATGTTAGAAGCCAGATAATAAACGTTTTTCATCATCAAGTCCCAGTTTCCTTGCTTAGGATTATTGCTGGTGTTCTTCAATGACTTGACGAAGAGTGCCTCATTGATATTGGTACGGTCGCTGGCAAACTCACCTACCTGATAGGTTACGCCACCGTATGTATATTCGTAGGCAATCGACAATACTTGATCAGTCTGTATTCCGCTTTTCAGTGAGATATAACCCAAGGGCATTGTTGACCGTGTATTCAGAACTATTGAGCAGTCGGGCATTTGCTAACTTTTCATAGTCGTTACCACCCACAAGACCTGCACCATCAAGAATACTCGTCACTTGGTCTATGTTACGAGCAGCAGGGTAGGTCTGTGTAATAGTGGTGTATTCTGTATTGGCATTGTTCGTTGGTACGGGTCCGTTACCAGTTCCCCACAAATCAGTACGGCTAATCTTCTTATTCTCACCGAGGTCGGTAAGTGCAACGCGATGTTACGGTATTACTGGTTGTTCCAGTCTTATTCGTCACCCACACCTCCACACGATTGATGGTAACACCAGTCTTGAGGTTAGGCAATGACTTCATTGCCGCGTCGTAGATGTCGTCGGAAATACTGTGAGAGGAAGAAGTGGTGATTCTCTTCATAGTCGGCAGCATCAATCTCAAACGGTGCGAGCTGTTTGCCACCACGTGAACTAACGCTCTTGTTAGAACTCTTCTTTTGTGATAATACGGTTCGTAACTTCAGCTTCCAAAACTGCACCTATCGGTACGAATACCGAAGAGGGCAGATGCTCCCCTGTGACGAGAGAGTTGTTTGAAGGAAGGTAACATTACCACCCTCAACGAGTTTTCGATAATCTCGTCTTCCTTACCTTCATATCTTAGTTTGAAGTTCTGTGTATCAAAGGTCGAAGGTTGCATCGGTGTTGTAGTTAAGGTTCATGTTCACCTTATCACCTACCTTACCATTCACGTTGACATTGATTTTCTCATCACGAGTCCATTGCTGTCTTCACGATTACGGATAGGAAGAGATGGGTTATCAATGCTCTTGATGTTTGCACGAACTTCAATTCAGCTGAACCCTGTGTCTTAATACGTACACCACCAGGACCGAATATCTCTTTCAGCAGGGACCCAATGAGAAGTGCATATCAGTAAAGTCGAACTTATCCTTACCCTTTTCCTTAGTATCTCTTGGTTCTTTGAACGGTAGTAATCTGTAAAGCTACGCTTCTCCGTCCACTTCCGATACTCCTCTGGCGTCATCATGATTGGAGTCATCACGTAAGTCTTACCAATCTTATAACCAATGATATAGCGGTCAGAGTGAGTCGTTATACTCCACAGTCTGTCGCATATTCTCTGGTCGGATAAGGTCGGTAGAGTTCTCCTTGAGGTCGTCGTAAGTGATAGGGGTGTGTGCTGCACCTTCCAACGAGGGTGTAGCAATGAGTCAGGAATGGTTTCCTCGTCAATCTCTACTTCAATAGGTTTCGCTTTCTTCACCGTATCTGGTGGTGCCACCGTGTAGACCAGTTTCGCAATTGGTGCAAAACCAAGTGCCGAGCGTCCCCAACTCAACAGTCCGATACTGCCGAGAAGTGTGATAATAAGGATGGATATGTAATACTTTCTTTTTCAAGAAGATAAGTGGTTCTATACCTCCCCAAGCCCCTCCAAAGGAGGGGATATGTTGGAGTAAGTGGATAGTTCTAACCAATGGTAAGCCTTAGCATACAGCAAAGTGCAGTTGTAGGCGGTAATCACTCTCCCCTCTCTTTTGGAGAGGGGTCGGGGGTGAGGTCTTACTTAATCATCTTCAACGCCAACTTAACAACCTGTTCCACTGGTAGGTCAGGCTGTTCAGCGAGGATACTCACAACAACCTTTGCTGATGGGGCAGGGGAGAAGCCTAACATCGTCAGTGCGCTGACGGCTTCGTCCTTAGTAGCAGCGTTGACAGCTGGTGTGTTAGGCTGACTGCTAACGTGTAGTTCGTCAGCAATACCACTCTGCATAATCTTGTCCTTCAAGTCAACGATGATACGTTGTGCTGTACGGAGTCCGATTCCTTTCACCGTCTTCAGCATCTTCTCGTCACCGTTGGCAATGACATTGCAGAGCTCTACTGGTGTCAGTGATGAGAGGATCATACGAGCGGTATTAGCACCGACCCCCGAAACGGTAATCAATAATCGATAGAGCGAACGTTCTGCTTATTGGCGAAGCCATAGAGCGTATAGTTATCGTCGCGTCCACCTGTCATAATAGCCTCGTGCACAGAGTTTCACAGCTGTCTTACCCTGTATGGCACTATAAGTATTGAGCGAAATGTTCAGTGCATAACCCACACCATGTGCCTCGACAACAGCCAAAGCAGGTGTCAGGTCAGCCAATTCGCCCCTGATGTATTCAATCATAATCTAATAAAATAATCCTTACTGTGGTAAGGGGTTTTTGTATATACAGAATTAATAACGTAACAAATAAAAAGTTTATTGCGTATAATGAATAAAAAGCAGCCTCAGCCCAACCTCTCTCCGAAAGGAGAGGGGAGTAAAATGTACTATATGCTTGTTGATTGCTTGCGAGAGTGGTATTACTCAAGTTGCTTAATATATTGTGTAATAAACTAAGAATAAGGTGATTTATGCGACTGTAAAAAGAAAAGAAAGTGAAATACGTAAATAGTGGGAACAAATCCTATTAACTCGTAAATTAGCCCATTTGTAAAGCTGATTGCAAGGGATTATCTCAGTGCTTTACTCCCTCTCCCTTTCGGAGAGGGGTCGAAATGAGGCTTCTATATATTATGTTAAAAATACAAAAGCGATACTTTCTTTAAATAAAACGTTACTTTTTGTAGGACATAACGAGAACTAAACTTTTAAAGGTATATAAATATGAAAAAGATTAGAGCAGCCGTCGTTGGCTATGGCAACATTAGTGTTTACAGTGTTCAGGCACTGAAGCAGCAAAGGATTTTTGAGATTGCAGGTATCGTTCGCCGTCAGGGTGACAAGGATAAACCATTGGAACTGACCCCATACGAGGTTGTTGATGATATAACAAAGTTGAAGGATGTTGATGTGGCTATCCTCGCTACACCAACTCGCAGCTGTCCAGAATATGCTGAGAAGATTTCTGCGTTGGGTATCAATACTGTAGACTCTTTTTGATATTCACGGTTCAATCCTTGACTATCGCACCAAGCAGATGGAGAACAACAAGCGCACCAATACCGTTAGTGTTATCTCTGCTGGTTGGGATCCAGGCTCAGACTCTGTCGTACGTGTCTTGTTAGAGAGTCTTGCACCAGAAGGTCTTTCTTATACCAACTTTGGTCCAGGTCGTTCAATGGGTCACTCTGTAGTGGCTCGTGCAAGAAGGGCGTTAAGGAAGCTTTGTCAATGACTATTCCTCTCGGTGAGGGAATCCATCGTCGTATGGTTTATGTTGAGTTGGAAGAGGGTGCCAACCTTGAGGATGTAACAAAGGAACTTAAGGCTGACGACTACTTTGCACACGACGAGCTATACGTATTTGCAGTACCAAGCGTTGCAGCTTTTAAACGATGTTGGTCATGGTGTTCACATGACTCGTAAGGGTGTGAGTGGTAAGACCCACAACCAGCACTTCTCTTTCGATATGTCTATTAATAACCCTGCACTGACAGCACAGGTACTCGTTAACGTGGCACGTGCAAGTATGCGCCTTGCTCCGGGTTGCTATACAATGCCTGAGATTCCAGTCATTGATATGCTTCCAGGTAACCGCGAGGATATTATTGCAACTTTGGTTTAAGGCTATTCGCCTTATTAGCCCTATTAGGCTAATAAGGCCCATGAGCCCAATAACCTTCCCCTAATAATGGCAACCACTCGTTGGTTGCCATTATCTTATGTAATATATTGATGTACAAAGGCTTTTTTGTACTTTTTGCAGTTAATGAGAACTTTCCAACATAAAGTGACGATAAATGACATGGGAGCCATTGTGGTTTTTGCCCTTGCTGCCTTCTTCTGTCTTTGGCATCGTACGAATAGTCTGATGGTCGTATTAGGCTTCTTGCTTATTGTTGTGACGATAAGAGCCGTTGATCGTGCCATTCATACTAAATACGTATTGACTGATGATGGTGTTCTGTTGGTGAAGACAGGACGAGTTGGACTGACAAAGCGTGTTTTGCTCAGTGATGTGAAGACGATAGAGAAACGACCGTTTGCCTTTCGTCTCGGTTATTATGCATTGTTAGAGATGATGAATGGCAGTGTTGTCAGCGTACAGCCTGATAATGTTGATAACTTTTTGTCAGCACTGAAAAAACGATTAGAAAAGAAAGATAACGAAGTATGAAATTAAAATACTTATCGGCACTGGTCTTTGGTGTCGTATTGAGTCTGCCTGTACAAGCGCAGGTATATTTAGATAGTACGGAGGTTGCGAATGTACTCCATCCGAAAGCTGTCACAGCTGTTCAACCTAAGGTGACTTCTGCTACTAATGATGTCAGCGAAGAAGAGGAAGATACAGATAGTATTATCCCTGCTTTTACTACGGATAGCCATCTTAGTTGGAAGGAGAATATCACTGCCCGATTGGATGGATACTCGAAAGTCCGCTTTTTAGAGACCGTACAAACAAAGTGTGATGGTATAGGGATTTGACGGATGATGTACCTGTCTATCAGTTTCGCGAACGTCTCCATATGCGCCCTGCTTCTACGATGAAGTGTGTTACTGCTATTGCAACATTGGATAAGCTCGGGGCTGATTATGACTTTAAGACAAACCTTTACTATACGGGTGTGATTGACGACTCTACGCAAGTATTGCGTGGCGACCTCTATTGTGTTGGTGGTATGGACCCAATGCTCTCTTCTTCAGATTTGACAGAGATGGCACGTGCCGTACGTGACTTAGGTATCAAGACGATAGAAGGCAGTGTCTATGCCGACCTCTCTTTTAAGGATCGTGACCGTTTGGGCGAGGGTTGGTGTTGGGATGATAAGAATCCTAACCTCTCTCCTTTGTTGGTTGATGGTAAGGACGAATTCACCTATCGCCTCTCTCGTAAGTTAGAAGATATGGGTGTGTCGGTGAATGGTTCTACTGGCGAACGTCAGCTACCAACTGATGCACAGTTGCTAACGACACGTACACATTCTATTCGTCAGGTTCTCCATCGTATGATGAAGGTGAGTGACAACCTCTATGCTGAGTCTATGTTCTATCAGTTGGCTGCTAATGGTGGCACACGATGGGCAAGTGCAAAGACTGCTCGCCAGTATGAGAACGCACTCTTTAGTCGTATCGGTCTGAATCCTCGTGATTATAATGTTGCTGACGGTTCTGGTTTGTCATTATACAATTATGTTAGTGCCGAACTCGAAACAAAGCTTTTGCGCTATGCTTTATCAGCGTCCAGATATCTACGGTGCCTATCTTGATGCACAGCCGATAGCTGGTGTAGACGGAACTTTGAGGAACCGAATGCGTGGTACGGCTGCAGCGGGCAACGTACGTGCAAAGACTGGTACGGTGAAGGGTGTCAGCTCGTTGGCGGGTTATCTCACTGCTTCCAATGGTCATCTGCTCTGTTTCTCATTATTAATAGTGGTGGACTCAGTAATGGACCAATGCGCAATTTCAAAAACAAGATTTGTGTGGCGTTGTGTCAATGAGGCTTATTAGTCTATTTGGCTTATTAGCCTTATTAGCCCAATTAGCCTAATAGCCCAATCAACCCTTTAAAAGAAAAAGAATTATGATACAAAGCTTCCTCATCATCTCCTTGAAGATGTCCTTGAAGAGATAAGAATCTTTGTCGAGAACATTATAGAGTCAATCGGTGTACATGGACATACTGTTCCTGTAATGCGTCATGTCCTACTGACATTAGTAGCAATCTTGTTGGCTTTCATTGCTGAACGAATCTGTAAATACTTATTCGTACCCCTTGTTCTTCGTATGGTAAAGCGTACGCAAGCTCGATGGGATGATGTAGTCCTTGATCATCAAGTGTTGCGCACAGCCTGCCACATTGTCCCTGCCTTGGTGATATGGCAGTTGATGCCGCTTGTCTTCTATCAGTACCATGTCGTACAGGTGGCTTTGACACGAATAACTGCTGTCTATCTTACCGTAGCAACGACGCGTCTTGTGACGAAACTCATCGACCGCCTTCGCTATCTCAACACGAAACCCAGTGACTCGACAAGTCTTTATCTTAAGTCTTTCTGTGGCGTGTTGAAGATTCTTGCTATCTTTATCGCTGTGATTGTGGTGGTTGGAATCCTTATTAATCGTAGTCCGATGACGTTGTTAGCTGGATTAGGAGCTACCTCTGCCATTCTTATGTTAGTCTTTAAAGATACGATTGACGGCCTTGTTGCTGGTGTTCGACTGACGAGTAACGAGATGATTCATATTGGTGATCATATTGCTTTGCCTGGAGGCTTCGTAGATGGAACGGTTATTGATATCACACTCACAACTGTGAAGATTCGTCAGGGCGATAATACGATTACCACCGTACCGCCTCTTACATTAGTTAGTGGAATGTTCCAGAACTGGAAGGGATTGGATGATGTAGACGGACAGAGGGTTAGAAGATGATTTACTTTGATGTGCGCAGCATTCGTATTGCTGACGATGGACTCAAGCAGCAACTTATCGAAAAGGGACTTGCTAAGGTGGACGACCTAAAGGGTGAGGTCGTGACGACCGCTCTCTTCCGTCGTTACATGGAGGATTACCTTGCCAAGCGTGAGGATGTCAATGCACAGATGCCCCTCCTCGTACGTCAATTGGAGGCGACACAGGCAGGTGTCCCTATGGAACTTTACTCTTCCTGCGTCAGAAAGACTGGATTCCTTACGAGCATGCCATGGCTGACATCCTCGAACATGTCTATGCCTATGCCAACGAGTTCGGCTTGAAGATCTATGCACAGACCCCTGTGCAGTAAAAGAGTCGGTAGAGGAGTTTCATTTAAACCCTCAACTACAATATGTGCGGAGCATCAACACGACATGTGCGGAGGCTCCGCACATATCGTGCGAAGGCTTTAGCTCCATTCTTTAGGTTGCTTGGATAAACCCCAAAGAAGTTTCTGAATTCAAAGCTGAGGAGTTGGGTAATACTTATGATTTGTAGCTACCTTTTGTTATGCTGAGGGCAGAAGTTATCTAACAATTAGAAGCTTGATAAGACAATTCCGTATCATTAAAACAATAGTAAATCTACCGTCTTGTTAGCCTAATCTGACAAACCGTCGTTTGTCCTCTGATTTGTCTTTTGGAGGAAAGGAACAGGTGGTGAGTCTAGGATATAATTCTTAATAAAGCAGTTTCTTTATCGTTTGCAGACTATATGCCTTTTTCATTATTGCTGACTTCTTTTCTAAAGCGGTTAGTGTTTAAATCTATTTTGTATATATTTACATTGTCAGCTTCGCACTTTCTTCGTCGTAAGTCAGCATCAACAGTCCATATCTTGCGTTGGTAAATATTGATGTAATATATCTGTTCATAACAAGAAAGTGTATTGGTAGCATAACAGCTGTAGCAGGAATTGAATATTATGTGGTATAGCTCTGCCTAACGTATGGTGAATATAACCATCAATGTTACAACACTGGAGTGCAGACTGTTATCTGACTATGGTGAAAAAAATGTGAAAACATGGGCTAAGCACTGCTGCACAGAAATCGCTGTGTGGCTGGCTGTCGCTTGCTGTGGGGGTACTCCTATGACTCACCACTCGTCAGAAAGGACAAACTGACTGGTTGTCGAGACAAACAAATTAATTCTGTCAATGGTGTCAGCTACGGTGGTGCTCTGCCTCGGCAGGTAACCACAATCTGGGGTGCCAACTCCTCGGCAATTCTTGAGATTGTGATGGCTGCACGTGTGTGGTGTCGTGTTCTTTCACTGTGTGAGGGTTCGTGAAACTCTGCAGGGTCTCAGATCAGCCGAACTCATTGGGCGTTCGGCCGCTGCGTGAGGTCAGTCTTCTGGGCGCAGGGCGTGGTTCCGCGGGTTGCACCTGTCTCAGTCTGCAGGGGGTATCTGTGCGTGTCTCACGCTGGTGTTGTCTTGTTTTCGGGCGTCTGTTCGCAGGTGGTCCACCTGCTGGTCGCACTCGACAGTTGCGCTGAATCGCTGTCGAGCTGCTGCGCACATCAAAGTAAAACCGTCTTCCTGATCATCAATCCTCGGTGGGCATTGCGATGATCTGTTCGCCTTCACGGTGTGATGTCCGTTCCATCCTGAACCTCAGCTCGCTGTAGTCTGTGGTCGTCGTTATGATCGGCTCGCTTGGGCAAATCGTCATGGACAGCGGAATGGCGGAGGCCTGGCTGCGGTCGGTTCAGCCACTGATCACGGCGATGGTGGGGCGGCGCCGCAGGCAGATGGACGGTCGCGGGCTCGTGGTTGAGGCGGGCGTCGACGGTTCAGGCGCGATCGTTGATGAATGAACGGCGATTGATTCGTCAAGGAAACTGTGCGACATGAGACGGCGGCGTCGCTGCCATATCCTGGGGCAGCCGGGCTGGCGCGCGATCGGGACATCTGCATCGACGCGTGCAACTTACCGAACGGTACGGTGCGTGTTGGTCGTTCGACGATAGTGCCACTGTCGGTGGGACGGGCGCGTGGGCTGTTATCGTATCGACTCTGTAATGTTCGACAAAAGTCTGTCTCTTCAAGGACATCAGAGATGAGGAAACTGGTATCATGTTCTTTCTTTAAGGGTTATTGAACTGGGCTAATTGAACTAATAAACAAGCCTGGGTAATAAACTGTATTGTTTCAACCTCCACCATCTGGGCTGTGGGGATCACCGTGTGTGGAGGCGAATGACCGACGGGCCGCCCGGCGGCTGTTGCCGCCACCGTGCCGATGTTGCGTGCGTTGCCGCGACCGTGCCACGTTGTTCATCAAGCCGGCTTGTCGACTGACCGCGCCGTCATCTGGACGTGATGGCGTGGCCTGGGCACGGTGGCGCTATGGTGTGTGACGAGCCAGGGAACCGTCGGCAACGTGCGCAATCGCGAAGGGATCGAACCGACCACTTAGCCGTCGTGCGCCGTGCGGCCGGCTGATGGAGACATGAACTCGGCATGGTGATCATGCAGCTGGCGCTGGACGGTGGGGGTGCGGTCGTTGATGCGTCGGTGTGACGTTCGCCGGTGCCGGCACGCTGACACGGAGGAGGGCGATGCGGCTCGGCCAGCAGGGAGGATGGGATTCTGTCGTCTAACGCAACCGATGCGACCGTGGGCGCGGTGCTGCCTCGTCGATCCGTCTGTGCAGTGCCATCATCATCTGAAACGATGATCCCTGCCTGGCCTCACCAACCACTGCGTGATTTTGCGTAACGGGTCGTAATCGGCGGGCAGTGCAGTGGCAGTGACCGTCGTGGGCGGGCCTGGTGGACGGGTTTGATCGTCCGTCAGGCGCTGTTTGTGATCTAAAACTCGGTCGGCAGATGACTGTCCGCGGTCGCGGGGATAATCTTTCGCTGACCATCGTCGAAATAACAGGGGTCTGCCGACGCTGTGTTTGGATGGTCGGCGTGTCTTTGCGGCGGGCAGACCAGCCGTTGCCGGGCCGGGCCCGACAATGACTGTTCATGCTCGTTATCTTTGTCGTGCTGACGGATTATCCAGCATTGGCTAACCGCTGTACTGATCGCTGCGCAATGCATAATAACGAAGAGCAATCGTTCACATCTTCGAGCTGCGCTGTCGACCAACATTACCATCGATCGCGTATTTATTATGGTGCGCGATCAACTCTTATCGCGACAATGGCAAATGGCGTTTCATCAGGCAATAAACCCGATATGGGCTGCTAGTATGGAAGATTCTCATAATTATTTCTGGCAAACCTTCGTCAGCCGTGCATGGGGTGACGATGACGGTCAGTTCTTCGTGTGGGAAGGGTGAACTGATGGGCAGTGGCAATGAGATGACAGACGGTAAATGAGGACGCAATCGCGGTGCAGACTGATGACGGATCGGGCAGGCCCGGGCAGGCATGCTGCGCCGGGTGCTGGCTGGTGCTGTGTCGATGCGGGGTTATTAATGGTTGTCGAGGAGATGGCTGGTTGGTGTACCGCTCACGCCGGTCGTGTTCGCGACCAGCATGGTTTAGCTGCGGCGCTGTTTCCTGACCGTTGGCTGGGCGGGTGTTGAAAGTGATCATCGACCTGGCTTCGCTGTTCGTCTCGGGTGGCGCCTGTCAGCCGCCAGCCACGGGCGATGGTTCACCGGAGGTGGTCGTTGAAGCATGCTGCTGCTGCTGAGGGCTGCTACAGTGGGCCGACCTGGACTGAAGACGGTATGAAGACAGCCTGATCCGCAGACTCTGGGCGTACGGCGGGAATCGACTGGTCCTGACCGGCGGGTCGCGCAACTGACCGGTAATGCGTATTCTCCATCTGCTGATCGACTGGTGAGATGAGCCGTGAAATATCAAAGAGTCTCGACAGATGACGCAGTCTTCGACATGTTCTGGACGGCGCGGATGTTCAGCGAAGGACGTCGGCATCCTTCGGCACGGGCAATCGACAACATCGTGAGATCGGTTCAATGGTTTGATCGCCGTCTTGTTGTGCCTGCGTTGCTGGTCGCCTGAACACTGGTGCCAATGTTGCCATGACGACGACTATCTGTGTTTATGTGGTTGGTTCTCGTTAAAGGCGGTTTTGGTGAAACGGGTATTTATGATTATGGGCTGCGTTCCGAGGTGGCGGACTGCGATCGACGTCGTTGATTGCGGTTAATGGGCGTTCGCTGGCACCACGATCGCATCGTCGCGATGCCGGTTTGCTGATATGAAGTGACGGTATTTTCGCTCTCTGGCTGAACAGCGCCATTTTGCTCGCTGGGCTGAGCTGCTTTCGTTATGCTGATCGTACTGTTCGACGTTAATGGTCTGTATACAAAGCCTGCAGTGGTCGGCCTGATTATGATTGAGCTCCCGTCGAGGCGGTCTGACCTGCTGACGTCGGGCACATCGGTGAACTATGCGCTGTTATTCCAT